>ERZ1292644.1082-Hain-H14-01um-R2-1082-length-14955-cov-3_pt2 | contig 13981 bp, 17 predicted proteins | sample MGYA00564402_ERZ1292644 | MGnify/ENA primary metagenome ERZ1292644 (study PRJEB36523, sample SAMEA6512644) | groundwater metagenome | collected 2019-01-09 | study: AquaDiva: Metagenomics assemblies of 32 groundwater samples
TGGCGTGGCGATCGCAGAAACGCTGGAACACGAGCTGGCCACTGCCCGGTCGACGGTCACGGTCGCGCCGGTGGTGATTGACTGACATGATGCGGCGCTTCCCCCCGATCCAGCACGCGGTGCGGACAGCGATTTTCCTGCTGGTCTGCCTAGTCTCTGTGCCCGCCGGCGCGCAGAATTTCACCTGTACGATCGCCAATATCTGCACCTTTTCTGGATCGCAATCCCTGTGGCCGGCCGGGTCCGACAGCGCGCCCACTATCGCGCTCTCGACCGACACCGACACCGGCATCCGGTTCCCGACCGCAGGCGAGATTAGCTTCGTCTTGAACGGGACTGAGACGACCGAGTTCACATCCACGGGTTGGCGGATCAACGCGGTGTACCTGAATTTCAGCACGACGGCAGGGGCGGGCGGCTACGGGTTCCGCGACAACTCGGGCACCGTCCAGTTCAAGGATAGCGGAGGCGCGTGGACGGATGTCGCCGCCGCCTCCTCGGGCGCCCCGGCCTCGGCGACCTTCATCACGCAAACCGCGAACGGCACTCTCAGCGCCGAGCAGGCCTTGTCGTCACTCTCGACGGGCCTGATGCGCGTCGCAACCACGACGGGGGTCATCACCAGCCTCACGGATTCCGCGGGCCTCTTCGCCAACGTGAGTGACGAGAGCGGGTCGGGGGCGCTGCTTGGCGGTACGTCGCCGACCATTGCCTCGCCGACGGTCTCGGGCACGATTGCCGGCAGCCCCACGGCGTCGGGGGTGTGGATCTTTGCGAATACCGGGCTCACGGTGCAGGACACCGATGCGTCGCACGAGTTGCGCCTCGTCCCCGGGTCCAACCTGACGGCTGACCGGACGCTGACACTCACGACGGGCGATGCGGCGCGCACGGTGACGATTAGTGGCGATGCAACGTTGGACCAAGGTGTCGCGACCACCAGTACGCCCGTGTTTGAGACGGTCGGCGTCTCGGATTCCAATGACTCCCACTTCCTGCGCGTCGAGACGACATCGGACCTCACGGCCGACCGGCAGTTGACACTCGTGACCGGGGATGCCGCGCGAACCGTCACCATGAGTGGTGACGCGACGATCAGCCAAGACTACTCCACGACGGGCACCCCATCCTTCAATGCCTTCCGGCCTCCGCAAGGCCGATGCACGCTCACATCGGCGACCCCAGTGACCACGGCGGATGTCACGGCGGCGACGACGCTCTACTACGCCCTGTACGGCGGCAACCAAATCACGCTGTATGACGGTTCGACTCGCTGGGTGCAAACGTCGTTCGCGCAGCTCTCGATCACGGTGCCAGCGACCACAAACACGGTGTACGACGTGTTCGTGGACTACACAGCCGGTACGCCAGCACTCGAAGCCGTCGCGTGGACGAACGACACGACGCGCGCGACCGCGCTGGCGCTGCAAAACGGCGTCTACGTGCAGACCAGCGATACCGATTCACTCTACGTGTGCTCGTTCCGCACCACAGGCGTCTCGGGTCAAACCGAAGATTCCTTCGCCAAGCGGTACGTGTGGAACTACTACAACCGCGTGCCGCGCCTGATGCGTGTCTTAGAGGCGACGAACACGTGGACGTATACGACCGCGACATATCGACAGGCCAACGGCTCCACGGCGAATCAACTCGATGTGGTGATCGGTGTCGCGGAGGTCTCGATCGACATTCAACTGGTGGTCACGCACAGTAGCGACACCCTGAACGTCGGGCGGAACGTCGCCATCGGTGAAGATTCCACGACGACCCCGGTGTCCGGGCAACTCCTGGCGTTGTTGGGTGCGAATTTGGCTGCCACTACCTACGAGTCGCACGTGACGTCGCTGCGATTGTATCCGGCAGTCGGACGCCACTACTATGTGTGGCTGGAAAAGAGCGAAGCGACGGGAATCACCACATGGCGGGGGGATAACGGGACGCCCACCGATCTCCAGAGCGGCATCAGCGGAGTGATTGAAGGGTAACCAACGCATGCTACGGAAGCTGTTGACCGTCGATGTATGGCCGCTCTCGTTGGTGTGCTGGCGTGCGCGTCTCCTCCTCGGCATCCTCGTCGTGAACGCAGCACTTCGCGCGTTGCGGTATGGATGATAAATCCATCGAGTTCATCTTTTGGGGTTTACAGCTTGGCATGTCCGTCATCATCGTCTTGTGGGGTCGCGCCCAGAAACAATCCGACGCGCTGATCGCCGCGCAGATCGATCGGTTGAAGAGTGAGCTAGCGGCGTCCGTGGATGCGCACGACAAGCTGCTCGCCTCGCAATTCGAGGTGCGCGATCAACAGTTGCTCTCCATTCATGATCGACTGGACAAGGCTGGACAGAAAGCGTCTGATACAGCGGATCTCGTGATGGTCAAGATCGCCGCCATTGATCATCGGATCACGATTATCGAAGCGCGTGTCTAATGGTTGCCCTGCCGATTCTCACGCAACCGTTCGATGCGTTTCTCGGTGAGGACCAGTCCAAATCCTCCATCCTCCTGAGTCTCGCGTACTCCTCGGGCGGGTCCTCGAATCTCTACATCGACAAACTCGGCCGCATCCGGCAGATCGACGGGTACGCGGCGGTCAACACGACGCCGTTGACGACAAACACGGGCGCCTCCGCTGTGAAGATCGTCAACCTGTTCCCGTTCCGCACCACGACTGCAGGGACGTTCACCCGGCAGCTCATAGCCGTCATCGACGATGGGTCAGACGAATGGGAGCTGTGGTACTCCACTGACGACGGGGCGACGTGGAATTTCATCGCGGACTTGGGATCGACGTCGGTAGGGCGCATTCCCGTCTTCGTGCAGTTTGGGGATCTCCTCTACATTGTCAACGGGGTCGTGACGGCGCGCGTGTGGAATGGGACGGCGCTGTCCTCGGCCGGCGCCACGCAACTCGCGGCACCCACGATCACGGATGCTGGCGCCGGTCCCCTCAACGGCACCTTCCTGTGGAAAGTGACGCCGGTCCTGACAAACGGGAGCCGGAAGGCGTCGTCGGCCGCGTCGGCCGTCACACCGTTGCAGAATCGCCGCGCAACGATCGCGTGGGTCGCCGACACGGATACGGACGTAGCCGGGTACGAGGTCAGTCGGACGCGGGGGACGGGTCGCGTCTTGTACTTCAACGCCTACGTCAACGGGCGGACGACCGTCTCGTTTACCGACCAAAAGTCCGATGCGGATCTCATTGCCGGACGCCCCTTGCAGGAACACGGTGACGGCCCGCCGACCGGTATCTACATTTGCGTGGCGCATCGAGGTCGCGTGTGGTGGCTGCGGACGGATACGTTCCCGCGGCGGGGCTACTACTCGGACCCTGGCGATGCCGACTCGGTGTGGACCGATGACCAGTACCTCGACTACACCGAAGGCGAGGAGATGGGCGATGTCATCACGGGCGCGGTTGGCGACTACGAGGGAATGCTCGTCGTCGGGTTGGAGCGGTCCATCTTTACCGTGTCGGGCACGGGCCGTGTCGTCGGCATCGAGAAGGACTGGAACAAGCGTCGGACCAATGCCGAGGTGGGGGTGGCCTCGCATCGATCCATGATCAAAGTCTCGAAGGGCGCACGGTTCCCCGACGTGGACGGGCGCCTCGTCGAAATCCCCGCGAACGTGGTGGCGTACTTCACCCCGCTTGGGGATATCCGCATTTTCGACGGGGACAACGATACGGTGATCTCGTCTGCGGTCGCCGATACAGTCCGCGGCTTCAACTACGCCCAACGCCGGAAGGTGTGGGTGCTCAAGGACAAGTCGCGGTCCCATCTCACGTGGTTCTTCCCTAGCGCGGCGGCTACGGAATGCGATACAGCCGTCACGTGGAACCACGAGCTGGGCACGTGGCACGTGTGGTAAGCCCTGAACTTCGCGTGCGGGGTCGAGATGGAGTCCGCGACGATGGCCTCCACCCTCCTCGTCGGCGTGGCGCGGATCGCCAGAGGCGGGTACGTCTACACGTTCTTCTCGGGCAACACGTTCAATGGTGCCGTGATTCCTGCGACCCTGATGCTCAAGCCGTTTTGGGCCGCGGAACCGGGCAGCCTCTCGGCCGATTACGGCCGCCTCAAGCGGTTCCGGTCGGCCATCCTGTTGTTCGAGACGGATGCGAGTCCCGTCACGGTGACGTACGGGTGGCTCGGGGGCGATGCGGGCGATGATGATGCCGTAGACGGGTCCACGACCGTGAGTGGGACGAGTCGGCAACCCGCGCTCGTCGAAGACAGTAACGGCCCCTTCCACGACTACGGGATTCGCCAGCGCATCTCGACCAGTCAGTCCTCGGGGCCGTGGATCTTGACCGGGTTGCGGGTGCAGTACCAGATCCTTCCTGGCATGAAGCGGACGGCAGCGTAGATGGCCGACCTTGAGGCGACCTCCCCCGACTTCGACCGCGTGCAGCGAGAGACCGGCACGGCCACGCGCGATGCCATTGCGCTGACGTGGCTGGAAGTGCAGGAGGAACGGCTGCGGCGACTAGCTGGCGACCAAGCCCTCGGCAACCCGATCAACAATTGGATTGACCTCGCCGGCGTGTTCACCGGGAGCAGTGAGTAATGCCGTCCATTCTGCGCCGCCGCGTCCAGACCACACCCCAACAGATCGACAACACGGGGACCGGCACGACGCTCCTGACGTTTGGGGAGAATTTAGTTGAGGGGGGTGCCATCGTCGTCGGGTTCTCCATCTGTGTCAACGGGGCGAGTGCGCGGGTCGTCAAGGTGCGGCTTGTCCCGAGCGGCGCGACGCCTGGGGATGAACACAATCTCTACCATCAGAGCGTGGCTGCGGCAACGACGGTGACGCGCAAAGGGCCGTGGTGGGAAAATTCCAGTGCGACGCTCGTGGGCCTCTCCGATAACGCAGCCAACGATGTGACTGTCACCCCAACCTGCTTCGAGGAAGTGCAGCAGAGTTGACGGCACAGGCACGAGCGCGTAGCCTGTCGTCGGAGGACGACATGGCGAAGAGGGCACTTGTGAGCGCAGCCACGGTCGGCGTACGGCAACCGATGAAGCCGACCCGTCTCGATAAGGCTCCCCGGCCGACGAAGCCGACGAAGCCAACAGAGATGCCTCGACCGCAGGGACCGGCACGGGTCCTCCCACGCGGCGTCGAGCGGGCGCCGTCAGGGTGGTTGAAACCGCCCGAGCCGTCACGCATGCCGGTCGTGCCCGTCCCTGCCGACTACCAGCCGATCGACACCCAGAACGGGGGGCGGGCGTTGCGGGATTTGGGCATCGACATCGACCCCAACGTCACGGCCAAGGATTGGGACCGATTCGCACAGGCGGGGCGCCGGGGGTCCCCGCCCGCCGTGAGCCCTTTCGACCAGAGTGGCGAACCCGAAAGCCCTGAGATCCCGATCCGCATTGCTGACAACGGCCACGTGGAGGACATCGACGAGGCCGTGAACGACGCGCCCCTGCTCGGTAATGGCGCCGATCCCGGCATTGCCGTCCGGGCCGTGACCCTTGTGGACATCGACAACCTCTGGGACTGGATTCGGTCGGACGAGGACCACGGCCGCGCGTTTCTCGGGAAGGGCATGCCCACGTCCCTTGACCTGCACGCCTTCTTCCGTGATTTGCAGGACCGGGAGGCGACAGGCGCGACCGCCACCTTCGCCGTCGAGCAGCACGGCACCCACGTCGGCTTCGTCGTGTTCGACCCTATTTCCGTGCAGATGGCCACGGCCTGCATCCATCTATACGTGGCCCCGGAGGTGCGCGGGCAACTCGCTATCCTCCTCCCGGCGCTGCTCAGACTTGCCGACGCACGGTTTCCTGCTCTAACCTTGCTCGTAGCGACAACCTCGGCCGCGGCGGCCCGGCTCTATCGGCCCTTCGGATTCGAGACCACGTTCGTGCTGCGCCGACCTGCGAAGGAGTAACACACGATGGGTGCTGCTGCGAAAGAAAGTCTGCCGCTGCTCCTCGCGGTTATGGGGTCGTCAGTGCTCGGGGGCCTGACGGCGCCGGAGGGACAGGAGCTTGAGTCCTTCAGCGGTGATGCTGAGATTGACCCACGGCAGATGTTGCGGGATGCCCGCGGCGGCGTCCTGAACGTCAGCGAACACGCAGCATCCCAACTGAACGACCCACTCCTGTTAGAGACGCGCGTCCCTAGTCTCCCCGCGTTTACCGGTGGGGGACTCCCCTTCGCGATTGGGGCACCCGCACAAGACCAAGCGTACGTCAACCCGGCCGTAGCGGTCAGTCCAGGGCGTGCGATGCGTCGCCCGTTGCCAGGAGGGCATGAGACGCGAGAGGCGGAACCGTCATCTCCACCCGGCCGACCCGGCCCACCTGATCGTCCACCCTCATCTGGGCAACCAGGCGACGATCCTAAGCGCCTAGACGACCTAGATCCAAGGAGCAGCACGGCACAGCGCCGCCCGCTGTGGGCTGACGAGACACAGGCGGGGAACGAGGGCGACGACGATGTGTCCCGCGCGATGGGCGCCGCGGAGATCCTGATGCAGTTGGCTAAGCCGCGATCTGGCATGGGAGCCCCCGCGTAATGGCGCTTGTGGACCTCGGGAAGGGACCGGGCCTCGACGAGGTCGATACGGACGCGATCCGGCGTCGCTTGCAGGAAGCAGGCGGCTCGATGTTCGACGAGTCGGACTACGAAGGCGTCCTCCGCAACATTTCGTACGACCAAGGCGGCAGCTCTATTGAAGACGCGCTCGCCAACCAGTTCGGGATCTACGACGACCGTGCCAGCAACGAACCGGAGAGCGGGGATAACGACTCGCCGTGGCCGACCGACATGAACCCGAACATCGACCTAGCACCTGGACGGACAGGGACCTCGGCCCCGCGGGACACCGGCGACGCGGCGCTCGCGAGTCAGTTGCAAGGACTCATGGCGTCGCTCGGCGCGCAGAATCAGCAATTCGCCGAAGCGGCCGGGGGCAACGTCGCGTCCCCGGTCATGCCCACGATCGAGGTTCCCGGCGAGAACCTGTCCCCAGCCATTGACGATGCGATCCTCGATATGCTCGCAGGCGAATCGAATGACCCGTTGGCCCCGCGCATCGAACAGGCGCTCGGATCGGCTATGCGACGCTTCCAAGCCCCAGACGAGACGTCTGAGTTCGAGGGGCTGTTGACGAAGACTCTCTCGCAACTCCTCTCGGGAGACGGGCGACCCTCAGCCATAGACCCCGACCGCCTCCGCGCTGAACGCGAAGGGCGGCGCACGGAACGCCTCGGGGCCACCAGTGACGCAATGGCGATGTTCGAGAATCGGTTGCGGGAGTCGGGCGGGGCCGCGCTCGCCGACCGCGGTCTCATCTCCCGTCCCGGCGTGCTCCAAGGAGAAGACGTCGGGCTGCAAGGGCGTGTCGGCGAAGCGGTCGGGCGGGAATTCGCACCGGTCCTCTCGGACTTGTTTTCGGAAGAGGCGCGCTTGGCCGAGGAAGGCGAGTTCAACATCGCCGATCTCCAACTGCGCGAACGGGGGCAGGAGGACCAACGGCTCCTCACGGCCGCGAACATCGCGGCGGGGTTTTCGCGCGATCAGGCCGAGCAGCAGGCGCAGCAAGACACGTCGCTCCTGGCGGCCGTGAGTCTCGCGACCGGGTACTCCAAAGACCGTGCGGCGCAACTCCTCGCGGCCGTGACGGCAGGCGGCAACCGGCAGGAGATGTTGGCCGACATCGCGTTGCGGACCCTCGAACAAAATCGGTTGTGGAATCAGTTCATGGCCGAGTTCTCGCTCGACCGCGAGGCCCTGTTGCACGAGATTCGCAGCGGCCAGATGGACCAAGTTCTGATGACGATTCAGCAATTCATCAGTCTCCTCGCGCAATCACGAGGCGGCTACATCTAAAGGGGGATACCGTGGCCGTACAGCGACGACCGCTTGGACAAGCGCAAGGCTCCGCAGGGCGCCCGCCGCAGGGCGGGGGAACGATGGGCGGCGGGATGGGTGCCGGCATGGGCAAGATGCCGCCGATGGACACCGCCGCGCCCCGGCACCTGGCGTCGGCGATGCCCATGGGACCGCAAGGGCCGCCGGCGATGCAAGGACCGGGAGGCATGGGCGGCGACCCGAGTGCGCTGCTGCAGGACCCGAACTCCCCGACCGGGATGCTGGGAGACGGCGGCATTCTGATGCGACTCCTGGCCATGCTCGGGGGTCGAGGCTAGGCTTCTGAGATGGCCCGACGACGCAAGCTCGGAAATCTCGCGTTTGGCGCGTCCCAAGGCGTCAACGACGTCGCGATGTTGTTGCTCCAAAACAAGCTCCTGTCAGGGCGCCAGCAGGACCAACGCGAGAACATGACGTTGCAGTCCGTCCTCACGAACCTGCTAACTCAGAAGGGGAAGGTGGCTACCGACGTCACCAGTGGGTCGAAGACACCTGACCAGGCTGCCGCCGAAATCCGGTTGCTCGAAGCGGACCTTCCGGATTTTCTGCGGGGGCGGTTAGACTTCTCCGCTGACTATGCGCCGTTGGCTCCGTCGCGGGCTAAACGGTTGCAACCGCTTGGTGAGTCGATTGATACGGCCGCGAGTCCGTCTGCGGTCCCGACGCGCGAGGGGATTCGGCGCCGCGCGCTGGCGGCTGGCGCCTCACCCGACGTGACGAAGACAGGCCTATTGCCGAACACCAGCGACGATCCTACGGTCCTCCCGTCCCGATCGTACCAAAGCCGCACAACTGAGTCTCCCGACATCGCGGCCCTCATCGCCGAAGCGACGGGGAAGCGCGAGGACCTAAAGCGGTCCTTGACTCGCGAGGCTGTAGGCGACGTCGACGAGCAAGGGAACAAGATCACGAAGTTCCTTACCGAAGAGGAGCAAGGAGGGCTCACCACGCGAGGAGAACGGACCCCCGAAGAGGAGGCGCGCTTCGCGATCCGTGGGCAGCAGGCGTCCAACGTTGGTGGCCTTCCCGAGCTGCGAGGCGAGGCCGGTCGGCGCGAGACGTTGAGCGGGACCCTCTCCCCCGAAGTCACGAACGCCGAAGTCTCCAAAGCCGCGCGCACAGCCGGGGCGCAGGAGCAAGAACGACTCACGACGTATTTCCAGCCGCAGTTCATCAAAGGCCGCATGGACGAGCTTGTGGCCAAGGCCGCCGAGGAATTGCGTGTGACGGGCGAGAAGGACAAGCAGGGTATCCTCTTGGAGCAAGGCCGCGCCGTCGCGCAAATCGCACCAGGGTTGCAGCGGGTCGCCGCGCTTGCCGATCGCTTGAACACGAAGGAGGGGTTCGGCGCCCGCGCGACGGGGTGGGCGCAACGCGGGGCTGGTGCAGCGGGCATGAACCCCGACGTCACGCAACTGCAATCCGAGTTGTCGAAGCTGACGCGCCCACTCGCGGTCATGGTTCTCGGCGTACGCGAGGCCAACGTCTCCAACACCGAGCAGCAGATGGTCGCGGACGGCCTCGGCATTCGCGTCGGCGGCACGCGCACGGAGACGGTGCAGGCGTTGCGGAATCTGCGGTCTGCATCGTTCGTAGGGTTGGAAGCCACAAAGCGGTTGCCGTACAATGCCAGCCCACAAGACCGCATCAACACCGTAAATCAGTTGATCAAGCAACAGCAGGCCGCCGAAGACGAAGCCGTCAAGAGTTTCCTCGCGTTGTCGGACGCCGACAAGGCCAAGGTGGGGCAAGTTCCGACGTTTCTCGATCCCGTCACCGGCTCCGTGATGCCGATCATTTTCCCGTAGGACGATGCCACAGGAACAACCATCAGCGGGCGGATTGACCTACGTGCCGGGGCGCGGGTGGGTCGATACGGGGTCCGCCAACGCGGCAGGTATCGGGCTGTCGAGCCTCGGCGTGCAAAACCCGCAAGCCGCAGGCCGGGGCCGCGAGATGGACCCCGTTATCAACAGCCTGCCTGAGATCGCAGGGCTGGTTGCCAGCCTGTTTCCTGGCGCGCGGGGGGCCAAGGAGCTGTTCACGCTTGGACGCGCAGGCGTGGGCGCCGGGGTTCCAGCGATTGCCGATCTCGTGCAGCAGTTGATGGAGGGCAAGGACCTGACCGGCCTCGATCCGATTCGCGCGACGGGGCGTGGCGTAGCGAATTACGCGTTGCCCGAAGCGGTGCGAGCTGGGGCGCGCGGCGTCGGGAACCTCGGGCGCGAGATGGTTGGCGAGACGCTGACGATGGGCGGCAAGGCGACACGCGACATCATGGGGAAGAAAGTCGTGCCATCGGGTTCGTTTACGCCGAAGGAAGTTAAGGGGTTGACCGACGACGCGATTGAGCTGCACGTCACGCTGTCGCAACCGCAGATCGATGCGCTTGGGCAGAAGTGGCTGACGTTGCAAAACGACATCCTTGCGAAGTACCCGCAGGCGACGACGGTCGAACAGGCGATGAGCCTCGCGCGGACCGCCCGTGACCCGCTCGCCACGCAGATGGACAAAGTCGCGCGGATGGCCCCGCAGTTGGAAAAAGCGTTGGGGAAGTCTATGACGCAAGCCGCCGGTCCCGCGCGGTACTTGGCGGGCGCGGGAACGGGCGGCGCGGTAGGGGCGGGTGCGATGGCGATGGGCGCGGACCCGCAAACGGCGGCTGTCCTTGGCACAGCCATTGGCCTCCCGGTTGGTCTCTCGCAAGCCTCTCCGGCAATGAAGCTCTCGATGGGCGAACTGCTCGCCAAGGTGCGATCGGGGGAGGTCCCCCTCGAAACTGTGGTCCGATCCCTGATGGCGGGGCTCATGGAAGTTGGACAGTAGTGGCCCGTCGCCAGCCCATCGACGTCAAGGCGTTGCAGGAAGCGCACGGCCTCACGCAAGAGGAACTGGCGAAAGAGATCGGCATTGACCGCAAGACCCTGCAGCGGTGGAAGAAGGGCACGTCGCGCCCCAGCCAACTCGCGCGGCAAGCCCTGAAGCGGCTGTCGAAGCCGACGTCAGGCGAGGCCCAGACGGCCGCCGTCATGCGGAAGCCGTTGCAGACTCCGTCCGAGACCCCGAGGCCCCGCGGCGTGATTCCGGGACTCTCATGACGTTCTTTCTCGCCGAGCGTGACCGCTATCGATACGAGCAAGCGGCTTGTTGGTCGTACCTGTCGGAGCCAATGCGTGACGGGCACTTCCGGTTGTTCAACCGTAACGGCGATCGTACGACGCACGTGCGCGTCGTGGCGAAAACGGTGGATCGGTACGGGTGGCTCGTGGAGCACGACGGCGACGTTGACCCGTACTTTGCTCGCATGTTGCAGTCGCCATGAAGCTTCATCTCCTCCGCGAACCGACTCTCGACGACCGCACGTTCGGGGCGCTGTACATCGACGGCGTGTGGCACTGTTGGACACTCGAAGACGCCATGCGCCAACCGATGCGCCTGCTCCATGCGGCCACGACCGACCTCAACGCGTGGGTCCACGAATGGAAGGTGCCCGGGCACACGGCGATCCCGTTCGGCACGTATGACGTGGTCCTGACGCCGTCGATGCGGTTTCAGCGCGTGATGCCTGAGGTGCTCGGCGTTCCCGGCTTCTCGGGCATCCGCATCCACGCCGGCAACACCATCGACGAAACCGAGGGGTGTCCGCTTGTAGGGCTTGATCGCACCTCGGCGAGAATGCTCCGCTCACTCGTGGCCTTCACAACCCTGTTTGACCGGTTGAGCACAGCCGTTGGAGCCCACGATCGGGTCACGCTCACCATCCTGCCCCCAGTGTCGTGGGAGGGGGTGCCGTGGCTCGCGCCTGCCACGACCGCCCGTCCCGTCACCGTCTGACCTGACCCCAACGCCCGACGCGTCTACGAGGCGACTAGTGTGGTAGAGCACGGACCCGCTTGACGGTCCCGGGTGCTCCGGCATAGGGTAGACCCGAGCAGGGGAATACCCCGCGTACGGCATGCACCGGGGGCGGGCGGCCCATACCCCAACCCGCCCCCGCCGTACGTACGGACTAGTCGTCTTCGATCACGACCGTGATGGTCCCCTCGAACGGCACCGCGTTGAACGTATTGATCGTGTAGGCGATCACGACTGGCGACAGCGTCCCTACCGGTACCTGAAAGTAAATTGCCTCGGCGGCGTTGACCCGCATTCCCCGACCGATATCGCGCAGATGGGCAAAGTAGCACGATGACCCGTCGGCGTGATGCCCTTGTGCGGCCCACACGGTTTCGGTTTCCCGTTGAACGGTGACGCCTGTCGGGAAACACCATGAGAGGATTGTGCGCTCCAACGACAGGGTATCCGGTGCGCGCACGGACCCGTTGAGGCGTTGCCGCTCGCCAGGCCGGGTCGCGAGTGGGGACACCCCATCGTCAAGCCGCAGTCCCCCCTGCGGGTACCGGACACCCTTTACGACCCACTGTTCGGAGTCGCGTTCCCACAGTTGAATCGGGATGGCCTCGGGGGCTCCGCGACACGCGGCGAGCAGGACGACGACGACGAGACTGAATGCGACGCGCATCAGTGCCCCTCCACAGGTGTGTCGGGGATTTCGGGGGCGACAGGAGGTGCAGGCGTTGGAGCAGGGAGCGCATCCTCGCGTGGTGATGCGTCGGCGTCAGCTTCGATCTTCAGCCCGAGTCCCTGCAACACAGCCTCCACGCACGGCCGCACGAGTGGCGCCAGTTCGTCACCTTCCTTGGCCGAGGACAGCAAGAGCATGAAGTCGTCCAAGGTCTCGGCCACGAGCGCGCGAACGAACGTAGCGGGGATGGGCTTCGTGTCCTGTGACACGTCGAAGCGATACGTCGGCGCCGCAGTCAACAGGTTGTCGATCGCCGCAGCGGCCTGTTCCATCAAGGCGCGATCACTGGAAAGGGAATGGCCGTGCGAGGCGGCGACGAGACGGTCGTGCAGGGCGGTGTATTCAATGGTGGCAGTCGTCATTAGATGCTCCTTTGTCGGTTGTTAACGCGCTGGTTGCAGGGTCAATGTTACCCGCCCACCGCAGTACCCACAATCCATCGTCAACGTCGTCGGCGGCCCCAGGGTCACGGGACCGTAGACCCGTTTTGCGACCGTGTTCCGCGCCTGGCAGGCGGGGCACACCCCACTCCAGACGAATTGCCGACCCTCGTTGCGGACTTCGTGGCCGCGCGGCAGCGGCGTGAGCACTAGCGTCTCCGAGGCGTCGGGGGTGTCGGCGCGTCGCTCTTCTTCGGGTAGATCCCGACGTAGGAATACGAGGTTCCTGGCGTCTTGCACGCCGCGAGTTGCTTGGCGGACACCAGCTTCAGCAACTTGGCTTGGTCGATCCGGTCCGCGCTGGTGGCCTCAACATACCGCACGATATGGGTATCGGTCTCCAAGGCTTTCCCCTTCAGGTGGGCCTTGAACGCGAGGGGCTTCATCTCCTTGAGCAGTTCGGCAGCTTCCTCCTGCAACCGTTTGAGGGTCGCTTGGATGTCGAGGTACGCGGTCAGCTTCGGTGCGAGCCGCACATCCGTGGTCAGGTCCGTGGTCGTGGTCGTGGCGAGGTTCGGCATGTCAATCTCCTATTGAATGTAGACAACTTCTCGTGACGTTTGTTTCCCGTACCGTCCGTTATGTGCCTTCAGCGTGCGGAACGGCACAAAAGGCAACCAGTCAGCACCGTGCTGCTCGCATACGATGATTTGCCCCATGCGTGCTTGACACCAACGCGCGAGGGAGCGGTACGTCGTAAGTGGAAACGAGTAGTGCAACCCCGATCGATGGTACGGCGGGTCTACGAACCATGTGGCGGCGTGATTCGGTACGCGCAGATAGTGCAACTCTCGCACGCGCCAATGGCGAATGTACTCAACTTGTAGTGCAAGGCGGCGACGCACGTACGTCCCCCAAAACTGTTGCGGGTACTGCTTACTCCGCATCCATGCGCCGGGTGTTTTGACTGGGCATTGCGTGCCACGATTCAACCAAAAGCCGATAAGCCAGCGCGCCTCTTGGCATACGTGTAAGTCGTCTACGTGATGGACATGGGCTGGAAGATTCCGAATCTCCCGCGATGGCGTGCGAATCAGGTACGACCATATCCCCACGACGA
>ERZ1292644.1197-Hain-H14-01um-R2-1197-length-13974-cov-4_pt1 | contig 13974 bp, 22 predicted proteins | sample MGYA00564402_ERZ1292644 | MGnify/ENA primary metagenome ERZ1292644 (study PRJEB36523, sample SAMEA6512644) | groundwater metagenome | collected 2019-01-09 | study: AquaDiva: Metagenomics assemblies of 32 groundwater samples
TCTGTCCAGTCAGTTGGATCTTCTTCTTTTCGTGCTTGTGAAATGTAATCGTGCAAAAACTCTCTAAATCCATCAAGTTCAGTTGCAAGCTGTGGATGGTCTTTTAGGAGTTGAACATCTGCAGATGTCAATTCTCCAGAGCTTGTCAAGAAGTCAATGTAATCATCAAGCGCGCTAATCACGAGAATTTCAGCATCATCTCGTTCAAGCGACGCCATGAATTGAACCTTCATCATCGCTTTATCAACAGCTTGCTTCGCGCCAGCAACGCTCATGCCCATCTCTTTTGCAACATCAGCAAATGGAACATCAGCGTCAAAATCTGTTGATGATGGTTTGTACTTGCCGCGGCGCTTCTGGCGCTCGGCTTCGCCGGCTTCTTCTTCATCAGCGGCGACATCAGCGGGATCGACCTTAATCTCTGATAGAATGCGTCGAACCTCTAGCCTGATCATCTCTTCAACTTTGTTATCAGTCTTCATTTGTGTTTCTCCGGGGGTTTGTTTCTTATCACTATTTGCATCTTTCACTGCTCCCTTAACGGCAGTGTAAACGCTTGAGATTTTATCTTGTGGCACGTCTCTAACGGCGACTTTGATTGCGGTGTTCAATTCAATTTGATCTTGTGGCATGAATCTCGGGTTCATGGGATCTGTTTCGGCAGCCTGTTTGTCAACTACGTTGTTAACGTTTACGGCATTTTTTTCAGCATCGGGCACGTATGGAGCGCTGTTATCAAGCAACTCTCTTACAAGCTCACGAAGAGCCAAATCTGTAACAACAATTGTTTTCATTTCTCTGACCATCTACGACCAAAGTAGAGTGCCATTGTTGGCGTTAGATACGCTGCACATGCACCGACATCGAAAGAACGAATAGAAACGGGACCAATTTTCTCAGCAATTGAGAGCACATAAGCAGCTGTCGTTACAAAGAACGCAATAACAACGAATGTGGTCGTAACTGAAGCATTTCCATCAGAACCTTTGACCCAAATCCAAGAATCTTTAATTGTAACTGGATCTAACGAATCTGGTGAAGAAGCTGAATCTGGCGTATTATCTCCGAGCATGCCTGTAAATAGGCTGCCCGATGACCAGGTCAATTGGAAGCTTTGTTGATTGCGAAAACAGTCAAAACAGTTGTTGCAACCCCAATTACGAACCCTCCACCGGCCCATAAAGCCACATTTGGGCTAGAAGATTCTTCTCTTTTCAAGCGATCTTCAAGAATTTTACGTTCTTTTGTATTAAAATCTATCGTTGCTTGCATTATCTTCACCCTGGTTTCAGCGGTGATGTTTGCTTCATTTACTCGACTGTCACAGTAAGCTTTGTCTTCGCTTTTTACTTTGTTAACTTCAATTTGAATCTTAGTAGAAATCGAATTTAATTCAACAATGATTGAAGCCGTTGCTTTTGGAGACATTAGCACGCCAGTAAATGGTGCAATCTGTCCCTTTCTCATCGGTGAAACAGCCGCACCAACATCAACTTCTCCAGGTATTGGTTTTGGGAGCGGTAGTGAAATGTTATCAGCAAATGCACTAGTGCTTGACAGCATCATCAGCATGCAAAGTAGAAATGATATGAATTTCTTCATTATGAGCTGATGGTACCACAGCTCGGGCAGATTGTGAACTGTTTTACTGAGGTGGAATTACTACTGCGAATCCACCAACCTCAGCAAGCTTTTTTGCAAGTTCATCAGGATTATTTCCATAATCATGAACGATTTGATCGACTTCTTTCTTTTTTCGATCATCAAGCTCTTTTTGAGCTTCATCATACTGCTTTTTTACTGCATCTAGGGCGGCTTGAAGGTGTTTCTGATTTTCTTCGAGCCTGTGCCGCTCCTCATCTTGTGCAGCTTGGATCTTCCTTATTTCTTGCGCATGAGCATCTTGAATTTTTCTATAATCATCAATGAAATCTACTTCACGACGTCTGTATGCATATGCGCCCGCAATGACAATAATCACAAGCAAAATCAATTGCCAATGTTTTTCGATGAAAGCCCAAATCTTACTGAACCAGCTTTTCAATTTTTGAAAGAGTAAAAAAAAGAACATGTTAGTTTGGTTTATCTGAATCTTTCTTTGATTTTCCCTGCGGCAAAGAAACATCAATTCCACCTGTCGCATCAGATAACGTTTGCAGGTCCATCAAGTTTTCGTTAAGTTGCGTTCGCGCCGTAGACACGAACGTATTAATGTCAGAATTTAAAACGATCAGTGCAGCACGAAGCTCTGCAACTTCAGCTCTCAGCTCATCAGCATTACGTAAAGCATCAATGAAACGTTTGTTCTTTAATAGAATTCTCTCAACTATCATCTCGAGTAGTTTCATTGTTTTCTCTTGTGTTATTGATCATATCATACAGCGTTTCCTGATCTAGTTCACCAATCTTCTTGTTAAGATTTGAAGATCTGTCGCCATTTTTCTTTCGCAGTCCATCTTTTATCTCTTCTAATTGTATTCGAACAAGCTCTTCAATTACCCTAATTGCCTGTTTATCATTGCATGCAATCAACCTAGCAAATTCGCCAATTGCTTCTTGCATTGACAAACCGTACTTAAACAGTACTGTTTTTAAGCCAGCATGAACTTCCTTTGGAAGCGCAATGTGTATTGTCTTACGTGCCTGGAGCAGATCAGGCCTCATTGAGATTCTCCTTATGCGGCTGCGCCTCCGCCAGAGTCTGGACCCGCTCGTGACGCGGCCGGGGCTGTAAATTCTTCATCGTCAACTTCCTGCTTAGTTTTGCCGGCTTCCATTCCATGCTGCTCGCGCATCACATCATTAAAAGCACTAACAACAGCTTCATCATAACCCTTCGAGAGGAAATTGATCGCTCGTCGTAACAATGTACTACGCACCTCTAAAAGGCTATCATAATTCTCAATCATCCGAGAAACGCTGTCTGCAAACTCTTCAACTGAAATATCATCAAGCGATAATTTTGGTGCCTCTGAGTCGCCCACAGAAGGATCTTCGTCTGTTTCTGCGTCATCACCCTCTGCTTCGAGCAGTCGCTTAATAAGCGAACGGAAGTCACGACCTTCTGTTTTTGCAGTTTTTGATGCACTTTCATATCCTGCAAAGTACCTGTCAACCTGAGCATCAAGCGAATCACCTGTCTCGCCGCCGGGGGCTTCCTTGTCTGCCTCAGTAACAAATTCCTCGGAAATAATTCCCTCTTCAATGAGACGTTTCAAATCTCCAAGCCTGATTCTAACTGGGTTTATCACTTGAGCACCTCAGCAATCGATTCAGATTTTCTCAAACGGTCCTCAACAACGTTCCAATTTATCTCTTTCATTTGGGCAATAATGTAACTTTTCTTGTCACTGAGGTAATCACGATAGTACGAATGGCTCCACATATCAACAACGACAATTGGATACAAACCTAACATAACATCGCCGCTGTGATGACTGATCACCGTGTTAACGTATTTTCGAAGAAATATATTGTAACCGCAAACTGCCCACCCTTCGCCCACGGAGGTTGCGCAGGCAATGAAGTCCTTTTGCCAATCATCAAATGTTCCAAAGTCTCTCTGAAGCCTCAGGTAAGCCATAGAGTCCATATAAATTTCTGAATTTGGATCAAAACAGTTAGCAAAGTAAAGTTCATGCAACCAAACAGAATTAAGGTTGTATGTCTCATCAAGCTTCAATGAACGAAATTGCGAATGATTCGAATTTGCATCAGCACGAACAGCTGTGTCAAGCTCTGCAGACGTTTTGTTCATGGCGTCAACAGCTATTTTGTAGAGTTCAGAGTGTGCTTGTTTTGTCTTTTGAGACACAAGTTCACTAACTTGATTGTAGTGTTTTGGCTCAGCGACATAAGCTTCTGCTTGGAGATCAACGCCCTTTGGGAGGGACGCCCGCAGGCTTTTCTTGACAATGCTCTCAATGTCAACTCCAGCCAAGATATCATTTTTTGTATTCAAAGTCATTTGTGAATAATCTCCTAAATCACCCAAGTTCGTAATCACGTTCTAAAGTTGAGGCGTCAACAAGAAAATTGTTACCCTCCGGCGTCCTAAGAATAACGTCGCGGGGGCCAACTGAATCAATCGTGTACCTGATACCACTTTTTTTATGGAAAATTTTAAGGTCAGGTGCTAAAATTGATTCTTGCTTACCGTCAGACGTTGGTGCCTTCATTGTAATCCCAACAACATCTTCAGCAAGGCTTTTAATCTTATTGTTCCATTCTTCACGCATAACGCGAAGAATGTCTGCCTCTTTAAGCTCTCTCATTGTGATTTACCCTAAATAGGCAGCCTAAGAACGGGTAAACGGTAGATTTTCTATCATCATAGGATTATCGCATGATGTAATTTCAGTAACAGAATCGTATTTTACGACATCAATTCCATGTTTTCTACAAAGTTCAAGCCCAGATGCGTTCCTATATGTTTCGTAATAAACAATTCGTTTAATTCCCCTGTTTATCAAAACTTTTGCACATGAAAAACAAGGCGATAACGTTACAAAACACGTCGAACCGACTAAAGACGTTACGCTTTTTGTCAAAGCATTAATTTCAGCATGAATGCACCCGCATGAACCAGGTAATAGTGAATCACATTGATTATCACCGCCAGAAACATTTCCGTTATAACCAAAACATAAAACACGTTGCATTGATTCATCAGTAAAAACTGCGCAAACTTTTTTTCTAAGACACGTTGATCTAGCGGCAATAGTTGCCGCCATGCTCATAAAAATTGATTCCTCTGACGGTCTAATAAACGTTCCGTAATCGTTATGATAAACGTTCATTTTTGGCAATGGCAATTCTGGTGGATTATCGTACTGGATAATTTTGTATTTCCAATTTTTTTGTTTAACAAATTCAAGTGCTGATTTCATCTTGCGTACATCATCATCTGTCATACGCCCCTTTGTTTCTTCTACCGTTAATGAACCATCGGCACGCTCAACAAAAAAATCTGGGTGGTAATGATGCAAATTCTCTTCTCTGTCTATCCAAGGAATAGAAAAATCACAACGTTTCCAAAAAACGATATCTTTTTCTCTATAATCCAACTCTTTCATTCTACGAAGTTCATACGATGAATCATAGTGATATTTTCGTCCATCAATGGTTACGTAATATCCCGTTTTAGTATTAGAACGTGACGTTTTTTTTACATCTTTCAACCAGATGTGTGCGCCCATTGATTTGCAATTATGTGAACAAAAAATATGTTTTGACTGGCGACGTTTTCTTCGTTCAAAACTTTTTCCACAATTCTCACATGTTACATTGTGCCATTTAGCTGGATTTTTGGATGCGGCGGTGTTTATTTTTATCCCACATTTACGTGAACATGTTCGCGTTGCTAAACTTTTAAGCGATGCCCATTGTTTTCCGCACACTTCACAAATACAATTAACAGTACATTGTTGTGTTTTCAATTTAGTTCTACAAGAATTTGAACAAAAATGATATTTTGTTTTTTTTACACAGGATTCAAAAACTTTTTTACAAAAATCACAACTATAAACGTGTTTTTTCATAAAACCATTTTTTGGCCCTCTTGATTTTTTAAGTTCAATAAACGTCATCGCGCTGACACAGTCCCATTTTTATCCCTCATAAGTTCATGTAATCTTGAAATAAATCTAACACGAGCATGCTCTGGCGTCCAAGGTTGGATGTTGAAGTCATACGGTTCTGCGTGAGTTGTCCAGCCTCGACCTGCAGTGAACGTTAAATCACGAGCCTCGGTTGCAAGAATTCGTTTGTCAACTACTTTGACTTCAGCGGGTTCATCGTGTTGCAATCCAAATGCATCACAAATTACGTTCATTAATTTTTTTTCAGCATCTCTGTATGCTGCTAATTCAGGTGCACGTTTCAAAGGGCTTGGAATGTCGATGAGGTATGCTTCTGAAGCATCGTGCAAAAGACCCCACAACGCATGTTCAGTTGCACACATCAGCGAAACGAGAACTGAGTGTTGTGCGACGCTGTAGAAATTTGTGCTATGCCCACCGAATCTACACAAGTTTGATAATGCATGTATGATATCGTTAACATCAACATCTTCAACACGAGGATCAAATACGTAAAAACGTTTCCCGGTATACGTACTAATCCAATCACCTGTGCGTTTTTCAGTTGTCATTGAGAATCTGGGAGAAAAGTACAATCTCCCTTCGCTCAAGTTCACGACCCAGTTCTCGTCCAGAGAATCCTTCGTCAAGGAGCAATTGACCACCAACGCTAAAATTGAACATCATGAATGCATTTAGCATTCTTTGATCAGGCGAGCCAACAACGTTAGAAAAAAGTTCAACATCAGCACGTTCCAAGCACGAATTATCAAACTGCCGACGAAGACGAAGAACATTCTCAATCGACAAGTTCATGAAACTTACGAGGAACGTAATCTGTCTAACTTCATCATTGTTGAACTTCAACTCATTCAAACGTCGAGATAATACATGAACATCATTGTCTCGTAATAAGAATGCAAGCAACACTGCTGGGTGCCTAATCTCATGAACGGTTGCAGCATTTACACAGAGCCCAGGCAGCACCTCAGACCAAAGGTCGAGGCGGGTTACCATTGACACTAGATGAACGATGCTGTGTGCCTTTGAGATGCTCTTTAGAAGCTCTTCGCGGACGCGTTCTGGCGATACTTGATGCAGCCTGTTATCATCAATGATTGCGCGTTCAGTTTCAATGTCTAGATCGCAACCCATCTGTGCTGCAAATCTAACAGCGCGAAGTATTCGCAATCTATCCTCATCAAAACGTTCACGTGGTGAACCCACAGATCTAACGACGCCGTTACGAATGTCAGCAATTCCACCGACAAAATCGACGACTTCGCTGGCATCAATGTCAAAGAACAATGCGTTGATCGTTAAATCTCTTCGTAAGACATCTTCTTCGATTGTTGAAAATACAACAGCATCGGGTCGTCTACCAGACCCAACATCATTGCGAAACGTTGCAATCTCGATGTCTAAACCTGAAGAAAAAATAACTCTGATGACGCCGAATGACTTCCCGATTGGAAGAACAGTTGGTTGCGCAGAAAATGCATCGATTGAATTACGAAGAATCTCTTCGATACGATCTGGCGATGCATCCGTTGCAACATCTAGATCCTTTGGATCACGACCAAGAATTGCATCGCGCACGGCTCCACCCACAAGGTACAACCTGTGACCATTGTTAGCGAATACGCTTGATAACGTGATCAGATCTAGCGGCAACTCAATGTTGAGTTGCATCCTAATTGGTTCCATACACAAAATCTTACCACAAATTCAGGTGTGATTTCACCGTCTTTTATTCACCATCAAATGATGCGAAAAACACCTAGGTTCATAGATTTCTGCTCCACCAACAAGAATCTCTTCGTCATTAGTGACTTTTTTATGAGTGTATCTTGCATCTTCGCCACACACCGTACAAACCGCAGTACACTTTTCAACAAGCGTCGCCCATGGTAAAATTTGCGTCACTTCGTCAAACGGTTTACCAGTGTAAGAAAGATCAAGTGTAGAAACAACAATCGACATTCCAAGTTGCCTATATAACCAAATGAGAACTTCACCTGATCCGTTGATCATAAACATCTCATCAACAGCAACAACGTCTGGTTTAACAGAAAGTGTTTGCAAAGAGCTTAACATTTCTGAACCAGACTCCACGGTGATTGCTTCAATTTTCCATCCAAGATGTGAAACGATGTGATCGTCACTGTACCTTGTATCAATTTTTGGTTTAAAAACAATTACGTTTTTCTTTTGGTATTTGTACCGTTCAAGCGTCATTAACATCTTTGACGTTTTGGATGCAAACATGGGCCCACAGAAGATATTGAAATCGGGCGTCAATGCGAAGCTCCACCTTTATGCTTTAACGTATAAAATGCACAGAAAATAAATGCAATTATCCCAATAAAATTTTCAATTGCTTTCAACGTTACACCTTAACGATTGAGAAAGGCGGGCGGACAGCCGCGTTATTGATTGATGATGCTTCAAGCGCTTTAAGAATTCGTCTTTTTGGAGAGTGCAGAAGCGATGCCTGCGTTGAGTGAAGATGTCCAAGTGCAATGTCAGCGCCAGATCCAACAGCGTCGAACCCATAAGCACTTGTGATAATCTGAAAATTTGATTCCATCCTGTAAAGTTTGCCCCTGTAACCTATCAAAAAAGCGCCCTCAAAGTGTTCATCAGTCGGGCCAAACATACCATCACCCTTCTTAACGCAACCTGCTTTCTTAAGCGTTTCTTTAACCGTTTGAATGAACGTTGAACCCATGAACTGACGATCGTCTGGGCTTGATTGTTTTGGTAGGATCATCTCATGATTAAGCGCGTCCATAACTTTTGGCAACCCACAAACGCCAAATGCAAATTCACCACGCACAAAAACCTTTTTGTCTGCAATGATCATCTGTGACATATCACCAGCCGTACCAGCACTGTCACCTCCGAGCCAAACGTTCTTGTTCTTTTGGATTCCAATAATGCAAGTCATATGATTACCTTTTTAAATTTAAAATTTGTTTATCAATCTCAAGCAGTTCATTTTGCAATTGATTTCGCCTAGATTCCAGACGAATCATTTCGTTAGACATAAAGTTATCAATGTTTTTGAGGTTGTTGTTCTTTACTTCAACAATACGACCCCCTCGACCCCATGAAAAAAAATCTTTGATACAAAGTGCATATTCAACTACGTTGCGATATTCGCCTGTAACTATTTCTAATTCTGGTTCATGATGAGACCCACCAAAATCACAATTTGGATCTTCACCTAAAATTTTCCACATACCCGATTGGGTTGGTGGATATTTCGACAGCAAACGTGTTCTAACTTCATCTTTGTCCATAATTTCTCACATCATAACACTTTCGTAGTCTTTCCTTCACTGTCAAGTTTAAATACGTGATGAGGTGGTGCACACGCTGCACTGTGATGACTAGCGGCCTTCAGAGCTTCTTCAACTAATTTTACGGGATTGTTTATCTTGCCGTTGCTCATCATGCAGTGAAGTGCGCCGAGCGCTAAATCACAACCACAGCCCGTGGCCATGTAACCATCTGCTGCTCGTAAAACTTGAAAATTAGCTTCAACAAGGTAAAGTTTACCATTGTATCCCATCAAATAATCGCCATTTTCAATTTCTTCAACGACATGTTCACCTTTGATAATATGACCTTTATCATCAAGCATTGTTCTCACTGCATCAACGTACGTAGTGCAAAGCCATTTCATATCATCTGTACGTGGATCGTGATCTGGAATGTCAAGCGCATGTTTCAGCAATTGTCCCAAACGAAAAGTACCACACATGCCCATCAACATGTTGCCATTTGAGAAAACCTTTGTATCAACCATCGTAGCGAACCTGAATGCATCATCTGATGCTGCGCTATCGCAACCCATATAAACACAGTCGTTATGTTCGATGCCCACAATGCAGGTCATGTTTTACCTATTTTTCAAATTAATTCAAAATGCCGTGAGTAAACATGCAATGATCCAGCATGCCAAATCATTTGCCCAATTTCACAATCAAGATCGTCAGCTAGTTCTTTATGAACATAGCTTTGCCACGCACGATCATTTTTGTACCCGAACACAAGATCATTTGATCTCATACCCACAAGAGCAACAAGTTTTCCATCACGAATGAAGTATTGAACTGTATTTGTGCAGATGAAATCGCTCATACCATTTGCGCTATACTCGTTCCAAATTGATGGTCGAGTATAAATCATCACAGCACGGCGAGACTCTGGGTTTACTTCAAGTTCATGCCTGACATGTTTGTATTGTTCGCAATTCTCCTTGCTCCAGATCAAGTACCCATAATTTGAATTGATTTGCCCATTAACATCTGCACAACGAATCCATTCTTTTGGTGGAGTTCCAGGAATGTCGTAAACATTTCGAGATTGTGATTTATACCATGCAATCTCTCGTTCAACGTAATCACGATTAACAGTTCCAAAGATTGCTTCTTCATCGGCGATGAATGTGGCACCAACAACTTCAAGCATCTGACAACCCGTTTTGTCGGTAACGTACTCTTTTTTGTCTTTGAGTTCTTTAAACCAAGATCTCACATCAGCCACTTTGCTCGTTACTGTGATCATCTTCTTTTATTTTCTAACTGTTGCAACCGATGTTCAATGTATTGAATGTTATTGTTCTGACGACGTTCAGCGCCGCTGCAATCGAAGAATACCCAATAACACAAACAACAAACAACCAGCCAAAGCATTACATGATAATGATTATTGTGAGTGCACTTACAATCGTTGTTCATTTACATCATCTCACAATGTGAGCACCTTCAATAATTTCACCAAACAATCCAGGATGAATCAAATGCAATTCAAAATCTTTTTCTTTTTTCGTTTTCTGCAAGCATGCATCAAATTTGCCACCAAGTGGATCGCCGCCGCAAATTGTTTGAACTGGTTCATTCTTATTAAAGAGAACGAACCATCTATGTCGTCTGTATTGTTGTTTTGAAAGACGCTTTGCTTTAACATCGTATTGCTTTTCGTCTGGGTTTGCTATTGTTTGTGTTCGTCCACAAATATCACACTTAATTTTCATTTGTTTTACCGTTCTACACACTTTGTCTAAGTGATTTTATAAGTATTTCATTACGTTCAACCCACTCGATTGTTCTTTCGATACCATCCCAAACTTTGACAAGCGGAGTGTATCCAAGAATATCACGAGCTTTTGTAATGTCAGCTTGAGTGTGCATAACATCACCCAACCTCCATGGCGCATCAATTTTCTTTGCGTTTGAATAACGCTTTAACAAAAGCTCCATTACTTCGTTGTTTGAAGTACGTTCTCCACATGCAACGTTAAAAGCTTGTGCTCTAAGATCACCTGAATGTTTTGCAGCTCGAATGCAACAGTCTACTACGTTATCAACGTAACATAGATCTCTTGATTGTGTTCCATCACCGTCAGATCGCATTGGCTTGCCAAGTTTTATTGCTGACAACCACGCAGATACTGCCGTTGCATACGGACTGTTTCCTAATTGATTCGGGCCAAATACGTTGAAGAATCGTAAGCAAGCAGAATCCATCCCATACAAATCATACCACAGTTTAAGATATTGCTCAATGATCAGCTTCTGCAACGCATACGGTGATTTAGGATTCATAGGTGCAGTTTCTGGAGTTGGCAGCTGTTCAGCGCCCCCATATACAGACGATGACGACGCAAAAATAACGCGCTTCACATTGCCTCGACAGGCTTCTAGCAACTTTAACGTTCTCGTTACGTTAACATCATTTGTAAGAATCGGGTGCTCAACTGAAAATCCAACACGTGGAACTGCAGCAATGTGCAAAACTACATCAAACTCTTGTTGTTTTATTTTGCCGATAATCGTATCAGATGAAAAGTCACGAACAATAAGAGCATGCGGAGCTCGTTTTGGTAAAAACTTCAAGTGCCCATTGCTGAGATCGTCCACGCCCCAAACGTCCATTCCCTCTTCAAGACAACGCCTGTATAGATTGCTCCCAACAAAACCAGCGGCACCGGTGAGCAAAACTCTCATAAAGTAATTTTAAATTGTGTTTTAGAAAAAGTTCAAAATCAATCGTGTATGATTACTTTTTCTTTTTTATTTTCTGTTTTGTTGGTGGGATAAAATCGTACATTAAGCCACAGCTTGTGCAATGGTATCCTTCGATAACTTTTGACATTCTGTTTCCTGGACCAATTATCACAGGACCATGTTGAATCAACCCTACATCTGTGACAACTTTTCCTTTGCAAAAAACGCAAATACCAGTTTTATTGTATTTTTCTTCTTCTTTTTTTCTTAACAAATCATCAGCTTTTTTTCGTCGTTCTCTAGACGCTTCTGGACTAAATGCTTTTTTGATGTCTTCTTTAGTGAGCATTTTTAATGCTTCTTGTAATGCACTGTCGGGCTTAAAAACTTTTGTCATTGCAACAGTCCCATCAACTTAAGCATGGCTGGTGTTGTTGCTTCGTATGAACAACGTTCACGCACAACTTGTTGTAATTTTGGAATCCATTCAGCATGTTTTTTGTTTTTGACAGTTTCAATTAATGCATCGGCCATTAATACAAGATTGTTGCCCAAATCACTTGCAATATAAGGCCAATTTGCAAGCTTAGCAAGCGTTGAATATTCGTACTTGTCAATCCAAAGTGGGACACACCCCATTTCAATGCATTCACGAGCCGCTGTGCCACCGTAACTATCCTGATCGTAAAGCCCAACAGCAATGTCAGAAAAACTAGCAATAATCTTAAATTCGTCTCGATTAAAAGTGTCAGGTACTAAACTAATGTAACCGTTTTGACCGCACTCTTTCTCAAGCTCGTGATTGAAGATTTTTTGACTTGGATTTCCAGCGATCACAACAAAATCTTGCCTACGCTTACGAAGTTCAGGCAAGATTTCGAACATAAACTTACCGCAGTTCGTATAATCACTCGATCGACCTTTACCTCCAATTCGATTTGGAACAAAAATAATAATTTTCTTTTCAGAGAACTTCATTCGCATGACATCCTTGATATCAAATCGAACCTTATTGAGGTTCTCCAAATTTGTCATCTCTGTTTGCGAATACCCATCATCCCAAGGGGTGCTCTTTGCCATGACTGCATCAACAACATGAGGCAAATAAAACTTTGACATCTCCTGTTTCACAATGTCAAGAGTGCTCTGACACTGCCAGAAGTTCCAATCGGCTTTAATTGCAGCTTCCATCTGTCCGAGCCAGAGAGACGCTTCAGTTGGGAATTTGGGGCACGATGGGTCATCAACGAAGTGTGAGTGCACAAAAAATTTAGGCGTGTAACCACCCTTCAAATAGAACAACGCTTTGAAATTTCGAAGATGCATCGGATCATTGATCAAAACGGCATCATAACGCTTGTTTGAATACTCTTTGTGTTGATGAAGCTTCAATGCATTGCTAATTGATTCATAATCAAAGTCATATCTTGTTGCAAGAGCATTCGGTACAATCCAATGTTCGATATAGCGTAAACGATCAGCATAATCAATAAATAAATCAGGATTAACAATGTGAGGTGGCGTTACTAATTGATACTGATCACAGAGATCAATGTATGGGCCCATGACATCAATATGAAGATCCGGAACGAGCTTCAACATCTCTCTGACACGTCCCATTGTCATTTGCCAACCGCTATCACACTCAAGTGTGAATTCACCTTTAGTATTATAGTTCGAAAGTTGAGTTTGTATGAGCAATCGTTTCATGTTATCTCAATTTAAATCTACGTTTTCTAATATCTTCAATATTAATTGTTGGTCTTATTTTGTCCACGGGAATCGCTGGAACATATACGTACTTCGGGAATTCATGCCATAGCACAGTTGCAACCATTTTATCGGGAGGTATTTCGCCTTGAACAACTGCGACAACAAGACCACGACCTGAACAACGAAATTCACGCTCTCCCGGGCGTGATCGATATATTTCTGTTAATAATTCAACAATGCACCCTGGCACGATGTGATCATTATGATCTAAAACATTTCGCAATTCATCAACTGGATGGTGTTGGATCATTTATGATAAACGCTGTTTGCGACGTATTGCTCTGAGTGATTTTATTGCAGAACGTAAAGCATTTTTAGATTCATTACGTGAATTGCCTTGTGTTCTGATGCTATGACCATAACAACAAATTTTTGCAACCCAAACGTTTGCTTTGCTGTCGTAAGTGTAACGGCTCATTTTTGACTTTTGTATTTGGGTTTATGACAGATTACGCAATTACCATTATTGTCTGTGTCAGACTCCGTGCTGTACGAACGTGGACCTTCGGTAACCAATGTCGAACATCCTGAACAGTGTGTCTGAATGATTTTCATCGATTCTTTGACGCGTTCAAGCGTTACCCAAAATGCTTTTTTGCGTTCTT
>ERZ1292644.1198-Hain-H14-01um-R2-1198-length-13966-cov-13_pt1 | contig 13966 bp, 24 predicted proteins | sample MGYA00564402_ERZ1292644 | MGnify/ENA primary metagenome ERZ1292644 (study PRJEB36523, sample SAMEA6512644) | groundwater metagenome | collected 2019-01-09 | study: AquaDiva: Metagenomics assemblies of 32 groundwater samples
GACGCGGAATGCCCGTGGCAATACCGACACGGAATGTCCGCAGTAATGGATGCGAAACGTCGAGCCACCCGCCGCCGGCGTCCACGGCCTGGCGCATAGCCGCATCCCGCTCCATTGCTTTCCGCTTTGCGCCTCGTCTCGCCTTGCCGCGCATCGACCAGCCGATCAGTACAGCCCGACGATGTTCGTGGCGGTCGTGCCGGTACTGGCGACGAGCGTAGCGCGGATCGGAAGCACGCCGACAGGAACGGCCTTGAACGTAATCCCCGCCTCACCACCTACCATGTTGACCTTCACGTCCCCGGTCACGCCGATGTAAAGTGCGCGCGTCGAGAACGCCAAATCATTGGTGTCGTGGGGTGTAACAACGAACGCATGCGAATGGGGCATGTCGACCTGCGCGGCATTCCGGTCTTCAGCGGCCATGATTTATCCTTTCGCGAATGTGTTGGTAGTCGGCTGGGACGATACCGCCCTTCTTGAATGTGAGCGGCTGCCACGGAGCGACGAGCCCCAGCCCCCAGGAAACGACGGCGAAGAGCGCAAGCCCGACGCCGCCGAGCGCCACGAGGAGACAGAGCCAGATCATTTTTCCACCGGTTGGCAAAGGAGCGCATCGATCGGAATGCCGCCGTACGTAGTGAGCGACTTCGTACAGACGTACGCCGCCGCCGACTTCAGCCGGTGCGCCTTGATCTCGTCAGTCAGCGCGTCGATCTGCTTGTTTTGCTCCTTCTGCACTTGTCGGTCCTGAAACCGTTGCCACACGGCGAACCCGCTGGATGCGACCCCGGCCGCTCCGAAGAAAGTCTCAACGGCACCCGGGCACCCGCCGGTCAGGAGCGCGAGGGCCAACAGCCCCGACAGGCACAGCGCGCGCCGCCGGACAGCGCGCATTCGACTCTTCATGGTTTTCTCCTCCACCCCGTGGCCGTCCCCGTCTCGTCGACGTCCCGGAGGAACCCGATCGCGTCGAGCAGAGGATCCCAGTCACGCTCAAACCGATCGTTGACCGCGAGATGAGAAGGGATCGATCCATGCTCCCCGCTCCCAATCCCGAACGCGTTCTGCGCCAGGAGAGTCCCGCCCGGCTTGAGCGCTTCGTAAACCTCCCGCACCCATTCTTCGACGTTCGGCACGTGCTCGAAGAAGTCGAGCGCAACGACGGCATCGTAGCCGCGACCGAGCCGGGGGACCCAGCCCTCGGTAAGACATGTCTTCGGCTCGAAACCCAGACGCTCGGTGAGCCGGAACTTCGCGAACCCAGCGGTCTGACTGCCGGCAAGATCGTTGTAGACCGGATCCAGGCCGGCCTCGGCAAGCGTCAGCGTCAGATCACCGATCCCGTCACCGAGACACAGAACGTGGGGCTTCTCACGGTAGCGCAGGTGGTTGGCGATCCCCTGGCACATCGCCATGTGGTTGAATCCGGCATCGAGGTGATAGGCCGAGAGCTCCCAGAGGTAGGCCATCGTAAGCCGATACCAGTTGAGCAGTTCCTGATCGGTCGTCGGGTTGGCGCGCCGGAAGTCCTCGGCAACGGCGTTGTGGAGCGCGCCGAACCCATGCGACAGGCGCTCGGCCGCCGCCGCTCCGTTGATTCCGAGGTACAGCGCCAGCTCCCGGGCGCGCGAGGCGAGATCCTGAGTTTCCATGCCGATCCACTCCTTGACGGCCGCGGCCAGACCGTCGATGACCTGTAATCGGAACAAACTGCCAGCTGCCCACGTCGTGTCGATCGGACGTGCGGCGATTCCCGGGAACGCGTCATTCGGAACTGCCGTCACCTGGTGTCCGGCACCAAGAAGACCGGCCGCCAGGCCGGCGAGCTGATACCGCGTCACGCGCTCCGGAGTCCCTAGATGGACGATCCGGTGAGCCGGCTTCTCCTGAACGAGTTCCCAGAGGATGGCGGCCGCATCGCGCGCAAAGAGCGGGGAAAACCAACGGTCGTTCACTTGGCGCTGATCGGGATTCGACAGCATCTCCTCGAGCGGGTTCTTTCGCCCCGTGCCCTGGAGCGGGCGGATCCCGAGGACGAACGTCAAGCGCGCGATGGTCCAGTTCCTGAACTTCGCGACCCACCGCTCTGCCGCCTCTTTCTGCAACCCGTAAGCGTTCGCTGGCCCGGTCGGCGACGGCCAGTCATAGGGTGGCTCGAGCCCGGAGAACACAGCCTGGGAGCTGACGTGGACGTAATGGGCACCAATCCGGTCACAATACCGAGCGAGCAGGATCGGCAGGAAGACGTTGATATTGTAGTGCGCCGATGCGTCCTGGGCAACAACGTCGGGGCGGTTCTCGCCGGCCAGGTTGACGATCACATCCGGCTCGAACGCCTTGAGGGCCTGCGCGAGATCATCTCGGTCCGTGAGGTCAACCCCGTAGAACATGGATCCCCAGACATGGCTCGAGGCTTTCCTGTAAAACCGGACGTTGATCCCATCCGGAACGCACAGCCGCATCGTCTGGCCCACGATCCCACCGGCGCCGAAGACCGCAACCTTCAAAGCGGTATCCTCTCTCGCGTTATCGGATCCATGCGCGCGATGGCCTTGCCGGTTGCGTCGAAGATCGTCGCGTGAGCAGCCGGTCCCTTTCGTACCTCATCGCTGAAGTAACGCGCAGCCATGTTGTCGGTCTGCGGGTTTTGGTCCCACCCTTTTTTGATCGCGATCTCACGACGAGTGGAATGCCCCTTCGACCGTTTACTCATGGCTCAGCGCTCATGGCTCAGCGCTCGTTGTATCGATGGAAGTGACCCTCACGACCAGGTCCTCACAATCGGGAAGGCTCGGCGCGGAGGTGCGGTTTGGAAGTCGCCGGTCGGACTCACCAACGACCGGCCCCGCACCTCCTACGCCAAACGTGGTGGCGGGGCCCGGAGTCGAACCGGGTTGGGTCCTCCGACTTATGAGGCCGGCGAGCCTCCGTTGCTCCATCCCCGCGTTGTTCGTCATGCGCCCCTCCGTCAACTCGTCGAGTAGAGCCGCATCCAGGAGATCGTGCCGATCAAACGGCCCTCGATGCTCGTCAACGGGTTCGACGGCGAAGAAGTCGCGGCGGTCGAGCCCGAACGTCACCGGCGTAACCTGGATAACGGCGCCAAGGATCACCAATGTGGCTCCTGGCCGGCAAACGAGCAGGCGAGCCAGACAACGCCGTAGCCGGGGAGCATCAGCACGAAGCCGAGCCAGGCCAAGAGGAACGCGGCGCGGCGACGGACTATGCTCAAGGACATTCGCCTAACCACGAACGGACTCCCAGATCTCGGCGCCGAGGAAGTCCCACGGATACCGGCCCTCGTCGCACTCGCCGGGCTTCGCCGAAAAATACTGGTCGACGAAATAGATGATCCGGCCAGCGACCACGGCCAGGTTGCGTGCGCCGTGCGCGACGCCGGGAGGAATTACCACGAGACGCGATTGGCCGGCGCCGAGCATGAACCGCATCCTCCTCCCCGTGGAGGGTGAATCACGACGAGCGTCGTAGAGAACCATGAGAAGGCGATCGGCCGACGGGACGTACCAGACATCGGTCTGCCGCAGATGGACATGAAACGCCCTGATCACCCCAGGCTCGATCTCACTGTAGTTGATTTGGCGGATCAACGGCGCGGCGTACCCCAGAGGCTCGTCCAGAATGAACGGCTCTTCCGCATCCACAGTAATGCGCGCGAGCTCGGTGAACCCGCCGCCGTCATCAGGTGAACGGCGTAAAGGAACGAAGTAGACGCCATCGATCACCGGCTTCTGATCGTAGGACTGCACGGTGAACAACTCCTGGTGCTCCAACTTCATCACGATCTCCTCGCTCGCTCGCGTTACTTCGTGAGCTTCTTCCGCGGCCGCCCGCGTTGTTGCGTGGGCGGAATCGCAATTTCCTTGTCCCGCCCGCGCTTGGGGCCCGGGCTCGGATTGTTCGGATCTTTCCCGCCTATGTCCGTCGACTGCACGAACCGGAGCGGCACGTTCGCGTCGGTCACGTCGTCGACGTCCGTACCGAGCTCATTGGCCAGACGCCGGAGCTCGACGTTGTCGTCCAGGCCGTGGTAGCGCAGCAGCGTCCGGAACGAGATCTTGCCCATCTCGCTCAGACGGTACAGGGCCTCCATGAATTCCTGGCTCTTCGTATTCAGCGGGTTCGGCGTCCACAACGGGACGCGCGACAGCTTGCCAGGATTCAGCTCCACGATGTGCATCGCCAACATCTGATAGAACGCGGCGATCTTTGCGCGGAGCCACGACACGAATTCCTCGAAGTTTGCGATGTTGATCTTTTCCATCCGCTCGCGCGCACCCTGGGCGCGGCTGAAGAAAATCCCGAAAGACTGAAAGATCTCGAGCGTTGATTGGACGTACTTCTTTTCGCTCAGGAGCACCTCGGACTCTGGCATCTTGATAACGAGGTCGACGTAGTACGGAACAAAGAGCTGCATCGCCGGCCCCACTCGGCCATCCTGGATGAGCTTCCGTATCTGGGCGATCGTGCCGTCCTTTTCAAGCTTCGTCCCTTTATACTGCGGCGCCTGGGGCGGATGATCCTTGTCTCCGATCTTCCACATTTCGATGTAGTTCACTATCCCGTCCAGGATCGCAAGATCGGCCGCGAACAGCTTTTGCCGAGTCACGATCTGAGAGAGCAAACTCGCGAACGGCACCGGCGGATACATCGTCTCCCCGGTGCTCATCGCCCCGCGGCGTATTGTGACGAGATCGCCGGGCGTGTAATTGAACTTGATCGTAAAGGATTCGCGCGAGCCATCCTTGGCATCCGAAAGCATCCGGGGGAGCGCCTGATACCCGCTCGCGCTGCCACCGGTAGGCATGATATTTTGCTGTGCCAGATTCGGCTGTCCTTCGATCTTGACAGCGTTTACTCCCTGCGGAAGCCGCAAGAACGACCATTCGTTCTCGAATGCGTTCGCCGGACGAACCAGCGCGATCGCCGTTGCCGGGTAGCACGACATTTTCACCGGCACGAGGAGCTCCATCTTGCCGAACTTCATCCGGCCGAGCTCCCAAACTGGTATGAACATGCCGGACAAGAGCAAGTGCTTCGCCGCCCAGCTCGTGATCTCGTTGAGCCCGGGAAGGATGTTCGGGACGCCGAAGTTGATCCTGCTCGCCCAGAGGTTCCAGAACTCCTCCTCGCGCTCGAGCTTCTCGCCCTCGCCGCCCGACTCCATCCAGTTCTTAATCTTGTCCAACCAGGATTCCCCGTCTCGGCCGGTCGGGATCTCCCATTTCGACCCGTTCGCGGAAAACTCAATCGTGCGATTGACAAGACGCTGGAACAGCGGATCGATGTTGTATCCGTCCCAGACCCGGCTCACGCGCTCCTGGTACGTTATCGGATTGAGCAGGAGATTCGACGGCGTGCCGGCCATGTCGCCGCGAAGTGATGCGGCGAGCCTCACCGTACGATCAGATATTTCGCGCCTAGCCTCGAGCGTAGCAATGTCCGCGTAGAGCGCCATGACGCCGGGGTCTTTTACGCGCGGCATTAGAGTTCCTTCCTCGGCGGCTTCGGCTTACGCCACAGCTCACGCGGCGGCGCGCTCAGACGCTCCATCACCACCGCGGTTCTTCCGGCGAGATCGAGAAAGGCGCGTTGGTCCACCTCAAGATTGGCCACGCGGTCACGCAGATCGATCTGCGCTTTCCACAACGACTCCGCCCGTTTCGCTGAGGCCACCGATTCGTCCTGAACAACCGCCGTGAGCTTATGCAGGATTACCGCCGCCAAGACAATGCCGGAAAGCGCCAAGATCACACCGATCCACATCCCAATCATCGAATGCTCCCGGCGCGGAGACTGCCGGATTCATCCGGCAGAGGAAGCGCCGTCTCGCGTACACTAGAGGCCGCATGCGGTTCAGGCTGACACCCACGCGTGAACAAGACCGCCTCCTCCTCGCGGCCTGCGGTCAGGCGCGCTTCGTCTGGAACCTCGCCCTGGAGCAGTGGAATCTCTGGCAGCCGGGCAAGCACGCCCCTGGCTATGTTGCCACCGCCCGGCAGTTGACCGAGGTGCGCGCCGCCGAGCCGTGGGTGGCCGAGGGATCGGTGACCGTCCAGCAGCAGGCGCTCCGCGACTTCGACCAGGCCAAGCGGAACTTCTTCGGCGGCACCCATCGGCGCCCGACCTGGCGCAAACGCGACCGGGACGAGGGCTTCCGCATCGTCGCCGTGACGCCGGACCATCTGCGCCGCCTGAACCGGCACCGCGCCGCCGTGTTCGTGCCGAAGATCGGCTGGGTGCGGTTCCGGCAGACGCGCGCGATTCCGGAGGGCGTCAAGAGCTACCGCGTGACGCGCGATGCCGCCGGCCGCTGGCACGTCGCCTTCGCCCACGTCCCGTTGCCCATCGCCGGCCCGGGTACGGGTGAGGTCGTCGGTCTCGACCGCGGCGTGGCCGTCTCCGTGATGACCAGCGACGGCGAGGCGTTCCACGCGCCGGCTCTGGGCGCCAGGCTGGCCGAGCGGCTCCGGCGCCTCCAGCGCCGGCTGGCGCGCGCGCTGTGTGGCTCGAACCGGCGCGACCGACTCAAGCGCGCCATCGCGCGACTCCGGGCCCGCGAGGCCGACCGACGCAAGAACTGGATCGAGCAAACCACCACCGCGCTGGCCCGGCGCTACGACGTCCTGAAGGTCGAGGACCTCCACGTGAGCGCCATGACGCGCTCGGCTCGCGGCACCCTCGCGGCGCCAGGCCGCCACGTCGCCCAGAAGGCGGGCCTGAACCGCGCCATCCTCGCGCAGGGGTGGGGCCTGTTCGTCCAGCGTCTCGAACACAAGGCGGCCGGGCGCGTCCGGCGCGTGGCCGCCGCATACACCAGTCAGCGCTGTAGCGCGTGCGGGCACGTCGCCCCGGAAAGCCGCGAGAGCCAAGCGGCCTTCCGGTGCGTCGCCTGCGGCTTCGCCTGCCACGCCGACGTCAATGCGGCCAGAAATATCGCCGTCGGGCAGACGGTGACCGCGCGGGGAGCCTTGGTGCAACAACGCCGGGCCGTGAACCGCGAACCTCAAGTGCGCCTCCCCTCGGTGGCGTAGTTGGAATCTGTCGGCTTCAGCCGGCAGAGGATGTCAACATCGCCGTTCCCGTATCTATCGATCATCGCCGCCACCCTGTGCCCACGCCCCACTCGGGCAGCACGACCTCGGCGCCACTATCGTCCTGCTGGGGCGGAATCGGAGGCGCCGCGATGAGCTGCATGATTGCAAATACACGACACATATCGGAAACGTGGACGGTCGGAGGGGTCAGCACGCGCGTCACGCCATCACTCGATCGAGCCTCGACCTCCTGGTTGAACTCGGCCGCGATGTCCTCGTCCTTCGGCAGAGCGTACTCCCGCTTGGAGAATCCTTCACGGAGACGCCTCGTCGCCGCGCTCCGCATGATCTCCACGAGCTCCACTATTCCACCCGTGGGTTCCCCGCCGGCGTCGCGCTCGATGGTGTACCCAGACAGGATGTTCTCATTGCCAGAATACCGATCGATGCGGCCCGACCAGCCGCCGAGCTCGAGTTCCTGCGCGATCGCGCGCCCCTCGCCCTCCGTCGTATCGATCCCGACCCGATCGGCCTCGTACCGCCGCGCGATCTCCATGAGAACCGCTGCCTGGTCGTTGTGCTCCATCCTGTTCACGAGGCGAATCCGCGCGATCATCCACCAACGATCGTTCCAGAACGCAAACACGCCGATCTCAGACGGCTGCGAATAGCCGACGTCCATCGCAATCCTAACCGGCATGCTCCGAGAGAGCCCTGGCAGGTCCGCGATGGCGACCGTCGGCGTCAACTTCTGCTCGCGGTAGAGCTTCCCGGAAATCTCGAGCACGAGACGCAGCGCGACGGTTTCGCCCGGGAACTTTTCCTCCATGCAGCGATAGATCGCATCCAGGTCCCAGGCCGACCAAACCGGATTCCCCCACTCGGCGTCGACCTCCTGCCGGAACAGGTCGGAGTCCTCGGGCCCGAGCGTGTCGATGAACGACTTACGGGTCTTCTGATCGAAGTACGGATCCATCCTGCGCGAGATTCGAAAGCGCCGTCCCGCGAAAGAGTCGTACACGGTATCGGCCTTCCTAAACGGCGTATCGAGTCTCCCGTCAGGGACACCAGCTGTCAGAATTTCGCACCCGCGTGGATCCTTCGCGCCCTGAAGTTTCATCCAGGCGCGTAGCGGATACTGCTGCGATTCTTCGACAATGAGCTTCGAGGCGTGCTTGCCCTGCGCCATCTTTGCTTCTGGATCATCACCGACACTGATTCCGTGGATCGTATGCCCGTTGTTCAGCTCGATCATGTAGGCTGGACTTCGCAGGATCCGTTTCAGGAACAACTTCAAAAACGGCACGCTCTCGAAATAGTCGATCGCGCGCTCCATTCGGTCCTGAATGTGAATCCGGCGCAGGCTCGTCAACAGCGTCTCTTCGCCAGGGCGGTTGACGCCGCACTTCACAAGCTCTTGTTCTAAGACCCCGTACGATTTTCCGGATCCTCTCCCGGCCGGCAACGACGTGTCCCCAGTCGCGCTCGCCAGCATGACCGGGCTGAACGTGTAGCGATGCCAGTACCCGCGGCGGCTGACCTTGGGCGTCCAGAACTCCCGGAACGCAACTGGGTGCCGCATGACGTACCGAAGACAGACCTGCTTCGAGAGCCGACTCCCGAGCCTTGGGCCTTCGGTTCGATCTTCTGTCGGGATCGATGGTGCTTGTGCAGCGACAATGGTTGCGTTCACCAGCAGTTCTTCTTTTCGAATACGAATACGAATACGAATACGGAGACAATTACGGGCATCTGCAAACATCTGCGCGCACGTGCGGAAATACATGATATTGCGCGATTCTGTTCTAATACCCAAAAAACACCTGTAAAGACAGGTTCTCTGCCTAGAAATTGGGCAAACAGCCCGTTTAGGGTGAATGTGTACGTCTGCGAGCATCTGCGCGCTGATGTAAGCAGCCGCGCGCATATGTTGGCTGCTGCCTGGTACCGGCCGCGACTGACCGCTCCGAGATGGGAGGCCATTCCCAACCTCATGGCCGTCGCATTACCAGTGCCAGGCAGGCTGAGCCGGCTCACGCTGCGCGGTTCCTCCGGCGGCTAGCGTTGGCCATCGCCGCGCGCCGGCGCCGGCGCGCGTGGTGCTTCTTCAGGCGAGTCGCGACGTCGAACCAGGAAGGATTCTTGACGAGAGCCCCGCTGGGAGCCTCGAGGCTCCCAATCTTTCTGCGGTCTGAGGTCGACAGCAGCCCGGCCAAATACTCGATCAGTTTCATGCTGGTTCCTCGCGGATGGGGGTAAGAGGGGCCGGGCGCTCTCGGTCCTGAACGTCCAGGATGGCGCGAAGGGCCTGCTCCTCGACCTCGAGCACGATCGTCTCGGGCCACGGCTCCCCCCGCCGCCGGGCGCTGTGCCGCAGACCCTCGGGCGACGTGCGAAGGGCGTAGGCCATGATCCAGACCGGGATGGTGCCGCTGAGAACGAGCCGCCACAGTTCCGGGGACCAGACGACGGGCTCGGGGCCCGTGGACGTCTGAATCATCGTGTACGCCCAGAAGGGGAGACCGGTCGGGGTGATCATGAGGCCGCACCCTGAGCAGCGGTCGACGAGCTCCCCCTGGTGCGCGCGCACCCAGGCTTCCGCTTCGTCCAGGGTACCCTCGATGACGGAGAGCGGTTCTGTTTCGGCGCCCTCCTGATTACGGACCTGCCTGATCTTCTCGAGGTCCCGAAGGTTCGAAGCGATCGTCGCTTGAAGGTCCTCCAGGAGCTTGAGGTCCTCGCTGGGAATGATGTCGCCGCGGCTCTGAATCCGGACCTGCTCGACCTTGAACCGTGTCCGCCGGGCCAGGATCATGAGGTAGGCGACGCTGGCAACCTGGTAGCCCGATGGGTACCCGTCATTGCGTAGAGCTTGGACGTCCTCCCGATAGCTCCGCCGCTCGTCCCGGCCAAGGGACTTTTCGATGATGGCCCCATGGCGCCCGCCAGGGTGCTCGGCAGCCTCCCGAGCGCTAACCACGACGACGGGGGCGGTATCCGTCGACGCTGCTCCCTCGAGCTTGGCGGTTGGGAACTGCTCGATGTACGCGGCGAGCTCGATCTTCGGATGGTCGTACTGGAGGTGCCTGGCGACGTTCACCACCATCGTCCGGCAGACTTCACACATGACCCTGGTCGGGTCGGGCGGGAAGAGAGCCTCGAAGCCATCGGCGGTAGCAGAAACCGGCGTGGATGCCGGTGTTGACACTCTGGGTGGTTGCCGCCGGCCGGGCGTCCGGGCCACCGCTACTGCCTAGCGCCGCCGCGGAGCTGGTTCATATCGCCAAGACCATAGAGCAGGTTAAATACCCCCGTCAAGGAAAAATCTACGCCCATGGTAGTTCTACAGGGGACAAGGATAGCTGGCTGGGGATCGCAGGGAGGAAACAGGAGGAAAGGTGGAGCAACGATAGGGGAAATCGGAGATCAGGAAGGGATCGCTTGACATCCTCTGCCGGTTGAAACCGGCAGATTCCAACTACGCCGAAAGGAGGCATAGTTGAGGTTCGCGGTTCACGGCCCGGCGCTTACGGTTCCGGGCTCCCCGCACTGTCACCGCGTGTCCCGCGGCGATGTTCCTGGCTGCGTTCTGGTCAGCGTTCGCGTGGAACCCGCAGGCGACGCACCGGAAGACCGCTTGGCTCTCGCGGCTCTCCGGGGCAATGTGCCCGCACGCGTTGCACCGCTGACTGGTGTACGGGGCGGCGACGCGGACGACGCGACCCGCCGCTTTCTGTTCGAGACGCTGGACGAACAGGCCCCAGCCGTTCGAGAGGATGCCGCGATTCAGGCCGCGCTTCCGAGCACCGCCTTCGGCGGTCATGGCCGTCACGCGCAGATCCTCGACCTTGAGGACATCGTAGCGCGCGGCCAGCTTGGTCGTGGCCTTCTCCACCCAATCCTTGCGGCGGGCGGCATCATGCGCCCGGAGACGGGCGATGGCGCGCTGAATCCGGTGGCGACGGTTGGAGCCCCGCCCCGCGTGAGCGAGGCGTCGCTGGAGGCGGACCAGGCGCTCGGCGAGGGGCTCGCTCAGGGTCGGCGCCCGGAGGGCCTCCCCCTCGCTGGTCATCACGCTCACGGCCACGCCGCGATCGAGCCCGACGACCTCGCCGGTGCCAGGTCCCGGGATCGTCGGCGGCACCCACGCGAAGGCGATGTGCCAGCGCCCAGCCGCGTCGCGCGTGATGCGATAGCTCTTCACGTCCTCGGGGATGGGACGGGTCTGGCGGAACCGGACCCAGCCGATCTTCGGGACGAAGACGGCCGCGTGGCGGCGGTTCAGGCGGCGCAGGTGGTCCGGCGTCACGGCGACGATGCGGAAGCCCTCGTCCCGGTCGCGCTTGCGCCAGCGCGGCCGGTGGTGAGTCTGGCCGAAGAAGTGACGCTTGGCCTGATCGAAGTCGCGGAGCGCTTGTTGCTGGACGATCACGCTGCCCTCGGCGAGCCAGGGCTCGGCGGCACGCAACTCGGTCAACTGCTGAGCGGTGGCCACATAGCCCGGCGCGTGCTTCCCGGGCTGCCACAACCGCCACTGCTCCAGGGCGAGATTCCAGACGAAGCGCGCTTGGCCGCAGGCCGCCAGAAGGCGGCGCTCATCCTGAGGCGTCGGCGTCAATCTGAACCGCATGCGATGCCTAGTCTACGCGAGACGGCGTTTCCTCTGCCGGATGAATCCGGCAGTCTCCGCGCCGGGGAGATTCTATGAACAGGACGCGCCTCGTCTCGTCGCCCCACGCGCGCCACAGCCAGAACCGGAAGGTCCTCGTCGGATCGAAGACCGCGCCGGAGACTTCCTGGAAGAGGGTCCTCGTCATGTGGACGTATCCTTGAGCGCGGCGTCGCATTCGGCCACGAGCCGCTCGGCCCACGCTTTGTGTTGCTCGACCACCCGCCGGATATGCTCCGGCCCTTTTTCGATGACGAGGTAGACCGCGCGCCCGACGTTCCCCCATCGCCAGTCGGTGAGCTTCACACCAGCCGCGCGCTCGAAATCGGCGACGCTCGCGCGGAGATCCTCAAGGTCGCTGCGGACCCCTTCGACTTGGGCCAGGCCATGCTGTCGGCCCTCCTCGCGCGCCTTGTCCGCGGCGACCTTGATGTCGGCCACTGGCGTCCACGTCTCCGTGACCCTGCGAAGGAGCGCCGCAATGAACAGGCGGTCGATCGGCTTGGGCTCCAACTTCGGCGCATCCATATCAATGACGAGCGCTGTCCCGCGGGGCACGAGCAGACCCCACGTCGGTGGCAGCTCGCCAGGCCGCACAATCGCTTTGTCACCGACGGCTATCCACCAGCGGTCACAGAAGGCGAACATCTCAGCGGCCTTGGCGGGATCCTTCAACTCCTTGAGCCAGTCACCGCGCGATGCCTTGACCTCGAACCCGTGGAGCTCGAGCCCCCGACTCGGCCACAGGTTCATCGCGAGCGCGTCCACGGTCCGCGCCGGCCGCTCCCAGCCAGTCCCGTTTCGGACCTCCGGGAAAAAGGCCCACCCTGGCGCCGAATACCTCGCGCTCAGGGCCGCCAGAATCTCGTCAGTGGTCAAGCTCTCCTCCTCTTTGTGTGTCGCTTTGCGTGTCGCCGAATCGTAGCCTCGATCCTGACCAGCGAGATCTGAAACCGATATGCGAGATCCGTCATGCTCAGGCCGCCCGCGAACGCTTCTACGATGCGGTCGGCGAGGAAAGGCGTCATCTGCTTACGCATCGATCGGCTCGTAGGTCACTACTTTCCGTAGTCCCATCGCCGCCAAAAGCGCCGGGCCCGGCGGTCGCCGCCCATGAACAACGTCACTGAGATCTTGATCACGTACGCCGAGCTTCCGAGCGAGATCGGCCTGGCCATTGACCTTGATGGAATAGCGAAGACGATCAAGAACCTCGTCCAGTGTCAGCCGGATCGGGCCCTCGTCATCACTCACGGTGAACCTCGACGTACACTGGTACCCAGAGTCGGTGCTTATTGAAGAAGTTATCCGCCATCCGTTCCAGGAATGAGGATCCGCCGAACATGGTCGCCATCCTGTACGGAGACGGCGGAGGATCATCCTCGAGCGGCTGGACCCACCAGTAGAGTCGGAAGAGGCGTTCGTTGATTCGTTTGGTCGGCGGCGCGGCCTGCCAGTCTGGATGAATCGAGCCCATCCGAACACGGACGGTGTGGAACTCGGGAAGGTGCCCGTTGATGACTTTAACAGTGACGGTCGCCGGACAATCTTGTGTGAACGCCATCGCCGTGAGGTGTTCCCTGAGCAGACCACTGCGGCGCTGAATCTCCGGGCCCGCGAGCTCGGCTGAGAAGACCGGCTCGTTCATCCCGCCAGCCGCTCTCGCAGCAGGGCGAGGCAGTTTACTAACTCAGCCATCACCCCTCCCCGAGCACGTCGCGTCGGTTCAGTCGCGACAACCGCCGACAGCGCGAGCAGTACATCTTTGCGTAGTCGTAGAACCCCATGAGATTGGCGGTTTGCGCCGGGGACGGCTTGATGCCTTGCGCGGCGGCGCACGTCCAGTCATGGTCTCCGATGAGGCACCGAACCCACGAGAGCAGTCGTCGCAGCATCGTCTACCCCTCCTCGCGCACGATGCGCTGAGCCTCGTCACGAGTTGCGATCAAGGTCGTGAAGTGGCCTGATGCGATTTCTTTGGGATCAAACCCCGTCATGTAATCCACGAGCGCCGTCGCCAGTCGCAGCCGAGAGGCGTGGAGGGCGGCGATCTCCCGCTTGAGGTCAACGACTTCGCTGGGTCGCTGGTGCCCGCAGTCCCCGTACTGCTGATAGGTGGCACAGTTCCTCGGGCACGCAGGCCGATCGTCAATCTGGATGTGCGTTACCATCTCTCACCCCTCCTGGCCGCAAACGGCGGAGCGAAACGCTCGCTACATTGCGTACCGGATCGTCGCCT
>ERZ1292644.1202-Hain-H14-01um-R2-1202-length-13923-cov-8_pt1 | contig 13923 bp, 29 predicted proteins | sample MGYA00564402_ERZ1292644 | MGnify/ENA primary metagenome ERZ1292644 (study PRJEB36523, sample SAMEA6512644) | groundwater metagenome | collected 2019-01-09 | study: AquaDiva: Metagenomics assemblies of 32 groundwater samples
ACGGGCGGTGAAATTTTTTGATTTAGTTTTTTTAGTCTTTCTATTTGAATATCATCTACATTTCCTACAAGCTTAATTTCCCAATTAAATCCCTTTGTAAGCTTGAATAATTTAAGGCTTTCTTTCTGCTCGGGAATTATTATATTAGGATGTTCAGTTTCCATTTTGCTCCATTTCCTGCAATGCACAATTATTGCAGTAGATAAAATTCTCAATATTATCCCAGCTTAATTGGCTTCCGCATTCTTCGCATTTTTCGTCTTCTTCGTAGAGCATTTTATTGTAATGTAGAGAACACACACCTATTTAAATGTTTCTATTCAGCTTAATGTAACATTCTGCCAAACATCTCCGATATTAATTTGGGCAGAGGCGGCATTCTGCCATGTGTCATCAATGTTTATTTTAACAACAGCCGAGCCGCTTATAGTCTGCCATGTATCTCCAATATTAATTGATGTAAAATTATTTACTGCTCCTCCAGCTTCCTTAAATGCGGCAACCATAGTAATCACATCTTGATTAATGCTCGCCGTGAATGTTGCCTCAATAGAGGCAGCCGTAGATTGAATTAAGCTTTCTGCCATCATTTCACCAGTGCCCGCATTTTCTCTTAAAGTGAAATTAGTTCCTGTGGTTAATGTAGTTCCTCCTGTTTCTTGTCCAATGCCCCAGATTAAAGCTCCGTTTGCTGTCGGAGTGATTGTCAGGGAATTGCAGCCATCCGTTCCTGTTCCAGGAGCAGTTTCCAACCGCCCATTATTTCCGTCTAAAGGTACTGTTATGTCTGCACCAGAATATTCACTAACCACAAGCCGCCTATAATTCGCACTTGCACTAAATGTAGCAGTTATCGTATCAGCTCCGCCTAAAATATTTTTAGCATAAAATATTTCTGATGATTGCTTATTATTTGTGTCTCTAATTTTATTTATTGATATAAATGTATTTCCTAATGTATCAGTTACAGAACAAGTTGGAGGCGTTCCTGAGTCTCCCCATCCAACACCCACTACAATTAGATTCCCTGCGGTAACATTTGAAGGAAATAATTTTGTGATAGTCGTAGCCGAAGCGATATTGCTATTTGCACCACCATGAATATATGCTATTGCCATTTAAGCCCACCTAAAATAAATTGAGCCTTGAGGGAAATTAGAAGCTGTCGGCGGCGTTATGTTTGTTCCAAAAAGAATCATAGGAACATAGCCTGTTCCTGATATTGTATTGTCTCCGGATAATCTTGCTCTTGTTCCTGATATTGTGATGCCTATAATATTATTTCCTGACAATGTTGTTCCAAATGTATTTGTCTGATATAAAGTAATTCCATGAGGGTCAGAAGTATCAGCAGTATGCACATAATAAGCACCTGAAAGGCTTGTATGGCTTCCTGATAAAACAACTTGTGCTCCCGACACTATTTGAAATTGTGAATTTAAAGCGTAAGTTTGCAAATTAGTTATATCTGCTTCTATATGCGTATGTCCGCTTGCACTTAAAGGTGTTGAGCCTGAAATAAATTTACTTCCTGATATTGTTCCTGCAATAAGTCCTGCTCCCGAAATAACGGCATTTATTTCCGGATAAATATATCCTGCACCTGACTGCCATTGGCTGCCGCCTGTTCCCCCTGATGATGCAATTTCAAAACTATTAGCCCCAGAAGTGAGAGTTATATTAGTTCCGGCTGTTATGGTTTTAAACTGCAAATCTACTCCTGATTTTGTTTTAAAAACTTGTTCTCCCGTGCCTACATTGCTCGCCGTGTTTGTTTCGCCAGCTCCCGCAGAAATATTAATTGTTGTGACGTCTCCAGCAGCATTATCAACGGCAAGAACGCCAGAGCCAGAGAAATTAAGATTTGTTCTTTGAGTAAGATTAGAGCCTTCGTCCTGAATCGTATGCCCGCTTGCTGTTATTGTCGGGTCTGTTTTCTTAACTGCTTGCAAGCCAGAATAATTAGGAATATAGACGCCTGTTCCTACGGGGACTTCCTGCGGCTTCATTCTTTCAATAATAGTCGCTTCGCTTGGCTTTCTTCCGCTTCCTTCTCCACCCATTATAAGCCCACCTTTCTTCTTGAAGAAATTAAGCTCTCATCTTCCGCTTCAAGAATCCAATCATCTTTTAATTTTGTTGTTCCCAATTCTAAACCTTCTTCGTTTGGATAATCTGTTTTAACTGCTCTCGTTCCATGACTTCCTGATGCAATAACTACCATAGAAATTAAAAGAAACAGAAATATAAAAAACTATGTGACTGTATTCGTGATAAGGCAAACAGCCTTAGGGTCTGTTAATATTGCTTCGCCTTCTTCCCATACTCTTATCTTTGTTCCTATTCCGACTTCCTCTATGCTTCTCGCAGTAATAGGGACAAAAGTTTTCCATGTGCATGCTCTTTGAGGCACGAATAATAATGCATTATCCGCAACGGTATTATTACTTACAACAATCCTCGCAGTTAACAATTTCATTAAGACACCAGACTCGATTTTATCAGAAGCAAAAGAAGGTATGCTTGCTCCCTTTGTAGAAATAAGCCATCCCATAAGATTAGCGTAATCTGTTGGACTTATCAGCAAAACTAAATCATTAATTTCATAGCCTTGATTTCTAATTAATTTACTGCCCGATAAAATATCTCTTATAGGGTCTGCACTTCCAGCAACATCCCAAGCAGCCATAGTTGGAGTTGTAGTAATATTAACTGCTGTTTGGTCTTCTGAAATAACATTATAAATTCTTGAATCAACCTGCCTTGCCACAGCTCTCGTTAAATCCCTTATGTTAGTTGCGATAATATCAATATCGCTATCTCTAATATCCTCATCTGAAATTATCGGGCTTTCAACAAAATACTTTCTTATATAGCTTGTATTTCTTGTCCATGATTGCTCGACAACAACAGGCAAAGCGAGAGGTGCAACGTTAGCTATTTGCGAAGCTGTAATTCCAGTCGTGTCGGTAGAATCTAAAAAGCCAGCAGTCTTCTGGTACCAACGAATTTCTCTTGCACTTGTCGGCGTAATTGTACAGAATTTCTTAAATATTATTTCTTCATCTGCAAAGCCTTTCGCCAGCTTATCAATATCTATTCCTCTTATATTTTGTTCTCCGCTAACTGCCATTTAACTTTGCCCCCCTGCTCCGATATTAACCGCTACCAAGATAGTCTCATTATTTGCCCCTGTTTCAAGAGCATGACCTATAATTCTTGCTCCTGAACTATCAGTTGCTAAGCCAGCTACTCGAACATAATTAAGTGAGGCATCTGCTTTTAATGAATCACCAACATTAGCGGCTCCTGATAAAGACATCTTAAATATTCCACGCCTATAAATCCCTAATTTTGTTGTTCCATCATTGCTTATTTTTTCTGTTGCAGCAATTCCAGCAATATTAGCATTAGCCATTCCAGCCCCCGAAGCAGTCATAGGGTCTACAAGTTTAAGAAGTGCCCCTTTAGAAATTCCGCCAAGATTAGCTATGGTAAAATTAATAGGCGATTCTAATTCAACGATTAATGTTGCTTCATTAGCCATATATTCGGTATACCGAACAACTATTTAAACTTTTTCCCATTAATCTTCTTTCTCATCTCTTTAACAAAGGGATTAAAACGATTTGATACTTCTGTATTTGCTTCAATCCATCCAGTTTTAAATAAAATTATTCCTAAAAAATAACAAGCAACTCCATAAAACAAAGTGAGCCATAAGGTTTTTTCAATATTCAATGAAGATAAGGCATAGCCGCCAATGAAATATTTAAAATAAGAAGTCAAGCCCAAGCCAGCATCAAAATAATTTTTATGTATTGCAACTTTCATCCAAAATTTATAATCCATTTTCCTTAAAATATCTAAACAATTTATCTAATTGAATTTCATTATTAGCGATTCTTTTTAACATTCTTATTCCTACATCTTCGCAAAAATTAATTCCTAAATAATTTCCAATCAAAATACCCGCAACAAAAATTAACATAATAAAAATAATCATTCTTATAGTTTTCTTTTCATTTAAAAAATTCCTCATATTCCTTCATAAGATAATGGCGTCTTATCTTTCTCATCAACCATCTTTCCATCTTCAGTAATCCATTTATCTTCTTTTACTCCTATAACTATAATTTCCTGATGCTCAGGGAGACCCATTGATAACCATGCATCTTGTTTAAATTCAGGAATTTTATCAACTCCCATCATCTTTCTTAATACCCAAATAAATTTCTCATGCTTGGGATTCATTGGCTTGCCTTTAAGGCTTGCTCCTAAAATTGTATTTGCGACGACGTCATAATGTTGTTTGGGAAAAGAAACATCAAATAATTGAATAGGGCAAACTCTTACTTGAAGCATCCAATCTTGAAGATTCTTAGATTGCGGATTATATTTTTTATAAGGTAAATATCTTGTCGATAATTCGTTAATAAATTTATCCTGATATTCTTTATGTCCTCTTATCCCAAAAATCAAATGCATTACAATTCTCCACGCATAATCCTATTTTTATATTCCTTCGGCGTTTCTTCTTTCTTCTTTAAATCTGGCGGAGTTATTGTAGTGCCTCCACCTAATATATTTCTTGCTGTCAATTCTTCCTGCCTTTTAATTAATTCTCTCATTTCTGCATTTGCTTTTTCCGCCCTATCCACAAGCTCGCTTAATTTAGGAATAGCACTCTCTTCTTTTTTATCTATTTCTTTTTTATCTATTTCTTTTTTATCTATTTCTTTTTCTATCATATCTGTGCGTGTATTCTTCTATTTATATATTTTCTGCTTCTTCTGTAATAATTGGAGTTTGCCTTTTGATTTTAGCTGGATTAGGATTTAAAATTGATAACTGCAATTCCCTTTCAAGATTAGGCAAAACTTCCTCTATATAAGTTTCAACTGCAATTAATTCTCTTTGTGCATCTTTTCCAATTCCCTTCGCAATAAATCTCTGCTGTTCTATTTTCAATTCCTGCCTCAAAGAAAGTGCATTAAAATAATTATCCCTAAAAACTAAAACATTGGCAGAGGGATTATCACCGCCATTAATTGCAGTTATAGCATCATTCATATTGCTGTCAAAAGTGCTGATTGTTCTTGCTTTTCCTTTAATTATGTCTCTGCTTTGTCCTCGTATATTGCTTATGATTCCTGTAATAATTCCTGCACCTGCACCTACTAATGCCCCAGGCCCTCCTCCAACTAATGCTCCTGTAAGAGCTCCTGATGCGATTGTTCCAGCCTGCCCTGAAACTCCACCTGCTATTGCCTGAAAAGCAGAAATTTCTGTTGGAGATAATTGATTTAAAAGTTCCTGCGGCAATGGCTGTCCTTGAAATTCCTGAAATAATTTTAATGCTTTCTGCTGTTCCTCTGCTGAAAACTTGGATAATTCTCTTTGAAAGCCAGCTTGGCTTGCTTCAATAGTTCCCGCAGGCGTTCCTGTTGGAGCTCTTTTTGAAATAATCGGCAGTAAGTCTTTCTCGCTTCCTGTTATTGTTCTTCCATCAGGAAAAGTTAAACCCGTGATTTCTCCTGTTTCTTGGTCTCTTATAATTTCAGGTTTAGGAACTTCCTGCGGAGCTGTTGGAGGCTCTGCCAGTTCCTGCGGCAATGATTTAGGCTGTTTAGATGTCGTTGCTTCTTCTGCTCTTCTTCTTTCTCCTTCTTCTGCTTTTGCTCTTTCAGGAGATAAAGCAGCCCCTAATTTTATCAAACTTTCATCTATTCTTTTCTTAATTGTTTTTTTAACTGGCATTATCTCACTCTTAACAGCAGAGCATTTATTGCGGCTGTATTTCTATTTAATGTTGCTTCAAGCCTAACTAAAACATATAAGGCTATCACTATCGGAAAGCCCACATTAGAAATTAAATCAATCCAGTCTAACATTATTCATTCCTCCCAACTTCAAATTCACTTTCTTGAAAGCCTGTCTGCACCTGATTCTTTGTCTGTTCTTCCTGAAGCATTGTAGATAATGATGGCGGTCTATTGAATGTTAATTTAAGCCCTAACTGATTCCATAATTCAGCTTCTAAAATCTGCTGCTCTCTTGTATAGGGAGGCTCAAAAGATAAATAGCCAATCTTTCCCCCTGCTTCTGTTGTTCCTTCCTGCGTTAAAATTATTCTTGGAGTTCCCACGATTTGATAAAAGAAATTTTCTAAATATCGTATCCAATCGCTATGGTCTGCCGTGCTTAATGGCTTTATATCAGCAAAGGCACTCGTTCCTTTTGGAATAAATAAAACCTCTCCTTTCTTCACAGCTTCTTTATAATCATTTTTTAAATTAGTTAATTTTGTCGTGTCGTCCATATCAACCTCAATAACTCTTATCGTGCTTCTATGCAATAGCCTCCTCTTATCAGACATAGCTTCATTCCTTGCATCTATAACCCATTGGCACGCTTCTATAACGCTTATTCCATGAACTTCGTCGCCAATCCTGTTATTAATCAGATGGAGCATATTCTCGGTTTCTATTTTCTTCCATGAATTACCAATCTGCCAAAAATCATATCTTTTTATTATTCCATTCTTATCAAAAACTATTCTTACCCTGCTCGGATTTAATGGCTTCAAATTAATAAGCTCATCATCTTCATTTCTGATTATTTGAGTATAAGAATCGCCATTAATCTTTTTCATTACAAATATATTAAACAGCAAAGTATCATCATTGTCTTTTCCATGCCCTGTTAAACTTTCAAGAATAATTTTTGTCATCATATCAGTTGTATAACCCTTGCCTACAACCCAAGTAGCAAGAGTATCTATCGCTGATTTTAATTCAGGAATATTTTTATAGTATCCTAAGAACTTAGTAAAATCGGGATTGTAATAATAGAACTCATCTGATTCCGCACTTTCTAAAGCTACTAAAGGAACGGAATAGTCAGGCACGCCTGATTTTAATTCTGTTGTTGTTGTCTGCCTTATATCTGTGTCGCTCATAGGTCAATCCTGAATGGAATATTTGCAATAAGATTCGTGTCTATTGTTGTTATCGTCACCCCTGCCCTATTCTTAGGGTCATAGGCGGCAGTAAAGTTTCCTGTTCCTCCATTCTGTCCAATTAAAAGCACACCCGATAATATAAGCTTGTCGTTTTTCTTGAATTTCGTCAAAGGAATATTAACGCTTACTGTTGTTATGTCTTCTTTTGTTCCTGTGCTTGCAACAAGCCCAGAAGCACCAGATACAAGAAATGTTTTTGTTGTGCCGCTTACTTTATATAAGCTCCAATGATAATTCGCACTTGCTTGATTCGCTCCACCGCCTGCAACTTCAATCGGGGCTGAAATTATGCAATCTCCTTTTATAACTCTCGGAAGATTAAAATTTATCTGAAATCCCATGCTATCAGCCTGAACAGGGTATCCTGTCGTCGTCGTGTAAGAAGATTCATAGGGCTGTCCGTAGAAAGTGCTGTTTGATAAAATAGCCCCTGCTCCTGATGCAAAGCCAGCATAAAAAACTATTATCCCTGTTCCTGCTGCTATATCTGTATAATTATAGCTTGCTATTGCGGATTCTGCTTCTAGAGAATATTTTAATGGGATTGTCATATTGGCTTAATGTCATTGCTCTTGAAATCTTTTAAAACTTTAATTCCTTCTCTCACAATATCATCATTCACGTTAAGCATCATTATCGCCTCTGCTCTGCTTGTATATCCGCTCATGTCATAGTTAATAATATTCTTTGCCATCATTGAAGAAGAAACATCATCAAGAATATTTTTAATATCAGTTCCTAAACTTGCATAGCTAACTCTCCAATCTCTTCTCGTTTCAGATACAATTCTCCCTTCTGACATATTGCTCCATTCTGCCAGCCTTGCCCCGCTTAGAATAATATCGGCATTGCTGCCTATTCCTGCCTTTGCTATTGCCGCCCCGCTCGATGTGAATGTCCATGCCATTTAATTTTTCCTCAATTCATTTATTAAAGCCTGCAAAAACTCGCAGACAGAATAAGCCTCATTTGAAATCTCTGTCTTGCCTGCTTCTTTCAGGTCTTTCAATTTTAATTCTGCGGTTGTATAATTTTCTAACATTCAGATATAAGAGAAGCGAACTTTATTAATCTTATCTCTTATGCACCATGCGGCTCTAATCAATGCTTCTACGATATGGCTGTATTCTCCGAATATCCTAATAACTGCCCCGCCCTTTTCGTTAATATATTCATATTGGATTGATTTAAAGCTCTGCCAGATATTTCCATCATCAAGAATCATTATCTTTCCCTTCTCCATCAGATGCAGAAGATTATTATGCATATCTTCTTTTAGCAGCTTCTTATGCTTGGGGCTCTTATCTAAATTATATTCAATAATCCTCGTTGCGTTATTCAATGCAATAACCTTTCTCTTTGTCTGATTATTCTGGAGAAGAGAATCAAAGACTCCGACGCCAAGCCCGCCGTCATCAATATAGATTTTTTTAAAATTATACTGAGAATCAAGAATAAAAATCTTTTCCGCTACCTCTGTTAACCTCGTCCTCACCCAAACTATGCTCTCTCTATGGATTAGAAGCTCATCTCTCTTTTCTAATATTTCAAATGTACTTTCGTCTCCGCCCATTCGCGCAACATCAACTCCGAGATAAAATATTCTATTTTCTCTTGTGAAATCTGTTCTCTGCTGTATCATGCATTTGCGTATGACCTCATCGGGATAGAATTGAGAAAGGTCTTCTAAGAACTGCCCAAGATACTCCTGCCCGAACTCCCTTATTGACATCCTTCTTCTTTCTGAATCTATAAAGCCAGCCGCCTTATCTCTTTGGAAGGCAGTCCAGCTCTTACTAATCTCCCTCTTCTCTATAAGCTCTAACGAATTAATATGCCAAGTCTTGAAATTCTCCGAATGATATGCAGAATAGAAATAGCCCTGCTTTCCGTGAGGCGTGCTTATCAGTATAATGTCTCCTCCTGTCGTGAGCAATGCAGGGGTAACAGCAGGCCATACATCTTCTGGCATGAACGCTGCTTCATCGGCTATAAGCATATGAATCGTGAAGCCCCTTGCACCTAATCCTGATTGCCCGACTGCCTTTGTTCTTATAATGCTGCCATTAATTAATTCAATCTTGCTTTTCGTCGGTCTCTTCTTTCCCTTGCATATTAACTTAGGATATTTCTCTTCAAGATATAAATGGCACTTCTGCAACAGCAATATAGCTTGGTCTTCTGTCACTGATATAATAAGGACCTGCTTATTCCTATTCAATGCAATAAATTCAGAGGCCTTTATAGAAATTATTGTAGATTTCCCTGACTGCCTTCCTGAACATATGCACAAATTTCCCTTTGCAGCTAAGACTTCTTCCTGCCATGAATCCAAATTAATCATTCTTTTTTATTATTTTTAAAATATATAAATCCTTATTAAGATAGAATGCTCTGCATGCTCTGCTTTAGTGCATGCTGTCCGTTTATATTCAGGATATTTTTATTATTTTTTCACTGAAAAATAAAACATTAACTTCATTATATTTTATAATTTTTAATTTGTTCTCGGGTTGTGAACCCCCCTCTCCCCCCTTAGTAATTCTTTTTTTATCGTCGGTAAAAGTTCGTTTAATGATGATTGTGCGAACTTTTAAAAATTGGTTTTAAAAAGGACATTTCTAAAAGTTCGCTTAATTCAAAAGTTCGCTTTTCTTGTCACTATAACGGCGTGACGAGACACGCACATTTATTATTAGTTTATTCCCTTAGTTCCACTTCATGTGGAACTAAGACTCCTGTTAATATAAACTTAGCGGGGCGAGGAGCGCCGTTAATCATATAAATCTTTAAATAATAAAAAAGCTATGAAAACTCATCTTAAATCCATAGAAGAATGGAAGTATACTCTCTAGGTAACTTAATATATGAATACTTGGATTCCGCTGTTAAGGGAGAGTCCCCGTAAGGTTTTTACCTTCTGTGGCTTCGTAAATGCGTAAAAACGAGAATAACAACGAGAGCGGTTTTGTGGCTTCGTTCTACAAACATTTAAATAGCTAATATATTAAGAGAGAGTCTATGTTGACACCAGAGCAAGAGAGAGATAGAAGAATACAATTAATTAAAAACGCATTTATTAAAGCAGGAAATAAAAGCCTTAGTAATGGAAAAACAGGTTTGGCGATATTAAGAAATAAATTAGTGGATGAATCCGTTAAGAGATTTGGATGTTCTTCAAGAGTGATTAATGAATATTTAGAAGAATTAATCAAATTAAAATATATCTGGGAAGTTTGGGATGATGTTGAGAAAGACTATCTAATGAATATTTACAATAATAAAAAAGAGCCTGTTCAGGAAAGCTTATATTTTTAGTTATTCATTCGGCAAAGTCTTCTTAATCTTGCACTGAACGAAGGCAACAAAGGCGATTCTCTTATTTTCAGGGGTGTATTTTATTAAAACAACGTCAAAAGGGGAATGTGAGCCCGCGCTTCTTAGAACTTCGTAGCCTTCTCTCCTAAAGATATCCATAATTTCTCTCTCGTACTTAGAACCCTTGCCATACTTGTTTATAGCCATTGTGAGCCCTTCTTTCCTTTAATAAGGGGAAATATGCCTAACTTCCATCCTATCGCCCCTATTGCCGCTAAAAGAAGAATAAACTGCCAATCGCTCATTTTAATTCTTCCTTAATTTTAATTATAGACATTTCTAAAATAGCTTTATTGAATTTCAGCATTTTTTCTAAAGTTTCAATTTCTCTCTCTGTTTTTTCTTTTACGTCGGTCCAAAAGGCTTCTTCTTTAGTCCCTATTTTTATATCTTCATTCATCTTAAATATTTGATTCTTTTTTGTTTTGCAGTTTTAAGGTATTCCATGGCTGTTCTTCTTGCACAGCCGTATTTTTTACATATATCCACAATAAATTTCTCCTCGTCTATTAATTTCTCTGATTGGGCAGTTTTCTCTATTATTTTCTTAATCTCCTCCACAATCTCCTGCCTTCTTTTAATCCAGCTCATAGTTTTAGAGGCTTTATTATCATTTTGTCCTGCACTTTGAAGATTTGAAATTTCTTGCCAATCCATGCTGCTGTATCATCTCCCCATGCCTTAGTTGCTTCTTTCCCTTGAGTAAATGTTGGACTCCAAGTATATTCATTATTTTCTATTTTTACTTTTATGTTTAAAACGTTTTTCTTTATGCCTTTGAAAATTATCTCAACCCATTTTCCCTCATCCATTATCTCGGCTATTGATGCATCTTCACATGTTCTTGCATTTAGATAATTGCCTTCGTAATTTACTTTTACCATTTTTATTTATCCTCCTATTATTTAGATTATTTTTAGTTTTCATTTTTAATTCCAACTCCTACTCCTACTCCCACTCCAACTCCCACTCCTACTCCCCCTCCAACTCCTAATCCAACTCCTACTCCCACTCCAACTCCCACTCCTACTCCTACTCCAACTCCCACTCCAACTCCAACTCCAACTCCTACTCCCCCTCCACAATTCTCTCAATATTATTTGATTCATTTTTTATGCTCTACTCCAACTCCAACTCCACAATTCTTATTTTTGTTTATCTGGTAAATTCCAATCAACTACAAACATATCTAATATTGCCCCTTTAGATATTATAACTTCTGCTTTTTTCGGATAAGGCTCAACTTCTTTAAAATCTCCGGTAGCACAGGTTTCCATCCATCTTTCAGTTTCAGGTATCCAACATGCTTCAGTAATTACCAGCTCTTTTTCATATTCAGCAATAAGTTTTCCTGTATATATCATTGTCACAGTTCTGATTAGATAATTCTTATCTATTTTATATGGTGTTTTTTCTTCCATTTTTATTTATCCTCCTATTATTTAGATTATTTTCAGTCAAAAGAAGCACCTCCCCGCAATAGGCGGTTCACTTAGATATTTCTCGCACCATAAAGGCGTGAATTGCCTTCCTTTATAATGTTCTATGGAACGGCAATGACATTCATGATTTCTTTTTTCTTCTATTATTTTTTCAATAGGAAAGGGATGATTGGCTTCCATGTACATATAAATTACAATGGTTATGGTAAATACTAAAAGCCAGATTATCCAAATTATCCATTCAGTTTTCATTTTAATCCTGCCATCTTTTTCTTTAGATAATCATTTACAAAATCTCCTTTAATCTCTATTTGTCCTTCAAATCTAATCTCATCTTTATTTTCTGTTCTTTTTAGTATTCCCTGTTCTTCTGCTAACTGAATCAGATTTAATTTTACTCTTTCCTCATCTCCTTCGTCGCCTTGTAATTCAAAAAAATGCATCATGTTAATTTATCTCCTGCATCAAAATTTCTTGCTTTCTCGCTTAAAATAAATATGTCACGGGCTGGACTTGAACCAGCTAGTCCCTCGGATGTAGATACCGTTGGGGACTTTATCCCATCTACCACGTGACTCTTAAATTCAGTTTTCATAATATTCCCAACTCTGCTTCTTCCTGATGATGCTCTCTTATCATTTTTCTGCATACGTGGCATTCTTTCTGCTTTTTGTCTAATGTTCTTCCAATCTCACAATTCACACACTGATATATAGGCATTATTTTTTCACCTTGAATTGTCTTACCTATTTTTGCCCATCCTTTAAATTTCATATTGAGCTTCCTCCGTATTCTTCCTGCATTTTCTGATTTAGGTTTTTCAATCTTTCTATTTGTGCGTCGTCAATATTCCCTACAAGTTTGATTTCCCAGTTAAAGCCCTTTGTTAATTTGAATAGTTTTAGGCTTTCTTTCTGCTCGGGAATTATTATGTTTTGTTCTTGTGTTTCCATTTTGAATATTGAGGATGGTTTGATATTATCTCTCCATCTCTCCTTTTATTGTATTATAGAGAACACACACACCTATTTAAATGTTTCTATTCAAGAAATTTTAACACTTTGCCAGCTGTCTCCGATGTTAATTTTAATAGCAGAAACAGTCTGCCACACGTCATTAATATTTATTTTAACAACTCCGCTCCCTGAAACAGTCTGCCACACGTCATTAATATTTATTTTTGAAGCAGGCTCTTCTACTGAAGCTTCCCAGACGGCATATACTGCTGCTATTCCATCTGTATCATCAATAGTACCGCTACCCCATGGATTAGGAAGATTACTAAGCAGCTGCTTATCAAATCCAGAGCCGCCTGATACGTTTTGATTATCGTTAGTTGTTGTATCAACAGCATCACATTGAATAGCTATCCAGTAAGTTGTAGAAGAAGAAATCGTCCAATTAAGTCCTGATACAACTTTCCAGCCAGCAGTTGTTCCTTTTGCATTTATGGCTTCAACAAATAATCTTGTTCCAGCTTCATTAGGAACAATTGCTCCATCAGCAGCATATAATCCAACTTCAAAATTAGCCGCTTCTGATGCAGTATCACACCACCAACCAACTTCTACTATTCTTATTGCTGTTGAAGGAGATGTATCTCTTAAAGCTATTCCTTGCCCATCAATAATAGAATTACTGCCTGCTGGATCAGCAGTTGGAGCAGTTGAAACAAATCCGCAATTAGTTCCTAATGTTAATGCCATATTTTAAGCCCATTGGAAATAGATAGTTCCAATCGGGAAATTAGAAGCTGTTGGCGGAGTTGCATTTGTTCCATAAAGGACATTAGGAACATAAGCCGCACCTGAAATTGTATTGTCTCCTGAAAAACTTGCTTTGCTTCCTGATATAGATGTTGTTCCTACAATCTTGCTTCCTGAAATTGTTATGCCAATTAAATTACTTCCCGATATAATCGTTCCTAATAAAGTAGTCTGAGTTAAGGTAGCTCCGTGAGGGTCGGTGCTATCAGCAGTATGCACATAATAGGCCCCTGAAAGGCTTGTATGGCTTCCTGAAAGAACAACTTGTGCTCCCGACACTATTTGAAATTGTGAATTTAAAGCGTAAGTTTGC
>ERZ1292644.403-Hain-H14-01um-R2-403-length-30605-cov-6_pt3 | contig 13918 bp, 21 predicted proteins | sample MGYA00564402_ERZ1292644 | MGnify/ENA primary metagenome ERZ1292644 (study PRJEB36523, sample SAMEA6512644) | groundwater metagenome | collected 2019-01-09 | study: AquaDiva: Metagenomics assemblies of 32 groundwater samples
CAGACGCGGAGATAAACGTCGTCGCCTAGAGCCCTGAAACCGTGTGCCGGGAACACGTTCTCGATGAAGGTCTCGTTCGTCCAGATATCCGTGTTCAGGTGCTGGGGGATCATGCCGTCGGCGTCCTCGAAGGACACGGTGGCCAAGAGCTTCCCCCCGGGTCGCACGAGCTTGGCCAAGTACTCGACCAGGGCTTCGGGGTCGGGCGCGTGCTCGAGAACTTCGGTGCAGAGCACGCCGTCGAAGCCCCCGCCGAAGACGGGTCCTCGCGAGAGGTAGTCCGAGAACAGCGCGAGCATGTGGACGTCCTGCCCCACCCGACGGTAGCGCCAGCGAGCGAAGTCCATCACGTGTCCGTCGAAGTCTGCGTGGTACTTGTCCCGGCACTCGAGCGCGAGCAGGAACGAGCCGATGCCAGCGCCTAGGTCGAGCACGCGCTCTTGTCCGCCGAAGACCTCCGCAACGTGACGGATGAGGGCGAGTTCGTGGGGGATCCCGTAGTTGGCGAACACGAGCTGGTGACACAGCGCCTGGGTGTCCCTGTAGTATCTCGCGATCTCGTCTGGCGTCTTCGGTCGCTCTAGTCTCCACTTCTCGGCTGCGGTGAAGAAGGAGTTGCCGACGTTGAAGGAGGTCGCGACCGGGTCCTCGCCCAGGTACTCCGCCAGCTCGTGAATGGCGACCAGCAGAGCTTTGTCGTCGGATGTTGCAACGATAGCCATCACCCGGCTTTTATCACAGGAAGGGCGACGCTGCGCCTGAGAGTTGCGGGGTCCGAACGGCGCAGGATATTTGGAGGCAGAGAGCCCGTCTGCCCCATCGAGTGCTCGTAGTCGACCGCCGGCGCGCTCGGGTTGAAGGCGATGCCCAGCTCGAGCCTGACACGCCGCTCGACGGCGTCTCGCATGCCCACGAGGTCCTCGCGCGAGATCTGATCGGTGTAGACGTAAGAGGTGTAGCCCCCGTCGGGGTCGCCTTTGTAGTAGTCGGCGGTCTCGGTGTAGTCGACGTCCACTTGGTAGAGGCGGTCGCCGTTGAATTCGTACACCCAGTGTCCAGGCCTGCTCTCGTGGGGCACGGCGTGGTCGTAGTAAGGCGAGCCCGGGTACGCGGTGATGATCGTGACGTCGAAGTCGTCCGGCTTCGTTTCGAGGAGCCAACGCTTGGTGTCGCCGATCGTGTGGGCGTCTTCTCCTGGGTGACCGAGCGACATCAAGGCCTTCACCTTGAGGCCGTGCCTGTGCGCGGTCTCGACGCAGCGCGTGTTCTCGTCCCGGGTCGCCCGCTTGTTGATGTTCCGGAGGATGCGGTCAGAGCCGGACTCGAAGCCAGTCAGGATCCACCGGAAGCCGGCCCGAACCATCGCCTCGGCCTGCTCGTCTGTGAAGAGCTCTGACTTGATGAAGCCGCGCAGTCGCCACTCGACGCCGAGTTGTTCCTGGGCGTGAGTGATCGCATTCATGAGGACGACCACGTCTTTGTTCACGTTGAGCTCGTCGTCGTAGAACATGAAGCCGGTGAAGCCGTACTCGCGGTGCAGCGTCACGAGCTCGTTGACGATCGACTCGGTCGTGCGCGTCCTGATGCGACGCAAGAACGGGGAGTCGCGCCCGGCGCAGAAGCCGCAGCCGTAGGGGCAGCCGAGCTGGGCTATCAGGCTCGTCGCTCGGTGCCCGTCGATCGAGTAGTGGTAGCTCTCCACGTCCACGAGGTGCCGCGCAGGCAGCGGGAGCTCGGTCCGGCGCTTGCCTGTGAGGAAGAGCGAGCCCTTGGGGTCGTCCGCGTCGACCACTAGGGGGCCGCCGTCTTGGAGGGCCAGCTCGATGGCGTCCTCACCGTCGCCAGCGACCAGGCGATCGAACTCCTCACGTAGACGGGCGAAGGCTCGAGCTGCTCGGCCATCCTCTTGACCCTTCGCTAGCTCTCGACGTAGCGCGGCGTTGACCAGCGTTGCGTGGGGGCCTCCGAGGATCGTCGTCGCGTAGGGGCGAGCCTTCTTGATTGCGCGGGCAATCTTGGTCGCCGCCGGGAGCTGCGGTGTCGTGGCCGTGATGCCGAAGGAGTCCGCGTCAGAAGTGCGTGCGTGGTCGTGGACGACCCGCTCGAAGTCGTGAACACCCGAGAGGTCGAGCATCTCCACAGGCCGACCGCGCGCTTCGAGAGCGGCGGCCACCTTGAGCACGCCGATGTTCATGAACACGCGCTCGTCGAGGAGGAAGATCGACGGCGGCGTGATGAGGCAGACGGGCTTCATAGCAGGGCTTCTCTGAGCAGGTGACGAGCACGGGCCCGCGGCGTGTAGTGTTCTTGAACGAGGTCTCGACCGCGTTTCGCTATCGTGACTCGCTCATCGTCATGGATCATGAAGTGCCGCGTCAACTGGACCATCTCGTCGAGGGAGTGGAACGTGGCGCAGTTCACACCGTGGAGGAGTGGCGCCGGGGCTATGTGGTCGTTGCTCGCTCTCAGGAGAAGTGTCCCGGGCGCAGCCAGAGTGTCATAGGAGCGTACGGGCTCGATGCCGTGCCCCCCGAGTGTCACCGCGACTTTCGCGCGGCTCAACACTGTTAGGTATTCGGAGTAGGGGAGCCCCCCAGTCACGACCTTGTAGCTGCCGGCGAATTCTTCGATCAGTCGTCGCTCGTAGAGTGGCTTGAGGAGCGGCCGGTTCTCTCGCACACCCTCGCGGTGAGGACCTCGCCAATTACCCCCGCCGAGCAGGCATGCGTCGATGTCCTTGGGGCACTCGACCAAGTCCGTGGCCGTAGTTGCCATCGCGAAGGGGACGACGCGACAGCCCGACGTCTTCTGCTTGGCGAACACTTCGAGAGGCTCTCGTACCAGGGAGACCTTGAAGTAGACCGACGGCTTGAATTTGTTGACGAGGTCCCAACGAATGCTCGTGTAGTCCTCCCCGTCCATCATCACGAGTCTGCGCAGGCCTCCCCTGCCAAAGCGGGCGATGAGCGACTCAAGCCGGGCGCTGTTGTACTGGCGCGGCGAGGCTAGGATCACGAGATCGAACTCGTTGATCTTCGACAGCACATCTTCGTCGCTCCAGCGCTTGTTTTGCTGTGGAGGCATCCAGGGGAAGGGGGCCGCGACGCCGTTTGGAGTGGAAGGCACTTGGCCGCGGAACACTTCTCCGTGAAATGTCGGCTGCCAGGGCCAGTCCACGACGGAGTCTGCCCCGAGCTCTTGACAGAGTCCTAGGTAGACCAGAGCCGTGAGGTTGTCAGCCTCGGGGTGGTCGAGAAATAAGACCCTCACCGCTTCCTCACCACAGCGTTGTACGAGAACTTGTTCCCGAGCGTGTCCCACTCCATCGGGTAGGCCGCGTCCATGAGTGGCACTAGCACCTGATCGTGGAACTGCCTCGCCGTCCAGGCGTGCTTATGGTCCTTGTCGATCTTCAGGACGTCCACGTAGGTCTGGTCGGGCAGGATGACCGCGAGCACGCCGCCGGGCTTGAGCACACGGAGCCAGTGCTGGCGGAAGATCTGGACGACGTCGCCGGGCAGGTGCTCCACGACGTGGTTCGCCAGGAGGAGCGAGAAGCTGTTGTCGCCGAAGACCGAGAGGTCGTGGCCGGGCACGACCATGTGCGGGTGGCAGCCGCCGCCGTAGACCGGGTGGTTGTCGGTCGAGTAGGCGTCGGTCGAGAGGCACCACGGGGTGTGGACGCCGCCAGAGCCAATCTCAAGGCCGACGCCGCCGGTCTTCCAGCACTGCTCGATGGCCCACCACACGTTGAATGCACGTTGCTGGTGGCCCGTGATGTTGTCGGGTCGCGAGAAGACCACGCGCTCGGGCTGCTTTGGCCGCCGGTAGTCGTAGTCGGGGAAGTGCTCGAGCAGGTACTCGTAGCCGGCTGGGGGCGTCATTGGACAGTCATTTCCTTCTCCCTCGGCTGTCCGTCGGGTCCGAGCCACTTCACCACGCGCGGCGGCATCGTGCCTACCATGAATTTTGGGTGGGTCACCTCGAAGTTGCCCCCGAACTCTCGCTCGTAGGCGGCGCGGTCGCTCCCGGGCACGCGGAGCTCGGGATTCGTCTGGAACGTGGCACTCCACAGGTGCCAGATGCGGGGAGCAGGGATCTGGAAGCACGGGAGCTTGAGGTCTCTGGCAGCCTTCGTGCCGAGCCAGCTCTCGTTGTAGACCTGCCTCGTGCGCTCGTCGAAGCCGCCGATCTGGTCGTAGACGCTGCGGCGGAACCCGAAGCCGCAGCCGATGGGGCACATGACCACGCCGGGGGACTCGTCGGCGCTCTGCTGCGCGCGATCAGGTGAGTGCGTCTTCGTGATGGGGTCTCGCGGCGTGACCGGGCGCCCGGCGAGGAGGTCGGGCACGTCGTCCTTCGTACAGAAGAAGATGTTCCACGCCGCGGCCCCGCACTCGTTGTTCTCAAGGAAGTAGATGAGGTTCTCGAGCCACCCCTCCGTCAAGAAGAGGTCGTCGTTGAGCAGGATGGAGAATTCGGAGTCCACGAACCTCACGAGGTCGTTCCAGCTCGCCGTGATCCCCTGATTCTTCTGGTGGGTGAGGCAGTTGGCGTCGTACTGGTGCGCGAGCGAGACGAGCCCCTCGCGCTGGTCGGGTCTGGGCGAGCCGTCGTCGAGGAGGGTGAGGGCGACGCCAGTGCGTGACGGCAGCGTGCGCTGCAGCGTCTGCAAGAGCCAGCCCGTGCGCTCGACGCCGTTGTAGGTCGGGATGCCGATGGAGACCCTCGCCGCTCGGCGAACATCGCGGCGGACGACGTACCTCACGGCAGCCTCGCGTACTTCCAGGAGCTGTTCCACTCGACCGGATTCGGGAGCTCCGCCTCTCCGCGCGCGGTGCGCCACTGGTCCATGGTCTTGCCCCACTTGTCCCAGAACTTCTGACGACTGTCGATCAGGACAGCGCTCGCGTCGGAGTTCGCGCCGATCGTGGCACCGCCCATGTGGTAGATGACGGGGTAGCTCGCGAAGGCGCTGTACCTGCCGAGCGAGGTCGCCAACGTCACGCCGAAGTCCACCTCCTCGTAGAAGCAGAAGTAGCGCTCGTCGAAGCCACCGACGTGCTCCCAGTTCCCGCGCCGGAACGCGAAGCACGCGCCTCCGGCGGAGACCAGCGTCCCGCCGCCGGTCATCAGGAGCGCCTCGTTGTAGTCGATCTTCGGCCTCGGGGGACAGTCCTTCTTGATCACGCCCGTCTCGCAGCGCAGCGCGACCATCCCTAGGTCCGGGTTCCGCTCGAGCGAGAACACCAACACGTCCAACCAATCCTCCACGACCTCGACGTCGTCGTTCAGGAGCACACAGATCTCCGCGTCCGGCACGTGTCGCACGAGGCGGTTCCACTGCTTCGCGATGCCCAGGCGCTCCCCGCTCATGAGCATCGGCACGCCGTGCGTGTGGACCACGTCCTTGTTCAGTTTCAGGTTCTTCTCTGAGCTGCAGTCGTCGCTGACCAGCACCGTGACGTCCTTGAGGTCCGTGTGCTTCTTGACGGACGCGAGCGCGCGGTCGAGCCGGTCGGGGCCGTTGAGCGTGGGTATGCCGACGAGGACTTTCACCGCTTGATCTCCTTGAACAGTTCGAGGTACCGTCTCGCTACCACGATTTGGTTCATCCTATCGTAGTCCCGCTGCGAGCCCTCCCTCAGTCTCGCCAGCGCCGCCCGGTCGTGCGCGAGCTCAGCCGCGCGCCTCGCGTAGGCGACCAGATCGAAGCTCGGGGTGTGCTCAGCCCCGGCGTGGTCGGAGTCGTGGGTCGAGCACGTGACCAGGAGAGGCACGCGCGCCGCGACGAGCATCTTGTTCGTGGCGCTGACGCTGCCGGTGTTCTGGCCGTGGTAGGCGATGCCTAGGTCGGAGCACGCTGCGCGCTCGAGTACCTCGGCCTCGACCGGAAAGTTTGAGATCCAGATCACTGTGGGGCGGTTCTCGGTCAAGCGCCGCATCTTGGCTACTTCACCGGTCGGGTCTCCGGAGAAGTGCGTCGGGCAAATCAGTTGCAGGACCGCGCCGCGCCGCTCAAGCTCGGGCAGGAGCTGCTGCACGAGGTCCGGGGTCCTCTTCCACGCGGAGAGGAATCCCACGTACGTGAGCAGTGCCTTGCCCTCGGGAAGGCCGTACTTCCGCCGCAGGGCCGGCAAGTCCCCCGGTGGCTCGAACAGCGGGCAGCCCAGGGGCACTACCCGGATCTTGGGGTTGGAGATCCCGTACTCCCGGTGGGTGACCAGGACGTCCGCCACCTCCGCGAAGGGTCGCATGAAGCCCGCCTCGCAGTAGTGGAAGCAGACGACCACCTTCGCGCCGCGGCTGCGTGAGGTCTTCAACGCGGCGTAGATCCCCTGAGGCACGATCGACGGCTCGGCATGGACCAAGATCTCCGCGCCCGCGCCGGCGGAAGCGATCAGCGAGACGTCGCTGAGTAGGTGCTCACTCACGGTCGCACCCTGGAGGCGCATCTGGGCGGAGAGTCCCTTGCTGTACTCGTTGATGCCGCAGCGCTCCTTGCCGCTTGAGAACGCGACCAGGCCCGCGGGGAAGGGGCGGGAGGATGCCGGCGCGGCCGCCGGCCTCGCCACGACGTTCTTGGGGACGTTCTTGAACCTGTACGGCAGGCTCGAGCCGCCGAAGTAGCGCGTGCGGGCCATCAGGGTCCTCTCGGTAACTCGGGCAGCGGGCGCGTGCCGTCGATGACCGCGCGGGCGTGCACGTAGCACAGCGGCCGCCCCTCGACGACCTCCTCGACGGGCCAAGTGCAGGGATCTCCGGCGCGGCTCCCTGGGCTGTTCCCGTGCTGGGAGCACGGCATCGCGCAGAGTCGCTCGCTCTCTCGCTCGCTCATCCTTCGTTCTCCGTGTTGAGCCAGTCCCCGAACCCCGTCAAGGGTCGCTCGACGCGCTCCCTGGGCACGCTCGAGACGATGCCCTCGACCCACGCCCTGATCTTCGGCGCTACGTTCTGCACGTGGAAGTCGTCGGAGATCCTCTCTGGCCGCCGGTCGTCGCCGCGAGCTGCCTGCATCGCCGCGACCAGCGCGTCGCAGTCGTAGTCGGCGAGCGTCGCCTCCGGGCCCCAGCGGTAGTGCGGCGGGGCCGGGATCTCCCCGGTGGCCGGCACGAGGATGTCCGTCTCGGTGAGGAAGTCCCTCGGCCCGCCGCTGTCCGTGGTCACCACCCGGCGGCCGGCGCACTTCGCTGCCTGGGCCGGCAAATCGAGCCCCTCGCCCCGGCTCGCGGAGACGTACACGTGGCTGGACGCGTGCAGGGCCAGGACTCGCTCGGCCGGCCACCGCCCCCGGTGGACGTGGACCCCGTCGTGGACGCCGCTGAGGGTCGGCCACGCTTTCGCGATTCGCGAATCGGACAGCTCCTCGGCGATGACCTCCTCCGGCGTGGCGTAGGGCCCGCGCCAGGGCACCGGCCCGAGTTTCAGGTGCAGCTCGGCCTCGCCGGCGCGGAAGGCCCGCAGGAACGCCCGGATGAGGTTGTGGGGCGCCTTGCGCGGCTCCCAGCGGCCGATCCAGTAGAACACCCTCGAGCCCGTCGGCGGCGGCAGCGCCAGGTGCGGGTCCTCCGGGAAGTACGGGTAGGGGACGTAGGTGACGTTCGTCGCGCCCGCCCGGACGAGCTCGTCCCGGTTCGCGCTGCACGGCACCATGACGCCGTCGCAGCCGTTCAGGGACACCGCCAGGTGCCGCTCGATGCTCTTCCGCTCGAACATCGTGTAGAAGGCCCTGGGCCGGAGGATCCGCAGGAGCGCCGCGATCGAGTACGCCGAGCGCTCCGCGGAGCTGAGGGTGCACGAGAACAGGTAGAGGTCCCGCTCGAGCTTCTCGAGCATGCCGTCGACCTCGGCGAGCACCTCGGGCGAGGGGTCCTCGGTCGCGCCCATCCACGAGTGCAGCTGCACGCCCATGCCCGAGGCCCTCATGGCGCGGGCGTACGCCCGGCTCGCGATGGACCAGCCGTCGGAGAAGTCGTGCCAGAGCGTGTCGAAGAGGACGTTGGGGGGCATCTTTTTTGTTCACCGCCGCGGGTCGCACACAGCAAGTCACAAGAAATTGCGGTGTCTCTGATCCTCTGGTGGCACGTCGAACGGGTGGTGCGCCTCCAGGAACCGCTTCTTCTTGCCCGGCGTGACGTGGCCGGAGCTCGGGAACGTCGGCATCCACGTCCCGGACTCGCGCAGGCGCGCGTCCCCGCGGCCGTCCTGGCAGAGCGGCCCCATCCGGAGCACGGCCCGGAGTGAATTCATGAAGACGGACAACTCCTGGGTCACTTGGCTATCTTCTTCCGCTTCTTCCGCCCGAGCCCCGCCAACGCGCCGACGGCCATGTTCCGGACCTCGCGCCGGGCCGCCTCGGGGTTCTCCAGGTAGGAGCGCCGCGCGGCGTCGACCGTGTCGAGCAGGCGCCCGACGAACGCCCCGCCCTTCTGCAGGGCCTCCTCGGGGTTCTCCGCGACGGCGTCGAGCGCGCTCTCGAGCGCCCGCGTGCCCTTCCGCATCAGCCGGTCGAGGGCCGGGGTCGCCTCGACGCGGGGGCGGGCCCGGCGCCGCTTCACGAGTGGGCTAGCGCGCTTTGCCACGGCGGGACCTCCTGGTGGTCTTGACCACCGGCTTGTCGCCGCGGAGCTTGTAGAGGCCCAGGGACCTCGCCGCGTCGTCGAGGCGCTCCTTGACCGGCGCCCGCATGGGCCTGCCCATGAGCCATCGCGTCAGGGTCCTCGGGTTGCACTCGGCTGCGGCGATCATCTCGCGCTTCTGCTGGGGGGTCACTGGAAGCCCCTCTCCCGGTCGATGGGCTCGAAGAACTCGTCGCGGTCGCGGCCCATCGCCCCGAAGGTCCCGGTCACGAGGTCCTCGAAGCTGGCCCGGTGAGCCTCCATCACGGCCCTCGGCGCCACGATCACGTTCTGGATGCTCTGCATGTTGGGTCGAAACTTCGTCGGCAGACCCCGCTCGTCCTCTTCGACGACGGCGCCGTAGAGGCCCGCTGGGATGTCCGTCTGGATCTGCCCGGCGAGGAGCAGGACGATCTTCATCCTCTCCTCGTCGGTCCAGTCTTTGGAGAATGTCTTCATCTCGTCCTCACGTGTGGCGGGCAGATGGCCCCGCAGCGCTCACAGAGAGGCGCGTCGCAGGTCTTGCCCTCGAACTTGCCCCGCAGCTCGAACGCGCAGCCCCTCGTAGCGCGGCGCCCGCAGCCGGCCGAGCAGTAGGCCTTCGTGCGCGAGCAGGAGAACACCGTGGTGGGCTTCTTGGTCTTCACCGAGACCTCCTCGCACGTGTCTGCGGTGCGGTCAGACACTACATCCCCCCTGGAGCGATGCGACGCGGCCCACACGTGTGACCGCCCATCATCGTCGTCTGGAGCAGCAGCATGACGATGCTCGCGTCCACGCCGTCGATGCGAGCGAGTTTGCCCCCGGGCGGACCGATCATCAAGTAGCTCTCCTGCGCTTGTGCAGGCGGGGGCACACCAGGACCCGGGTAGAAGTCAGAGTCCTCGGCTTGCCAGTACACGAGTACCGCCTCGAAGCGGTCGGTCTTCACGGAGCGCTCGACTTTTTTCATTCCTTGGTCTCCGACTTGTCGAGCTTCTTCTCCCACTGTTTTTTCACGACGTCCACGGTGCCGCGCACGACTTCCGTGAACAGGGCGACCGCGCACCCGATGACGATGGCGTTTCGGACGTACCGCGTGTCGTCCGCGTCCCAGCGCTCGGGCGAGGGCAGGAATATCACATCGCCTCCATCGGCCCGTGCCGGCCGCGCCGCGGGGCAGTCGCAGCTCGTGCATCTTGGTGAGTCTCCGCCGCTCGCCGGGTTCGAGCCACTTGCCGCGCAACTCGAGGAGCCACCGGCGCTCCGCGGGGCCCAAGGTCGCTTCATCGAGCAGCAGTTCGATCACGTAGTCCGATTCCAGGGCCACGCGCGGATAGTGCATGCATTTCACTTGCGGGTCAAGGCGGAATCGTGGCATGCCTCTCTGCGTGGAACACGGTCCCCTCGTCGCGTCGCTCTGCTCGCACCGGCAGGAGCTCACGCCCCGCACGCCGGTGGCCTTCGACAAGGGCGGCGCGCCGATCTGGCGCTTCGTCGGGCAGACCACGTGCGACGGCGTCGGCGACCGGATCCTCGTCTGGTGTGCGGACTGCGGCGGCTACGTGCGGGAGCACAGACTCTTGCAGCTGGTCGCGATCGACCACGGTCGGGGCTCGACGTACGCCCTGCCCGCGCCCTCGATGCTGCTCCACGGGAGAGCCGAGGCGTGACGACGATCTTTTGGTTCTACCTGGGTGGCGTCGTGGGGCAGGTCTCGCTCACGGCCTCGAACGACGACTGCTCCCGAGCGCTGAGGGAGGCCATGCACCGCGGGGGCTGGCGAGCCGGACTCGGGTACGTGATCGGCCTCGCCCTCTGGCCCCTCACGTCTTTGCTGTTCGTGCTCTTCGGCCAGGCCCTCCTCAAGCACCTCGAAGCCAGGAATCAGACGCGGGTCGTGAAGGTGCGCTGCGAAGTCTGCGGGCTCGAGGATGAGACGCGGGTCACGGGACGGTGGGTGCAGGACCCGCCGCACTGGTTGTTCGACACGAAAGGCAGTGACGCATTTTTCTGCTCGTACCGCTGCGCGTCGCACTGGGAGAAGCACCACGAAGGGAAGGGACAACCATGAGCACACCCGACATCATGCCCGCAAGAACGTACTGGAACGGCGAAAGATACGTCGAGCCAAGAGATCCCGAATGGAGTCTCGCGGCTTTCGAGCGTGCGGCTGGTATCCGTAGTTTCGGCTGGGCGCTCGATCACTTGAAGGACGGCAAGAAGGTCTGCCGCGAAGGGTGGAACGGCAAGGGCATGTGGATCGTGCTCCAAGAGGGCTACCCGGACGGCATCCCGATCAACGCCAACACGGCGCGCGCGACGGGGATGCCCGAAGGCACCACCTGCAAGTTCTTGCCGTACATCATGATGCGGACCGTTGACGGATCGTTCGTCCCTTGGCTCGCGTCTCAGACAGACGTGCTCGCCGGGGACTGGCAGCTTGTCGAGTGATTCCACCACGCCTGGAAACACCCACTCGATTTTTGACAGGCCTCGCAGCCTGAGGCACGGTCGGCACCCATGGGACAAATAGCAACTGCAATCCTCGCGTTCTACACCGCCCACGCCAACCCCGGCGGGAGCGTCTACTCGTTCGAGGCGCTCGACGCCTGCGGCAAGGACCCGAAGGCCGCCGCGTGCGCGCTCAAGCCCGTCTGCGAGCAGCCCAGCCTCGTCTGCGCCGCCCCGCGCTGGTCGGCGGTCAGGGACGCCTGGGTGCGGGTCGAGAGCCGGGACGCGGCCTTGGAGCGGTACCGGGGCATCGCCGAGAGCCTCGAGCGTGTCGCCACGCGCCTCGTGGACTGCAAGCTCCCCGACGGCTCGGTGGACTTCGACTGCCAGCCGGCGGGCTGGCCGCGGGGGAAAGGCCGGGCTCAGCAGCTCGCCTTCGCCGCCGCCACGGTCGCCCTCTGGGAGTCGGGGCTGAGGGAAGACATCGAGCGGGGGCTGCCGCCCATGGGCCGCGGGCCAGCGGGGGAGGTCTGCGTACTCCAGATCATGCCGAGCCAGGTCCAGGGTCTGGCGTCCTGGCTGTCGCCGAGGGAGCGCACTCGCGCGCTGAAGCGCGAGGAGCACGAGGCGCTCGCCCTGACCCTCGTGGGCACGGAGCCCGCGGCCCTGGACCGCTGCGTGGAGGCGGGCATGCGGAACCTGGCCCGCGCCCGCGCCACGTGCAGCGGCAAGGGGGTCGCCTGGGACTACGGCATGTTCAGCGCTTACGGAACCGGGTCAAAGTGCACGAGCGTCGGCATCCAGGGCGACTTCGCCGCGAAGAGGTCCAAGACATTCGCAGCCATCACGCGCGGCGAGGTCAAGGAGACGGGGGCGGGGCAGGTGCCGAGTCGCTCGCCGTCGCGCGCCGTCAGGGGGCGCAGCAAGTGAAGGTGGTATGGTGACCGACGCGAAGCCCACCCACCGCGACCGACGCTGCGAGCACGGCTTCTACCAGCGCCTCTGCGCGGTCAGGGACTGCCAGCACTGGGACGGCATCCGCGACGCGGACCAAGCGCGGCGCGCGAGGCGTGAAGAGGCCTGCGGGGGCAAGAAGCGCGAACCTCACCAGGAGGAGCGGTGACCCGCCGCTGCGTACTGACCTCCCTACTGTCGGTCCTGCCCGCGGTCCTCGCGGCGATCATAGCCCTCGCCGTCGTCGGCTACGTCACGAAGTTGAACGAGCAGCTCGCGGCGGAGCGCGCCGAGCTCAAGCGCTGCCGCGAAGCTGGCCTCACCCGACCTTGAGCACCGTCGCGTGCGCGCCGACGCTCACGTCCGCTCCGCCCTGCCCGCCAGCGGACACGAGCTTGACGACCGTCGTGGCGATGATGTCGAGGTAGGCCTTGACCGAGGGCTGCGCGGCGAGGTTCTGATTGCTGGCGGGTGGTACGGAGACACCGAGCGCGCCCTGCCCGAGGTCGAACCCGAGCGAGTCCTCCCAGTGGAACTGGGCGATGTCCGTGGCCACCGTGTCGAAGCCCTCGCAGCCGACGCGCGCGTCGAGCTCGTAGGCCCCGGGCTGGAGCGTGAACTCGCCGGTCGCCGAGTCGTACGAGATGCTCGCCAAGCCGCGCTGGGAGGCCGTCGAGTCGAAGACGATGGTCGTCGCCGCGGCGAGGTCCGCGATCGTCTGCACCGAGTTGCGCCGCACGACCTCGATGTAGGCGGCCTCGTGTGCGTCGAGGGTGGTCGAGACCTTCTGCCGCCAGATCCCGAGCTTCGAGAACAGCGACGCCTCACCGGCTGCGACCTTGAGGAAGTCGAGGAGTTTCATGGGATGAGGCTACACCGCCTCGAGGATGGCCGCCAACAGCGTCGTCGCGCTCTTCGCGACGCCCACTTGCTGGTTCCAGGTACCTGGAGGCACCAACGTGCCGGCAGGCATGATCCCCCCGGGAGTCTCGCTCAAGTAGTAGATGGTGCCAGGCACGAGCCCCACGAAGACGTTCGGGAGCACGCCGCTGTACTGCACGACCGCCGTCGTCGGCGTCGGCTTGCTGGTGACGAACCCGATGACGGGTACCTTGGTCGACCCCGCCGTGGCGTCAGCTTGGTCGACCGTGTCAGCTCCCGAGACGTACACGGCGCCATTCACCTGCACGGACGCCGGGCAGTTCCAGACGTCGTCAGCTGCCCCGGCGCTGCCCGAGGCGTCGAGAGCCGCGGAGACTTTCTGCCGCCACTGCCCGAGCTTCGTGTGTAGGGAAGCCTCACCAGCCGCTGCTTTGAGGTAGTCGAGGAGTCCCATGCGGTAAAGCTACACCAGTCGTGGCATTTTGAAAGCCCCACGCGGCACGCAAAGATGTATCACGCTTGGAGCCGGGGGGCTTTCGACTTTTGTCGGGAGCTGGTAGAGGGTGCGTCACCCAAACCCCGAGGAGGCGCGCATGAAGCTCTGAACGACTCGGCGGGGCCCCGGCACGTGGTACCATCCCTCCCACGTGCCGTGCGCCTCACCGACCTCGAGCCGACGTTCCTGAAGGTCCTCGACGAGAAGAGCTTCCGTCGGCACGACGACCTCGCCCAGGCCGACGGGGTCATGTTCCTGTGCCCTAAGTGCTTCACGCACAACGGAGGCCCCGTGGGCACGCACCAGGTCATCTGCTGGGCGCCGCACGTGCCCCAGACGCACTCGCCGGGACCGGGGCGCTGGCAGCTCGTCGGGACCGGCTACGGCGACCTGACGCTCCGCGCGGGCAGCTCGTCGGTCCTGCTCACGTCCTGGTGCCGGCACCCGGACTGCAAGAACTGGCACGGGTGGCCCGAGGGTGGCGGCCCGCCGTGCGCGGAGGCGCGCTGCGCGGGCTGGCACGGCTTCGTCACGA
>ERZ1292644.377-Hain-H14-01um-R2-377-length-31896-cov-9_pt2 | contig 13910 bp, 18 predicted proteins | sample MGYA00564402_ERZ1292644 | MGnify/ENA primary metagenome ERZ1292644 (study PRJEB36523, sample SAMEA6512644) | groundwater metagenome | collected 2019-01-09 | study: AquaDiva: Metagenomics assemblies of 32 groundwater samples
AAGTCCGCCAGGAGCAGCGCCTGGTTCTTGGGGACCTCGAACGCGCCCAGCTCGAACTTGAACGGCCGGTCCGGCGTGGCATTGAACATCGCCTCTTCGGGCAGCCGGCGGTAGAGGTTCTCGAAGGGCAGGAAGGTGGGATGCAGCAGCAGCTCGGTCAGCGCGCCGCCGGCCGCGACCACGCGCGTGATGTCCGCCACCGAGCTGCCGCCGCCCGCGCCACCGGGATGCGCACCAGGCGCACCGAGCGGGCCGCCCGCGTCCCTCGGGACAGCGGCCGGCGGCGTGTGCGTCCGGTACAGCGAGGCCAGCTCGGAGCGGTAGTCGGTCATTGCGAGGAGCCTACCCCGAACCGACCACCGGACGCTCGTAATCCGACCGGTGGTCCGGCGCGGGCACCAGCTCAGCCAGGCAAGCCCGGCTGCTGGATCATGCGGTAGCCGTGGTAGCCGATCGTCACGATGCCGTTGGCGAGGCGGGTCACCGGATCGGTGGTGCTCGCGACCGGATCGTTCTGGTCGTTGATGCCTTCGACGGCATCGAAGCCGGCCGTGATGAACGGGAAGGCGGGGTTGGGCGCACCGAAGGCGCTGAGGTTGCCGTACGAGGGGTTGTTCGGGTGCAGGGGCAGCACCTTGAAGACGATCACCTCACCGCGCTCGAACACGTCGAGCGCGCCCAGCTCGAAGGGCTCGTTGATCTGGCGCGACCAGAAGGCCGAGGGCACCTCTTGGTTCGAGCGAGGGAACGAGCTGCCGGCGTTCTCGACGATGATGCGGAAGTCCGCCTCCATCGAGCGGAACGAGCTGGCAGTGCTCGGGCTCGTGATGTGCGGCGCGCCGGTGCCGGGGAAGGCCGTGGCCATCGACACCTGGGGCGAGACCTGGCCGTCGTTCAGATCCCAGGCGCTGTGCGTCGGCCGGTAGCGGCCGTAGGAGCGGCCCTGGAACGCGCTGGTCGCGCCCGAGGTCGGATCCCGGTACTGGAACTCGAACGTGCTCAGGAACGCCAGCACGCGCGAGACGCCCACGAACGGGCCCTCTTGCGAGATGGTGATCGATCCTTGCTGCACGGATTGGACAGCGTCACCGATGGCGATGTCGACGAGCGAATCAAACGGAATTCGCCGGCCGGGAATGTTCTCGACGCGCTGAATCGAAGCGGGGGCGCCGGAGCGCTCGACCTCCAGATTCGCGACGACGCGCTTCATGGCCTCCAGCTCACCGGCGAGCTGCTGCGCTTGCGCGTAGTACGCGCCGCTCGCGGCCTCCGCACGCGCGGAACGCGCGAGTGCATCGCGCGCCGTCGCGGCGGCCTGATTGAGCTGATGAAGAACCTGCTGTTGAAAGTTCATGGGAACCCTTGGCTCGCTCTGTCGCGAGCGATCAGAAAACGGGGTACGAAGGTTCGAGCGGACCGCTGCGAGATCTGCATCGCCTGCCAGATCTCGCAGCGGCTTGGGCTGAGTGCGCGGCGCCGCTCGTGCCACGCGATTCTGAGTCGAAGACCGTTTCAGGGAGACGGAGCGAGAAGGCGCGTAACCTGAATGATTACGCGCACTTGCTCACTGGACATCGCGCGAGAAAAGGCCGTCGAAGCAGAAGACCACGCACTTGCCGATCGCGTCGATCGCGTTCAGGTTGTCGCGCAGGTTGAGCATGTCGCGCGCTCCCTGCGTGGTCCCGAACGTGACCGCCTGACCGTTGTTCGGCAACGCGAACACCTTCGCCTGGCAAAGGATATTCTGTCGTGGCGGAATGAGGACAGCGCGAGCCAGCCTCAAAATTCCGGAGTGGCCGTCGTAGCCGGAATTTTGCCAGTGAATGAGATCGGTGGTCCCACCCATGTCGCCGCTGATGCCGCCGCCCGCCGGGAAGTACCAGGTCGGCATGTTGTCGATCGAGTTCTTCAGGCCCGTACCGAAGCTCCAGTGGAGCTGTTCCTCGGTCTGCCAGTGCAGACGGTAGACGTCCTGCACCTGACCCGGTGCCTGACCGACCGCGGCGCCACCTGCGAGCCACGGGGCCAGCAAGTTGTAGTCGCCGTTCTGGGCGATCTCGCCCGCGCCCGCGCCCGCCACGCGGAGCCGCGGATTGCGGTACCACGTGAACACGCGCAGCGCGAGCACGACGTGCGACTGATCGGACGGCAGCGTGGCGCCGTTGATCAGGTTGGTCGTCGCCTCGGTGCGTGCACCGTTCGACGTGAAGAGACTCGTGTTGTCGGTGAGCGCGCCGGCCGACAGACCCGCCGTTCGGATCAGGGTGTCGTAGAACGGCTGGTGCACTCTCTCGCGAATGGAAACTACCTTGGCCATGTGCTTTTCTCCTGAGAGCTACGACTCGCGATATGCGAGCCCCATTTTTTTAGAGGCTTGGTTCCTCTCGCTCTCGTTCGACACGTCGAGCCCGGGGAAGCGGTTTGCCGCAACCTCCCGGGCTCGTCGTGCAGGCCTCGTGGCGCGCTGACGAAGCGCGCCACTCAGTCGCCTGTGGTTCGCTCAGCCGAAGACGCCCGAGCCTCCACCGGTCTGCAGGATGCCCGCGGGCACCATGGCCGTGGCCGCCTGGCCCTTGTTCACGCCCGTCACCGGAGCCCAGACACCGGGGTTCGACTGACCCGGGATCCAGGTGCTGCGTGCACCGATGGCCTTGTTGCCCGCGCCGATGAAGTCGCCGAGACCGGCGGCCGCTTCGTACGAGGGCAGCGCACCGACGCCTGCGGCCGCTTCCGCGAGCGTCAGCTCACGGTCGAGGTCGCTCGACGGATCGATGTGGCCGCTGTTCGCGTCCGGCATGGCGCCGTACCCGGCCTGCGCCTGGTAGATGTCGCCGTTCATGCCGTAGTTGCCGAGGCCCGACATGCCGGACTCGAAGTACTCGCCCAGGCCCGCGACGGGCTCGGTGAAGTACTCGCCGACAGGCTGGTACATCGGCAGGATCGATGCGCCGAGCGAGTAGGCAGTGCTCGCGTCGTACCCGGAGAGGTACGAAGCGACCTTGCCGCCCGCCTGGCCACCGAAGGCGGCCAAGAGGTCCACGATGACGGTGTGCAGGAACGAGCCCCACATGCCGGCGATCACGTACTTCTTGGTCTCCTGGTTCTTGATCAGCGCGTTGGCGCCGAAGCTGCCCACCGCGGCGACGCCGAAGCCGGCCAAGATCTTCTTGTACGGCTGCAGGAACTCCAGACCCGAGACCGCTGCCGGAGCCGGCGGGGTGACGGGCGTGGCGGGTGCGCCGATGATCTTGTCCAGCACCAGCTCGCTCAGGAGCTTCGTCGCTGCCTTGTGAGCTGCGACGCCGCCCATCACGATCAGGCCGACCTTGGCGCCCTCTTTGAGGGTGGTCAGGAAGCCCTGGTTGCGACGGAACGCTCCGCGGCCGTTGCTGCGGTGACGCCGCTTGCTGCTGCTGCGACGCCGACGGTTGGTGCTCATGCGGCGCTTGCTGCGACGCACGCGCCGACGACGATGCGGGTTCGCGGACATGCGCGACTTGCGCCGACGACGGCGGCGACGCACCGGAGCCCGGCGCGAGGCGGACGCCTTCTTGCGACGACGCCGACGGACCGGAGCCCGACGCGAGGTGGCCTTCTTGCGACGACGCTTCACGCGGCGGCGACGAGTCGAGGCGTTGGCCTTCATCCCCGCCTTCTTGCGGCGGCGACGACGGACCGGAGCCCGGCGCGAGGTGGCCTTCTTGCGGCGGCGACGACGGACCGGCGACTTGCGGGCCGTGGTCTTGCGCCGACGCGCCACGCGGCGACGCCGACGCGGAGCGGCAGCGCGCTTGCTGGACTTGCGACGCCGACGAGTCGTGCGTCGTGCCTTCACGTTGCTGGTCATCCGGCGCGCCTTGCGGCTCTTCCGGAGGCCCCGCTTCCGCCGACGGGCGGTGGTGCGATTTTTCCTGAGCATTTTCTTCCTCCGATTGCTGTTCAGACGCCCGGTTGCTGCACCGGGAGACCCTGTACGCACGCGACGGCGTGCGCTTGCGTTCTTGCCGAGACTCTTCTGGCGCGCCTCGCGCATGCGCTTGGCAAAGGCGGCCTTCTCGGTCGCGGTGAGCTGGCGGCGGGTGGCGTTGCGCGCGTGGCTCAGCCGACTGGCAGGTCCACGGCCAGACATCGCGGTGCGCGCGCTGTAGGCGCCGCGGCCGTTGACCGCCGCAATAGCGGACACGCCGGGATTGGGGCGCGCGTAGCCGTAGCCCCTGGCTTGCTTGCTGCTGATTTTGAACGCTCGACCAATCGATCCGGCCATTGGGCACACCTCACCGCTGTCGCGGAGCAGGCCAAGTGGTTCCGGACCGAACTTGGGAATCCGTTACTTTGGGCAGCCTAAGCGGGAGCGGCAGGGACCGTCAACTTTTCACACACGTGCACGAACTGCCTATTTTTCAGGGCAAACGAAGACGATTGGCGGCCGCTGGTAGATCACGATCCAGTTCTCCGCGTGCTGTCCGACAGTCGTACGCTCTTCACGCGCGCGCTGGCGCCGCACTGCTTCCATGCGCTGGCGCTCCTCGATGGCGCGCATGCGCGCAGCCACGCGACGCTTACGTTCGACCGATGCGGCGCGCTGTGTCTCCGTGTAGCGCGCGAGCTGATCGCGCAGCTTCGGGATCTCACGAGGCGGCGGACAGTTCATGCGCGGCGCTTGTGGAAGTGATAGACGAGCGCGCCTGCACCAGCCAGGGCCAGCACTCCGCCAGCGATCATCAGCTTGCGGTCGCTGGTGGCGAGCTTTGCTTTCTGTGCCTGCAGCTCCGCGAACACTTTCGCGACGCCTACCTGTTTGAGCTTCGCAGCGACTTCGGCCTGCAAGAGCGCGGTCGCTTCCTGTAGCTTGAGCAAGAGTCCAGTCGCATGTTGGGACGGTGTCACGCGCGCGACGACGACCGGCTGCGGGCTCTTGGCTGGTAGCTGCGGCACCTGCACACCCGGGCGCGCCACGCGCAGCACGTTCGAGCTGTGACGCGGAATGCTTGCGTACGGCGCAGTGGCGCGCTGCGCGAGTTCCCACGCACCGACCATGGCCCAGTTGATCGGCTCACCCATCGGTGCAGGTGCGCCCATGGGATAGAACTGCAGGAGCAGCAGATCCGAGCAGCTCAATCCCACCTTGGCGCTCAGCGCGTTGATCGACGGGCTCTCGTAGCCCCAGATCTCACCGTAGCTGCAGAAGTTCTTGTTGGGGTAGAGCTGCTTGCTCATTGAAGAGAGCCAGGTCGGCGGATCACCCACCGGGTTCTTGCTCCACACGGCATTGTCGAAGTACGCCTGCCACAGATCGGCGCGCGGCGCCCACTCGGGCAAGATCGGTGCTCCGGGCAAGCCGAGTTGAGTCAGGCGCTGATCGGCCCAGCTGCGCGCGGCGCTGAGGCTCTGGATGGGCTTCAGGGCGGCGCTTAGATCGTCAATCAGCTGATCGCGCACCGTCAGGTAGGCGCGCACGGCAAGCGAGCCCTCCTGCGCCATGCGCGTCGAAGGCACCATCACGCCGGACCAAAGATCGTAGAGTCCGTAGGCGTTGCCCGCGGTGGCCGGCGAGCCGATGCTGCCCGCGATGACGCGCACGATGGCCCCGCCGACCTGGGCGCAGATCGCCGAAGCAGCGGCACCAGCTCCGCTAGCTGCGCAGATTGCGGCTCCGCCGATCGCGCCGGCCGTCTGCGCGTAGCTCTGCATACTGGCGCCGTCGGTCGATCCACCTCGGGAGAGGATCTGTTTGCCCATCGGCTGGAGATTCATTGCGGTGTACGCCATCAGAAGTCCTCCGGTCCGTAGCCGCGCTCGCGCCAGACGAGCTTGGGGTACCACGTGCCTTCCTGCGCCTGGGCCTCGGCCGTCGCTTCGGTCTTCTTCTCGAAGGGACCGTCCACGCTCTTCAGGCGCCGGTTCCGATCACCGACAGGGTAGTTGTATAGCTCGACGTACCAGCCGGCTCCCGAGGGCCCGCGCGCACCAAACAGCTCCTTCATCACCACGTAGCCCAGTACGCCGACAATGGCGAGCTTCCACAGCGTGCTGCTGTCGACACTGATCGCACCGACCGGACGCAGAGCGAGGGGGCGATGGTAGCTCATCCGACGATCCCGTCTTTCTCGATGGCTAGCTCGTCGCCGGTGATCAGGCAGTGCACGCCATCATCGTTGTAGATCAGGAGAAACGTCTCGCCCGTTCCCGGATGCTCGGCGGCGCCCAGGCGCGCCCGCGGGATGTCGATCTGGTAGATGTGCTCGTCGCCCTCGGGCACCAGGAAGCGGCGGTTGGTGCCCTGGTAGAGCTGCGCCTGCACACCCAAGATCTTGGACAGCTCCGCAAACGCGGTCGGCATGGGCGGGTTGAGCGGAACCGTCGGGCCCACCACCCGCAGCGCGTGCGTGGGGCTCTTGTGCTCGCGCAGGAAGCCCTTGCGGACGTAGAGCCGCTGGGGACCCTCGGCCAGGTGCTTGTAGTCGATGACGGTGCGCGGGTTCTGCTGCCACTTGTTGGAGGCGTACATCACCGCGATGCAGACGCCGACCTCCTGCATCGAGCGCGGCCACTCCCAAGGCACGGGCCGCTGCTTGCGAGCGGGAGCGTCCACGAACGTCTCCCGCAAGCGGCGCGCCGCCTGCACCGACTCCGCGCGGTTGACCACGTAGCGCCGAGTCATGAGCGCCCTCGCCGACTCAGCCACCAGCCGACGGCTACGCCCACGCCCATCCACGCCCACCCCGGCAGCATGCTGGTGAGCGTCGTTCCACTGAGCAAGCCCGCGCGGCTCAGCGGCAGGATCATCCCGCGAGCGTACTCGCCCTCGCCCAGCCGCCGCAGCGCGCCCGAGGGCGAGCGACCGATCTCGGTGCTGGGCACGCCGATGGCCGAGGCGAAGCTCAGGCGCGGCACGGGCAGATCGTCGCCACGCGCGTAGCGCTCGGGCGACTCGAAGTACTCGTAGCGCCCCGTGTCGGGCTTCCACTGGGAGTAGATCATTCAGCTTGCCTTGGTCGCCGATCGCGTCTCGCGCAGGGTGCGCACGATGTCGGGCAGGAACAGGAACCCGAGGTAGACCGCGCCGCCAATGGCCGCGTACTTGATCAGGTCGTCGAAGGGGTTCTTGGGACCCTTGGTGTTGAGCTGCTCGTGCGCATCCTGGTAGGCCTTCACGCAGTCGGCCTTGATGGCCTCGACGGGACGGCCCTGTGCATCGAAGCAGATCTTGTCCAGCCGGTCGACGATCTTCTTGTTGTTGAGGCTGAGCACGGTCCACTGCATCAGCGCGTAGCCGAGCGCGATGATCACGACGGCGGTCACGATGACTGCCGTGACCGCGATGGCCGTCAGCGGCTCACCGAGCGAGGTGACCGCACCCTTCTTCGCGAACAGCGGATCCAGGGCGCCGCTCTGGGCGATTCGGATGATGACCTGCAGGACGCCGAGCCGGGCCATGTAGTCCTGCTCCAGCTCGACGGCCGTCATGACTCCGTTGGTGAGCGCGAGCTGGCGCCACTCGGGCGCGTGCACCTTCACTCCGTAGTTGGTGATGTGCCAGAGACCGAGCAGCACGTTGCGCATCACGTCGGCGGGCAGCTTGTACGCCGTGGCCACGGTCACCGCCTGCAGCTTGTCGAGCAGGTCACGAACGGAGTTCATGTCCCGCAGGGCCTGGTCGTCCGCCACGTAGTCGGGCAGGGGCAGCTTGCTGATGATCTGCTCCACGTACTCCAGGTGCTGGGCGAGGAACATCAGCCGGCCCGCCGGGTCCGGGGGCGGCGGATCGATCACGAACTTCGCGGCGATGGCTTGGAGCGCACCCATGCCGTCAGGCTAACGCGAGCGAGGCGCGCGCCGCAAAAAACCGAGCGGCGGGGCTCAGGGACTCGGTGCTTTCTTGTGCGCCTGGTAGGCGCGGTAGCCGGCGTAGCTCGCACCGAGCGCCAGAAGCGCCCACGCCCAGCGCGGCACTTGACTGAGCGCCGGCTGCACGGTGCCGATCATCGATCGCATGGGTGTGCCGGTCGCCAGGTACTCCTGGAAGCGCTCGGGCAGGAGCGCGCTCGGCGGGATGGCCACCTGCGTCGCGCCGAGACCCATCAGGCTCGCGTTGAACCGTCCCGAGTCGTAGGGCGCACGGAAGTTGGAGATGTTCCAGTACGACCTGCCCGCGGGCCAGCCAGGCGGCGGCGCCGCGCCGAGCCCCGCGAACTCCACCGGATCGAGCGGGGCGCGGAAGTTCGAGACGTCCACGTTGACGCGCTTCACTTGAGCCAGCCTTTCTTCTTGGCGACGTAGTAGCCCGTCACGCCCACGGCGGCGACGACGCCGCCCACCATCAGCATGTTGGCCAGCTTCGGCTTGGGCGGACTGTAGGGCACGGGCGCGGGGAGCACCAGGCCGCCGCCACCTCCGCCTTTGGCGCTGCCTCCGCCCCCTGCAGGCGGGGGAGGAAGCGGCTTCGGGCAGGTCGGGAGCGTGATCTGGTTCTGGCAGATCGTCTGCACGCTGGCCTTGATGCCACCGAGCACGGCCGACGTGACCGCCATGACGTCGTCCATCGTCACGCCGCGATCGTTGACGCGCCACCACTCGGCGCACTCCTTCGGCCCGAAGGTGGCCGGGTCGGGATCCATCTTCGCTGGATCGCCACCGGACTTGATCAGCTTCTCCTTGAGTGCGCCCGCGAGTCGACCGGCGACGTTGGCGTTGCACCCGCCCTCGTTGCGGATGGTCGCGTACTGCGCCTGGATGGTCGCGTTGATCTTCGTGGCGGCAGCGAGGATCTGGATCCTCACGTCTTCGGGATACTCGCTCCAGTGCTGGCACTCGTAGCCGAAGTAGGTGCACACCACCGACGGCGGATACGATGTCGTCGCGCCGAGAGCGCCCACGCCCGTCAGAATTCCGAACCTCATGCGCCCGAGTACATCACGGGCTCCGCGCGGCCTGCAAAAAACAGGACAGCTAGCGCTTGCGCCGCGTGTAGGCCAGTGCGGCGGCGACGGCGACCACCCCACCCACCAGCCACCAGTTCCAGGGCTTGCCGCCGACGTCCGCCTGCCAGCCCGGCTTGGGCACCTTCACGGCCGCGATGTCCGCTGCGCTTGGGCGCGGGCAAAAGGGCACCGTCACCGACTTGCATTGGCTGGGCCAGTACTCGCCGAGCAGATCACGGACCGCGTCCTCACTGATCGGCTCGTCGCGCACCAGCCACCAGCCCGCGCACGTGCGGTTGCTCCAGAGGCCGTCAGAGATCAGCGCGGCACCTTCCTCGGCCAGCGCATCCTGCACGCGGCCGGTCAGCACGCTGTAGGCGTTGGAGGGCATGGCGCAGCCGCCCGAGCTGCTGATGCCCGGGAGCGGCAGGTGCTGCAGCTCGGCGCCGAGTCCGACGTACATCAGATCTTCTTCTTCTTCTTCAGGTAGACCAGCACGCCCAGCGCGAGCCCGCCGCCCACCGCGAACGCCATCCACTTGTTGCTGGATCCTTGACCCATCATGATCGCTTCGGCCGGCGCCGCCGAGGGCACGACGGGCGAGGGCGCCGAAGGCATCGGGATGCCTGGGACCTGCAGCTTCTTGATCTCCGCTTGGATCAGCGCCATCTGCTGCTGCAGCGCTGCGAGCATGGCCGTATCGTTTGCTGTCGCCGTAGGGAAACTCGCTGCCTTGATCGCAGCGATGGCCTGCTCCGCTTCCTTGAGCTTGCCCTGCAGGTAGGTCAGCTGATCGCTGGTCGCACCCAGGCCGGCGAGGTTCCCGTCGAACACGCCGCCTCCGTAGCCACCAGGACGGAACACGCCGCAGCCGACGTCGTACGATCCGAGACCGGCGATCTCACCCGGCTGCGCGACGTTGCTCGGGCTGAGCACGTACGGCAGCTCGAAGACGGGCCGCGTGTAGATCGATCCGTGGAACCGCGTGGGGTACGGGTGCCAGTGCCGCACGAGCGGGTTGGGCAAGCCTGCGGGGTAGCCGGGCATCTGCATGACTCAGTCTTCCTCTTCCTCGCGCGATCGGTCCGCGACTTCTTTCCACTCCGACGAGCCTTTCACGACCTCGGCAACGTGCCACTCCCAGCTGGGCACCGCGTTGCCGTTCTGGAGGGTGGTGTGCCCGATCATGGTCATGTCCGCTTCGGCGGCCTGCATGACCTCTTCGTCCGGATCGCTGGGGTCCCACTCCTTGCCCAGCTCCTCCGCGGCGTTGCGGTAGTCCTCGTCGCCCACCGTGGTGAGCAGACCCGGCGCGTTGTCGTCCAGCCACTCGACGGCCTCCTCGAACGCGGACTCCAGACCATCGGCCCACACGTAGACGTTGGTCGAGCCGTAGGCCCCGAACTGGAACAGCCAGAGGCCGTCCCAGCTGTCGACGTCGCCCGAGTTGGCGATGGGGTGATTGGTGGAAGTATTCGGTTTGAGCTGCGGGCCCGGCGAGGCTCGGTAGGCCGACACTACCTGCTCTGCGATCTGGTTCGGAGTCGCTGTGCGGGCATCACCGCTGTACCAGATTTCCTCGTACCGGATGAGTGCCGTTCGCGCCTTACTCGGATCTCCGAGCAATCGCTCAACCTCACCTGCAATGCGGTCACGAAATTCCTGGTCGGTCATCTGTTTCGGGGCCGGCGGCAACCCTTCGATTCCGCGCGTCTGCCAGGTCTTCAAAGCCTGCTGACGATCTCGGTAGATCCAGTGACCGTGCTGACGGAACCAGTACTCGAACCGCTCCATCGCCGCTTCTGCTGCGCCACCCTTCGGCGAGGCCGACGCGCTACGCCGAGCGTTCGGCTTGTGTCCACCCCGCGACAACTTGCCGAGTAGTCTGTCTCTGTCCGCACGCAGCACTGCAAGTCCAGCTTGGGTGATCTCGTAGTGATCGTCTGCCAGTGACTGATGGTGCGGGTGCACCTGGACCCATTCGACGAGCCCCTTGGTGGACAGCTCCTGGAGAGTTCTGTCGATCACGAGGTTGCCGCTGTTTGTGAGGCGGCGGCGAATGCGCTTGTCTCCCGGGTAGCGAGCGAGGTCTTGCAGCACCTCCCTGTCCCGGTCGTACAGTGTTCCAGGCATTTCTCCCGGAACAGCTCGGGCGGAACGCGGCGGCCACGCGGCATTCCCTTTCATCTCACCCAGCACCGCAAACCGGTGACGCGACCCCGGCAGCCCTCCGCACGAGTCGCAGCGGCGCGACATGAACTCCGCAATGCCCTCACCGGATTCGGCGTCACTGTCGGACACCAGATGCGGACCAAATTTCTCTAGCCCGCGCCAGATCTCTTCCTTGCGACGCTCGGCAGCGGCGCCGCTCAGGTAGAAGTCCACGCCACTGAGATCGTCGTTGACCGCAGCCATGGTGCAATCATCACAGAACCACAGGTCGTCCCGCACAATCTCCATCCCGTTCGGCTTCATCCGCTTGCCCTTGGTGCGCGCATTCTTCTTCATCGCCACCCTCTTGAGCACCACGAACAGGTCGAACGCATTCGTGATCGTGGCGCCGTCGGCGGTCCACTTCACGCGGTCCTGCCCACGGGGCGCGTAGATCTCCAACCTGGAGAGCGCACGTTCGAGTTCAAAGTTGGCGACTGCGCCGGTGGGCAGACACACCTGCCCCGTCCGCTGCAGGCGGCCCTCTTCGTCCTTCATCAGTACGTCGTACGTCTCCATGCTTGGTTCACCCGCGCTTCGGTTTGCCGAAGCCCTGTGCGAACGCCACCGGCACCGTGATGACCGGGGCCACCGAGCCGGCGAGTGCCCACACGAACGCCCAGCCGATGCTCTGGTTGCGCTTGTAGCCGTGGTAGGCGCCCGCGGCGGCGCCCGCCACGCTGGCCACGCCCCAGACCGCGCTCATGATGCTCTTCCGCGTCTCGGTCGGATTGTAGGTCGCCGTCAGCTCCTCTTGCCCGATGCCCGGCGAGAGCGGGTACTCGTGGTAGCTGCCCGTGCCCGCGGCGGCTTCGTCCCAGTCCATGGCTCAGCCTCGCTTCTTCTTCCTGAACGCCGCGTAGGCGGCGCCAGCTGCGAGTCCGACTGCAGCCGTGATCACGAAGAGCTTGGCGCCGCTCATGCCTTCGGTCGCACCGATGGCCTGCGGGTTCTGGCGCACGTTGGCGATCGAGCGAGCGCGCATGCGGTGCTCGGCGAGCGCATCGAGCACCGGGATGGGTGGCGCGTACTGGCTGTTCTCGATGAACGCGATCTTCGCCGAGTCGTCCATCGCGACGGCGCCGCCGTTCACGTAGATCGTCGGTCGACCGGTCGTGGCGTCGACCACCTCACTCGGGCGGTTGAAGCGCTCGCGCGCGAGGTAGCCCGGGATGTCGTAGCGCGCGGTGAAGATCCCCGCGTCGGGATGGATGTTGCCGTGCGTGCCGGGCGGATCGAACACGCCCGCGCCCTGGACGTCGTCCATCTGCGCGTAGTAGTCCAGCTCGTTCTTGGCCCAGCCCTGATCGGCCGCTTCGTCCTGCACTTCGTTGTCGGTGCCCGCGAGGCGGCGACCGTGCGCCTTGTCGATGCGGTTCTGGTAGAACGGCGCCGTGCTCGACGAGTAGCGCAGATCGCTCGGACCGACCTCCCACATCGAGGGGAGCCGGCCACCGATGGGCTGATTGGGGAAAGCCGTCATTCTGTCTCCTGTCTCGGGCAGCCTATCACCCGGGGTAGGCAGCTCCAAAAAAGTCAGCCTTGTGGAAGCACGCCCCAGAGCCGCTTGAACTCGCCGTCCGACAACTGCTTCAGTTTGTACGCGCTGGCCGGACTTCCGTAGCGGGAACGGTCCGCGTCGCGGGCTGCACCGGCCTCGTCACGGCTCTGAAACGGGCCCTGGTACTCCTTGGGGAGCCGATTGCCACGCTCGTAGAAGAACATGAACCAGCGCCTGGGGACCTTGCGCTTTGGAGCTTTGCGGGGGTTCTGGGTGAAGCCGCCGCTGCTTTTCTTGGACTTCTTGTAGAGCAGGTAGCCGCCACCGACGACCAGTGCAGCCGCGAGGATGCCACCGACGACCAGCGCCTTGCTTTGAGGCTCGGGCGCGGGCGGCGGAGGGATCGGCACCGGATCGGTCCGCAGCACCGGCGGCAACTGCACCGAGGTGACCACGCCCGGCATGGGCATGACCAGGCTCGACTGCCGCTGCAGCGTCGGCGCGCAGGTCGGCATGGCTGCCACGTAGCACGCAGGCGCGAAGGCGTACGGATCGGTGACCGTGGCGCCCAGGCCCTTCACGGTCTGGTAGCGCTTGCAGGCGTACTCGGCGAGCGCTTTGCGATCGGCCGGCACGCAGGTGGGAAACCCTCGCGGAGGCGTGTACGCCGTCGGTCCCGGAACCATGAATCCTGTCTGACCCAACATGATCTCTCTCAGCCTTTCTTGGTCGTCACGTAGTAGATGGTCGCGCCGCCCACCACGAGCAGCGCCAAGATCCCCACTCGCATCCAGCCGGGGCGCGGCGCCTCGACCATAGCGGCGTGCGGGGAGACCGGCGGCATCGGCGCATACGCAGCGGGCACCATGACCTGCGTCGTCTGCGTGACGGGCGCGGACACGGGCGCCATCGGGTAGGGCGTGAGGTAGCTCGTCACCGGGGGCGGCGGCGCCACGAGCGGCATCGTCGAGCGGCTGAGTGGCGACCCAAACGTGGGCTGGACCGGAGCGCGCGCGGCCTGGGGCAGCTGACCGGGCGGAGGCATCGGCACGAACTGGCTCGTGCTGGTCTGGGGTGCGACCGACATTCGGATCGCGCTCGGCGCGGGCGTGACCGTGCGCGCTTGAGCCGCCTGTATCCTGCGCTGCAAGACCGCGGGGGGCGACACCGGCGTCCAGCTCGCCTGCGACGGCGCGACTGTGCGCGTGAGCGGGGCACCGGGCACCGGCGTCCAGCTCGCCTGCGACGGCGCGACTGTGCGCGTGAGCGGGGCACCG
>ERZ1292644.885-Hain-H14-01um-R2-885-length-17185-cov-4_pt1 | contig 13904 bp, 14 predicted proteins | sample MGYA00564402_ERZ1292644 | MGnify/ENA primary metagenome ERZ1292644 (study PRJEB36523, sample SAMEA6512644) | groundwater metagenome | collected 2019-01-09 | study: AquaDiva: Metagenomics assemblies of 32 groundwater samples
AAATGACGATCAACGAGGCGATTTCATTCTTGAACATATTGAAGCAAAGGATTTCCGAGCTTAGCCAGATGCGGGAAAGGGTTTCTGTAAAAGAGACATATCACCTCTCGGATAACCAAACAAAAATAATCGAGCCGCAATACGACGTGAAAGCATTGGACAAAAAGATCATTCGTTTGCAGAACTGGGTTTACAAGATAGATGCGAAGATCAAGGAAACAAACGCGAAGACGCAATTGGACTTGATCATACCGGAAGAGGAACTGCTGGAACCGTTGGCATAAAAACTGACGGGGAATGTGGCGGTGATATCGCCGAAGAAGCTATGGAGACATTACAACTTCATGAGAGGCCAGTCCGAAAAAATGGGGTTGTTGATTGTGACCGGATGGCCGTGATTGTTGATGTGGTTGATTGTTATCCTTCATTTTGGCGAATTGCCGGCCTCTTCCGGGAATTTAAATCAAAATTATGGGAATAGACAAGGTAATGCACATTTCGACTATGACAACGGAACAGGCAAAAGACAGGATCATAGCTCACAGACTTTCTGAGATCGAAGGGAGGAAAAGATCGATGACGGAAACCGAGAGGATTGGAGCCGTCATTGGATTGAGGATTTGCAGGGAACTGAATAACGCCGACGATTTCAGGAAGACGATAGCGTTGAGAAAAAAGAACCTGGATAAATTTTACACTAAGGGATTCTATTTTTTTGGGGAAAAAAGAGAAATCATTGAGGAATATGTTTCTGGGACGAATGCGATATTATGGTGTTTCGAGATGATGAAAATCGTATGGGGATTGACGGGGATAGAGAAGAAAACGATGGACGAATACGCAAGGATAATGGGTATCGAATTCTAAAAAAGTGAAAAAAAGGAAGTAATATAAGATGGAAGAGAAAATAACCCGATGCAATCATGAAAGAACTAAATTCTCTGTGGATGAAAATTACGTAAGAAAAGACGGTTCTAATAAGAAGGGTTGCATGGTTACAGTAGAGTGTGACGATTGCAATTCGGGATTGTGTTTCCTAATACTAGACGATATTCTTCAAAATGCGTGTGATCCTGAAAGTGTCAAACAAAATGTTAGGCGTATTCTCGAAAAACATTTATAAGATCGAAATATGGGGATGAGATTTGGTCAGAATTGAGATAGGGGCTGGACATTCGAAACGCCAAGGATTTGTACATACGGATTTATATGAACTGGAAGGCGGATGTATCGATATCATTTGTAGGGCGCAGGCATTGCCTTTCATCAATGATTGTGCGGAACATATCATCATGTGGGGAGTTTTCGAGCATTTGACAAGGGAACAGGCAAGGAAAGCCGTTATGGAATGCAGGAGAGTCCTTGCAAGGGGCGGAAAGATGGAATTGACGGCACCCGACTTGATGGCGGCGTGCAGAATAATGACGACGGGGAAACTGCCATTTCCAAATCATATTTTTGATGAGATAAAAGATCGATTCCCTGGGAAAAATCAGATAATGGAATATGCGTTATCGATGGTTTACGGAGGACAAGATCGGATAGGGCAAGTACACCAGTGGGGATGGACGCAGGAAGCGATGGACGACCTTTTATCCGAAACAGGATTCAAGATACGGAGATTCGACACGAATTGCTTTGAGCCGAATACTCACTTGCATTACATTGCTGCGAAGCCATGATACAGAAGAAAAGGGAATATATTTCCGCGACGAAGCACGATGTCAGCAGGTTTTACGATACGAAGGCGGCAACATACGGGAAAGAACTCTTCAAGGAATCGGAATCAGTTATAGATTCCTATTTCCCGCCGTTGGATAATTGGGAAACATTGTTGGACGCTGGTTGCGGGACTGGCGGGCTCATGGAGAGGGCAAAAGCACTCGGAAAGAAAACGACCGGAATCGACATCAGCAGGAATATGGTGGAAATCTGTATTAGCAATGGGCTTTATGCCAATGTCGGGGATATCAAACACATTCAGTTCCCTGACGGCAGCTTCGATTTAGTGACGTGTACAGGAGCCCTGGAACACACGCCGAACCCAAACATAGGAAGGGACGAATTGTGCCGCTTGTCGAGAAGATACGTTTCAATCATCCTTCCATTATGGTACGAGGACAAGGAAGGACCCGTCAGCAGGCATTACCTGAACGAGACGCTTCCAAACATAGAGAGGTGGCTTCTACCGGAGGAATGGGATGCCTATTTCACTAATAGGGATGGGATTGAGGTGATAAAGAGGGAAATCATAAACCAGGGAAGGGATATCATGTACTGGTTGGAGAAGAAAAAATAGATGTCGAAGAGAATAGACGGCGACGAAAAGAGATTCAGAGAATCGGTAGGAAAAACGATCCGACAGATAAGGGAATCAATGGAAATGGGCATCTATGAGATCTCAAGAGAAACAGGTATCCACAAATCGACGATATCGAGGATGGAGAGGGGAATTGCCGGACTCGACATGTATAGCGTTTTCAGGATACTTTGCGTGATGGATAAGGCATTGATGATCAGCCCAGACGGGATGATTTTAGAGGTCAATTCCGATGCGAAAAAAGTGGGAATGGGACAAAGATGAATCCAAGCGAAGAGATAGTCATGATACAGATAGGGCTAAAGAACCCGCAACAGATCATTCAGGTTATTTCAGAGATATCCGTCGCAAGTAAAATCATCGATGAGATAGAATCTTATGTCAGGGCGAATTGGTTCATCAAACTAATAATGGATGGATGGGTTTTCATCAAGAAGAATGAGGAGAGGATGAAGTTTTCATTTTTGAAAAGGAATGTCACTTCATACATGATAACGAGACAACAGAAGGAAGACCCATCGATTGCGAGGTTCCAAGCCAATGCGATCAGGATACAGGAAAAGATCATGGAAATGATAGATAGGGAATCCAAGGAACGAGAGGATGGCGATAGATGGAAACATGGTGATTCTGGAGGAATCCGGTGAAAATCTTAATCACAGGAATAACTGGATTCGCAGGAAGCCATCTGGCGGAATACTGCCTGAAAATGGGGGCGGAAGTCCATGGAACGATCCGATGGAGGAGCAAGAGGGATAGCATATCGCACATCGAAAAGAACCTGATACTGCATAATTGCGATTTGGGGGATCCATCGAATGTCTCGAATTTGTTGAAAAACGACTTCGACTGGATATTCCACCTCGCCGCACAAAGCCATGTCCCGACGAGCTGGGATGCACCGACAGAGACCATGCGAAACAACATCTTATGTCAAGTGAACATATTCCAGGAAATGGTAAATATCTGTGCAACGAATACGAAGATCATGATCGCCGGAAGCAGCGAGGAATACGGCTTGGTTCATCCAAATGAGATACCAATAAACGAGAATAATCCTTTAAGGCCTCTCTCGCCGTACGGTGTCAGCAAGGTAGCGCAGGATTTATTGGGACAGCAATATTTCCATTCGTACGGATTGAAGATATTCATCTCACGGGCGTTTAATCATAGCGGCCCCCGCCGCCCGGATTATTTCGTCTGCGGAAAGATCGCAAAACAGGCGGCGGAAATCAGAACAGGGAAACGGGAAGGATTCGAGCTTGGAGATACATCGAGCGTCAGGGATTTTACGGACGTTAGGGATATGGTCAGGGCATATTGGATGATGTTGGATAGCGGAAACATCGAGGCAGGAACACCCTACAATATATCATCTGGATGGGGAATCAAGATAGACGATCTCGTGGAAATGGCATCCAGAATAATAGGGATTAAGGGACATATAATGAGAGATCCTGATCATTTGAGACCGAGCGATGTGCCGATACTGATCGGGGATTCGACAAAATTCAGGGAAGCCACCGGATGGGAACCGGAAATACATATTCAGAATACCATGAAAGACATGATCGCATATTGGGAAAACAATGGGAAATAGCGTTGCAATCGGAATAAATGAGACCATCGGCAAACGTATAAAACAGCTAAGGAAATCAAGGGGCATCAGCCAAAGGAGATTGGCGCACATTCTAGGATTCAAGAGTCACATGTCTATCTACTACATAGAGAAGAACGCAATGAGGAACGGGATAAAAATGGAGCATCTGAGAAACATATCCAATGAATTCGGTATACCGATTTCCGCAATAATCGATTCTGACGACGAGGGATGTAACAAAACTATCGATGGAATACTGGAGGATAACCGATGATATGTTTTTTTACCCCAGTAAATACAACAGGGTATGGAATCCACAGCTACAACCTCATGAGGGCTTACTATGACGAGATCAGCAAGGAGATGTGCCTATTCCCGATATCGAGCAATATCGAATTCTTCAATGATTATATTCGAGAATGGCTATCAAACAGGGTAGGATATTCAAAGGATAGTCCTTGCATCACGATATTTCACGAATACATGCTTTACCAACTACCATCGAGAATGCACATCGGATTTCCTGTTTTTGAGCTAGAGAAGTTTGATCCGGTATCGATCAAGGCGATGGAATCGATGGATTTTCTCCTGACAACGAGCGAATGGGGGAAATCCGTGCTTCAGGGAAACGGATTCAGCGAAGACAGGATTTTCGTAATACCAGAAGGTTATGACCACAGAATATTTACTTTCGAGAATGACATTGAAAAGAAAATGGCAAGAATTACAAATGAAGGAGTGAAGTTTGTCCATGTTGGGAAAATGGAAGCAAGAAAAAGCACGACCGAGATACTCGGTTGCTTTGTGCAAGCCAGCGAGAAAAGGAATGCATCGCTCTTGGCACACATAGGAACGCCATTCGATAAGTCCTGGTTTGAAAAGGTAACGAAATTCATCGAATCGAAAGGATATGCGTTTGATTCGACCAGGAACTGTTTCTTTAGGGAGGAAAGCAGGATATTCATACCCCTTGGGAGATTCCAGGGAGATAACGACATGGCGGCATTCTACAAGATGGCGGATTTCGGGGTATTCGCGTCGAAAGCTGAGGGGTGGGGTTTGCCATTGATTGAGGCAATAGCGTGTGGAACCCCTTGCATCACAACGAATTGGACGGCGCAGTCGGAATACTTGGGTAATTATCCCGATGAATTGTTACTGAAGGATTATTCCATGCAATCGGCAAACGACGGGGTTTGGTTTCGGGGTGACAAGGGGGATTGGCGGGTCCCGGATTTCAAGAAATTGACTGCAATAATGGAGTCGATAATTGAAGATCCGAGGAAATATCTCCAACTGGCAGGGAATTGCAACGATTCAGTCAAGGGTTTCACATGGTCAAATGCAGCGATAAAACTCCACGAAGCACTCAAGACGATCAAGGCGATCTAAAAATTGACACAAGAGACGGATCGGGATATAATTAGGACATAAGAATCAAAAAAACCGGCAAGCAGACTGAGATGGTGGGTTAAACAGAATGATGCGTTAAACATTCACCCTACCGAAAAATGAGTCGAACTGGTATCAAAAAAACTAGGTCGGCTTTTTTTAGTTTTAAAGGAACGCATTCCATAAAAATCTAATGCAAGACATATCGCAATCAGTGACGACTCTGACAGCTAAAGCAGTCAGCTTCTCGCTTCAACGAAGGGCATTACAGCACCGCTTCTCCACGAAAGCTTCGTCCGAGCTATTATATTTAGGGCTGCATTTTGGTCTCTATCCAGAATCAACCCACAAAAAGGGCAACTATGAACTCTAACAGTAAGAGATTTTTTAACGAGACTGCCGCAAGAAGAACATTCTTGAGATGTTCCATTGGGGGGTACTTCCCGATACCATCTCCCAGCGTTTTCAGCTTTGGATTTGAGTATTGTGGTGAACATTCCCCATCCTGCGTCAGATATGCTTTTGGCAAAGCGCCTGTTCTTAACCATGTCTTTGATATTAAGAGCTTCTACAGCAAAACCATCATAGGCGTTCACGAGAGAATGAGCAGTCTTGTGGCAAAAATCAAGCCTTTGATTTGTAATCTTTTCATGGTGTCTTGCAACCAGCAAACGAGCTTTTATTCTGCGGTTGGTTCCTTTCTTTCTACGACAAAGTCTTCTTTGAGCATTGACAAGCGTTTTTTCTGTATTTCTAAAATACTTAGGAGGTTTTACTTGATGACCATCACTGGTGGTGATAAAGGCATTAAGACCAACATCAATCCCTATCTCTCTTCCAGTTTTGTTGAGGGGGACAATCTCACATTCAGAGGCAAAGCAAACATACCATTTATTATTCCTTCTAGTAACGGAAAGAGACTTAATCTTGCCAATGACAGGTCTATGCCATTTTACTTTAATACAACCTACATTTTGAAGATAAAGCTTATTTTCTTTAATCTGGCAACCATCTCCAAGAGTAGCATAGGCAATAGTATTAAATCTATCAGCAGATTTAAAACGAGGATACCCAGACTTTTCTCCATTTTTAATTCTGCGGAAGAATGCCTTAAAAGACTTATCCAATCTTCTCAATGTCTGTTGCAGAGAGCTATAATTGCAGATAGCAAGGCATTCATTTTCCTTCTTGAGTGTAGGAAGAAGCCTAGTTGCCTGCACGGAATACGAAATCCAATTGCCAGTTGTTTCATAAGTTTCTTTTCTTTGAGCAAGGGCTTTATTATAAAGGAAACGATGAGCATCAATCTGGGAAATAAGTGTCTTTGTCTGCTTGTCGGCAGGGTAAAGTCTATATTTAAAAGACTTGAACATCTATTTGCCTTTTTTAGGCTTATCCCAATAAGGAGATTTGCATTTTGGGCAAATACGAATCTCTTCTTGTTTGGGTGTCCATTGGTGTCCACATCTTTTGCAATTAAGTTTTATAATTTTAATCTTCATACTTTAAAGTATATCTTAAAGGTAATTGTTCGTCAAGTAAAAAATACAGTGGAAGGAGGATACGCAATTTCACTGACGGCTAAAGCCATCAGTCCCATTGTGTAAATTTTTAATGGAATACGCGCAATCAATGGAAATCGAAAGACCGGATATCAGGAAGGAATTGAGAAGGCAGCTTTTCAATCATTTCCTCCGATCCGGTTTCAAGGACGAAGATGATCTCCATTTCTATATCAGGGAATTCCTGGGATTCAACATACCGCGCAAGAAATTCTGCGAAGGCCATTGTGCGCCATTCGACATAATATGCGATATGTTTTTCGAGAGGGTTCAGAACGCACTCATACTCGGAAACAGGACAGGGGGAAAGACGAGGATCATATCGATACTAAACCATCTCGATGCGCTATTTATTGAGGAAAACGAGATCGCAAGTTGTGGTTCGACACTCGATCAAGCTGGAAAAGTATATCGATATTTTATGGAATATTCTAATAAAGAAGTTATTATAAAAGAGCAGGTCGAGAAATCAATACAATCATATTCAAAGATGAGGAATGGAAGCATTGTCGAGACACTTACAGGAACAATACAGGGAGTAAATTCGCCTCATCCAATGAAAGCCAGAATAGACGAGGTCGAGCTGATGGAATGGCAGGTACTTAATGAGGCATTTTCAATGTCAATGTCGAAAGTGAATAGTAATGGAAAAGAAATAAAAGGCCAATTGCTGTTGGCATCGACAAGGAAATATGGGCATGGAGTCATGCAGAGGCTCATGGACGAATCCGAGAAGAGGCGCATAAAGATATACAATTGGTGCGTGTTTGAGGTGCTGGAAAAGTGTAAGCGGAAGTGTTTCGGGGACAGGATCCACGGGGATTGTCCGGCGTATTCGGCGTGCAAGGGTAGAGCTCACGAAGTTCCTGGTGGGTGGTACAAGATAGACGATTTCATATCGAAGACGACACAATTGGATTCGGACGTGTTGGCGGCGCAGTGGTTCAACAAGAGCCCATCGGAGGAGAAAAGGGTATACGCAAAGATCGACCCGGAAGCGCATTTCATCACATTAAAACAGTTCGAGGAGATATTCGGGGAGAAAGACGTCCCATACCATTGGGAGATAAGGGCTGGGCTGGATTTGGGAAGTATTACGGCCTTCCACCAGATAGGCATAGAGCCGGACACGAAGAGTTACGTCATTTTCGACGAGATATACGAGATCGACATCCTTCTCAAGGATTTGTCGGAAAAGATAAAAAAGACAAGGAATTATTCTGATTCGGAGCCGATATACCGGGATCCATCGGCGAAACAGGAAGGATTGGAACTGGAGACGTATGGGATAAGGACGATTCTTGCAAACAACAGTTTCACAGTCGGACGCGACAGGATCAAGAATCTTATCCAAATTGATCCGAAGATTGGACGGCCGAGATTCTTCATAATCAAGGAAAGGTGTCCGAAGCTTTGCTGGGAGATCCTAGACTATTCTCACGTCAAGAACAAGGATGGGACAGTGGACTCGACGCGTCCGATCAAGGCGAACGACCATGCCTGCGACGACATAAGGTATGGGATCATGGGGGACGACGAAATGAATTCGGTGGAACAGGGGGCAATCGAAACGGGAACCCAAGACAGGATATCCATGCAAAACTCTGATGAGATTGACGACTCGGAATTCATGCCGGCAGAGAGAGAAGAAATGCAACATATAGAGATATGAAATGACAAAAGACAAAAAATCAAACAATCACAAGAATTTTTCAAACGAAGATGGGATTGAGGGAACTGTATCTGAAACAGGAATCACGGTCGATCTCAGGGAAATATCCGTTCTCGGATCCCAGATATACAAGACGTTTCCAGGCATACCTGATTTCAACCCAGACGATCTGGTTGGAAAGAAGGGATTGGAGATATATTCGAAGATGAGGACGGACGACCAGATAAAGGCCGTGTTGACAATGAAGAAATTCGCCAGGTTGACGACCCCGTGGGAGATCATATCGGCATCGCAAGATAGGATCGATATCGAAAAAGCGAATTTCATCAAGGACAATCTCGACCTGATGGAGGGGACATTCGAGGATTGCCTAATGAATATATTGACTGCGCTGGATTTCGGGTTTTCGATATCGGAACTGGTGTGGAAACTAATCGAGAACGGGAAATGGGCGGGAAACATAGGATTGAAATCGATAAAGACGCGGGAGCCGTTCTGGTACGCTTTCGATTCTGACGAGCATGGGAACCTGAGAAACGACGGAATCATCTTCGTCGGTGGACTTCTTGTCGATATAAAAGATGCATCAAAAGCCAATAGATTCGACAAGAATAAATTCGTGATATATTCATACAACAAGGAATTCTCGAATTGGTACGGTCGATCCGATTTGAGGAGCGCATATAGATCCTACTGGTCAAAAGACATACTGATCCGATTCCACAACATCTACATGGAACGTTTCGGGATGCCGACGCATGTTGGGACATATCCGAAAGGGTTGAACAGAACTGGCAGGGATGAATTCAAAGCGGTGCTCGACAAGGTGCAATCGAAATACGCGATCACGATGCCGGAAGGATTCAAGCTTGACCTATTGCAGGCATCGGCAAACGAGAACGGATTCCAGAACGCGATAGAGATGCACAATAAGTTCATCGCAAGGTCGATCCTCATACCCGATCTCCTTGGATATACGACATCGAGTTCCGGTGGAGCATACGCCCTTGGCAAGAAGCATTTCGACGTATTCCTTTGGGTGTTGAAAAAACTTGGTAGGGACATAGAAGAATCAATAGTCGGCGAGCAAATCATAAAAAGGCTGATCGACCTCAATTATCAAGATACGGAGAGGTACCCGAAATTCCAGTTCGAATCGATAACAGAGGAAGGTGCGGTGACAAAGGCGCAGATCATCCAAATGGGTGTCGGCGCCGGATTTATCAATCCAGAGGAAGAATGGGTAAGGCCATATCTTTCCCTTCCAAAAAGTGATCCGAAGCACAGATTGGGAATGCCTTTCCCGTTGCCTGGACAGGGCATTCCAAAAACACGGAAAATAGATGAAACACCAGGAGATGGTTCAATCCAAGAAGAAGAAGATGATGAAACGACAGAATTCCGCATCCAAATGATGGCGGAAGGAAGTAAGATGGTTGAAACAATAGAGAATACATTCGTCGGGCAATTCTCGAGGTGCATCTACCCAAGTTGCGGAAGCGGGAAGATATTTGTGTACAGAAAAGACGAATTCGACACCAATTTCTTGAAATGTTTGGATTGCAGGAACGTTTTCGCCGTCACCAAGGAGAACGAAATATACAAATTCGACAAGGTACTAAGGCAATGGTATAGGGAGCGGATGACTTATAGGCCAAGCTATTTTTCAAAGACAGATGGATATACGGATGGGTATGTCGAGAAGATAACAAATGAGATTGTCCCAATTATTTCAAATCAAACTGAAACGGTTGAGAAACAAGTGTCCAATGCGTTTTCGAAGGATTCCAAAAATACAGATAATTTTAATATTCATGTTGAGGGAAGCGACATGAAAAGGAACTTAGAACTTCAGTTAGTCAGATTTAGGACGCTTTCTATTGCACCATCGGAAATGAAAACGGAGGATTTCAAGGAATGCGAAAGGATAGCGTATGAGATTGTAGGGGAGATACGAAATAGATTGAAGAACGAAATTAAAATCATCATGAAAAAAGAAATCAAAAACCGCATTACGGGTTTTGGGAAAGAAGAGGATTTTAAAAAATTGTTTTCCAATATGTTTTCCGAGATGGTGCCAAATATAGTGTCTTCGGCGATATTAGAAAAGACGAGGAATTTTATAATGGAGAAGAAGAACAATGGGTGAAGGGCCTACTGCTCATATCATAAAATCGGCCGAGGAATCCAGGTATGGGATTCAAGATTTAGCAATAACTCCGCAAGGAGCTGTTATTGTCTCCGGAGACGTTCGCATTAGCGATCCGATCGTGATAGGAACAATCAACGTATCTGTGGATGTATCGGGCGATGTGACGACAGTCCCGAAGGCAGGGGAAATTTGGCCGGTGCGGCAGACGGGGGGATGGTCGACGGCGGTGTCTGGCGACGTGACCCTGGGTGCGGGGACGAGCAATATCGGCGACGTGGACATAGTGAGCAGTGTGCCGTTGACGATCGGGGCGATCACTGCGCCGATAGGAATCAGCGGTGACGTGAACGTAACGGTGACGATTGCGGATATATTGACCATAGGAGCCGTGACTGCGCCGTTGGGTGTTTCCGGGGATGTGATGACAGTACCGAAGGCAGGGCAGACGTGGCAGACAAGGGAGCAGGGAGTCGTCGGGGTACAGATCGTGGGGGGGGCAGTCGGTGGAAGATTTAATGTATCTGGCGATATAAATGTTCTAGAACAGGGGAAAATCGGAGTGCATGTTGCATCAGGATTGGTTGGAATTAGCGGAGACATAACTGCGACAAATTTTGACATTAGGGATCTGAATCCTGGACAGGATAGCGTACGTATTCACGGCGGAATAATAGGAGTTTCCGGGGACGTATCAACGACACCGAAAGCGGGACAAACATGGCCTGTTTCGATAGCAACGACTGTTAATGTCGCTGAACAATCAAAGATTGGAGTTCATGTATCATCGGGTCAAATCGGAATATCTGGTGATGTTTCCGCAACAAATTTTGACATTAGGAATTTAAACCCTTCGCAAGATAGTGTTCGTATTCACGGGGGAATCATTGGTGTCTCTGGGGATGTGAGTACTACGCCGAAGAGTGGGGAAACATGGCCGGTAACTCAAAGCGGTTCTTGGTCAATAGCATCTTCTGGCGACGTGGCTTTGGTTGACGGATCAAATCGTGGAACGAAAGCGACAGTATATACTTCCGGTGCGATTCGGGTATCTGGTGACGTTCAGGTTATAAATCCGATCGTGATTGGGACGGTGAACGTCTCCGTTGACATCTCTGGGGATGTCACCACTGTACCGAAACAAGGAGAAGTATGGACTGTAGCCCATCAAGGTGCCATAGGAGCGCAATTAGTGGGTGGATCGATTGGAGGGACGGTTGGAGTCTCCGGGGACATCAATGTTAGGGAGCAACAAAAAATAGGAGTTCATGTTTCAAGCGGTCAGATTGGCATTTCAGGGGACGTGAATGTTACTGCCACAAATCTAGATATACGAGATCTCAATATAAGTCAGGATTCGGTGCGTATTGGCGGTGGGATTACTGGCATTTCCGGAGACGTATCAACGACACCGAAAGCGGGGGAAGTATGGCCGGTAAGACAAGCTACAACATGGTCAACGGCAGTGTCGGGAGATGTCAGTACTTTTCCTAGAGCTGGGGATGTCTGGAACATCAGAGAGCAGGGAACTGTTGGAGTACAAATTGTCGGCGGTTCTGTTGGATCTAGGATCAGCGCTTCCGGCGATTTATCTGTTACTGTCCAGAATAAAGTTGGAACGCATGTTGCTAGTGGGTTGATAGGAATTTCTGGTGATATAACAGCAACGAATCTCGATATCCGAGACCTCAATATCGGGCAGGATTCTGTACGCATCGGTGGAGGGACGATCGGAGTCTCTGGGGACGTGCTGTTGCGGTCGCCGCTCCCGGCTCTGGCCTCTGGTGATGCGATCGTCGGAAGGATAAGATTAGTCGATGCACAAGATTCAAGTTTATCAGTTAGAGTTTACGATACGAGAGCATTAAGGATTTCGGGGGATGTTAGAAGTGCAGATTATACAAATAGTTTTGCTTATGGAAACGTGAATATAACTACAACCGCAACGTTAATACGGGCAGTTAATACTCGAAGGATATTCATTAACATTCAGAATGTTGAAAACAGGATGGCTTACATCGGGTTCGATTCCAGTGTTACTGTTGGAAACGGAACAATTCTGGACAAGACTGTCAATTCAAGTGGCGATGGGGGTTTTTGGGGGACTGGGATATATCGTGGAGACGTATATGGGATAGTGGCATCCGGCGACGGGGACGTGCGGTATCAGGAGCTTATTGGATGAACGACAAATTCGGAATAATTCTAGGAAGGCAAAACAGCGGCGGTGGAGGCAGCGGATCGAATCCCTTCGACCAGAATTTGAATACCACTAATAGTCCGACATTCAATGGATTAACAATTTCTCCTTTCACGCAAGGATCTGTCATATTCGCCGGTTCATCGGGTTTGTTGTCGCAGAACAATGCAAATTTTTATTGGGATGATTCAAATATCAGGCTTGGAATTGGTGAATCATCCCCGTTAAACGTTCTTCATATCGGATCCAGATCTCAAAAATTACCTGGAAGGTTGGCTTTGAATCCTTCTGGGGATTCTGGATGGATGGGCGTTTTGGCTTCCGGGGATGCGTCATTGGGGAATATCGTTTGGAATTCGACGATTGCCACGGGAATGAGAATTGCAAGGGTGCAAACTGCCCCATTATACATTGGGAGGATAACAACATCGAATAGGGACATATCGACCCAAGTATTTACCGCTGATATGGAATTGGACGGATCGGGGACTTATGTCCGAATCGACCAAGATCTGAGGGTTGATGGCGGAGACATCGGGATAACCGGTGATACCGATATCATCAAATTGGCTGGGAATTCAGTGACATTGAATGCCGGATTGATCGTCAACGAAGCCGGTGGCGATTTAGATACAAGGATGGAATCCGATCTCAACGCAAATGCTTTTTTCTTGGACGGGACGACAGGGAGAATCGGGGTAGGGACAGCGAATCCTGTCAGGTTGTTGGATGTTTCCGGAGATTCTCAATTCGCCAATAGTATCAACATATCAGGATCAACAGCGACGATTAGGTCATCTGGGGATATTGTTTTTGGAACTCAAAATACGGCAGACGCATTGCATATAACGAATGCCGGCAACGTCGGCATCGGGACGACGGCACCGGATAAACTCTTATCGGTATCTGGGGACGTGAGGGTAGACGGAGTTACGTTCAATGTGAATTCATCGACTGGAAATATCGGCATTGGGACCACGAGTCCCAACTATACCGGCTACGGAAGCAC
>ERZ1292644.1206-Hain-H14-01um-R2-1206-length-13876-cov-5_pt1 | contig 13876 bp, 8 predicted proteins | sample MGYA00564402_ERZ1292644 | MGnify/ENA primary metagenome ERZ1292644 (study PRJEB36523, sample SAMEA6512644) | groundwater metagenome | collected 2019-01-09 | study: AquaDiva: Metagenomics assemblies of 32 groundwater samples
ACCTGTAAGGTCTAGTCGGAGATTATTGGGTTTATTTGTCATGTCCTAGAATTCTAGTTAGTATTGGGTTTGGGACCCATCCGTTTCTATAACCAGCTTGCATTTTTTGAGAAATCAAAAATCTCTGCCAAGCTGGCGGGAGGTGTTGCGGTTTGCTGGGTATAACTGTAGGCAACCCGCCCTCCGCTTGGACCACAGGATTGCTTGATTGTACATTAGCACCCATCTCTCTGTCTAGGAGGGTTTGCTTGAGTGGGTCCATGCTCAAATCTTGAATTGCTCTTTGAGCTTCGCTTGGAGAGCCAGATTAGCCTCCGCAGAGCCTGGAGCAGCAGCGATGCTGTAGTTATCTAACAGAGCACGAATCAGGTCTCCTCGGCCACCTCCAGCATTACCCCACGACTTGCCAAAGAGGCGCTGATAGGTTTGGTACGGAAGCTCTGCACCACCACCCTCACTCGACATAGGCGCAGTGGCAGGTGCTTGAGTGGGTCCATGCGCAAGTGGTGTTGGCGCTGTCGGTGCCGTGCTAAACATGTCTGGGCGGAGTGACATGCTTGGCTGCAACGGTGTGGGGGTAGGTCGCGGCTGCTTCATATACTCAGGGTTCATAATATTGTCCAAGGTTATATGCTGACTGCCGCGCGTAGCACCGGTAAAAGGATTTGCGCCGGGCGTTGGCGCCCCTGTGCGAGGTGGCTGCTTCATGTAATCTGGAGTGGCCAAGATATCGGGCATGCTGGGAATGTTGAAGAGGGGTCCGCTTGAGCGTCCTGCTAGTAGCCCACGCCGACGCTGAGGTGCTGGTAATGCCTTACGCTGTGGTTGTGGGCTTTCTATTCGCACACCGCGCCGTTCCAATTCACGCCTGGTGCGATCATCCATGTCGCTCATGGGTCGGCTGCGCAACAGCATCTGCTGCCGTAAAAGACCTTCAGTCATCGTTACTGTCCTCTAAATCTGAACCGACGTCCTACACTGAGTCCGGCCGGTGGCGCTAGGTTCTGTAATGGCGCTAGGTTCTGTAATGGCGGCCGTCCTGCTAGGAACTGCTTCACACCACCTTCTAGGAAATCCTGGCCTTCCTTGTAAATGGCGGGCTTGATAGTCCTAGGCATATCTGGCATCTCCTCGCCATGTGCTAGCGAGCGATAGGCTTGCCCACCGGCAAGGATGGCGTCCGTGACGGGCTCTACGGTGGGGAGGGGCAGGACTTGCCCTGCTTCCGTGGAGAAGGCCCTCAGTCCACCAAGACTACCACGCTGCGTACCTTGACCGGCAGCGAATCCTGTGGCCATAAGGAAACTGTAGGGACCGGCTGCGTTGGTGAGGTACCGGCGCCATAGGTTGGCGCTCCCTTGATCTATATTGGCACCTGCTGCGAAGCCTGCCCCAAACATGAGAGTGCCCATAGCTTGCTGAATGACTTGCTCGTTAAACACGATTGGTGCCGCACCGTGCTTTTCACGCACGCCTTGCACCAAGAAGCCGAGTCCAGGTGTTCGCAGGAAGCCCTGCTCAGCGATATTGGCTGGGGTGCGCACGAAAGGTAGCAACAGGTGCCCCATGGCGCTGCTGCCCCTGAGCTCGACTAGACGTTTCAGGAATGGCAGGAACGGCTCAGCGGTGAGGGTCATCTCTCGCGCCTCCTCTTCAGTGAAGCCTGCGTTCTTGAGGATGTTCCTAACACCTACGTCACCTGAGGTCATAAAGTAGGCTGGGCCTCTAATGAGGTTTCTAGCGTGCTTGGGTAGCGCATTGAGCGCATCTTCCGCACCTGCGCTGAGGCCAACCTCCGCACGGATAACATCACTAGCATCGGCGCGATTGACGAGCTCGGCAGCCTCGGGGAAGGCCTCACGCATCTGCTTGAGCACGCCAAGGGGATTCTTCAGCTCGCGCAGCGCAACTGCGCCACGTGGGTCGCCAGCCAGCATTTTGGTGAAGGCCCCAAAGAAGGCAGAGCCCCACGGACCCACGACAGCGTTAGCGGGAAGTCCCTTTACAGACGTGAGGTAGCTGAAGCGCACGTAGTCCGGCAGGATACGCCCAATCATCGGTACCCACTGCCGGAGGGTCTCAGGTGGAGTGCTGGGCAGCTCTGGGATATCGTTGATGGTCGCGCCCAAGGCCTTTAAGCCACCCACGACAGGCATCACAGCGGCGCCCAGGCCTGCACCTACTAGGGCGCCAACCATGGGGTCATCCGGGTTCATCAAAGCACCTGTGGCTGCCCCAGTGCCACTCAGGATAAGCCCGGAGCTGAAGTTAGGGTTCCTGCGCATGAGCTCAGGAAGCGCTTGTAGGGAACCGAAGCCTGCACCTAGGGTAGTGCCTCCGCTATCAGGTTTCTTAGCACCTTTCACAAGCCGGGCCTTCAGCTGGTCAGCGGTCGGGACGGCCACTGTGGGAGGCGCTTGAGAAGCGGGGGTAGGTAGGACCTCTCCAGTGCCTTCAACAGGCTGTACAGCCTGCGTAGGGGTTTTAGAAGGCCTTTGGCCAGCCCTAGGAGGGATAACGTTAGGTGCTGTCCGTATTGGCGCTGCAGCTACGGGTGCAGGGATAGCTCCACCCTTGGGGATACGCTGCCGCACAATCTCAGCAACCTCCTTGGCGCCCATGCTTTTTGACATACGCGCGATATCAGCCTTGTTGTAGCCCAGTTCAGCTAGGTTGGCTTGTAGTCCTAGTGGCATCTGGAGCTTACCGGGCGCTTCCGCATCAGCCACTACCTGCCGAGCCTTTTCTGCCAGCTCTTTGGACTTAACTTGGCCTGGCACATTGGTCTTAGTGCCTTTGAGGAACGATGCTGTCTTGGTGGAGAGTCCAGCGATAGGCTGCCCAGACGCCTTGACATCAAGCATTTGGAGAATGCTAGGCATATCGCCCTGTAGTGGACCTTTGCGATACGCCTGGAGTGCCACCTGCATCTGGTGTGGCAGCACGCCATGCTGAGTAAACTGCGCACGCAGGTCCTTCTCTGCGACGCGTCGAGCCTGCTGCTGCTCCGCCTTGGTTTTTTGCACCTTAGTTTGCGCAGGTGGAGCTTCAGGCATGAGCTTCTTTTGCGCTGCCAGTTCCTGGGCGAGTTGTTCCTGTGTTTCGGAACGTGCTGCTTGTGTGGCTTCTCCTAATGTGTTCTGCCTTGGGTTTAGAAAGACTGGTGCTCCAGGTGGAACGACGCCACCTGTGCGCACGGCCGCGTCAATAATTTCTTGTGCGCTGGCAGGGAGCGCTTTGGCAACAACTGCTTCTGGGCTCTCTGCGAGGGCCTTACGCGCATCCCGGATTGCCTTGATGGTCCCACTAGGGATAAATCCAGCTTTCTCGGCCTCTCGAATCAGCGTGTCGCGCTCCACGGCAGCGGCATTAACCTTCGCGGTGTTCCCGGCTAGGGCCGCTTCGCGCCTTGCCGCCAGCGCTGGAGCTATCTTTGCGTAGACCTCAGGCGGGAGCTTGGTCTTGTAGAGGTTATCAATGGCGTTGTCTAGCTGCTCATTGGGCACAGCCGGGCCTTTAGGAGGGCTTGTGGGCGCTCCGGCAGGTGCTGGAGCCCCTGGGGCCTTGGTGGGCGCCACAGACGCTCCTACAGGCTCCTGGGCGGCTGCAGCAGGTGCTTGGCTAGCCTTCTTAGCCGCTTGGCTTTCCCCCAGCGCAATCCTCGCGCTCAGCGTATCAATATCCTTACTCAGCTGCTGCTTCCGCTTGGGACCCTTGGCCAACCGGAGCTGATTCTGCTTATCGGTGAGCGCTAGCTTCCAGGTCTCTAGCTGCGACTTTGCTGTAGCAGCGGTCTTTTGCGCTACCTTCTCCTCAGCATTAGCAGCTTTCCGAGCAGCAAGGTCTTCCAAGTTAGCAGCAGCTGCCGCTTTCCCAGTAGTTGGCGCTGCCTCTGCAACATCATCACCTAACAAGCCTAAGAAACCCTTGATATCCTTCGCGGCTAGCGGTCCCTGCTTCGGATCTGCGAAGTGACCCTCCGCCTCCTTAATAGCATCATTCACTTGCCGTGCTGGGACCCCATTCTGCTTGCCCCACCTGCGCATCCGGGCTTTCCAGTCCCCGGGCAACCCGTGTGGACCCTGCTGAGCTGTCAGTGTTTCTGCTGACGGCACCTGCGCAATAGGCGCAGCGCCAGCGCTTGGTCCTCTTGGCGCGTCCTCTAGCAAGTCGGCGGCATCATCCGCACCCTCGCCTTTTGCTTTAGGTTTACTAAACTTGGTCCCCACTCGTAGCCCAGACTCCTGCACGGTGGCGCCACCAGTTGTCTTCTTCTTGGTGAGCCCAGCATCTTGTAGCTTCTGCTGCATCTTGCCCAGCTTGCCCATCCGCTCTTCGGTTTTCCCTCTAAGCATCTGGGTTCCAACCGCAGCCCGCTCTTGCTGGGTAACAACTTTGGCAGCTGGACGCTCCTCACCTAGGATAGCGCCTAGACCATACGTTTTGGACTGCTTTTCTGCAGCCTTTTGAGCAGCCCTATCCGCTGCCGCAAGCTTCTTATCAGCTTGCGCAACCCGGAGCCCCACATTACGCTTCAGTTGTGTCTCAACAGCAGTGCTTAGCGCGTGCTCTCCAGCCGGATCCTTAGGCTCCTTGATGGCCTGCTTAATGACTTTCCCAGAGGGTGTCTTGGTAATAGCTTGTAGCGGTTCTTTGGGAACCTCTTTCTCTGCCTTCACGACACCGCTTGATGTAACTAAGCGAGACTTCCCAGTTGGTCCCGGTGGAGGCGTCTGTTTCGCCTTTGATGCACCTGCCTGCGCTGGAATCTCTTTCCCTAAGCGTGTAAACTTGGAAATCACTCCACCTGTCGCGGCGCCTAATCCCGTAGCTAGCGCAATGCTCCCTGGGTCTAGCTCTTCACCACGTGCAACTTGGCGTAGACCCTCGCCAGCGCCTGTCATGGCACCTGAACGGAGCATGGAGTGTAGTATCTTGCCACCCTTGAAGATGGCGCTAGCAGGCACTGCTGCGAGTCCAGCTTCTACACCAGCACGTCCTAAGCTTAGCGGGCTGCCTTCTACAAACTGTGCAGCAAGTTCGCCTGCCCCACCAATCCCAGCTGCTGCCAGCTGTCCAACACCAGGTACAAGGGCAAAGGGACCCGCAGCAAGGGAGGAACCAACACGAAGCGCACCAGCACCTACACGCCTAGCCGTAGACGGAGGCTCAACCCTCTCCTTTTCTCTCCGACGCAGGCGTAGACCCCCACCTTGGCCTCCACCACGGAAGCGAAACTGACGTTGTCTGGGCTGTTCGTGTTGTGCCATTAGTAGCTAAGTAGCCTTTGCAAATGCTGTTTATCCAATTCGTCTAGCTGGGCAGCGTCTTCAGGCTCTAGCGACTCCACAATCGCCTGCACATTGAGCCCCCGTAGCTCACGTGTCCCTGCGATGTCTCTAGCGAGTTGTTTAATATCCTCAGGCGCTGGGTCATTTCTAAACTGTTGGTCTCGCAGACTTTCATACTGCTGTCTGGAACGCTGTTCTGGCAATCCAGGATCACTCACCCAGCTACCCCAGGCTTTGCTGTAGCGGTCGTTCTCCAACGCAAGCCATGCACTCTTGGCGTCAGATAGAGCTTTCTGCACAGCCGGGGCTGTCGCGGTGCCCTGCCCTACGTCTCCGCTAGTCTTAATCTCCACCAACTCCCAGCCTTGTGCTTCTAGAGGGTCTATTTGCGTCATGAGCTGGGCACGTGGCCCAGTAAGGGTGCGTTCTTCACCAGTCGCTCGATTCCTCATTCTGGCAGCCGCAGGCATCATCCCAGAGGCTCCACCATATCCACCAAAGAAGGAAGATGGTGGAGGATTCATTTCCATTGGAATATCGCTTGGTCCCAGTTCTACTGGCGTGCGTTGATTCCACGGGATTGGCACCACTCGGCGTGGACCAGACGCAGCCCACTCTGGCACCTGATCGAGCCCAGCTCCGCGCAACGCAATGAACTTCTCGATTGGCGGCATGTTTTGGAAATTGGGATCCTTCAAAAGTGCCGCAGTCTTCTGATTTACCTGCTCACGATAAGCAAGCTCTGGCCCACCAGAATAAACACGTTGTCCTTGGATAGTGGGATCAAACTCTTCGGTCTGCACCTCACCACTATCGTTAATCTTGGCTCGGAACTGTGCGACATCGGGGCGCTGAACGTCGGGTATCTGCGCCATTGCACCAACACGTTCTGCATATTCAGAGAGTTTCGGATCTGAGAGAGGTTGTCCAGGAGTTGCATATTGAAGCCTACGATGCATTTGGTTCTCTAGGAGCTCATCCTTTAGGCGTTGTTCCTGCTCACGCTGTAAGCCTAGTGACTGCTCATCGTGCTGCGTACGCGCCTGCTGCGCCGTGATGTTGGCCTCAGATTCGCGCTGCCGCATACCAAGCTGTTCGCGCTCCAGTTGGTCCAACATGGCTTGGCGGGCATCTTCACGCCTCCGCTGTAGAATCGATTGGATAACCTCTCCGACACCATAGCCTGCCATTACTTCTTCACCCTTGACTGTGCATAGAGCTGTTTCATAATAGTGTCTGCTTGCTCTGGGCCGACTTTACTAGAGAGCACTATCAGCGCAAGTGCGTGCTGCGGATTGCCCCACCCAGCCTGCTGCGCTTCTGCGCGCTGCTCAGGGGTGGCTCCTGCCGCAATCTCGTTGAATGCTTGATCTACAGTCGCTCGGTTCGCTTTCTCGGCTTCACTAACCCCAAATTTTCCACGCAATGCTCCCACACCTGCGCCGATGCCAGCACCAATACCTGCCCCTATTGGACCTCCAGCCAACATGCCAACCCCAGCGCCTGCCTGAGCACCATTCAGCATATTCCCGCCAAGGCCTCTATTCTTTAGGAGACCGTAGCCTCCAGCGGCAATCCCTGCAATGGGTAGCGCCTTCCCCATAAGATTTGACATAAGCGCTCCACCTGTGGCTCCGCTTGCCATGCCCGCCGGAGCACTTGCTCCGTAGAGGCTACTCCCTGGCATACCGGCTTTGCCAAGACCTGCGAGACCACCAAAATTTGAGAGTGCATTACCCCCGCCTCCGCCAAACAGTTTCCCAAGCCCCGGAATCTTCCCTAGCAAGCCACTGAGAGCTCCGCCGCTCTTCCCACCAGTGAGCATATCCAGCGCGCTGAACCCACCGGTAGCAAGGCTGCCCCAGCGCCCAATATTCTCCGCGAGTCCTGGTTTGGCATACTGGCTGGGATCCATGGGTTTGTAATCCCAGTTCGCCTCGAACTTGGTCGGCTCGTACTCTGGACGATTCAGTTGGCCCTGCATCTGCTCCATAAGGCTACCGGCAGCGGCCTGCTCCTGCTGACTTGATGGAGTAAATGAGAGTGCCCGCGTGCGAGGGTCTGTGACACGGTCTCCGCGCTGCAGATGCGCTCCAAGTTGTACCTTCTGCATAGCATCGCTGGTGCTATCACGCTTATCCGCAGCCGCCAAGAGCTTGGTACGGTCATAATTGGTAGAAGCGTCCAGACCAAGATTATTCTTAGCGAGCTCCCGCTCCACCATCATCCGATCAAAATCACCTTGGAAGTTCCCACGCATGGCGCGATTATCGCGCTCATCGCCAGCATAAGCGCCCAAGAGTTGGGACATATCACCCAGCCCGGCTTGCCGACGCGTGGGCATCAGGTCCATAAGCTGCTTGTAATAGCTATCAACAGCGCTGCCAGTCTTTGGGCCAATACTCACATCAACTGAAGCACCTTGACCGCGCATGAGCCTATCCAGCTGCTCATTGATAGCGCCACCACCAAGGGATGACGGATCAAAGCGTTCAGGCCCTGGCGACCCAGATGGATTGTAAGGCCCAGTTGATGACGACATGAGATTGTCAATGACGCCCCTGCGTCGCTCATCCTGCGGCCGGTAAGTTACCTGTGTAGGCATGTTTAGTCCTTAGATACGATTACCCAGCCTGCCTCTATTTGTGAGGTTGTAGGTGTCATCCTGTGTTTGCTGACGCAGATCAAGATCCCCATAGAACTGCTTATCTTGCAATAGGGTTCGTAGAAGCTCATTACTCAAGCCGCCGCGCCCCAGTTCCCCTCGCAGGTTAATATCAGCGAATCCAAGGTCTCTATCCAAGCCAAGCCTACCGTAGCCAAGCCCGAGGTCGCCTAGACCCAGTTCTCGGCGTAAGCCTAGATCGCCAAAGCCTAGAGCGCCCTGCAGACCTAGGTCACCCAAACCCAGCTCTCGCCTCAGATCGAGTTCCTTACCACTGATGCCAAGCTGCTGTTGACGAATGATATTATCTAGCCCGGCCAATTCGCGCTGAAGCCCTGCTTGTTGATCGGCTGAGAGCAGTCCGCCCATACTACTTAGCGCTTCGGCAATTTCAGCTCTACGGCTGCCAAGTTCTCTAGCCATGAGTTCTGATTGCAGAGAACCTACCGACTGACCAATGCGTTCAGCAGCTTCTGCTTGCTGCCCTTCAGTAAGGGGTCTCTGAGCCTCTGCGGCTTCACTCACGAGGTTCCTGCGGGCTCTTTCCTGCTCAGCTCGGTAGTTATCTACCTGCGCTTTGATGACAGCGTCCTCGGGTGATACAGTTAAGGCCTGTTGGGCACGCCCCTGTAATTGGCCATATAAACTATCCCGGCGTGTATTGAGCTCGGTCTCTCTCGCGGTTTGTTCGGCAAGGGCTCGGTTCTGTTCAGCAACTTGCCTATCCAGCATCTCTTTCATGCGCGCTTCTCGGCGCGCCTCAGCCTCAGCAGACAACGCAGCTTGTTGCGTTCTGAATTTAGCTGCTTCTGCATCTGCTGCTGTAAGCCTGGTTTGCTCAGCCCCTTGTCGCTCAAAGAGTTGCCGCAATAGGGAATTCTGATCGGTGAGCAGCGCTGAATAATCGGGGCCTCCCGTAACTGGTGGTGGGACCTGTTTAGTATCTTGACCCAACCACGACTGCATGGAGCCGTCTCGGTACGCCTGGGTGTTCGCAGCTGCTGCTTGGGGATGTGCCTCCGCATAGCGGTTCCAGTCCTGGTCATCATCATTCCCGCCACCTGGACCGCCTTTGCCCTCATCGTCCCAGAGCGCAGACCGGATGCGATCATAATCGCCGGGGTTCGCTTCAATGAACTCCTTGGCGCGATCCTTATCAATACCCCACTTTTCGAGGTTCTCCTGATTGCCGGGTTGATTGAACCACCCCGGATCTATTTTCTTTCCAGCTTCATTGGCCATATTACGCTACCTGTTGAATAAGACCCTCGACGTTATAAACCAGCGTTGTAAAAGTGCCTGTGGTGGCTATCGTGATTGCAGTCGCAGTCTTCGCACGAATGTGCAACGGGATGCCTTCATACGGGCCTGCCCCTGTCACGTCCGTAATAGCGGTCAGTAATGTGCCGCCAATGCTTGAGAATGTGAGCGTAAGCGTACGGGCAGTGTTGCCTTCATCTGTATACGCGCATGTGACCGTGAAGCTGTGCGACGTTGATGTCGTTACAAGCACATTAGCGCTTACCAAGAAGGAGGCATCAGACGCGCCCACAGTAAACGTGGCTACGGAGGCTACCGCAGCAGTTTGAGCAGTTGACCTGCCAGAACCGGTAATGACGGGAATACCCAGCCCTGCGGTTGTGATGCTATTGTAGGACGTGAGCTTCGTTGTGCCAACAACCAAACCCTTAGCTGTCAGCGTGTCTGTTAAGAAGGTGAGATCGGCATCATCTGTGAGCAAACCACCTGTTGTTGCCAACACGATGCGGCCAGACGTGAGCCCGGAGTCAGTAAGCGCCGCCGTTGTGACTGACGTGGTACCAACAACCTTTGTTGCAGTGAGGGTATCCGTCGCAAAGGTCAGATCAGCGTCATCTCCCAGCAAGCCACCTGTCCCGGCTAACACTACTCTCCCAGATGTCAGGCCTGAATCTGTGAGAGCTGCCGTTGTTACTGAGGTTGTCCCAACCAGCTTAGTTGCTGTTAGAGTATCGGTGGCGAATGTGAGATCAGCGTCATCCCCAATGAGCCCACCAGAGCCTGCAATGGGTACCCGCCCAGATGTCAGTCCGGAGAGCGTTACAGCAGTAAAGGTGGGGCTGGAGGTAGTAGCGATGTTCTGTGGTGTGGCAATGACCACGGTGCTCCCAGCGCCATTGTCCGTAACCGTGATTTGATTAGACGTGCCGACAAGCGAGCGTTCTGCTGAGAGGTCACTCGTGTTACCTATAGTGACATAGGCCAGGGCGTTACTGGCAACACCGGATGTCGGTGTACTGGTAATGTGGGTACCGTCTTCGTTGTGCTCCTTGAGCAAAAATGGCTTTAGAAATTTTAACAGCTTATCAAATTCAAGCTGTGTGCCCATCGGCAACAATTCGCGGTGGCGTATTGCGAACGACATTACGAAGTCTGTCCAGGATTCTCCAACACGGCCAATTGATTCAGCTCCCATTTGGCTGAGACCGTAGTTGGATCGGTAAATTCAAACTGCGCTACTCGCATCTCTGCGCCATTGAGGTCGTCGAGGAACTTGATGACGTTAGTTTCGGTACCTGCAGCAGCAAGAGAGGTATTCGATACCGTGACCGTGGTCTCAGCCTCGAAGTCCCGATAGACCTTCATAGTGATCTGCGAGCTGGCTACAGCCTTGGCAATGATATAACCCGCCATCACGGTAAATAGCTGGAGCACATTCTTGAGCCAATAGGGTTTGGTCTTGATAGTCGCGGTGTACGCTACGGCGTTATCTTGGTTGGTCGTATCACATCGATGGACCAAACCGAGGCCCTCTAGCCCTATATAAGGTACGAGAGTAAGGGATCTTGCAGCATCATCCCCGATGTTGTCAGCATAGAGTATTATTGTGAGAGCCTTGGGACGATTGCCTGTCCAAAGAACCCAGCCTTTTCGAACGCCATCTGCAAAGGTTCGGCTCTTATCCACATGTAGCACAATGCTTTTATCCGGGACGTTGCTAGTACCAGTAGCTATGTTCCATATTGCCTGCTTCTTGGCTGGATAGTAGACGCCTGAGGCCACTACCTTGGTTGCATCAATGTTGATGGTATTCCACGTAGCCCTGACATCCTCCCCACAACGCTGGATACCCCCTACGCCAATACGACATGGCCCCTGATCCACATCCAGGAAGTAGATACAGGGTTGGCCTGTTTCATCAACCCCTGAGAAGACACTTCCATGGATAGCGCCTAAGGCGTCTGTATACTTGTCTGAGTCGTAGGACTGCTTCGTGAGACCTGTTCTCGTGAGCTTGTAAATGGCATGCTGCTTGAACACCCAGATTCCACCAAGCATTGGATCACTAAGGCCGGTGATAGCCCCGTGCTGATAGGTATCGAGGTCCTTGAACGGATCGTTAGCCGTCTCAAACCGCTCGTCGTTGCCAGCACCTGAGGCCCCAAACACAGGCGTCCAGCCTACGCGGGAGGCAAGGTCGTCATCCTCATAGTTCCCAGCCCAAATGAGTCGGTCATCATCGTGACTAAGGTAACGGGCTGAGCCAATGAGGGTATAAGCGGCAGCAGCTTCAGATAGTGTGCCACTGGTGTAGCTGGTAGCGGTATCCGTATACGTGGTGGTCCCTACAAGCGTAGTAGCAACTCGGTAGAAGTTAGAGTTATCAGTAGATGCTTCCAGTTCCCAGTGTGTCTCACCTTCGCTAATGGTAGCAGGCTTCGTCACAACGACGCCACTACCGGTGCCAGAAGGTGTAAAGGTCAAGACAGCACTTGGATTGCTGCGTCTTACTGTTGTACCCGAGACCTGCTCTGTGTATCTCACACGAAAGTAACGGACGCTTGCGTAGGTTCCAGAGCCATTATCAGCCCCAGTGGGAGCAGCTCCTGGCTTGTCCATGCCTGAGCGCCGCATGGAGGTGCCATCCCACACGTGTAGACGGTCTTTATTTGATTTATACGCAAAGTGTAGCTTACCGTGGATGGAGACAGCGTCCCACTGATATTGGTAGAAGCCGGTGAGAGTGGGGGTATCAGAGATGGTAACCTGGGTCTGCCACGTTGCTGTTTTCCTAGCCAACTTCGCGGTCGTGGTGCCGGTGACGCCCAATACCCAGAACTCGCTTGCCGTTTCGTCTGCAGTTGGCAGGTGTCGGAATAAAAAGGGGACACGGTCCACTGCCGTGTCGCTATCTCCACCATCAATATAGGATGGTGTATCTACGACCGTGGTGCCAAGTCTGCGCTCGCCAAGCATGCTATCGATGTACTCGACGTTCTGGGCAAGGACGCTCTGATCTTCTGGTAGAGCTATAGCAGGGTCGCTGTTGTTCATACTCATTCAGCCGCCCCGTAACGACGCGATAATTAAATCGGCCATTACGGGGCGACCTCAGCACCTTGATGCGTGCGACCACGCTTGATGTGACTTATGATGATATCAACCATTCAATTCAGCGCATCCCATTCCGCGCGGAGGCTGGCTTCCCATTGGGTGGCGGTGGTGGTATCTGTTGGCACAGCAGACTTGATACGCTTGTGAATGGCGGTTGCCAAGGCTATGACCACCTTCAGCCCCAACTCGTGATCCCTCCGCGCAATGCGCTCTGTGGCGTCAAAAGCGTCCATGTCCGCCTGCGTCATCCCAGCTGGATTGTAGAAAGCCGTACACGTCGGCGCGAGTCGCCATCCAGCCGGGATATCCTGCGCATCTCGCACCCGCACCTCTTCTGCGGAGAACGTCTGGCTCGTCGCCTCTTTCAGTGCCCGCGAATCATTGATTGGAATGAGTTGCCTCTCCATTATTACCTCTTATCTCTCATAGTAAGCATAAGCATGTTCAATCTGTGTCCTTGTGGCTGTTGCTACATTTGAAACTGCTGACCCCATGCGGCCTACCGTTGCCGTCGTAGGAATGTTTGTAGTTAGTGTTGTAGCACTAGACCATGCACTACCGTTTTTTCGCCAGTAGTAACTTATACTTGATGAGCTTGTTAGACGAATAGAAAGCTCTAGAAAATCATCCAAAACGACTGTAGTTAGGGCGGAAGAAGCTGTTTCCGTAGTACCGTCTGCCTGCGTAGCAAAGAGAGATGTGGAGCCGCTGGCAGATCTCACTAATTTAAATCCAATGTGGCTACTAGTATATGTAACGGAGGACCCGTCCACGGTAATGATTCCGAGGCCATGAAAAGATTGAAAGTCGGTCCCAAGCACCGACACTGTGACACCAATCCCAAATTCAGCTGTAAAAGTCGTAAATACGCCACCGTTGTTATTGGCCTGAATCATCGCGCATTCCAACTTCGCTGAACTAGTGCCAGTCGCACTCGTATTGACAAAACCTCCTGTGTTACCAACGCCTGTCGTTCCACCACTAACAACTGTTGAGATAAAGCGCGCTGTGTCCTCGAATGCCGTGGACCAGTGCGTAGATGGAGCAAATGCCGTAACCGTCCAGCTAAGGCCACCAGAGCCATCGGTTTGAAGGAAATCTCCAGAGGTTCCGTCATCTATTGGAAGCGTATAAGTTACGTTTGCGGCAAGCGCCGGTGACTTAAAAGCTATGTAATTGGTGCCACTGCCAGATGGCTCTAAGAGCCGTAGCTCAGTTGCTGATGCGCCACCGCCAATATTGACATTGGTTCCATCAATCGTTGGGGCAGTAATGGTTTTGTTAGTAAGGGTTTCAGTGCCCGCTAGCGTGACAAAGTTGCCATCAGTCAGCGCAGTATTGAATTGTGCCGTTGTCCCGGTAACAGTGTTGGTAGCAAGATCAATACTCTTGTTAGTGAGTGTTTGTGTGCTAGAGGTTGTAACAACATTCACACCCTCAATAGCAACGAGGCCAGCAGAGACCCTTGTTATGGTGGTATCAGTAGCGTGTCCAAGCTCAATGCCGGTGAACTGCGGGCTCCCAGCAGTTGAATAATCCTGCGAGA
>ERZ1292644.1207-Hain-H14-01um-R2-1207-length-13875-cov-5_pt1 | contig 13875 bp, 21 predicted proteins | sample MGYA00564402_ERZ1292644 | MGnify/ENA primary metagenome ERZ1292644 (study PRJEB36523, sample SAMEA6512644) | groundwater metagenome | collected 2019-01-09 | study: AquaDiva: Metagenomics assemblies of 32 groundwater samples
GAAAGAATAAAAAAAGACTGGCAGTTCTTGCCAGTCTTTAGTCCAAATTAATCGAGTGAGATCTTTGGCGTAACAGCGATGGTTCCACCAGATGATGGAAGCTGGAACGGTCCACCTGTGAAACGCTCGCCCCACAATAGGGTTCGGGCACCACCAGAGGTGATAAAGTAACCATAAATGGTATCTGCTGTGGAGAAGTTGAAGCTCTGCTGTGCATATGTCGCGGTTGATCCCGCTGATGCACCCGAAGCTACTGTCCACGAAGCACCTGTCAAGGTTACTGCGGTATACGGCGAAGCTGCTGCTGACTCTGTAAAGTCTGCCAGCGCAGAAGATTCATGAGGCGTGATGTTGTTGCTGTAAAGTCGCATCTGAACATCAGCCGGGGCTTGAAAGTTCAGCATGTAACGAAGTAGTAAGACATCACCAACAATTGGCGATTTGTGTTAGCTATATGTCGCCATATAGATCAGACTATATCATCATCTTTTTCAAGAGTCTTGCGTTTAGTCGTTGAGGCTCCCACTTACGGTTGCCTGCTGATTGTCTGCACCTATCAAATTTTCACTTACACAGTATTGTAGGATACTCAGGGTTTCCAGCATACAGCAAGATTTTCTAACAGTCGTTACCAACTGCCGCCGCACCAGTAGTTTACGGTTAAAGGCATTAAATCCTCCTTAAAAAAATTCTATCTTAAATATAGTTATGCTACTATCTTCTTTTTTGTAGATACAAGTTATACATACCCGTTTAATAGGAACTTAAAATGGCTGAAAAAGAAGAATTAGCTACTTATTTACACGATCATACCAATCAAGAAGCAGCATATCATTTTGGCGTCAATGTGAGAACAGTTGCAAGATGGGTTAAAAAATATGGATTAGCCTATTACGAACTTAAATATGGCGATAAACCAAAAGAACTTAGTGAATTGCAAAAAGAAGCATTTGTAGGAACAATGTTAGGAGACGCAAGTCTTTTAAAAGATGGAAGGTATAGATTTAAACAATGTATCGCTCATCTTGAATACGTTGAACATATTCATCAAATCATGCAGCCGTTTTCACGTGATATCACATCTGATTGGACCAGACGACCAAGCAACACTAATGGCAAAGTGATTGATCTAGAGACATGGAATGGCGATTGGCTAGAAAGCAAATACTTTGTTACACATAGGACTCCATTTTTTAAAATTGAAAGAAAAAAATGGTATATTGGCAAAAGAAAGATATTGCCTGATGATTTGGTCTTAACTCCAAGATCTTGCTACTATTGGGGCTTAGATGATGGAAGTAATCGTCCTTCCAGAAGAGAATTCATTTTATCAACTCAAGGATTCTCTATTGAAGAAGTCGATAGACTGAGAGAAATGTTAAAACAATTAGGAATTGACACGACACGTCAAATGCGGAAATCAGGACCAATCATATGGGTAATGGCGCATAGTTATTTTGATTGGATCAATATGATTAAACCGTATGAGAGTATAGATTGTTTAGCATACAAGACAGATTATGCTGATGCGACAAAACCTAGAGAAGGTTGGGGAACTGGAAAGCTCAACTTTCAAAAAGCACAACAAATCAGAAGACTGTACGCAACTGATAAATACACACAGAAAGAACTTGCTGCTATGTTTGGGGTTTCTGAAACCATTATATGGCGAATAGTAAACTACAGGGCATATCGCAAGACGACACAAGGTTTTAGTGGCACTGCCGATGTCCACGTTTCATTTAAGGTAGAAGCATGCCCATCAGGAATAAAGACGGATCATTCGTAAAGCTTCAGGGTCCAAACCCTATTATGAAGACTCAGGATTTGAGCGAAGAGAAGTTAATCATTCACAATCTCAATCCAGAGGAGATTATTGGAGAAGACCCTTCTCGCCAGCACCGTCACATTCCAAATGCCTTTGAGATCTTAGATATTGATCAATCAATTGAAGAATTTATGGAAGAGAAGGTCGAAGAGAAGGTTGAAAAAGTGCAAGAGGTGCCAGAAATCCCTAAAACACCTCCTAAAATCGATTCTAAGCCCAAAATAACAGCAAACAAGCTAATCGCTTGGTGTTTACCAGCGTTCGTTAAAGAAGAGATAAACGCACTTTATGGTGAAGTGAAGCGATCTATATCTTATGGAACGAAGTTTTCTTTTGAGATTATAGTTCGTGAACGTGGTATTGTAGCTTGTGATTTTTGGGCACCGATTCTGATTGACAACAATTCTATCATTTACTTATGGGATCAGCGAGAATGGTGGCGAGTAACGAAGAGCTTTGCTGAAGATGACGGATGGGTATTGACTTGTTATCCATCCGAGCGTCAACCATCATTTTAGTCTTTGATCTCAAACCCTTGTTCAGCAAGCTTTTGCGTATATTCAGTAGTTGCTTTATGGAAGGCATTTTGGTATACGTCGATGATTAAGGCACTAAATTCTTTTACATCTTGTTCAGTTACCAGATAATGACCCATTCGTTCAATGATATGTTGATGGCTAGCATATTTATCTTTGAGAATCTCAAACATAAACCTTTGCATAGCCATTTTAACTGGACTGTAATTATACATTATTTTTTAGCCTTTTTAACTTTACGCATGGATTTAGGATCACCTTCCCATTGGAAGTCAGGGCTTTTTGTGCCATCATAGACGGCATAGGTAGCACCCATTGTTTCCTTAAATTTAAGGTAGTTATCAAAGGTAAATCCTTCTGCACTCATGCGACGACGATATTTCATTAGTTCTTCTGGGCTTGCTCGATCATCGTCATGATCTATGGAGTAGCCAGAGGCACCTGGAGTAAAATCAGGCAATTCTTGTGGAACGGGTTTACGGCTAACTATTGGTTCTTTTTGTTTGCTGTTATAGCGTGACAAGAAGCTGCTCATAGAGTGTTTATCTGCGTGTAGTTTACGTGCGCGTTCTAGGTTGTCTTCTATAGTCATTCCACGACGTAACAATTGTTTGCGAACATCGCCTTTAATGCGAGTATCTTTCAAATCGTTTTTGATTTGTCCAAGTTCTGCTTCAAGATTCTTTATATCACCGAAGTCAGGTTCAGAGCTTTTAACGTCATCTGCATCTGGTTCTACTGCTGGTCGTTCTGGCGGATCGATGGAGCCTTGGAATGGTTCCGGCTCATCGGCATTTGGCAGTGTGCTTGGATCTGCTCTATCGCCCATATCTGCTTCGCCACCTTGATCACCGATTGCACGATCTTTAGATCTGGTGGTAATATCTTGGATATGGTTCATTGCTCCGGTAGCTAATTGTCTACGCACCCAATCCATATCGTCTAATTTGTCTTGATTGGTAGCAGATTGACTATTTAGGTGTTGGATAGCTTGTTGAATTGCATCATCCAAGTCACTGATGGAGACGCCAGTTTTTTTGTTGCTTTTGCCGTTAGCTTTGTATTTAAAGCCTTTGATGACGGTGACTGGAATTCCAGCAGCATTAGCTGCGGCTCTTACTGCGGCTTCAGCGATAGCATCTGAGAATTCTCGATCAGTATCCATTCGTTTTTTGAAATCAGCAGATGAAGCCACTTGTTTAGCGTGATAGTCACTTCCGAACGGTTTGATTTTGAAGTTATACATTGCACCTTCTGGTGCTTCGTCATCTGTTTCAACTCTTTTTGTCCAAGTTTTGTATGGAGTTTGGAGCAAGCCTGCTAATGCTTCTTGGTTATTTGGATCATAGCCTGCTTCTTTGAGTCTTTGTTTTAGTGATTCGATATTAACTTTTGCTTTGGCGTTATATTTCTTGCCTGCTTTTCCAGACATGGTGAAGTCAACGTCAATGAAACCATTTTCATCTGGTTCCGTTTTGTGGTTGATCCAGGCGAAGGTTGAGTTAGTTTTGCTTTCTGGTTCTTTTGGTTGAGGTCGAATCTGATGAATACCGTGACCTAGAAGCTGATAATAAATCATCAAGATTTTAGGCGCATTGGCGTTTGGAACCTGATTGAGTACATTGATAATGAATTCTCGATCTTCACTTGCGGGCGCAATTGGTTTGCCTTTTGCGGAGACTTCACGTTTCCAAGCACCACCGCTTTTAACGTTTTCATTGCAATATGGAAGATAGCTCTGATGATACATCTCAGAGAGAATCTTGTACAGATAGAAAGTTTGAAACTGACTTAGCATTGGTTTACCTCTGCTTTATTTAGTGTGCTAATAGAATTTCTAATTCTTTGTTTTGTCCGTTCTCTATATACTATTATGTCTACAAATTGTTGCAATCCTAACACGTTAGTGATCTCTCGTCCTACTCTTGCTGCTTCTCAAAAGAGCGGTATCAATACGGGTCTTGGTCCGGTTGATCCTCTTGACAAGAACAGATTGGGACCACGTAACAAACGAGATCAAGTGCGAGAGCAAATCAAAGATTATGTTCTTTTAATGTTGGGCGCACCTTCGATCAAAATTGAATTAGATGAACAGCATTTGGACTTAGCTGTTGATCAGACGTTAAAGATAATTGAAATGTATGCTTCGAGTGAGTATTACGAGTATTACGTATTCAATACTACTCCTGGCAAGAGCGTATATGAGATGCCGCCAGAGGTTGGTTATATTCGCAATGTCCATTACAAGAAGACTCCTCAATTGGGCTTACAGACTGCCGAGTTGGGTGGTGTGATACCAATTGAATTCTTTTCTGGTGGTGTGAGCAGTTTCCAAGGTGGTTTAGTAAATCCGCTTCAGCCAATTTGGGGGCGAATGGGCGAGTGGGTATTGTACAAGCAGTATGAAGAAATGTACTCTCGTATTTCTAGCAATTTGGGTGGTTGGGAATGGGTTGGTGGTTTTAAGCATATTAAACTATATCCAATTCCAGGGAATGCGATTCCAGTAATAGTTCATTACATGCAGAAGATGAAGGATTGGGATGAAGTGACTCAAGCTATGCAAGAGGGAGCTTTGGCTCATGCTAAGATGATGCTTGGTAGAATAAGAAGCAAATTTACTGCGCCTCCTGGACCTGGGGGTGGTATGCAATTGGACGGTCAGCAGATATTGCAAGAGGGATTGGAAGAGTATAAACAGTGGAAAGAGGATTTGATTTACAAATTTGGAGAAACTTTAGGATTTTCTATGGGGTGATATGAATTTTTATGAGACATTAGGCATTGCTCCCGGTGCAACTGAGGAAGAAATTTCTAAAGCATATAGCCGGAAGGCAATGGAATGCCATCCAGATAGGAATCCTGGTGATCCTGACGCGGTAAATCGATTCAGGGCTGTTCAAGAAGCTTATGAAGCTTTAATTAGAACTAAGCCCATTATCATTCATAGGGATTACACGTCCCCGCCACAAGACCCCAATAATTGGACAAAAGATGCGCCACCACCAACGCATGATATATGGGGAGATCCAATCAATGGGGAACGACCTCCTCCAAAGCGTGAAATCCCTAAGCCTCGAAAAACATATGTTCAAAAGTATGAGCCGGAAGTTGATTTATGGACGCATTTAGAAACTAAGACTAGTAAGTTTCATAAAGGGTACTGGCAACATTATGAGACTATGAAGCATGCTATGGCATACGAAGAGCCAGAGAAATTTTGGGCAGCAATGGATGAATGGACGAGGAATAACAAATGAACGCACGTCTTGAAGATTGTTTTTTTATTCAAATAGGTGCTTGCTCTGGAAACACATTACGTAGGCAGTCTAAATGTACAGTTATTCATAGTTATCTTCATTACAACATAATAGATCTTAAGTGGAAAGGAATTTTGGTTGAACCGATTCCTTTTTATTTTAAGCAATTGGTAGAGAATTATTCAAATTGTTCTGGATTGATTTTCGAGAACTCTGCCGTTAACGGCAGCGAAATGTTTTACATTGAAGAATCTGATATTAAGAATGAACTTGATATGGTCATTTCATCTGTCAACAAAAAGCATGTTGAAAAATACTCTGATTCAAAGATCACACGAATTTCGGTTAACAGTATCACATTTAAAGAACTATTAGAAAAGCATGGAGTTACCAAAGTTGATTTCTTAGAGATTGACACAGAAGGTTGTGATCATGAAATTTTACAATCGATCCCTTTTGATTTGATTAAGCCCCAGATCATTATCTACGAGCATCTTCATATGACTGAATCTCAGCAGATTGATTCTAGGGATTTATTGATGAAGCAGGGCTATCATTTGGGGGCACCAGCTTGGTTTCATGACACGATTGCTTGGAGAGATGATACGGATTCACGATTGATGAGATTTGTTGTTTCTAACTAATATAATGGTATGCTAAACTTACCTATAGATTTTACAGATCAAGATAATATTTTATTCTTGGGTATCGGTGGTGGTTTCGATATTTACGGTGCCATTCCAATTTTTACACACCCTTCTCTTGAAGGCAAAAAAGTCACTTTTGCCAACTTGAATTCCAGGGCTAAGAATTTTGGTTTAGTTGAATCAGTGGGCGATACTCCTGAAGAGCGGCTTGCCGATTGGCTACAGAAAAATGGTCATAACAGTAAAGTTTACGCTCTTCCAAGATGTGGCGTGAATCAAATGATTGGCTATCTTGAAACAATTAAGACTGAAAACAACATTAAATCAATTGTGTGTGTTGACGGTGGTGTAGATTCACTTATGACTGGCGAAGAAGAAGGTGCTGGCACGATTATCGAAGATACTATTACCATGATGGCTGTTTTAAAGATAAAACATGTAGTGAATTTTCTTATGTGTATTGGTTTCGGGACAGAGATGGAAGAAGGTGTATGTCATCATCTGGCACTTGAAAATATAGCAAAGATATCAGAGATTGGTGGTTTTTTAGGTAGTTGTTCTTTAATGACAGAAAATTCTCAATATGAAGCTTATAAAGACGCATGTGAGTATGGTTGGAAGGATGTCAGGAAGAGCCATATCCACACTAAGGTTATTTCGGCAGTTGAAGGTAAATTTGGAGACGAAAACTTATATGATGGGATTGACGCACAGGTTGGTGGAGTTAAAGTTATGAATTACACAAATCCATTGATGGGCATTATGTGGTTTTTTGATCTTGGTAAAGTAATGATGAGGAACAAATTGGCAACACCGTTTGAGAACACTAATACTGCCACAGATGTGTTGATGGTATATCGACAGATGATTGATCAATTGGCAAAAACCAAGAGGGCAAGAAAGCCTATTCCATTATAATTTTGGCAGAAGTAACGGTATATAAAGGTGATGGACACCCTTAAATTCTCCGAATGGCGTTTAGAACGTGAATCGATTGCTCATTTGAAGCAACTGGTAGATACGATTCCATTGGCTGAAGCAGCCGATTCGTCACATTATAGCATTGAAGTTAATTACAGAACTACTAAAAAAGAGATGTTAGACGCTTATGCCAAGTTGGTTTTGGGTTATGTTAGTGCATCGGTGAAGAAAAGCGGTTATCACGTCAAGCACGTCTATGTTGACAAACCTATTCGTATTTTGGTTGCGACTCGCAATTGGGACGATGGGGAATGGGTCGCTTCTGTGATTTATAATCCTGAATATAGCTGTTTTGTAATGACTGCTGGTCATTGGAACAAAGATCGCCGAACCATTTCGGTTCATGATGCAGAAACAAAGAAAATTGACGCAGAAGATGCTGCTGGGATCAGCAACAAATTGGTCAATTACATGCATGATTTGAAGAAGAAGGACTCACGCAAGCAAATGCTGAAGACAGCACCGCTCAAGCGTGGTCCGAAGAAATAATTACTTTCTTATCTCACTATAAATGTCCAGATACTTATCAGCTACGCTGCTCCAGGTATTGGTATCAACATAATTGTTGATGCGTTTCATCAGGTTTGCTTTATGCGTCTCATTGCTGAAAATCTCATCGATTTCTTTAGCGAGTTCGATATGATCTTTTGGGCGTGGCACAATTCCTTCTAAGTCATCGAACATATGTCCTTCGCTGGCTATAACTGGTATCTTGTTAGCCATAGCCACTCTAGCGGCACCAGACGCACCGTAGACGACGTGTTTAGGATTAGTCACATATGGGAACAAAGCGATTTTAGCACACCTTAAATAGTTGTTAATCGTTTGTTCGGTATGGAATTTACGAATGATGCTCACATTGTCTTGTAGACCAAGTTTTTCAATCTTGTCCATCAAGTAGTAGTAATAATCATTGAAGACAGAGTTGAAATGACCACTGTCGCTGCAAAGGTAGCAATAGAATATGTCTTTGAACTTCTCGTCTGTGCTTTTAAGATGGTACACTGCATCGATAGCACGATCTACGCCTTTGTAGAAAAAACCAAAACCAAATTGAATAAGCGAGTATGGTGTTTGGAATGCGTTCCAGAGTTCATCGACCTTATCGAATTTCAGGCATCCGTGTGGAACCACAAAAATATTTTGATTATGTCCGAGATCTCTCAAGCATTTTTTGCCAAGTTCTGTATGCACTAAAATGTTATCGATAGCTGACGTACTAATGGTTTTGTCTAAATGTTCGTATACAGAGTGAAGAGTGACAACATAGTTGTATTCTCTTAATACTTGGAGCATATGTAAAAAATATGTTGCTTTTGGGAAGATGCCGAATTCGTGTTGAACGATTACGAAGTCTGGATTCCATTCTTTCAGAACAGACATTGCTTCTTTCATACTTTCACCACGTTTCCAACAGCGTCTTATTTTGTCGCTATCTGGATGGGTTGGGCTATCGTTTTGTTCTGAGATAATTAGTACGTCTTTAACTTTACTTTGAATTTCTTCCATTAGGAATCGAGTATATGTGGAGATTCCACAAGCATCATTCCAGTTACAAATGCAGGCAACACGAAGATCTTTTACCTCTTTTTTCGGCAAATGACCATCGATTCGAGTGCCGATTATCTTGTATTTGTCTGTTTTGGACATGTTAGGAACCTCTTTGATCGTATGTCCTGCCATTTCAAAGTATTTATCGCTTACTCCTGAGATAATTCTATATTTATTGTGATATGAGATGAACATTGTTTATGACCTCTTTAATATTAGTCCGCTGCTTGTCCACAATAGTTTGTAATCTGTCTTTATGTGGTATTGGGTTGGTCAAAAACTCATTCAACAAAGTTGTACACTTTGTGTGATCAAATCTCCAGTATGGCACGGACCAATCTTCTAAGCCAACTGTTTGTAAGAATCCTAAATTTTTGTCGTGATGCGTTATGTCTACAAAAGGGACATTAGCTACGCATCCAAAAATAGTAGCGTGCAATCTGCTGCTAACAACAGCATCTGAACTCGCTATAATATTTAGAGTTTGTTGGAAAGTAATTCTATCGTATATTACAACGTTTTTTTTCCAGAATTTACATCTTGATGCTAGCCAAGAGTTTGTAATTCTATCATCCCAAGGATCGCGTTGCCCAAATGGAATAAAAATAAAGCTCGCTGGGGTGCTATCAATGATATCTGCCAAATCGTTGGCGGTCTTCAAGAAATTGATATGATCTCTAGCTAGGCATCGATCTTCGCTAATTACTCCTAAATGAGCGTTATAGACGATGACGATGACTTTATTGTATAGATCATGCCGCTCTTGTTTGAACAGATCCCTAACAAATTGATGCCCTTCATTCCGATCTGCTTTTAACAAAAAGGCAGCATCAGGCATTAAGGTGGATTTGATGCCAAGTGTTTGTAATTCAGATTGAGATTTAATATCTCTGACTATGATCTGTTTGAAATTTTTCAACATTTCTATGGGAGAGCTTTTATTTGCGGTTACTGAGATGATAAATTTGTTATCAATGCCGTTGAGTTGTTTTAAAAAAGGTTTTTCAACAACTGCACCACCACCTAAAATAAAAGCATCGGAGACTCTATGGTCGTCTCCGATGCTGTCTGTAAATGTTAAATTATACTCTGGTAATAGCAAAGGAAACGAAGCCTTGTAGCTTTCATCACCGACGTTGCCGTGCCCATACCAGCCAAGAACGGTAATGTTTTTCACAAGGATTCCTTAGAATTCAATAAACCATTGAACAACACAGGTGTCTGTTTTTATATCAGCACAAAGGATAAATCCATCATTTGTTAATTTGGCTCCAACGACATTAATATCTCCACAACACACAGGAATTGCGTGATCATGTTCATCGATTGACAGCCAAATACGCTTGCCGCTTGCATTAGTTGGAACATTAACGACGTTGTGACCGTGTGAAAGTATAATTTCACCACCTTCAAAACCGCTTAAGCTCATCCAATTTTTGAAAAAATTCCATAAAAATCCGTCACGTCTAATAACTGCCACTTCACCCTCCTATTTTGTTATACAAGTATGATCCACGTTACTTTACATGGGACTGCATTAATGGTTCCCATTAACCAAACCCCTTCATCATTTCTATGTGCTGTAACCATGTTACATTGTTCAATGTCATCGGTTGATAAATCTCCAGGCTGAGAAACTTGAAGCCATACCTTTTCGGGGCTGAATTCCAATCTGTTCCAACCATCAGGCGTATCGATAAAATGATCAACACATCCGATTTCATTGAAAGTAACACTTCCGGTTATTACAGATAGTCTCTTTTTGAAAAAGCCACCTAAAAGCATCCAGAAACCACCCAGCCAATTGCTAAAAGTTGTTACTTGAACTGCATTTTTGACTTTTTCTTTTTTGTTATTTTTAAAAAGCATTTGTCTCCTTTTGCACTAATCACCGCGTTCGATTCTATAACTGTCTTCATCGAAGTGTTGCGTAGAAAATTCAAACACATCACTATCTTCAATTGCTATTATTCTATGTCTTAGACCACGATATATATGAAAACTCATTCCTGGTTCTAGAATAATTTCTTCTGCTTTAGTTAGGTCATCACCTTCTGAATATAGTAAACGAATAAGTCCAGATTGAACATAAAACGTTTCATCTTTTAGAATGTGATAGTGAAAACTAAGCTTTTTCCCCTTATCGAAATGAAGAAGTTTTCCACAATATTCTGGTTTATTCACGATCCATAACTCATAACCCCAACCCTTTGGCACTGTTTTCATATGTTTCTCCAACAGGTATCAACTATTTATAACGCTGCTCTATATAATTGAATGAGTAACTTGCAATTCAAAGAATGGTTATTTAGTGAATCTCAGAATCCAAAAATTCTGTTGCCTTATATCAATCACTTAAAAGATAGGCGTTTATCTCGTAATGATAAGCATTCAATACATGATGATCATTTAAAAATGGATTACGAAGCTGCCATGAAACAAATGTATGGTATTTTCTCAAATGAAAGTCAAGTTCCGGTGATGCTTAGAAAAGCAATGAGATGCTATGAAATTGCAAGAGATCGTATGCATGATAAAGCAAGACGAGAGAGCAACTATATGCTGTCTTACTCTGATACCGAACCAGATAATGATTTGTGGAGATTTGTTCGTGCCCTAGAAGATATTTCTCATGGCACTGCACCGAATTTGGAAGAATTGCTATGACATTTAAAGAATATCTTTCAGCACAAGATGCATCAGGATCAATCTCACCTCATCTGGCACTAATCAGCGCTAGTCGCAGTGATCGACCTGAATTGCTTAATCGCATACGACATATGGAGTTAAGTAGAGATATAGAGAAAATCAACGGTTGGCAGTATGTGCCTATTCAAGGCGTTTCTGTCGAGAGCAATGAAAAAACTGGCATGAAGATGCCAGTTATGGAGAAATCGTTTTTGGTAATGGCTGGAGCAACGACTACCACCAGCTTTATTGAGTATGTGGTTCAATGGCTTAACAAATACGAGCAAGAGTATGCTATTATTCGTTTCACCAACGAAGACACTGCATGGAAAATTTTGCCTTCTGGCAATCGCTTTATTTATGGTAGTTGGGAAGAGTTAGTTAAACCTAATCTACCGCTGTAGGAAGAAAGTTGCGAATCATTTCTTCAACAAATTGAAAGCCCGGTGTATCTTTTTCCATTATCTCTGGATGGTATTGCACACCACACGCTAACACCCCATTGAAGCGTACTGCTTCTATTTCTAGTTCTGGGACTGGCAGTTCTTCATTGTTGCCATTGAGATAAGTGTGGGACAAACGTGGAGAAGACCAACCAATTACTTCATCTGAAGATTTGGGTAGTACCATTTGATGATGAGATGAAGTAACAGCAAATTCCTTATCTTTTGTTTTCATTAAATGGCTTTGCCTAATATGACCTTCTACGTGCTGTATTAGTTTTCCGCCAGTCATTACAGTTAAAAACTGCAAACCTCGACATATGCCAAACATTGGTATTTTTAGTTTTGAAGCTTGATTTAAAATTGATGTTTCTTCCTTATCTCGATAAGGATCGGAATAAGTAGCTTTACCTGTTTTTTCTCCGTAATAGCCAGGAGTTACATCTGATCCACCAGTAAATACCACTAAGGCAATGCTTTTTGGATCTGAAAAAATTTTGCTTTTGTTTGTTATTTTGTTACCCACAAAAGCAAAAGGCAGATAATAACTTCTGCCCATGTCTGCTGTGTCATTGAGTACCAGAACGTTTCTGCGTTTCATTGAAAGTTCCTGCTGTGATCGTAATGAGGAGGATCAAATTCATCAGGCAATTTTGGATCAATCCAGTTGACCCCAAGTCCTTTATTGATTGCAGCAATATCGATGTTGCCTAGCAACCCTCTGGGGAATTGTGTATCGATATCTGAAACGATTCTATCAGAAGCTTCCCAAGTAAACAAGCTGTTGCAGTGGCAACATTGCCAACGATGACGTAATGTTTTCCAGCATTTTGTATCAAAACGAACAATTTGTGTTTGAAAAACATTAAGCCTGCACACCGGACAATGATCGGGCACAGGCATGTTGCTATAATCTTTTTTCTTCCAAAACATCCGAAAAGCTTACTGGATTTAATCCACGATTACAACTCCACCCATCGGATCTTCGGTGAGAAGGACTTCTTGTTGCTGCTCGCCTTCTTCATTGAGCTTTTTTTTCTTGGGATCATTGATTATAAACTCTACCTTGCCTGTGTTTGTGACTACAGGGGGTTGTTCAGTAATTAGTTTTTCCATAGGAGCATCCTTATCTTCAATAATACGAACCAATTTCAAATCATTGCTTCTTAGCAATTGGAGAAAATAGCTGTCACCAATAAACTCTTCGTTTTTGGCAATTTTACGAGTTTTGCCATCGATAGAAGGTTTAGGCAAATCTAGTTCGCCAGAGGTGTTGTTTTTGAACAAATACTTCCCAGCACCCGACATGGCTTGTTTGAGCTTTTCTTGTCGAATATTGGCTTTCTCGTATTTGGACAACTTCTTCAGCGATTTATGCATATGACCTCTCAGTTATTAACTCTATCTTAATGTAGTGGTTGATTATTGATTTTTAGCAAAAAAGTGGTTATAAGGTTAACTAACTCTTAAAAAAGGTATGTAAAAACATGGCAAAACTTAAAAAGTGGTGGGAGTGTTATCCTACGGGAACACAAGCTGGCGATGAAGAAAAGAGATTTTTTGTAGCGATTGCTCGGCATCCACAATACAAATATCGCAGTGTGGGTGCGATTGCACAAGAGGCAAATATAACTAAGACTCGATGCGAAGAGATTATCAATAAGTATTATCCAAAGGGAATGCTAATACAAAGCAGCAAGCATCCCGACCAATGGGGTTATTGGGAGACTCTTGGAGTTGATGCAGATACAGGGAATGCGCCTGCTGGCGTGTCAGATTCGGACAAAGATGGTAGAATAAAGAAGGCAATCACCAAGGCTTAAAGCAGAAAGGGCACGGCTCTAGCCGTGCCCTTTTTAAGTTACTTCATGCTTGGGTGGATTTGATCTAAAGCTTTGTGCTTAGAATGGAACGGATCATGCTTGCCCATCTTCTGAACAG
>ERZ1292644.1208-Hain-H14-01um-R2-1208-length-13875-cov-5_pt1 | contig 13875 bp, 27 predicted proteins | sample MGYA00564402_ERZ1292644 | MGnify/ENA primary metagenome ERZ1292644 (study PRJEB36523, sample SAMEA6512644) | groundwater metagenome | collected 2019-01-09 | study: AquaDiva: Metagenomics assemblies of 32 groundwater samples
CTCATCAGGTGCCGCCGTACGGCACAACGTAGGCGTCCCTGCCAGGTTTCGGCCTTTAGTACAGTTGGACTAGGTGAGCGTTGCCGTGATCCGAGATGAACCAGACATTCGGCCACCACTTAGCACCGTCCATGTGTGCCTTCACCAGTGCGAAGGCGTTGTCTGCGGACGCGTGCGGGTCATTGGAGTCGGCCGTGGTGAGTACCAACTGGCCGTACTGGTACCAGTGGATATGGTCCGTGGTGGTGTAGTCATCCTCCTGGGGTTCGGTTGCCTCTGCGTCTTCGTCCTCGTCCTCCTGGACTTGCCAGAAGCCATAGTCGCTGCCGTCGTCCTCGCTGGCGCCGAAGTAGCAGCCCTCTGGAGCTACGTCATTCAGCGCATCGAACAGGGCCTCCACGTAGTAATCCACCTGCTCTAGGCCCTTGTCGGATACGTGGTCCGGGTTATCCAGGAATGCAGCGACGATGGCTGGCCGATCCCAGTTGTTACTGAGGTCAACGCCGGCACACTCCAAAACGGTCTCGAATCGTAATACCAAGTCTTTGGGCTGCATTGTCGCGTGCGATACGCTCGCGTTGACCCAATCGCTGCCGAATTGCTTCGTCATGGTGAGTACTCCTGCGTGTTGTGTTTGCGAAACCCCGTCCCTTCCGTGGGATTCGGCCGGCGCTCATCAGGGGGTCTACCGGCTACTTGCCACGCCCTTTTTGTGTCGCACGGGCTTCCATTGCTGCCTCCATAAGGCTGGTGTCGTAGCCGCTGTCGCGCCAATCGTCCCCAACAAACCCCCATACCGAATCGGCCACAAGCCACGAGTAGCAGCACGAGCAACGGTACTCAGCGACCAGACCCCAGACGCCATCACACCCGGCGCGCTTCAGGGTCTTCTCGTCTGCCCATGACAGGTCTGGGTCGTTATCCGGCAGAACACGCAAAGCCACAACGCCACGGGCTTGCATATCCTCCCACCGGTACCGAGTCTTGGCATTCTGTAGTGCTGCGCCGGCTTGAAAGCCTAGGGACCGTTCATGGGAGTACAGAGAGCGGATGTTGCGGTTCATGGTTCATACTCCGGGACTCGTTGCTACTGGACCATATTGCCCCGCCGTGGGCTTGCGCCACGGTGCTGCTACGCAGGGCCAGGGGCATTACGCCGGCCGGAGCTGGCGCCATCTGCTACCGCTCTAAGTCAGCGTGCGTTGAATAGTGCCACGAAGCTAAGCCTGGGGTTCGGCAGTACCTCAACGCCGAGTGCCTCGATGTCGAACGGCTCAGAGGCATTCCCCAGGAACGACAATCCCTCCTCGTCCGGGTAGTCGCCCATGTCCTCTTCGGACACGCGGAAGCGGTCCAGCTTGCGGGCGTCTACGGCAACGTCGAGTGCGTCGCCAAAGTGGTCGGCAAACACCACGGCCAGGGTAAGGCCGCGGTCGTGAAGCAGGTATCCGTGGACGTTATACGGATTCGTCTCCCCGTCCGGGACGAAGTCTTCGGGGTTCACTACATCGGCGTCGGTGAAGCTGATGTGGTTGACGGTTGCGGTCAGCATACTTGGCTCCTATGTTGCTTGCGTCTAGTGTCCGGAGATCAGTTTCCCCGGACGAACGAAGCTTACTACACTTTCGCAGGTTGTCAAATCTAGAGCAGATCGCACCACTGGCGGTATTGTGCTGCGCAGTGCCTAGCCCAGCGCAGATGCGCCTTGGACGGGCGACGACGTGTCAAGGCGAATAGCAGCTGCTTGAGCCAATACTGGGCCTTTCGATGGCATTCCAGGGACGTTGGCGCCTTCATAGTCGGTGCTCCCGTGCTAGTACTTGGTTGCCGTGACATGGATGTCCACGTCGCCGCCCAACGGGTTGATCACTTCGCGAGCTATCTCGGCAGCATGCTCTTCGCTCACAATGCCGAGCAGATCGGCGCTGAGTGCGAACGTTGGCACGTGGATTACAGATAGCCAGCCGTCCACCGTTTGGATGATGTGGGCCGTGATTACGTACACTTTCAGTACTCCTGTGCTAGTACTCAATACTCGTCAGCTGGCAGCCGTGCTGATCCGTACCAGTCTTCCTCGCGAACCCCTCTAGGTTGCCCAATAACACTCGCTCGCTGCTGCTCATTGTTCCGCTCCAGTTGTGCTTGCCCCTGTGCTTTTGTCCGGACTGGGGACCAGCACAATGGCACGCGCCACTGTGGTGCATTACGCCGGCTGGAGCCGGCGCCATCTGCACTATAACCGACTAATGAGTGCGCTAGCTAGCCGCACCGGCCATAGCGAGTAGTGTATGGCCCGTACCGCATACCACGCGAATCGGCTGCCAGGATAACCAGTGGCACACCACTGATCCCATGCCTGATTCGCCATCCTGGCGGCCGCTTCTTGCTTCCAGTGCGGTGCCCGGACGGCACACAACCAGCGATACTTCGCCTGATAATACAGAGTGCATGCCAGCTTGGTCATGGTCGGTGCTCCTGTGTTCCTGGACTGGGGACCACCTGGCCGACGTTCGGCCAGGTGCATTACGGCGCCAGGGGCGCCGCCCTCTGCGTGACAGTGGGGCTACTTGCCACGGTCGGCGTTGAGCTGCTTGGCTCTGCCCACAGTGGCTTGGTCAAAGCGATCCGGGATGGCCTCTGCCACGTAGGCCCAGCAGCAATCTTCCTCATACCACTGCTCCGAGCCTGACCACTTCGCAGCGTCAGCCCGGCGCTCGGACGGAATGTTGTGCAGCATGTACTCAGGCACGAAGATGCCTCCGTGCGTCTCTGTGCTCACAGAGAAAACACCTTGCCCAAGGTTGCTGTAGCTCTCTGCCTTGCCCCAAGGCGTGTGCAATGTGAACTCTGCCATGTTCGATACTCCCGTCTTAAGGATGTACTCGCCCGTTCACTTGGTGCCAAACCAGAACCTCCGAGCGAACCGCATGGTGCGGTACCTGGCGTACCATTGTACCCTATACGGATTGCCATGCAACCGTCAGTGGGGCTAGTTCAGCACTGTGGTTCAGGCCTCGCTGAACCTATCCCTCGCACCTGGGAGGCTCGCACCTGGTCAGACAGCTGCTGAACCGCCTCCAGCTCTGCCTGGGTGTCGGCACGACACTCATCATCGTCCGGCATATCGTCCAGTACGTTTTCCAGCTCCTCAATCTGAGCCTGCAATCCGAACCAATAGGCCATTTGCACTGTCCTGAAGCCGTACAGTTTCAGGATGTCCGGGGTTGTCGCTGTGTGGTTCGCCATACTTGGTACTCCTGGTCAATACTTCTAAGGACCACTGGCCTCATCAGGTGCCGCCGTACGGCACAACGTAGGCGTCCCTGCCAGGTTTCGGCCTACTAATCGGACCCTGTGGTTTCGCGGTCGTTGTCTGGCTCCCAATCCTCCCGGAAGCGGGCGTTGGCGCAGTGCTCAGAGCAGTACACTGGCCCGCCGTTCGGCTCCTGCCACGCGATATCCCCGACTGTGACCGGGTCACCGCAATCTGGACAGGAAAACTCTTCAGACTGGTATCGGACGTGATAGCGCATGCTTGGTGCTCCTGTGCTAGGGGTGGGGCTTGAGGTCATTCGATCACCAACAGCCGGATGCCGGGATAGTGCTTGTCGAGCCACGTGCGAGCCATCGCCGGCCGGCAGAGGAGCGTATGTAGCAGCTTGTGCCCAGCAACCGCATTGGTCTGGTACACACATAGTACTCCGTCGAACCACGTAGCATGCATCGTTCAGTCCCTCCCGGTATGAACACTCGTTTAGCACTCAGGCAGACAGCTGATACAGTACAGCATTCCGTCGTGCTGCACGGCGCTACTGTAGTTGTGCTCTAGTGGCGTGCTGCACTGGCAGCAGCTGCCCTGATAGCCATCGTCGTCAACTAGTACCTCGTGCCTGGAATAGTCCAGGAGGTCTCGTGTTGTGATAGTCCACAGCCTGGTTTCTGTCGGTGTCATGCTCAGTACTCCCGAACGGCACATCGGGTGCCAACCGGCCGGACGACGATTTTCGTCCGACGGGGGAAGTATTGCCGCGCTTCCGCCGTCTGTCAAATCGGTTTCGAAGTGTGAAATTCGCATATTCTGTATGCGCGTGATACGTAGTGCAGATGAATCACACACGCGAATTCCCATGACGCGCGAGCGCGACAAAGTTGCATTTCGCGCGGGCGCGTCCAGTCTGTGCGATCCAACCAACGCCCAACTGCCATTTTGGCAGTCTGCATTGTTCCCAGACTGCCAAAATGGCAGGTCTATTTTCGTACAATTGAGGTGTGGGTCACAATCCCGCACAGGGCGTTCGTGCAGCGGGAACGTCGCCAGCTGGCGAACGCCCCTGCTCCCGCCACCTGGTGTACTAGTGCGTCACGTGCCGCACGTCAGGTGCACTACACCAGTCGCATACGCAGTGCGAGAGGCGTGGTCGTAGTGTTGGCCGGGCGGTACGCCTGGCTGCCTGCACCGCGGCCCACTGGCCCGGCCCTGGACCCCCGACGGCCCACCCCCAGGGGTATATCAAGGTGTCCTCCTGGAATTTTTCTGGTTTTCAACACTATATACAAATCCGCTTCAGCGGCAGCCCAAGAGGTGGTTCGAGGCTATTGCTGCAATACCGCTCATCTACTAATCAGCATTATATAACTGTTATCCACCTCCATACACGCGGGCGTATGCGTGCACGCATAGTCGCTGAAAAACCCTAATGTTTTCTGGGCTTTTGTGTTTCCCAACGCGCGCGCGCACGTAGTACGGGCACCAGTATACGATGGTTGCCTCAAAAAGTGGAGGCACTGATGGCACATTTTTAGCCTAATCAATCCTAGTCTGTCACTCGAACTCTGCGCAGGAGCGCCCAAAGTGCGCGCAGAGATTCATGGACGAAACTAATGTCCAAACCGCCTCAGCTCTCGAAGCTGTTCCATCTTCGCAACCCAGTCAGCCGAGTCCCGTATCACAACCTGGATCGCAAAGTTCACCGCAAGTTACGCCAAGCGTTCCGCAGGTTGGTCAAGATTCTGGATTCACGTCTATTCGAGATCACGTCGCTGGTCTCGGTCTACGCGACGTAGCATCACAGTACCAGGATGACGAAAGCTTCGTCGCCCACTTGGTGCAGCAATACCAGGCTGCTCGGCAGTCGGCGCACTTGACGCCGTATGCTCAGCGGTACTTGCAGCATGCCAATGACTTCGAGAAATTTCTTGTAGATCGCCAGCAGTCTCAGCAAGCGGCTCCTCAGAAGCAAAAATTCTGGAATCCTCCTGAATTCAATCAGGGGTGGTCCAGGTTCGTTACGCGAGACGAACAGGGAAATCTCGCGTTGGTTCCGGGGTCTGGTGTTTCTCCTGATATCCTTCCCAAGGTCGCGGCTTACGATCAGTATGTCCGGGACTTTGTGCATCGCTTCACTCACAACCCACAGGAAGCGCTGACGCCTTTGATCAACGAGGTTGTTCAACCTCTACTTGAGCAATCGCTCGGTGATCGCCTCGGTGTCTTCCAAGAACGTGCTGTAGCCAGGGATTTCCTGGCTGGTAACTCACAGTGGTTGTATCAATCGTCTCCACAGGGAGGCGCTGTGCGTGATCAGCAAGGGCGCATGGTGCTCTCGGAGAATGGCGGCCTTTTTGCTGATCTCGTCTATGAAGCCGAACAGATGGGGCTGGATACGGTTGCTAAGCAGCAGCGGTATGCGGCCCGAGTTCTAGCTGCGGCTGGACGTTATGGGACGCCTGGCGGTTCACAGCAGCAATCTCCTGCTCTTTCCGTCAACGACCAGCAAAAGCAAGCATTTCTGCACCGGCCGAACCCGGCTGGTGCTATCGGTCTTTCCAATCAAACTCCTCAGCCGTCTCAATCTGACATGCAATCGAGTTTGGCTGAACGCCTTCGGCGCGATCTTGCCGCTGGCGGTGTCAACGACGCATCTCTCGCGGCGGATTATCGCTAAGTAGAAGGGGCTAAAAATGGCTGACTGGTCTCGTATTGTCAATACGACCATCCGCGAGTACGTGCGCGGTGAAGAAGTCAATGTTCTCCGGAATCGCAAGGTAACGGCCATGCTGAAGAGCAAAGGCCGCATTTCCTTCAATCATGGCGGTGACGGGATCGACTGGAAAATCCGATATAAGCGTGCTCCTCTGATTGGGTACGCAGACACTGATACTCTGACTTTCAGTCGGCGTGATCGGTGGAAGACTGCTTTCCTCGATTGGCGAGGCTACGCCACCGTGGACAGTATGACGAAGCTGGAAAAGCTGAAGAATAAGTCCACTGAAGCTATCGTCAAGATTTACGATGGCCTAGCCCGGAACCTCATGGAGGATGCTGAGGACCAGTTCGGAGATGAATTCTACGTTGACGGATACGCTAGCGGCAATTCTCGCAAGATTCATGGCATCGAAAGCTTCATGGGCAACACCGGAGTCGGCACGACCGTCCCGGTTGCTACGAATGATGATGCCTATGCGACTTTGGACACTGATCTTGGCGCATACGGTGGGACGTGGACTGGGAACTGGCCAATTGGGACCGGAGACTCCCACTACGATTTCTGGACGCCTCTTCTGATTGACTATACGAGCGCGATCACGTCGTCCGCTGCCAACGTCGGATGGGCCGCCAGCACGAAGACATGGGCCAATACCTGTGTGGACGCTATCCGGTTCGCCATCATCCATTCTCGGAAGAACAAGACCCAGAAGGGCATGCTCAATTTCATCATGTTGAACGATGAAATGTATCGGGCCTTCATCGAGCAGCAGGCTGCGAAAGAACGGCTGAACGCAACTCGCGGCCAGAAAGCCGGTGGGCTGAGCGCCCTTGGGTTCGATGACACCTTCAACTTCGATGGCGTCGAAGTCACATACGAATATGGCGTCGCTTCCAACCTCGGCTACGGATGGAACATGGATCAAATGGAACTGAAGAGCCTCCAGGGGCAACTATTCGTGCCTGAAGGACCGGACTACGATATTGCATCGAAGAGTTGGCGGTTCTCAATAGATTTCTTTGGAAATCTTTGTTTCAATCCCCGATTCTTCTGTAAATTTAAGAATTTCTCCTAGCCATTGACTTTGCGAATCAGCTTGACCTCTAGTGTTGGATTGTGATACAATTGTGATTGTGTTGCTATCAAATACTGGAGGTTGTATGCCTGAGTTTCACGAGAAAGAGTGCAAGAAGTGTGGTCTTTATCTGGCTCCAGAGTTCTATCACAAGAACTGTGCCGAAAAAGATGGGCTGCAACGCCGATGCAAGTACTGCATGGCTGCTTATCGGCTGGAGCACAGAGAGAAGAATGCTGATTATCAAAAGCAATATCGCGTCAAGAACGCGAACAAGCTAAAGGAAGGCCAGAGGCGATATTACCAAGATCACCGGGCTGAACTGATAGTTGCCCAAACGGAACGAGACCGTAAGCGAAAGCCTGAAATCAAGGAATATCATGCTGGCTGGTATCAGCGCCGTGGCAGGGATAAGCAACTGCAAAAGACGTATGGTATAACGCTTGGGCAGTACAACAAGATGTTGGCTGATCAAAGTGGCGTCTGTGCTATCTGCAATGGCATCTGCCAGGCAAAAAAATGCCTCTCTGTAGATCACGATCACATCACTGGCGTTATTCGCGGCCTTCTCTGTCACGCCTGCAATGTCGGCCTTGGCAAGTTTAAAGACAATCCAATCATCCTCCGTGAAGCTGCCCTCTATTTGGAGAGAGGAGGCTTCCGATAGCAAGGGGCAATTCATGGCTCGCAACGAAAATCCCCCGTTTGGGCGCGGGGAGACGTACTTCTCTGGCGTTGGCGCCACCACGACTGATCCTTCTGCCGGCATTGTCGGCAAGGAATGGGTGTTCGAGGATGTGAATCCCGGCACTCGCGCAGTTCGGTCTAACAAGAGCGTCAAGTGCCGGGCGGTACGAAATGTTTCCGGTATTTCAATTCTGCCTCGGCGCATCGCAGCTTTCAAGAATGCTGCCGATACGAATGGCATTGAAGTGGATGGATACACGACCACTGTTGCCGCTCGTGGTTACTTGATCGATGAGTACCTGCCGGCGGCTGGTTGCGTTAACAATGACATCTGCTGGATCGTCGTGGAAGGCCCAGCCGAAGGTCTCACCGACATTGCCTCTGTAGACACCATCAATATCGGCGACAAGCTCGTAGCATTGACTGCGGTCACCAGTCAGGCTACGACTGCTGGCCGCGTTGACCTCCTTGACCTTACTGGGGCAACTTCTCCTTTGGCCAACCAGGTGCTGCACTACATTGGCCACGCGCTGTCTGCGAAGACATCTGCGAACACCGCTGCCACGATTTTGATTGATGTTGGCCATTGGTAGTTTTTTGGAGGCATGATGCCCGAGTTTGAAATTCCTCATTGGTTTGAGCCAATGGGGCATATAACTTCTCACTGTGACTTGGTGGCCCTGTCGAACTTGGTGGCTGGAGAACGTGCTAAGCGAGGGGACGACAGCCATCTTGTAGCGGTGGAAGTTGGGTCATGGGCCGGATTAAGTTCATTAGCGATTGCCCAGTCTGGCGTAATGCTGTTTTGCGTTGATCACTGGAAAGGGAACGAGGCGGACTGCTTGGCGGAGCAGGCAAAGGTGTGGACGCCGGATATGGCCTTTGCCACTTTTTGTCGCAACGTCCGAAGGCATTTGTACCGTGGTATTTTTCCAGTACGCTGCGAATCCAAAGTGGCGGCGTCGTGTTGGCCGTACAAAGTTGACTTCGTGTATATTGATGCCGATCATAGGTACGAGTGTGTCAAAAGTGACATTGCCGCTTGGTTGCCGCATGTCAAAAGCGGCGGCATTATATCCGGCCACGATTATAGCATAGGCTTTCCTGGTGTTTATCGCGCCGTCAATGAGCTTGGGGACTGCCGTTCTCACGGCCCAGTGTGGTGGAAGCGAGTTGCATAGCCATGTGCGGCACATCGCTGTCTTCAAAGGGGATTCTGATTGATTTTGGTCACTGGTAGCAATATAATGTTGGGATGAAAAAGAATTCCCGCTTTTATTGCCTTTGCAAAAAAGACTGGTGCCGAGAAGATGACCTAGACTTTTGCAAGCTAGGTCAAACAGAATGTGACGCCCGTTTCGATGATTCAGAAAAGCCATCAGGAATTTCCGACGAGCGGTGGCAGGAGCTATGCAGCCTTCTCGCCAGCTGGCGAAGAGAGTGGCTCCATGATATATTCATTGGAAGGATAAGCTAGCTCTTCCAGTGAGGTCATTATGCGATTTCCACTGCCGCCCATCGTTGATCCGATGGGCGAAACTTTTTCTAGAGAGGACTTCGAGTCTCTTGCCTATAACATAGACCGTGAAATGCGGACGCGGCCGCTGCAATCCCAGCCACTTCTGGTCGCGGAATTAGGCACATGGTCGGGGCAGTCCACGCTGGCGATTGCCCGACCACACGTCCTTGTTCATTGCATCTCCGATTGGGAGATGCCAGCTGAATTCAAGGAAGGTGATGGCATCGAGCGATCAGAGAGACAATGGCTGTCACTCAGACAAAGTGAGGACGGCTGCCCTCGCAGTGTTGCTTTCCAGACGTTCGTGCGGAATACCAAAGGCATCGTTTTTCGGAACGCTATGCCTTTGAGGTGCGATCCGGACTTTGTGTGCGAGTGGTGGCCAGAGAAGCTGGATGCAGTGTTCATCAACTGCGACACCGATGGCAAGCACCTTCACTGGATCGTCAACGCCTGGCGGCGGCATGTCCGGCCGGGTGGAAATATCTTCGGCCGCTACAAAGACCACACCGTAGACGGGCTGACCGGGCTGGGCGGATACAACGTGGATGGAACCATCTGGCGATACCGCGTCATGAAGGAGTATTGTGATGAGGTGGGAGCATAAGTATCCGCGCGTCAGATTTGGTGAAGACATAGACAGTGGACTATTGCACTATCCATCAATTGGAAAGTGCTTCATGTGTCAAAGCGAGACGCACTGGATCGATCTCTGTTTTGAGGGTCGCCTGTGTTCCGAAGAATGCGAGAAGGCAGCTTATGAGGACATAGCCAGGCGAACGCAGCAGGACGCCGAGGATCGCCACCAGTTATCATTTTGAACAGCTCCTCTCAGCTACGGTCGCTATCTTGGCAGCCCCCGCGCACGCCGGCACCGTAGCTTTTTTTTCGGATGGAGCCTAGGATGCAGCTTGCGGCAGCCGAACGTGCAACTGGGGATGGATCTCTCGGGTGGCAGGCCAAATTCTTCGTCTCGGTTTACTCCTCGTATGATTGGCCAGTTTCACATTTGGACGACTTCGGTATCAAGTTCCAAAAGCCGGCTGGTCAGCAGGCATTAGAGTTTATGCTCAAGAAAGCACTCATCGATGCCGGCTGTACTGATGTGGTGATTAGCAACCAATTAAGGAAGGCTCACGGTGGTCCCCCTTGAAAAGCTCTGGTGCTTTCGTTGCCATCTTCGAACTGATTATGGCATTCGCAACACGAGCTACCAAGTTCGGTGTATGCGGTGCGGCTGTTACTTTCGCAGGCTGAAGCAGAGACCTCGGGGGATCGGTGGAATACGAATGGCCGTGTCTAGCTAACTGGATAAAGCCGCCTGGGACATATCGGGGACGCTGATTCGCGGCATAGGCTATCCCGCCCAGGTTAATGTAGGTTCGATCCCTACCACGGTCTCTCAAAAAGAGTGTCGTATGGCGAACGGAATCGAAATTGGCTGCTGGATGGCGGTGATCGGACCGGGCATCGTGAATAAGTGGGAGCGGAACGGATACGCTATCACGACCGAGATTCCAGTCATGCTTGACCATCCAATCACAGTCGAAGAAGATGAGATTTTCGTCCACCGCATTCCGCTGGAGTGGCATCATCTGGTGGCCACGGGCGATTGGGAATTCCGCGGGCGGATACGCCCAGCGGAAGCCGCAAAGCTAGCGAAACCAGTCTGTGTCGCGTGTGGCGAAAAGCCACAGTTTGCCGGGCTGATGTATTGCCTGGATTGCCTGGAAAAAGATTGTCGGACTCCATTGTCTCTCGCAGATGGCGGCGCCTAGGCACTGTCGGCGGCGAATGCCGCATGACTAATAAGTGCCTTGCAAGGACTTAGTTAACCCGGCTATGGCACTGGGTTCCGGCTGAACTCCGCGTTCGACGACTAGCGCACTACGCGAGCGACGGGCCTCTATGCAGGTCGCCGATCCCTTTGGGCGGATATGCTCCAAATCGGCAAACGGCAGCGGCCAGCCGCACAATGGCCGTCTTAATTCCGCAGTAGAGTAGTAGCAACTTATCACGCTCATAACGTGAAGATCGCTGGTGCAATTCCAGCCTGCGGGACTTGGGTGGATGATCAAGTTGGGTTCTAAGCCCAGCCGTGGATGCGGCGAGACACGTTAAACCCTTCGTGCATTCGGCTGCATAGTTCAAAAGAAGAACGCACCCCTGTCACGGGTGAGATACGAGTGCAACGCTCGCTGTAGCCGCTTGCCAGTCGTATATCAATAATTACGCGCCGCCGATATTGCCACAGCCTGGCCAGGTTATCGGACGCGAGAAGTGGGTTGAATTCCCACCTGGCTCTCTATTGGAAACGTGGCAGAGTGGGCGATTGCACCGAGCTTGAACCTCGGCGAGCCGATAAGGCTTCGTAGGTCCGAATCCTACCGTTTCCGCTCTCAACCGGTTGTGCCTGGGCGTGATTTCCCAGGCTTAAATTACAGATGGCAGCGAGGCCAAAATGGCGCTTACTCCACAGTTTGTCAATCCGCACGGTCAGGGGTCTCGTACTGTTTGGCCGCAGGCCATGATCGCTTCCGTCGATCAGTATACTACCTTGGACGCTGCGGCGGTGGTTACGGTCACTGGCCAGGCTGGCAGGAAAGTGGTAGTTGAACAGGTGATTTGGAGTTACAGTTCGGCTCCAACTGGCGGGGCAATTACCATTACCGATGGCACAACGACACTGTCGTGGGATATTACGGCCGCCGGCTTTGACGAATGCACATTCAGCCCTCCGTTGGCTTTTGTCACAGGCGCGAACGTTACCATCACTCTTGCTGATCCCGGTGGTGCTATTGTGAGCAAAGTGATTGCGAATGCATACGTGCAGCAGTGACAATCCCTGTTAACAGAAACTTGTGTGGAGCCAACTCTTTCTGGGCTGTCGAGGTTGACGTACCATTCCACCCAGAAAATACCGTCGCTAGCGCTCCAGGCGGCGGCGCTGTGCTCAACTATCCTCCTATCCCAGGCGTTAAGTATCGAATTGGAGGATTGACATGGTCCCATCCTCCTCCGTCGCCAGGGATGCCAGTCGCGCCGGTGATTTTGACTATAACTCTGAATCCAGGCGGAATAGTCTACCGGATTCATGCCAATGGATTGCCAATCAATATGATTGTTTTTAAACCGCCGCAGTCCGCTCCACCTGGCGTTGGCATGACGATTGCGATATCGCCAGGCGCTGCGGGCGCTGTGTCTTTGCTAAACGCCACTGTCTGGGCGTATTTGAGTTCTGGCTATTCAAACACAGTTTAGCAGGGAGGCGATAGATGCTTGCGGTGTTCATTGACTCGGCGGCGAAATTGTGCAAGTGGTGCGGCTCGGTGAAGCCGCGGACAGAGTTTCGAAGCAATCGCACCTATCGCGACAAATTGAATGGAAGGTGCAAAAAGTGCCAGTCGAAACGTGATGCCGAGCATTATCGGAAAAACAAAGAGCACATCCTCAAACAGACGGATGGTGGCTACCTTGCTCGCAGATATGGAATCACACTTGAGCGTTATGACAAGATGTTCTCTGATCGTGGCGGATTGTGTGACATTTGCAAGAGATGCCAGCCAGAAAAGAGATTGGCGGTCGATCACTGTCACAAGACCGGACAAATACGGGGACTTCTTTGCCAGCACTGCAACATGGCCATTGGCCAATTCGATGACGACACTGATCGTCTGATTGCGGCTGCCAACTATCTGAAGGGATTCTACAATGCAACCCAAGCGACTGATGATTGCTAGGTTTCCATTTGGCCGGTCTGACGACCCAGATGTCACGGACTGGGTGGTTGAGACGGCGATAAAGGCCAAGCTCGATCCGCGCATCTCCAGTATCGCCAATTTCTGGATCAATGATACGCCCATAACGATGGGAAGAAATCGCGCTGTAGAGGCTGCCAAAGCAGACAAGGCGGATTTTCTTCTGATGATTGATAATGACATGAAGCCAGATGCGTACTTGGCGACGAACAAGAATCGCCTCGATACGGACAGTTCAGCTCTTCCATTCTGGGACTCCAGCTTCGGTTTCATGTGCCGCCGTTATGAGAACGGTCCTTGCGCGGTGGCGTCCCCGTATTGTGGACCTCCACCCCACGAAAATGTTTTTTGCTTCTCATGGGCGACATTCCAATCGGATCATCCCAACGCCGACTTGCGGATTGAGCAGATATCGCGCGAGGCCGCTGTGATGCGGTCCGGATTTGAGGAGTGCGCATGTCTGCCAACAGGCTTGATTTTGATGGACATGCGCATTTTTGACAATCCCCTGGTTGTCCCACCGTACTTCACCTACGAATATACAGACAAGTGCGAGCAGAAGAAGGCCAGCACTGAGGATTGCGTCTTCACGCGCGATCTCAACATGGCCAACATCCCGCTATATGTCAACTGGGATGCCTGGTCTGGCCATTGGAAGCGAAAATGTGTTGGCCGTCCGAAGCCAATCTTTCGCGAACAGGTTCACAAGAAGTTTGTTGAGGCCGCGACGAATGGTCCCAGCATGAGCAAGAAGCTGTTCTTTGTTCAGGAGAGCGATGGAGATGCAGGAGTACATTCAGCAAGCGGAAGTCCCGATTCCATCGACATCAATGCGAAATCCGGCGGCTA
>ERZ1292644.1209-Hain-H14-01um-R2-1209-length-13860-cov-7_pt1 | contig 13860 bp, 31 predicted proteins | sample MGYA00564402_ERZ1292644 | MGnify/ENA primary metagenome ERZ1292644 (study PRJEB36523, sample SAMEA6512644) | groundwater metagenome | collected 2019-01-09 | study: AquaDiva: Metagenomics assemblies of 32 groundwater samples
GGTGGCGGCGGGAGGGGCGTCCGTGATTGAGGCCCGGGCGATCTTTGAGGGGTTGCTCCTCTGCTTTGCCGTCCCTTGCGCGGGCGTGGCCTGCTACGGGCTCTTCCTGTGGAGCCTGGACCTCTTGGAGCTTGGCGTGGAGCGCGCGGTTGCGCGGGCCAGTCAGCGCAACCAGCCCCCGCTGACCGGCCCGCTGGGGCGGGTTTCCAAGTTCGTGCCGGCGCTGGCGGTGTACGAGTCCGCGCTGGCGCAGTTGGCGGAGATTCGGGATCTCATCGGCGACGAGGTGATCGAGTGAGCGCCGCGCCGGTGGGCCGCCTGGCGGTGGCGGCGGGAGGGGCGATGACGGAGGAGGCGCTCGGGGGGCCGATCGGCGACTACGGTCAGTTCTTGGCGTGGGTGTACGCGGCCGCGGTGGACTTCGAGGAGGTGGACCGGGTGCTGGCATTCACCGATGGGCTGCTGCGGGAGCGGGGCGAGGCGAGGGCGGCCGCCTGCGAGCTGGCGGACCGGCTGGCGGGGAGCTACCTCGGGTCGGCGCAGGCGGGCTACCTGCGGGGGTTGCGGCGGCGGTTCCCGTGGCTGCGGTGGGAGGAGGGCGGGTGAGCGAGGTTAAGGTTCGGTTCCACCTGCACGTCCACGCGCACTGTCCTTGGTGGGAGGATCCGTCACCCCACTCCGCCTTCGAGTCGGAGGCTGACCTGTTGCGGGCGATCGAGGCGCTGCAGCGGGACGAGCGGGTGGTGGCGCTGTGGTGGGAGGTCGAGATGACCGAGCGGTTCCCGCCCCTGCGGCGGGGTGCCGACTGGGGGGAGGTCGAGTGAGCGAGTTTCTGGAGCTGGATCTGGAGGAGGAGCGGGCGGCTCGGCTGGTGGCCGAGGAGCGCGTGCGGGACTTGAGTGGGCTGGTGCGCGGCGCGGAGTCGATTCTGCGGGATGCGATGGGGTGCGATTCGGACGAGGCCGCCCGCCTGCGGCTAGTGGCCGACGCGCTCCGGGCGGCGCTGGGGGAGCCGTGGCGGTGAGCGAGCGTGACTACCGGGAGGTGCTGCGACGGCACCGCCGCGAGTTCAACCTGGAGAGCGACGTCCGGGTGTTGACCGTGGTCTCTGTGGCGACCGTCGTCCTGCTTCCGCTCGGGGTGCTGATGTTCGTCGCCTGGCGCCTGTGGCACGAGAGGTTCGGGGTTACCGAGGCGGAGTTGGCGGAGGCGAAGTGGGCGGAGGCTCGGGCCGCGGAGCGTGCCCGTCGCCGGGAGTGGGAGCGGGCGGCGGCGGAGCGGGAGCTGGTGGCGGAGTGCGGCCTGGGGCTCGGGGACGCGCTGTGGCGGGACGCGGGCGCGCTGCGCCGGTGCGAGCGCGTCCTGGGGGAGTTCGAGTGAGCTTCGAGGTGGCGTTCGACGAGGGGGCCTGCCTGCTCCTGCGGGGGGAGGCCCTGGCCACCCTGCGGCTGTTCGGCTCCGACTCGATCGACGCGCTGGTGACGGACCCGCCGGCTGGCGTGTCGTTCATGCAAGCTACGTGGGACCACGACAAGGGTGGGCGCGGGCCGTGGGTGGCGTGGCTGGCGGAGGTGATGGCGGAGGCTCTGCGAGTGCTCCGTCCCGGTGGCCACGGGCTCGTGTGGGCCTTGCCGCGGACGAGCCACTGGACGGCGTGGGCGCTGGAGGACGCGGGGTTCGAGGTGCGCGATTGTTTGCAGCATCATTTCGGGTGCTTGAGCGAGGACACGGAGCTACTGACCGACAAGGGGTGGGTTCCGTACCATAAAATCAACACAGAACGGCACGCATTATGCTACGATGTAGAGGAGGGCACTTTTGCCTGGGACCGGGTCCAGGAGGTCTTCGTCTATGACTACGCAGATACCGCTTATCGTCTTCGAGGCGATCACACAGACCAGCTCGTCTCCCGAGGCCACCGCTGCCTCGTTGAACGAGGCGGAGGCTACGGCTTTCAAGTTGCGGAGGAGGTTGCACGGGAACGCTCGGCGCGTGTACCCGTTCTGGAAGATTTGCCAGGTTTGCTCGCGGCCCTTTCCGTGCGCGACCAAGGAGCAGGTGCGCAACCAGACCTGCGGCAAGGCGTGCTGGCGGGAGCGCTCGAGGAGGCAGCGCCAGGGCAAGCCGCTGGGGAGGCGGGCAGCGTGGGTAGAGGTGTCGTGCGAGCGCTGCGGGGCTTCGGTAGAGCGACGCGAGCGGGCGCTTCAGTACTCGAATCGGCTCTTTTGCAGTCATCGGTGCCGGGGTCTTCAGGTGACCTCGGAGCGGGACATGGCCGCGGTGGGCGCCTTGGGACGATCGGGGTGGACCGAGGCCAGTCGGCAGTCCTATCTGCAGAAGATGACGGGTCCGAACAACCCGGCGTGGAAGGGGGGCGTCACCTACTTTCGCAAGTGCGGCAACTACCCACCGATCAAGTACGTGCGATGCCCGCTGGAGTTCGTGGGGATGGCGCGCAAGGACGGGTACGTGATGGAGCACCGACTCCTGGTGGCGCAGGCGCTGGCGCGTCCCCTCCTGCGGTCGGAGGTCGTTCACCACTGCAACCACGATCCGACCGACAACCGGTTGGTGAACCTGGCGTTCTTCGCCAGCAACAGCGACCACAAGCGGTTCGAGCATCACGGTTCACCCGCTCCGATCTGGTCCGGGTCGAGCCCGTCCACTACGTAGGCAAGGTCTGGTGCGTTCGCGTCCCGACTGGTGCGTTCGTCGCGCGCCGCGCCGGGCAGGTCTTCGTCACCGGGAACTCGGGCTTTCCCAAGAGTCACAATGTTGCGAAAGCAATCGACAAGGCGGCGGGGGCAGAGCGAACGGAGGGCGCTCGGGAGTGGACTGGCGGTCAACGCCGATCGGGCATTCTCGGCGAGAATCTTGGCACGCAGACGCTCGTGAAGTATGATGCTCCCGCCACGGAGGAGGCGCGGCGGTGGGCGGGCTGGGGCACGGCCTTGAAGCCGAGCACTGAGTTCTGGTGGCTAGTGCGGAAGCCCCTGGCCGCCCCGACCGTGGCCGCGAACGTGCTGGCGCACTCGACGGGCGCGCTGAACATCGACGCCTGTCGGGTGGGCGATGACTTGATCGTCACTCGCAATCAGCCGGGCGTCGACAAGTTCAAGTCGATGTACAGCGGCGGTCTCGTTCCCAAGGGCGGTGATTCCGAGCATAGAGGTCGCTGGCCCCCCCACTTGCTACTCCAACACTCACCGGAGTGCGTCAAAGTTGGGTCGACCAAGGTCAAGGGCTGCCCGGCGACGGTGGTGCAGGGGGGCAAGGAGGGTGGAGGCTTCGACGTGGGCTCCGGCGACGGCTCCCGGCGGTCGGAGTTCCGGGGGTACGGGGACGAGGCGGGGCTGGAGGAGGTGCCGCTCTGGGCCTGTGTTCCCTCCTGCCCTGTTCGCTTGCTGGATGACCAGAGCGGCCGGAGCCAGAGTCGGCAGGGCAAGCCTCGGCGGTCGAAGCAGCCCGGGGAGGGGTACGGGATGGTTCACACCGGCGCGGAGTACGCCGATCGGGGGGGCGCTTCAAGGTACTTCCCAACCTTCCAAGCGGAGCCTGGCTGGCTCTACCAGCCCAAACCGTCGCAGCGGGAAAAATCTGCGGGCCTGGACCACCGCTGCAAGCACCCCACGCAAAAATCCGTGGAGCTAATGAGGTGGTTGGCGAAATTGATAACTCCTCCAGGAGGCGTGGTTCTCGATTGTTTCGCGGGCTCAGGTACCACGGGAATCGCGTGTCTTCTCGAGGGCTTCGGGTTCGTCGGCATCGAGCAGGACGCGGGGTACTGCGCGGACGCCGCCGCCCGGCTGCGGCACTGGAGTGAGGTTGTGAAAAAAAGTTCACTTTGACGACCGCTGACCACTTGACGAACGGCCGGTCGATCGGTAAGATGTAGTCAGCAGTTCGCTCCGATCTTTCTCTCCTTGCGGTCGGAGCTGCTGCTTTTTTGTTGGAGGAGGGTCGATGACGAAAGACCAAGTTTTGCTCGGGCGCTTGCTAAAGATCCTGTCCCGGCACTGCGGTGAGGCCGGGTCTGGCGAGGACGCGGCGGAGACTCTGGAGCGGATACTGCGGGAGCGATCTGACCTACGCAAGAGGGTAGATCGATCTGACCTACGCAAGAGTGTAGATCGATCGGCCTCTTTGAGTCTTCGTTTAGAGCAAGAGCAGCGTTCGGATCGTGAGGGGGCTATTCGCCTAGCGCGCCTGCGGCGCTCGACCTGCGACGACCTGGACTGCGCGAGCGAGGACTGTCGGGCTTGGCGCGAGCTGCGGCTTCAGCTCGACTGGCTTGCCGAGGCGTTCCCGTTCGATCGAGGTAGGCTAGGGGAGGTGTGAGTTGCTGGAGCGCGGGCTGGAGTGGCTCCTGGGGCCGGCCCTGGCGCCGCTGTGGGGCTCGGGGCTCACCTGGAGCCTCCTCCTCGGGATCGCCGTTCAGGCGGTCACCTGGGGCGTCCTGGCGGCCTCTGAGCGCGTCGAGGGACGACGGCGCTGGCGGGTGGCCCGGCTCCAGCGCCGGGCCGACGCCGCGGCCCATTCTTTGCTTGGCGATGACCGGGTGGAGGAGGACTGATGGCTACGAGGGCTTACTTCTTGTTCATGACGGTGGTGAACGCGTCGTTCGCGCTGCTCGTCCAGAGCCTACCCCCGCTGTCGGGGTGGGTGTTGTGCTCGGCGTTCGCGTTGAACGCGGGGTTCTTCGGGATGGCCCTCATCTGCGGGGTGCCTGAGGTGGAGGAGAAGGAGGAGGGGATCGATGGCGATTAGTCTGGTGCGGTGCGGGAAGTGCGGGGTGTCGCGGCTCTGGAGCGAAGCGACGCCGGAGGCACGCGCGGGCCAGGCCGGCGAGTGCCCGACGTGCGCGGCCCTGCGGGAGCAGCGGATGGAGCTGGTGGTGGCGAAGGCGATGGCCGACGAGGCGCGGGCGGTGGCACAGCGGTTGGCTGCGTTGATCCTCAAGTTCGATCATCTCCACCTGACCGAGGTTGGCCGCGAGGTCGTTGACGGCGCCCTAGAGGAGGTAGCTGCCTTTGCGCGGGCGCACCAGTGGCTGACTGATGAGGAGGTGGGCGATGAGTGAATTCATTGAGCGGGAGCGGCCGCCGGGGCAAGAGCGGGCACGACAGGTGCTCGGTAAGCTTCCTACCGGGGAGCGAGAGCGCGCGTTGGCTGGCTTGGATCGGTGGGAGGCGATGACCTTGGAGGATCAAGTAGAATGGCGGGCGCGAATCGCGGCGGCGTTCCCTACTGATCGCGGAGGTGAGCGATGAGGAGGCGTGAGGTGGGATCATTCAGGAGCGTGGTCAGTCAACCGGGCGGGCTGTACCCGACGATCACGTGCTTGTGTGGGTCTACGCGGTTCGGTGAGGCGTTCGCCGCGCAGAATTTACGTCTCACACTCGCAGGGCATATCGTGTTGTCGGTTGGTTGTTATGTCTACGGAGACGACGACTTGTTTGCTGCGCTCTCTGCGGAGGAGCAGGCGGCGACGAAGCGACGGCTCGACGCACTCCACCTCAGAAAAATCGACCTAGCGGACGAGTGCTTGTTTCTGAACCAAGGCGACTACCTCGGGGAGAGTTCTCTGCGGGAGCTGGCCTACGCGCGGCAGGCGGGCAAGAAGATTAAGTTCCTGGAGTGGCCGTCACAGTGGGCGCTGGGGGGGGAGGAGACAGCGTGGAGCGCAAGCTAGTGGCTCGCGTAGTGGCGTGTTCGCGGTGTGGGGCACTCCGGTCGGAGCAATCCAACCTCCCTTCCTTGCCGTGTGTGATCTGCGCGAGGGGTCAGGCATTGATTGAGGGGGAGCGGCTACGAGGAGGAGGAGTGATGAGCGCGAGAGGTGACCTGGATCAGTACCGTGAGGCCATCCAACGAGCTTCGGAGGAGCGGCGGTCGGGGGAGGACGCGTGGGAGCAGGCTGCTCGCCTGATCGGAGAGCGAGACAAGTTGGCGTCGGCACTCTCTCTCCTGGTCAACGTGATCGAAGCGGAGCGATCTGCTTGGGAGTGGGAAGACATCAGGGAGCGCTATCCCGACTTTCTCGCTGCGCCGGTGTTGGCTGCGAAGCGGGAGCTGGAGGAGGTGGCGTGAGCGGCGTTTACGGTTCGCTGGTGGTTTGGGGCCTCGTGCAACGCGAGGACGGCGACGTCTTCGATGTCACCATCGGGGAACGTCCCCTCTCCGGGTGTCTACTGCCGTTCGACGGCACGCACGTCCACGTGCTTCGTGCCTTCGCGGCTAATTCGATCACGCCGGTTGATCTGCCTGGCCTCCAGGCGGCGGTGCTCGATGGCGTGGTTGCGGCGGCGGCGGGGTACAGGCAGCCGGACTGGAGCGAGGTGACGCCCGGCGATTATTGCGACGAGGAGTGCAGCGTTGGAGGTCACGACCTGCGAGCGGAGTTTTTCCACTACGTGGGGCAGCACTGCGTGCTGGTGGCCTCGACGCTACCGATCGACGTGGCGGAGTTTGAGAGGGGGGGCTGACTGATGGATCGCTACCGCTACCGGCTGTTGAAGACGGAGGAGCACACGCTCCTCCTGCGGGACGATGGGGGCCGGATCTGGTTCCTGAAGCTCCATCCGTTGCAATCAAGCGAAGCGTTCGACTGGGAGCTGTGGGCGGATTACAAGCACTGTAACTTGGGCAAGCTCGCGGCGCTCGTCGCTGACGCGCTGATGGGGAAGGAGGGGTGATGGAGGTGTTGCTGTTGGGGGTGGTCTTCGCTGCGCTGGTGGGGTACTCCTGGTGGTCCCACCACGAGCACCTGCGGCGGCGGGCGGAGTGGTCGGAGCTGGAGCGGGACCTGGCCAACTACCGGGCGAGTCGCTCGGAGGAGGATTCTGATGAGTGAGGCTGTCGCGGTTGTCGAGTCGTTGCCCGAGCGGTGCGGCCTCTGCGCCGGGGAGGACCCGCGGTGCTACTGTGGCGCGCTGGCGGACGTGAGGTACTTCCGGGACTTGCTGGTGAAGGAGCGAGCCAAGGCGGTGCGATACTTCAGGGAGCGGAACGAGGTGGTCACCAGGGCAGAGCGGGTCAGGGCGGAGAAGGCGACCGCCGAGGAGCTACTGAGCAAGGCCGTGCAGGCGGCGCAGGACGAGGCGGTGGAGCACTATCAAGCGCGCAAGCGGGCGGAGAAGGAGTTGCGCGATCGGCCGTTCCGCGACGCGCCACCGCAGGCGCTCCTCCTGCGGTGGCAGCGGGCGGCCCGGGAGGCTCAGGAGAAGCAAGCTTACTGGGAGGCGAACTACCAGCATGCGGCGCAGGAGCGGGACGCTGACGTAGCCGCCAACGCAGAGGCGCGCGCCGTGCTGGAGGCGCGGGTCAAGGAGCTGGAGTTCTACCTGGCGGGCACCGAGGGGTCGCGCAAGTCGGCTTGGGCGCGCGTGGCGGAGCTGGAGCGTGAACTGAAGAACGCGCAGAGTCAGCCGTGGCTCGGCCTGGCGACGACGGCGCAGCTCCTGGCCGAGTTGCAGGCGCGGGCGGAGGTGGGCGGGTACGCTGAGTACCGGACGGTTGGTTGCGAAGAAGGAGGAGGCGAGTGATGGGCAAGCAAGTTGATTTGGGGCCGGGGCGCGTCGAGCGCCGTCATCCCGCGGTTGGGGTAGCGGTCGTTTTCGTCGACGAGCGGGGCGAGGAGCGCTGGGCGCTCGTGACGGCAGTCTGGGGGCCGGCGGATTCACCGAGTTCCCCGGCGGTCAACCTGTGCCTCGTGTCGAGCGACGAGGACGAGGTGAATCCGGCGGGGCGAGCGTTGACCTGGCGCACCTCGATCGTCCACCGTTCGCTGCAGGCGGCGCCGGGCAACTACTGGCGGTGGCCCGAGGAGGTGGTGTTGTGACCGAGGTTCAGGCGAGACGGCTGGTGGAGATTTTGCACGCGCTGCGGTGGTACGACGTAATCCATCTTCTTGACACGATCCGTGACCTGCCTCCGTACTGCTGGGTCAACCTCCGGTTGGCGGGGAATGAGCGAGTGGCGAGCATCCGCATTGAAGAGGATGGGTGGCTGACTGGCTACTTGACCCACGCCGACGCGGTGGGACCGGATGAGGTTACGCGGATGGAGTGGACGCCCCGTCAATTGGTTGCCCTCGCCGTGCGGTGGATGGAGGTGGGGAAGGGAGTCGAGGTTGGGGTGGTTTCGGATGACTGACCAGGAACGCGGTGGGGTTGTGGCTCGCGCTCGGGGGCTTGGTGGTCGCGATCGCGGCGCTTTGGTGGCTGTGGAGGAGCGATGAAGGTGACTGAGGTGGTGCGCTTGGCCCGAATCTTGCGACTCTGCGAGGGGTCGCGGCTCGCGGGTTCCTGCGTCTGTGACACGACCTCGGGCGCGTCGATCGATCTGTTCTTCGGTGAGGGCGACGTCGCGATTCGGGTGACGGTTCACTGCGCGGCTGTCTCGAGCGTCGAGGCGCGGGAGTTGGTCAGCTTGGAGCGAGCGGTGGAGGTGCTGGGCGGTGACCGATAAAAAGTCGAATTACGCGCTGGATGCGGAGTACCGGAAGGTCTGCGAGGAGCGGGACGCCGCGGGGAGCGCGGAGAACACCGCTTACCGGCACCTGCAGACCCTGCAGGGGGAGCTGGCGCTGCTCACGGAGGAGCGGGATGAGGTGAAGGAGCGGTTAGGTCGTGCGCTGGCGGACCTGAAGGAGACTCGGGAGAAGCTGGCGACTGCGCAGGGCATCCTGGCCAACGCCGCGGTCGAGCGGCAGGGAATATCGGTTCTGTTGGGAGCGATCGAGGAGGCCCTGCGGGAGTACCCGCAGGTGCCGCGGGAGACCTTCATCGGTCGGGAGGACCTGGCGGCCAAGGTGACCTGGCTCGCGCGGCGAGCGGCGATGCTGGAGCGGTCGGACGTGAGCCGGTGGCAGGCGCTCGAGGAGGCCCTGCGGCGGGCCATCGACTTCTGTCACGAGGTGCTGGACGAGCACCAGCCCGCGGGTGAGTTGTTCACGCGCACGCAGGCTCATCTTGCCTACCTGGCGGGTGAGTTGCGTCGGGCGCACTCGTGCCCGGTGCGAGCGACGATGTTGGAGGACGATGGTGGCTGAGGGGGTCGTGGTCGTGACTGACGCGAATTACCAGCAGACGGTGGTTGGATCACCCCTACCTCTCCTGCTAGGACTCGGCGCTCGGTGGTCTGGGGCTTGGCACGCGCTGGAGCCGGCGCTCCAGGTGATCGCGCAGAAGCTCGCCGGCCGGCTCCGGGTGGCGGCGGTGGATTGCGACTCGAACTGGGAGGTGGTGCGGGCCTGGGCTGTATTCAGCTATCCGACGCTCATCTTGCTGTGGAGACCTCCGAGGGATGAAGGAGAGGGTGCGATTCGCGGGGACTTGGTTGAGGTAGCGCGGCTCGTGGGGCCTCGCTCGGCCCGGGACCTGCTGGCGTTCGTAGCGCCGGTCTTGGAGGAGGGAGCGTGATTACGACGTTGTTCGATCTTTGGCGAGCTGACGGGGGCATCCTACTCGAAGGCGAGGAGACGCCTGCTGGGCAAGAGCTTGTGCAAGCGATTGACCTGCTGAGGAGCTACGACCTTGAAGATATCGCGGGTCGCGTTCGCGATTTGATGACGTTTGGCTCCTTTGTTGGCCTCGGGGTGGGCTACGATGCGATCGACTTCTCGTTGTGGCTCGGGAATTTGCGAGGATCGGAGGGAAGAGCGTGACTGGGGACGAGAAGAGCAATCAGGTGAACCCGGCGAAGGTGAGCGAGGCGCTGAGTCGGGACGTGATCATCCGGGGCTACCGCGAGCTGGTGGAGCGGCAGGAGGCCCTGGTCCGGCAGCAGCAGGCGGTGATCGAGCAACTGGCGCAGCTCCTGACGCTCCTGCTCGCGCCGCGGTTGGTGCCGGACGGGGCGACCTTCTACCCGGCGGGTGGCGCGGGGGTTCCGGTGAAGGGCAAGTCGTGAGCCGCCAACACGATTCGCCCCTCCTGCGGTGGGAGGAGGTCAAGGTAGCGACTGGCTGCCACGAGGTGGCGACCCGTTGCTGCGGGGCGCGGTTGCCGGTGCGGTGCGGGTGCGGCGCCGGGTGGTTGAAGCTCAGCGCGCAGGTCTCGGGGGACGCCTTCAAGACCGCCCGGTTGGACGTGGCGCTGACGATCGAGGTGGAGCTGACGCAGCAGCTGGCGCGGGCGCTCTTGGAGCGGTGCCCGGACTGCGGGTCCTCGCGACGCTTGCGGGGCAGCTACGAGGGGGAGGTGACCGAGTGAGCGCGTTCTTTGATCGGGATCGGCGCGAGGTGGGGGTCGAGGACGTGGCCATCGCCCTGACGCTGGCCCTGGACTTCGTGGCCAACGCCGAATTGCCCGCCCAGGTGCGCCTGGAGGTGTCAGCGGGCTTCGGGGCGTGGCTGGAGTGGCTCCTAGAGGACGAGGCGACGCAGGCGCGCCTCCTGCGGGAGTTCGAGGCGGGCGCGCGGGTCGGAATCGTAGCTTCCGCGCTGGCCGCGGTCGATGAGGAAATCTACTCCTCGTTCGCGGGCCGCGATGTTTGTTCGGCTACCTTGCTCCTCTGGCGGTTCGTCTCCGCTCACCTGGCGGAGGAGGCGGCCCATCAATCTCGTTCGGCGCGAGTGGAGGCTTGCCTGGTGGATTTGCGGTTGGCTAGCGCCGGTCGCCGGGGTGAGGTGCTTGCCGATTTGAACGGTCTGGCGTGCCGGTGGCGGTCGGTGGCGTGGTTCGGACGCGTTTACCCGCTCTCGGAGCTAATGGCGCTCGGGGGTTCGGGTCACCTGGCGGCGCGCCGAGGTGAGGATTGGCGGTGAGGCCCGGAACGATTCGAGCGAGGAGGCTTGGCTTGCGGTCTGTGCTTTCGTTTTCGATCGATCAGTGCTCTCTTGATGATGTTACAAGGTGCGTGAGTGTCGCGGTCGATCTCGCGGTGCTCGCGCTCGGGGACGACCGCTCGGAGGCTGGGGGCGAGCTGATCGTTGACTTGGACAGCGCGGGCCGCTGGCGGCTCGTGAGCGAGGTCTGCTTGGCGGCGAGCGAGTGGCTGGGGGAGGACGCGGCGGCGCTTCAGGTGCGCCTCGCGCGGGCGGGGGGCGACTTTGAGGGGGAGGTCGAGCTGTTGAGCGACTCGTTGTCTACGCTCGCGTGGGTCGCTAACCAGCGGACGGGCGAGGAGACCGGTGCGCTGACGCCGCCGGACCTTGACCCGCTGGATGACGAGAGCGTTGACGGCCTCCTCGCCCTGCTGGAGGCGTCAGCCGCGCACCTGCGGCGCGTGGCTTGGTTCAGCGACGTGGTGCCCGCGGGGACTCTGCGGTGTGCGGGTGGGTCTGGCCTGCGCGCGGGGGTGGCGCGGTGAAGCCTTGCGCGGTGTGCTTGGATTCTAAGGGATTCACGGTGCGGCCGTGCCCCGGGTGCGGCCATCAGAAGCGGCTCAGCCCCGAGCGTGCGCTGCTCTACCGGCTGCCGTTCGACCACCTGGTCCAGCCCGGCGACCTCGATCGGTGGACCAAGAAGCGGGCGAAGTTCGCGGAGAAGGCGGTTGAGTCGATGAACTGGCGCGGTCGCCGGTGGGCGAAGTTCTACGAGGAGGGCTATTGATGGTCGTGCGAGTGCTTTCGTTTGGGAGGTTTTTCTGTGCCTTTAAGAGATCATGGTGAATCCACCGGGGTGATGCTCGCGATCTTCGAGGCGAGCTGATGCGGCTCCTCACAGCGGTGCGGGAGCGGACGGCGCTGGGGCTCTTCCTGGTGGCGTTGTACTCCCACGTCCTGCAGGCCCTGGCCTCGGACGGGTGGGCCTTGGCGCTGTTCTGGGGTTGGTTGGTCGTTGGCGTGACGCTGGTCTTCGGGGTGGAGTGGACCTTCCCCGATGCTGGGTGAGAGGAGGGAGCGTGGAGTTCGATGAGAAGGTGCCGCTGACGATCGAGGAGTTGATCGCACGGTTGCGGGCGGTGCAGGTGTTGCTAGGATCGGGGGTGGGTGTCAAATGCTCCCTGCAGTTCAATGACCGGTCCACCGGGAGGACATGTAAGTTTGGGAGCGTCGTGGACGTATCCGTGGACAGTGACAACAAGATCCTGCGGTTGGTGGCGGAGGAGCGGTGGTAGACTTTCTCTGCGGGGACGCGAGGGAGATTCTTGCGCTGCTACCTGCCGGCTGCGTCCACGTCGCGGTGACCTCGCCTCCCTACATGAATCTTCGAGATTACGGTTTGGAGCCGGTGACGTGGGCTGATGGTGAGGTGTGCTGCCTGGGTCTTGAGGAATCGGTGGGCTCTTATATCCGGCACATTGTCGAGGTGTTTGCCGAGGTCCACCGCGTGCTGCACGACGAAGGTTTACTCTTTATTGTGATCGGCGACTCGTACGCGCGCAATCCCAAGAAGGGCCAGCACCGGCCGGGTGACCCGGGGAAGCAGGCGTACGTGTACGACCAGGGCGGCGGCCGGGCCTCGACCGCCTTCGACCCGGTGGGGAGCGGGTTGAAGGAGAAGGATCTTTGCTTGGTTCCTCATCGAGTAGCGCTGGCGCTGCAGCAGTGGGGATGGTTTGTTCGTAATTTCATCATCTGGGAACGGCCCAATTGCTTGCCGGAGAGCGTCAAGGATCGGTTTACGGAGAGCCATGAGTACGTTCTGATGCTTACGAAGTCACCTCGGTACTTCTTTGATGCCGAGCCGATCCGTGAGGCGACAGCAGGTGTTGCGGGAGGTACGCGTCATCCGCGAACTGTGTGGTCGATCACCACCCAGCCACTGAAGGATGTTCAGCACTTCTCGGCGTTCGCAGAGGCGCTGGTGGAGCGGTTGCTGCTCTGCGGATCCAGCGAGGTCGGGGCCTGCCCACTTTGCTCCGCGCAGTGGCGGCGGGTCGTGGCGCGCGGGGAGCCCGACCTGGAGCACCAGCGCGCCTGCGGGGGCGATGACGGGGGCGAGTACGAGGGGGAGAACCAGAAGGACTACGCCGAGGCCGGCGCGCAGGCGGCGAGCGACGTGAAGCGGCGCATCCTGGCGGGGCTCTGCGCGCGAGAGACGGTGGCGTGGAGCCGGACTTGCAAGTGTCCGCACCAGCCGCCCGTTCCGAGCGTCGCGCTCGATTGTTTCGCAGGAAGCGGGACTGTGGGATTGGTTGCCAAGCGACTAGGCAGGCAGGCGATCTTGATCGATCAATCGGAAGCGTACATAGTCATGAGTCGAAAGAGATGTGGGGAGGAATCTTGATGCCTGACGTGATGATTCGGTACCGGTGCGTGGCGTGTCGGATCGTGATCGTGCTGGACGCACCTTCGCTGCTGCAACTGATTGCCCAGTCTGCGGAGGCGATCCGCAATGGAGAGCGAGGTTCGTCCCTTTGGTTCGACGACGGTCATGACTTTGATGTCACCTTGGTGTGCAGCCGGTGCAACGACCGTGAGAAGCTGGGTGCGGCGCTGGCGGCGAGCTACGAGGAGGAATCCGATGGGCCTTGATGTAAGTCATGGTTGTTGGTCCGGCGCTTACAGCGCCTTCATGCGGTGGCGGCGCCAGCTCGTCGAGTGCGCGGGCATCCCCCTGCCGCTGATGGAGGGGTACTACGTCCCGCCGAGCGAGGAGTGCCTGGAGTGGCTCCGCCCCCGCGAGGGTGGGCCGCTCTGCCAGTCGCACCTCGGGCCGGCGCTCACCTACTGGCTGGACGACGTGCGGTCGGCCCTGCCCCTGTCGTGGAGCCTGTTCAAGTGGAACTGGCGGATGGGCATCGTCGAGGATCCGTTGATTGTCTTGCTCGACCACTCAGACTACGACGGCGAGATCGAGGCGGGGGATTGCGGGCTACTCGCGCGGCGGCTGGAGGAGCTGCTGCCGCAGCTCACGGAGCTGCCGGATGACCCGGGACACATCGGCAACTGGGTCGAGAAGACGCAGCAGT
>ERZ1292644.1210-Hain-H14-01um-R2-1210-length-13858-cov-4_pt1 | contig 13858 bp, 20 predicted proteins | sample MGYA00564402_ERZ1292644 | MGnify/ENA primary metagenome ERZ1292644 (study PRJEB36523, sample SAMEA6512644) | groundwater metagenome | collected 2019-01-09 | study: AquaDiva: Metagenomics assemblies of 32 groundwater samples
AGAATATAAAAAATCAAGCTTTAAGCTCCGCGAAGACCCTCGAGTTACCAATGTGGGGAAATTCATAAGAAGGCATTCGATAGATGAAATTCCACAGCTTATTAATGTTCTAAGGGGAGAGATGAGCATCGTTGGCCCGAGACCCTATTATACTGATGAGCTTACGCAGCAAACCGCCAAGTATCCTCATACAAAAAAGCTCCTGAAGGAAGTCTTGTCGGTAAGACCCGGAATTACCGGATTTTGGCAGGTTTCGGGGAGAAGTGAGGTAAACTTTGACAAGAGAATAGAAATGGATGCCTATTACGCCAGAAAACGGTCCATCTGGTTAGACATTCTTATCCTTCTTAAAACCCCTTGGGCGATGATCTTCGGCAAAGGGGCTGTTTAGAATTTGGGGTTTAGGGTTTAGAATTTTTCTAGTATTATTAATCTATGGATAAAAATGACAAAGTGGGCGATATTCCGCAAATAAAGCCCGAGAGCGGCGAATCTATTCTTATTCCCGAGGAAATAAAACCCCCGATAAGCGAAGGCCCACAGCAAATTCCTGTTGAAAAACCCAAGTTCAAAATAAATTTGCCAAAGGGTAGGGTAGCTAAAGTCCTTACGGGTCTCGGAATCGCTCTGGTTCTTTCTTTGACTGCCTTGGCCATTCCCGCCTACACAATTTACGGGAAAGCCATGAAGCTGAAAAATTCGGCAACTAAGCTTATAGAGGCAGGCAAGGGGCAGAATATTGACGCGATTCGAGTTGAGCTGGGAAACACAAAAGGGAGTCTGGGACAACTGCAAAAATCTTTCCGGCTCATTGCCTGGGCAAAGTTTGTTCCCCTTTTCGGAGATTACATATCGGACGTTGACCATGCACTAAAAGCTGGAGGATATGGGCTGGCAGCGGCGGAGGTTACCCTGGTGACAATCGAACCCTATGCGGACATTTTGGGTTTTACCGGTGGACAAGTTCAGGGAGCTGTCGCCGATGGAGCCAAGACGGCCCAAGAGCGGATAGATTTTTTGGTTAAAGCAATTCCCGACCTTGTTCCCAAAGCGGATGAAATTTCTCAAAAAGTAAGTTCGGCCCGTCAAGAACTTGATTACATCGACCCTAACCGTTATCCGCTAAAGTTTAGAGGTAAAGAGGTCAGAGAAAAGATTAAGAAAGCTCTTGAGCTTGTGGGTAAGTCGGCGGAGGCGGTTAGCTCGGCAAAACCGATGCTTGAGGTTTCCCCATATCTTCTTGGGTTGGACGAGAAAAGACAGTATCTGGTTCTTTTCCAAAACGACAAAGAGCTTCGCCCAACCGGGGGCTTTTTGACCGCCTACTCGATTATGAAAGTAGATAAAGCCAAGTTTGAGCCGGTACTCTCAAATGATATTTATAACTTGGACGGTAAATACAAACCGACCCTTACAGTCCCGGGCCCGATTGCAAAATACATTAAGGGTCCCTACATCCTTTCCAAAGGTTGGAGATTAAGGGACATGAACTGGTCGCCGGATTTTGAAGAGAGCATGGTCCTTGTAAGCAAAGAGGCGGGGAAAGTTGGGATTAAGGGAGTGGACGGGATTATCGCCGTTGATACCCATCTTCTTGTAAATCTTTTGGATGCAATAGGAGAAATCGGGGTGCCGGGATTTGGAAATTTTAGCACTAAAATTTTGCCGGAATGCGATTGCCCCCAGGTCATTTTTGAACTCGAGAGCTTTGCCGACACCGAAGGCCCGATTGTCTGGAGCGAAAATGAACCGGGTAAAATCGTCTACGCGCCTGCAAATTATGACAACAGGAAAAAAATAATCGGCCCTCTTATGAATTCCATTCTGGCAAATGCGATGGGACAGCCAAAAGACAAACTACCCAAGCTTTTCGAGGCGGGCTTTAAATCCCTAATGGAAAAGCACGTTCTTTTCTATTTGTTTGACGAAAAAGCCCAAACGGCGGTTGAAGACTTTGGGGTTGCCGGGAAAATCAAGGACTTTTCGGGAGACTACTTACATATAAACGATTCAAACCTCGGAGGCAGAAAATCGAATCTCTATGTAACCCAAGAAGTCGAGCAGGAGATAGTAGTTACCAAAGACGCTGCAATTTAAAAAACGATTAGCATTACCTACAAAAATCCAATGAAGCACGACGGCTGGCTAAACTCGGTTCTTCCCAACTGGGTAAGAATATATGTTCCCAAGGGAAGCGAGCTAATGGATTTTACGGGAGTCGAGGCAAAGGAAGATGTGTATGAAGAATTCGGCAAAACCGTCTTCGCCGGATTTTTCCAACTTAGACCGGAAGGAATTGCCAAAGTGACCGTAAAATACAAACTTCCTTTCAAGGGAAATGAAGAGCTAAAACTTCTTGTCCAAAAACAGCCCGGAACGGATGCCCCGCTTTATAGAATCCGGATAGGAAAGCGCGAAGAAGAAGAGTTCTTAAAAACGGATAAAGAATTTAGACTTCGATTATAATTAGGGGATGACTCCAAGAACCTACTCAGACGAGGGCATTGTCCTTGCCCGCCGAAGTTATGGCGAAGCCGATAGAATTATTTCGGTCTATTGCAAAAATCACGGCCGGGTTTCATTGATGGCTAAAGGAGTCAGACGTACGACCAGCCGGAAAAGAGGACATCTGGAGGTGTTTTCGCAAATTCGATTCCAGGCAACCAACGGCAAAGGCCTTGATTTACTTACCGAAGCAGAAACAATGGACAACTTTCCCGAAGTTCGAAAAAATCTCAAAAAAGTAGCTCTTGCCTACTATTTTATGGAAGTTGTCGGCCGCACCACCCACGATGGCCAACCCCATCCGGAGCTTTATTCCAATGTTCTTAAGAACTTAAGAATGTTAAAAACCGAAATCAAGCTCAAAAAACTCCGCTTAGACTTTGTTCTTATACTTTTGACTGTTTTGGGTTTTTGGCCCAAAGGCCGCCCTCTTCCCAACCCGGATGCCAAACTTGCCGAAGTTACCGAAAGGAATCTTTCCACAGTTCGCGTAGGCAAGCGGCTGTTAAAATAGTTGTATGAATTGGAAAAAGAAATTAACCCCGGAGGAGTACAATATCTGTTTTCTTAAGGGCACGGAACCTCCGGGAAGCGGGAAGTATTATAAACACTCAAAAGCCGGAATGTATCATTGCGTCGCCTGCCACCAGGCGCTTTTTTCTTCAAATACAAAGTACGACTCCGGAACCGGCTGGCCGGCTTTCTGGGACTGGGCAAAACCCGGAGTAGTAGATGAAAAAGAGGACTATAGCATGGGAATGAAGAGAACAGAAGTAACTTGCTCAAAATGTGGCTCTCACTTAGGACATCTTTTCGGAGACGGCCCCGCCCCCACCGGCCGGAGATATTGTATAAACTCCTTGGCTCTTGATTTTGTCCCCAAGAAAAAATCCTAATTTAACTAAAAATGGTAAAATTGGGCAAGTTATGGTCATCACAAAATCAACCCCCTATACAAAAGAAGAAATCAAAAAATTAAGAGAGCTTTTTGATACATACGTAAAAACCGTAATCGACATCGAAAAGAAAATCTGTTCAGCCGGCTGCGACAGGCACTTCGAGTCTGAAGAAATACTTCTAAAGCAAGGCTCCAAACAATCAAATATCTGGGGTGGGGGGATAGACCTCGCCACTAAAACTATCGACTATAATTCCTTTATAAATATCCGCCCCAATGACAACAACGAAAGCAATGAAATTCAAAATGCTAAAATTAGAGAAAGGTATAACAAACTGACGGAGTATTTTTTTAAAGAAGTACTGTGACTAAAAACAAAACTGAAATAGCGGCTCTGGCTATGGACTTAAAAAGAATAGCGCTCGGCTATCATAACGGGTCAACCAAAACCGCCGAACGTTTTACCCAAGAGGCGTTAAAAAGGAAAGAGGAAATAGGGCGACGCTACGAAGCAGAGTATATCAATAAAATCTTAAACACACTCCCGAAAACACTTAGCCAAAAAGACAAAAAGAGACTTGCCGAAGACGCCTTGATGTATTCAACCATCTTCCAAAACTATGCTATCCACAATTCCTCCTAATGCCCTCGCCCCAGGCGTAGACTAGATTTTCTTAAGAATGTATGTTCCCGGACGATTTACGGGGTTAAAAGCACAGGCAAATCCCGGTTTGTCTTTCAGTTTCACTAAAAACGGGAGATTGAAAATTTTTCTCCAGTCTCGTCCCCTGTACTTTTCTGACTCTTTTTCTAAAACCAGAAATCCATCCGCTTTAAACAAATCCTCCCAAAAAGATACATTGGAGCCTTTATCGGACCTGTCTATATGTCCCGTGACGTTTTGAAATCTCGCTTCAGAGGGATCGGCGATTACAATAAATGCTTTAGCGCCCAGCTTAAGAACCCTTTTTATTTCCTTTACTGCCGCCTCAGCGTTGGGAATGTGTTCCAGAACGTCGGTGGAAACTATAGCATCGAAAGATTCGCTCGCGAAAGGCAGGTTTATAACGTCGGCCTGTGTGGATTCGATTAAATTTTCTTTACTTTTGGCCGCGGGATTTAAGGCAAGCTCAACGCCATAGAATTCCAGGTTTCCGTCAACCTCATCTTTTATAGCTTTACCGAGAATACCAAGACCACTTCCCAGCTCTAAAATTCTTTCTCCACCCTTTAGGTCTAGTTCTCTTGAAATATTTCTTGCGGCAAGTTTAAATCGAAAAGGAGCAACTCTTTCTCTGAGCTTGGAAACGGCATCTGCCACCGATAGAATTTTTAATTCAAAAGGTCCGTAAGCATATTTGTAATCAATCGTTGGTAAAACCTCGCTAGTTTCGGGAAAACCGGACATACAATATAAGTTTACAACAAACATAACCATCAAGTTTAGCTTCAAGCACGAAAAGGTGGTAAAATAGGCCAGCGTGGATACCCTCATAAGCCGTCTTATTTTGATAAAAGGCCGCATAAGAAAAAGGCTCCATAGTCTATCTTTGAGATTTAAGGCTTACGTCAGGCGTCTTCTTTTCCCCTTATACCTTTTTCCCATAAAAATCGTTACCTACTCGGCTTACTACCTTGTGAAGTTTTCCCTAAAGCTTATCTGGTACTTACTAAGTTGGCCTTTCAGGAAATGGTCAAACTTTTTTAAAACCGTCATCGGAGCGGTTCTTTTCTCCTACCTCCTTTTTTCCCTTCTGGTGATTGCCGACTATATGAGGGAGAATTACGGCGGTTTCGCAAAGTTCTTCTGCGGATTCGGGGGCACGCGCTGGCTGGGCAAATACGCGGTAAGGGTTGTCGGAGGATACGGAGAAGGAAGCGGATTTTTCATTGCGGATGATCAAGTCCTGACAAATTTCCACATTATTGCGGACGAGCCATCACCCAAAGTTATTTTCCCGAACGGAACATTCACAACGCCGGAGAAAATCCTCGGGGACAAAAACGCGGACCTGGCCTTGATTTTTGTAAAAGAAGGCAAACCCGAGATGGTGCGCACGCTTATGAGTCCTTTGGTCCTGCATAACGATGAGCCCATGGTCTCCGTCGGCTACGCCCTGGGCACGAGATTAAAAGGGGAACCCACGGTTCTAAAAGGAAGGTTTAACGCCGTAAGAGAAAGCAAAAACTTTCCCGTTACCTACCTGCAAACGGATATAAACCTGGTTAGGGGGATGAGCGGCGGGCCGCTTTTTGAGAAATGCGGGAAAGTTGTGGGGGTAAACACCATGGGACTTGCGGGACTTTCCCTTTTTATCTCAAGCGTTTCGGTAGACGAACTTGTTCCGACTTTTACGGATAAAGATGTCAAAAAAATCGAAATCGACACCTCCACCCCCGAAGGGGCAGTAAAAGCCTTCTACACTTACTTAAAGGCAAGAAGAATGGAGGAGGGATTTAATCTATTAAGCGAAGATTATTTGCAAAAAACAAATTTTGAAGAATGGACTAACCGTTTCAAAGATATACTGGATGTTCAGATTTACGGAACAAAAAAGGAGGAAGGAAAAAAAGACACCGTATTTGTAAAATTCTCGACAACAAACTGGGTGGACGGGGAAGTGGAAGAGCATTATTACGAAGGCACCTGGCAGACGGTCTTGGAAGACGGAGTTTATAAGATGTATAGAAGTAATATTAAGGAGGTAGAAAAACCCTCTTGGGAATGGTTTTATGAAATTTAGCTCCCTCGCCGCTAGAGTAAAAAGGTGCTAAAATACGGGCAGAATGATCTTTTTTACAAGACACGCTAGTAGGCTTGAAAATATTTTAAAAGCACGAAAATTAGAAACAAGAACAAAATATGGTGATTTTGCTACTGTTTCATCTTTGGATAAAGGTCACGATTTGAGGATAATCTATGATATAATTGACAAGGATATAAAGGTAATAACATTCCACATAGCCAAGAAAGGAAGATATATATGAAAATTAAATATTACAAGGAAGATGATATATTAGTAGTAAGGTTTTCTGAAAAATCGGTAGATGATTCGTTTGAAGTTGATAATGCAATTCTGGAAGTTGATAAGAAAAATGAGCCTGTTGCTTTGGAAATTCTTAATGCTTCTAAATTTTTAAACCTTACTTCAAAAAATCTCCCAAAAGAAGTAAAACAAAAATTCTTCGCAATATAAAAGAGGTCCAACCTCTATTTTTAGGTTTTTAGTCTTAATTATTAAGTTTCAATTGGCAAATTTAGCTTCAAGAGAGTAAAATAGGCCAGGATGCTCTGGATTTTGACAGGCAACGAAGAAAACTGGGAAACGGCCTTCAATAGTGGGAATGTGTGGGGCGTAAGAGAAGGGGGGCTAGTTAATCGCTGGAAGAAACTTCAAAAAGGCGAAATTTTAGTCTTTTACGCTAAATCTCCTGTAAAAGGTCTTATAGGTGTAGGAAAGATAGAATCTAAATTCAAACAAGATAAGCCGCTTTGGCCAGACGAAGTCCGATTAAATGCAGTGATTTATCCCTACAGGTTTGATTTTCAAATCCTTGCCGTATTGTCTCCGGATAAATGGCATACAGAAGCTATCTCGATTTTAGATCTTCCATTAAGCATTCAGGCTGGAGTTAACCCAGTTAGCAATCAGGCCTCTGTGGCTGAAATCACAAATCGACTTAATGATAGATTCGGAATTAATCTCGGAGTTCCAAGGGCCGAAGAAAAAACCCAACCCAAAACTGAACAATCATTACACAACCAAATAAGAGATAAGCTTGTGGAAATCGGGACAATGGAAAAGCTGATAAGCGAGAAAGAATACCAAATCGATGGAGAGAGACTAGATGTGGCTTGGAGAAAAGTTCCAAGAGCGGTACCCTCAAAGGTTTTTGAGGTACAAATAGGAGGAAGTCCGCATCAGGCGCTTGCCAAACTAAAACATGCGAATGATCTCTGGAACAGTGAGCCGTTTATTATTGTCGACCGAGAAAATCTTTCTAAGGTAGAAACCTTACTTTCAGGCACTTTTCATGAACTAAGGCCACATATACATATAATTAGTACTGATAAAGTTGAACAGTTGTACGAGTCCCTCACAAAAGAGAGCTTTTTAAAACGTGATTTTGGATTGGAATAAAATTTGACCCCACGATTTGTATTTCGTATATAATAATTGATAATTAGGAAAAATCAGCGTTGACAGTTTTTCTTTCATGGGGTGTAATGTATGCATGGCATTAAATAAAAGTGATTTGGATCAGATAGATAACCGTTTAGATAAACGCTTTGAGCATTTAGACAAACGTTTGGATAGACGATTTAAGGAAAATACAAAAGAGATTCTTAGCCAAGTTGGCTATAAGCTTAAGGACCAAAAGGAAATGATTCTTACAGAGATTGATAACAAGTTACAAAATCTAAAAAGTGATTTTTTCGAGAAAATTGATCCTATTTTGAAAGAAGTAGTAACAGCCAGGGAGGAAAGTCCTCTAGTTGAGAATAGATTAGAAGCGTTAGAGGAGATTCATCCTAAAGGGAAACACGTACTAACTTCTTAAATTTCATTAAACTTCATTTTTCAAATCCTTTGATTAACTTCCTCCTACACCAAGCTTGCCTGTCGGCAGATAAGGCTACGGAAGGACAAGCCAGAATGGCTAAGTCCCACGATCTTTATATTTTGTATTTAGTGGAGATTAATTTAGAAGGACGATTGAGAGATTCAGGAGTGTGGCGAAAGACACCCAGAGAAGATATGGAATAAGCAGATAGCCTGCAAGTTTCGATATCTTTAAAAATTCCAGTTTTGTTTTGTAAATTAAAACCCAAAGGATAATAATTTCCAAAAAAGCCAGAGTCGGATGCCTCAAACCAAAAAATATTAAAGACCAGAAAAAATTTGCTGTAAGTTGCAGCCAGAAGTACTTTAAAGCTGTGGCTTTTAACTTGGATTTGCTTTGAGAAACAAGGTACGCCGCGTAACCCATCATAAGATATAAAATTGTCCAGACAGGCGCAAATAACCATGAGGGAGGGTTAAAGAAAGGTTTATTAAGAGAGGCGTACCACGTAGGAATTGCAGGGGAAGTGAAGATGGAACCCAAAACTCCAACTAGCAGAGGAACAAAAAGATAAAATCCTAGGGCAGTTAATTTCTTCACAATTTATTGTACCACCTTCAAATTTGACCCCATCCAAATCGCTTTTCTCGACCCTGATTTTGGAATTAGGGATTAAGAGTTAAGAATTACATCAGGGAAGTGCTAAAATAGTCGCCATGATAACTCATGAAGGGGAAAAAGAGGGCTCTTCTTCGAGAAGAATTTCCGACTTTCTGCCTTCCTCGGAAAAGTCAGGTTTTATTAGATCGGATCCTTTGCACAGTGAGATGTTGGTAGGGATTTCGGAAGTAATGACGAAGGAACCCGATATTAGTTTTAACAGAGCAGTAAGTAAGCTTCCCAATACCCTTTACAAGTGAAGTCTCAGCTTCTGTCCAGAGTTATTTAAGAGAATTTCCCGAGGTGGTTAATTATTTGTCCCACTTGATAAAAATTGAAGGAATTGACGGGCGAGGTTATGTTCTTAGAACCGATATTCCTAGCTTTAATTCCTTTTTACAGAAACCTCGGAAATTTACTTCAAATTAGAACCCATAATACCGATTTGTAACATTTATCGCATTATGGTAGAATCATCCCCTAGTAAATTAGATCCTATGGTTGGAACCGGAATACAGAGTATCTCATCGTTGGCGTTTTTGGGCTTTCCCTTTTTGGGGTATGGCTTTAATGATTTATTGATTTTTCTCACTCAAGCCCTCGGAGCTCTGGTCATTATCAGCTTCGTAGTCACTCGCATCTTAAGGCTGTTTATAAAATAACTTAATGGATTTAATAATTAGTATTGTTTCTATATTGGTCGTATTTTTCGGGTTGATTAACTTATTTCGTATGTCTTTCTTTTTAATCGGATCAGATATTTATAGACTCCGAAACCATATTCAAAGAAAGAAAAAGTCTAATTATCAGCCAGTAGTCAGTGTTGTGATTCCCGCCTACAACGAAGAAAAAAGTATTGTTGCAAGTATTATCTCTGTATTAAGTAGTGACTATCCAAAAAATAAACTTGAAGTAATCGTTGTTAATGATGGCTCAATTGACGAAACAGAAAATGTTTTGAAAAAGTTTCTATCCAGGAATAATTACAGCAATGTAAGGCTGGTAACACAAAATAATGGCGGTAAAGCACACGCTTTAAATAACGGCATTAAAAATTATGCAAAGGGAGAGCTAGTAATGTGTTTGGATGCGGATTCGATATTGACAAAAGATACAATAAGAAATGCAGTCAGGTACTTTGAGCAAAAAAATGTAGTTGCGCTGGCTTCAAATGTAAAAATAAAAAAAGCCAAGGGAATTCTGAATTTAATTCAAGCTTTTGAGTACGCAATCAATTATCAGATGAAAAGAGCCCAGACACTTTTTAATATTGAATATATCATCGGAGGAATAGGCTCGATGTTTAGAAGAAGTAATCTTCAGTCTATAGATTTTTATGATATTAACACGGTGACGGAAGATATCGATGTAACAATGAAAATACTAAGAAACGGCAATAAAAAATACAGGGTTGTCTACGCGGCTGACGCAGTTACCTATACCCAGAGTGCATTGACCTTGGGTGATTTAATTAAGCAAAGGCATCGTTGGAAATGGGGGAGATATCAAACTTTTCTTAAAAATAGGTCCATGTTTTTCTCTGGTGATAAAAAATATACGAAGGGTCTAAGCTGGTTTTACTTACCTTTTGCTGTATATTCAGATTTAGCGTTCTTTTTTGAACCTTTACTAGTAACTTACATCTGGTTTGTTGTAATTTATTATCACGATATTAAAAGTGTGCTCACTATGATTGCAGTGGTAACTTTCTATATGGGAGTTAATATTCTGGCAGAAGAGACATTTTCTATAAGAGAAAAAATAAAATTATTATTATTATCTCCTTTGATGTATTTTCTTTTTTATATATTAAGTATGGTTGAATATATAGCGCTTTTAAAATCTTGGCTTAATATACGAAAGCTTCGTGAAAGCCTTTTATATAATAAAAACAGTTGGCAGCCTATAAAAAGATCGGGCCTTGATAGTTAAATGTATATTGCTCCAGAGATGTATCTGTACTGAGGCTTTTGGAGTGTAGGAAAATTTGACCCCTCCATCGCTAAAGCTACGAATGGGCAGGCCCCATAATCCACTCGGTAAGCTCGGGATTATAAACCTTCGACGGTTTTTAGCTCCGCTAGAAGCTTTTCTCTTGGTGCCCCAAAACGTTTTGGAAAAGCATCCATTATTAATTTAACCAGTTTATATGTTGAATTTATTGCCGAAGTTGCTGCTTTGGTGGCACCCAGGCCTCTTGCTCTTTTATAATATTCATCTCGAATTTTAGCAACCGTCTGTCTTGTTTTCCTTTCATCTCCGTCATGCATTTTTAATGTCTCTGTTGCTATTGTATGAAGGCCAAGCCTTGAATCGTGTTTAAGGTCGAGTACGTCGTCACAACACTGAAGCCCCATAACTATATTAAAAAGAGCGCATAACTTTCTTTCCATACTAGTTTCCGGATTACCCTCTAAAATCCAGTTATATTTTTCTTTTACGGCTTGTGTAGTCCTTTTTTCTATTTTAGGCAGAACCCTAGCTTTTAGTTCCGAATGGTCTAAAACAATTGCCGATAAGTTTACCAATGACACAGCATTTTCAAGTGCTCGGTAGGCGATTACATTGCCCTGATAATATGTTCCTTCGCTTTTTTTCCTTTCGTCTCTGTTTATCAAAGCAATCTCGGCCATATAATTATTTACGACTGCGCGCCTTACTTCGTGGCCTTCTTCAGGCTCTCTCAATCTTGTAAGAGTCGCTCTTCTTTCTCTTTGAATTGACTGATAATGTGTTCTTACTACGCCAAATGAGCCGGAAGGTAAATCTTTCGATTCTGCAGCGATAGGAATTATGTCTAAAAGGTCGTTTGTTCTTGCCTGAAATTGAGCCATATTTACATAAAAATCAATATTTGAATTATCTTGGATTGGAAAATGTCCCTTAAAGACAGCTGTAAGCCCTACCAAAGTAAGTGCGCTTGGCCTGATCCTGAGCCCTCTAACAAATAGCTCTTTTGTTACATTAACTGTTTCCTTTGCGAGGTCGGGGAGACCAATTCTTTCGTTATTCATTCCGATAGCGAGCAGTCATAAGTTTTTTTAGAATAACGAAATGTTAACAAAGAATGGGTTTTGTGGCAAATCTTTTGATACTAAAATTATTCCTAAATTGGCCCAGTTTGGAAATGGGATTGGTGATATAATGATTTATTGTTGAACGATCTTCCTTTAGTTAAATTGATTGATACTTTCTTACAAAGGGGCGGGCGGATTGATAAGTATTATCTCCGGGATATAAACCGCGGAAAACGCACTCTGGTCCATTTGCACGGCTGGTATAGCGGCCAAAATATCCGCTCGGCAATCCTCAAAGCCTTCGGTAAAGTGTAGAATAAATCTGGTAAACTTTAAACTATGAAAGAAAGAGGAGAAAGTAGAGTAGTTACCACTTTAGAGGCTGAGGTTAGCCGGGAAAATTGGGAGGCTTTGCAAAAGGCATATAAGGAGCTTGGGGCGGAAAGTAAAATTCGGCCATCCCAATCCTTTCTTCTTCAAAGTAAGGAAAATCCCAACCTCTGGAGAATTATAAGCATTTGGGAAGATATGGGAACTTTGCAAAAGCTAAGGGAGTCCGGAGAAACTCCTGCAGGGATACTTATCTTTAGAGCCGCCGGGGGAGAACCCAAACTTGAAGTTTTTGAAGCCAAAGAAGAATTCTAACCTGCCTGATAGATTTTATTGACAGGGTATATTTCATGGCGTTTAATAATGTGATATGACCTTAACTCAAAAAGACCTCGACGCAATAAGAGACCTAGTAGGGCTTGAGATCGACGAAAAGCTCGAACAGAAGCTCGATGAGAAGCTGAAGAACTTCCCAACAAAAGAAGAGTTTTTCGAAAAGATGGATGAAGTGATGGTAGAACTAAAGGCCATAAGAGAAGACCATGCGGTTTTGGTACATCAAGTCTCAGGCCACGAAGACAGGATTACTACACTCGAAAAAACCGTAGAACTTCATCCGTCCCCGTAGTGTATAATTTTTCATATGTATAAGCTTTCGCCCTCAGACTTCGGATATCTCTGGAACGATTGTAAACACTGCTTCTATCAAAAAATTAAGCACGGAATTACCCTTCCTTCCATAGGAATGCCCGGGGTGTTTTCCAAAATGAATTCTCTTCTTCAGGGTGCCATTATGGGGATGAACTTAAAAGATGTTAATTCCGAACTTCCTTCGGGAATAATAGAGGTAAAAGAAGGGTTTTTACGTTCCAAACCCATTCCTCCCAAAAAAGACTGCTTCATAAGCGGCAGATTTGACATCATTTCCAAGCTCAAAGACGGGAGTATTGCCCTAATAGACTTTAAAATTACCGACCCTACGGAAGAAAGAATCCAAAAATACTCAAACCAGCTCCACGGCTATAAATTCGCTTTGGAAAACCCGGCCTATGGGGAATCTAAAAAGGTTACCAAGATGGGAATAATTGCAGTTAACCCCGAAGAAATATCCTTCCCGGGAGAAAAAGTTATCTTTAATGCCGTACCCAAATGGTTTGAGATAAGCCAAGATATGGACAGCTTCTCTAACTTTATTAGCGAAATATCGGATTTACTAAACGCTCCTGCCCCCAAAGAAAACCCCGATTGCAATTGGTGCAAATACAGGCTTTGTTTTGCCAAGCCCAACGAGGAGCAGGAAAAAATTCCCTTTTAAAGCTTACCAGCGTCTTGTTCCCGAGCTTCCTCTCGACCTATTTCCTCCTTGACCACCACCATAACCTCCGGAGGACCTTTCCTCCCTCGGCCTTGCTTCGTTTACAACGATTTTTCTTCCACCAAGCTCCGTGCCGTTTAATTCTTTGATTGCTTTATCGGCATTCGCATCGTCTACATACTCGACAAAAGCAAAACCCTTTCCCTGACCGGAAAATTTATCAACTATAACGTCGGCCGATGCAACTTCTCCGATTTTTGAAAAAATCTCTTTAAGCTCTGTATCTGTTGTTGTGTAGGGAAGTCCCCCTACAAATAATCTTTTCGCCATATTAATCACCTCCTTTTTTTATGGAAACTGTTCCACCTAGAAGGTTAGAAAACGAATACTGGAAGTATCGATTTGTTGTACCAATTAGAATGGACCTGTTACCTATTCCTTCCAGTATACTCCAGTGGCGGTGTTTTTGCTATTATGAATTCATGAAAGCCCCGGATTTTAATCTTCCCGACAAAGACGGAAAGATGTACGCCCTCGCCGACTATAAAGGGAAGTGGCTGGTAGTAT
>ERZ1292644.1211-Hain-H14-01um-R2-1211-length-13856-cov-22_pt1 | contig 13856 bp, 31 predicted proteins | sample MGYA00564402_ERZ1292644 | MGnify/ENA primary metagenome ERZ1292644 (study PRJEB36523, sample SAMEA6512644) | groundwater metagenome | collected 2019-01-09 | study: AquaDiva: Metagenomics assemblies of 32 groundwater samples
ATTCCTTGACGCGGTTGCGCCAGGCGGGCGGCGTCGGGGCGACTTTGCGGGGCATCGGGGCTCCTTGGTCACAGGGGGATCGCCTGCCAGAAAGGTAGCAAACTCCCCGGCTCCAGGTCAAGCGCCCGGCGGTGCCAGGGGACGACGCGGGGGCGGCGTCAGCCCTCCCCTCGGAGGCCCGGGTCCCCGACCATCCCGACGAGATAGGCGCGAAAGAAATGCTCGAGCAGGAGCGCGCGCGCCCCCTGCTGGGGGGTGCCATCCTCGGCCAGTCCGTGCCACGCGCCATAGCCGGCGATCCGGCCCGAGGCGCGGCGCTGCAGCGGAGCGGTGGCGAGGTGGCTGCGGCCATCCAGCGTGCGCCCCATCACGACCACCACTTCCACCTTGTCGGCATAGGTCTCGATCAGGCGGCCCTGGCGCGCGGCCCGCTCCGCCGGCGTAAACGCCCGCTCCCACGCTTCACTGCGCACCACGGCGGCGGCCACCAGGAGGCGCTGCGCCGCGGCCCGGGTGCCGCACTCCGCCAGCAAGTGCGGACGTTCGTCGACGTGGTCGAAACGCAGACCGGGCAGGCGCCAGCGTTCGGTACGGTGCGGCTGGCCGCGCGCGCGGGGGCTGTTGAGGAAGAGCGTCAGCCACGGCGCCACGCCCCCGGCGCCCACCGGCGGCAGCAGGGCGCGCAGGCGCGGCGGGGCGAACAGGGCCGCAAACTCGGCGTCGCTGATCAGGTGCTGGCAGCGGGCGAGGAAGGCCGGGTCGTCAGGCATGGGGCACCTCCGCCTCACCAGGCGTCGCCGCAAAGCCGAGGCCGTGCGCCGCCAGGTCGTCGGCAATCGCTTCGATGGACTTGCCGTATACCAGCACCACGCCCACGCCCGCGCCCGGCAGTTGCTGCGGCCCGTGCGTGCGCAGTCGGGCGAGCAGCGCCGGCGTCAGGCCGATGAGCAGGCGGCCATCCCGCAGGCGGCCGCAGGGAATGCGCGGCAGCGGCCGGCTCATGGCGCGCCAGGCGCCGGGCGGCGGCGGGGGGTGGGGGTGTCGGTGTGCTGGGCTGTCTGTATAGCCTGGAGTCGTTTCTCCACAGGGACAGTCGTTTTGCCGATTGTGATAGAGGATATCCCTGTCGCGCCTATCGTATAGATATAGCCTCCCGCCTTCTCTGACACCATGCCTCCTTGACACACGATATGTGAACAGTATAATGTATACGATACGTCTATATTATAGAATACCTGGAGACCATATGCAAGGTGCAGAATTGAAACAATGGCGCATCGCACAGGGATGGACGTTAGAGCAAGCCGCGCGGTTTCTTGGGACAACAAAGACGAGCGCACATAGATGGGAGGCTGGGACGCATCATGTGCCAAAGACCGTCGAGATCTTAGCGCATCTGCTCACTGACAAAAGAAATATGCGTTCCGTTGAAAATTTCCTGTGGAAGTCTATTGACAATTAAGTATACGATTCGTATACTATTAGCATATGACAAACGGCGCCGCGCTAGCCTGCAAAACGAACGCGGCGCCGATCACGCAACCCCGAGATGGAGATCACGCGATGCGCACAGTACCACAGACCGCCACGGCCCGCAAGCCCCGGTTCGAGAGCCTGGAAGAGATGACCGCCTGGCAGGCCGCCCTGGACTACGCCAATGACATGGCCCGCCACACGCCGCCCGCGCCGCTCGCGGCGCACTACGCCGACGCGACCGGGCGCACCCTGCTCGGCCACCGCGAGACCGCCGATGCCCAGCACGCGGACGACGAAGCGGCCGGCGGCCTGGTATGGCTGGCCATGAACCGGGGCCGCTAGGATGGCGACCTACAGCCGGACGTTCCGGCACATCGGGGCGGCCAAGCGCGCCGCCTCCCGCGAGCGACACCGCCACCAACGAGGAGAGACGACGATGAACACGCAGCAGCAAGCCACGGACCGCCAAGAGATCTACTATGAGGCCCAGGCCCGCGTCCTCCAGACGCTCGACGCCGTGCGCGCGCAGGTGGAGGCGCACGGCGCCAAGGCGGCGAGGGGAGAGTACCACTGGGGGTATATCGGGGATCTCACGCACCTCCAGGAGGAGCTCGCTCAGCTGCTCACCACCACCCAGGACGCCGCGTAGGGCGGCACGAGGAGAGCGACCATGGAAGACCTGCTTCGCGAACTGACGCACGCCAACCGCGCCGTGGCCACCCTGGTGTACTGGCAGAGCTGGCTGCTCATCGTCAGCACCCTGGCGCAGCCGGTGTGGATCTGGCTGCTGGCACGCCACCTGGACCGCTCAGCGGCCCACCTGGCCCACCTCATCCACGGGAGACCACAATCATGAAGACGCACACACCGCACACCACCGCCCGCGCCCTGCTCACGCAGTGGGACGCCACGCACGTCGCGCCGCCGGGCTGGGTGGCGCCCGAGCTCGAGACCCTGCCGCCGCCGCTCACCGCCCTCGTCGCCCAGCGTGACGCGCTCATTGAGGCGCTTGGGGCACGTCCGGACGCTGAGACGCGCGGGAGCATCCTGAAGGAGCTGAGGCAAGTACTCAAGCGCATCGATGCACGATACGGGCGCTAGACGCAGGTCCGCCCCCACCGGCGTTCGTGGCGCCAGCGGGGGCGGGAAGCAACGTCCCACACCCATCACAAGATCACAGGAAGAAGAAAGGCGCTGACGCACACCTCAGGCAAGGCCGCCAGCGCCTCATGCACCGACCGCGACCCTTATCACACAAAGGACACGCTCATGACGACGATAGCACAGACCACCACCGCCGACAAGCCCGCCAGTGCGGAGGCCTTCCGCACCGCCGTCTGCCAGGTCAGTGAGTTAGCACACGCCCGGCTCCCCGAGGCGCTGCACGGGAACCTGGAAAGAGCCACCGCCCTGGTCCTCACCGGGCGCGTCTGGCGGGAGGAGGATGGCAGTTGGCAGGTGCAGGCCTCCGACGGCCAGACCTGGTACCGCCCCAACGGCCACTGCACCTGTCGCAACGCCGCCACGGCCGAGGGCGGCTGGTGCAAGCATCGCCTGGCGGCCGCCCTGTACCGCCGCGCCGCCGAGCGCGTGCAGGAGCAGGCCACGACGGTGGATGTGGAGCAGGCCTTCGAGCCGGCGCCCAGCCCGGCGCCCGTGGCCCTGCCGGAAGCGCCCGCCAGCGTGAACACCTACGTCACGGTCGGCGGCCGGCAGTGCCAAATCACCCTACGCGACACCGATGAGGCGCGGTTGCTCAGCCGGCTCCAGGTGATGCTGGCGCAGTACCCCTGTACGGCCCCGCCCGCCACCGTGACGCCGGCGCCCGCCGCCAGCCAGGAGGCGGGGGAGGAGGGGTGGTGTACGATGCACCAGGTCGCCATGCATGAGTCGTCGAATGAGCGCGGCACCTGGTTTTCCCATCGCCGCGACGATGGGACCTGGTGCAAAGGCCCGAAGAAACCCAAAGGTGGCCGCCGCCCGCCGCCGCCCGCCCCCTAGGGGACACCCCGAGGGGGGACCACGCACCTGACCGACCGCTCTGTACCCTTTCCGGTGCCGCATGCCTGCGCATGCCAGCCTATCAGTCTATTTTTATTGCACGAGTTTTCCCCAGACTGTGGAAAACTCGTGTACCTGGGATCATTATGCTGAGCTGGCGCGCCAGCCGGCTGCGCGCCCAGAGCGCCCAGCTGCTGCCCCGGGCGCGGCCGCGGGGCGCTCGCGGGTGAGCGCCTGCCACGCATCCATCGCGGCGCGCCAGGCGTCGTGCGTGCGCTGGACCTCGGCCCAGGCGGTCTCGAGGGCGCCGTCCGGTGGCGCCGGCCCGGCCGGCGGCCCCGGCTCCGAGGCCAAGGGGAGGCCCCGGTAGGCGTCGACCTGCCGCTGTAACTGGTCGCGCAGCGCGCGCAACTCGAGGAGTTCCGCCTCCCGGTTGGCCCCGTGCTCCCCGCGCAGGAGCCTCAGGGGCACCCCTCGCGCGTGTCGTGTCTGACGCATCCCGATTCCTCCAGAAAGAGAAACGTCTATTGTTACCGTCTACCGCCTAGAAAACCAGGCAGAGTGCCCAGATAAAACTCCTTGCAGGCTTCACCAATTATGATACCTTACTCGCAAAATGCTCGTCCATCCCCCGGCACGGAGAGGAGGTCCCAGCGTGGCCCTGGCAGCGCCCGTCCCCCTGACCTTGAGTGACTCCTTTGCCCAAAGCGAACAGTGCTACGCCGTCGCCACCACCCTGGTGCGCAGCTACCTCGTGCGCCCGCCCGAACAGCGCGTCGGGTTTCTCGGCGAGCAGCTGCCACCCGGGGTGCCGAGCGAGGCCCGCGCCCAGGTGGAGCTGCTCTTGCACGGGGTGGATATGGCGCGCTATCAGGTCGCCCTGGTGCTGGCGCGCTACGGCGCCGCGGCACCCGCCCCGGCGGCACGGAAGAAGGCCTCGTGAGAGAGGAGATGCCCCTTGACTCGAACTACCCCACGTCCCCAGGTCGGCTTCCTTGCGGATGTCGATGCCCCCAATGCGCCCACCAACGGCGCCGCCGCCCAGCCGCCGCTGCCGGGGCTGGAGCGAGACCTCGAGACCGCGGTGATTGACGGGGTCTCCATGGAACACGTCAAAGCGTTTCTGGTGCGCTGGCGAGACCTCGAAGCCAAGATCGCCGACCTGCGCGCCGATCAGCGCGACCTGGCCGAGGCGATGAAGGCGCAAGGGATACCTACGCGCACCGCCACCCTCGCGTTTCGGCAACTCAAACAACGTCGGACCATCGATAGCACACTCGGGGTTTTTGAAGCCTGCCAGATGCTGTTCGGGCCGCTCCTCGAGGACCCCGCCTGATGCCCCATCATGACCATCCCGACCCGGACACCCCGCCGGCGCCGCGCCCGTGGCGGCGCTGGTGGCTCCTGGCGGTGGCGGTGTGGACGTGCCTGACCTACTGGCTCTGGAGGTGACCCGTGCCTACCCTCAACTGTCCCGTCTGCCTGCGCCGCTGGCGCGCCGGCGGCGCCTACGCCTGCGATTGTCTCGATGACGCGACGTCGCCGGCGAATGACCGGGTACCCCGCGCGGCGCTGGCGGCCCGCGTGCGTCACCTCGGCGGGGCGCTGGTCGAGGCCCTCGACCACGCCGGGCCGGCGCTGCGCCGCTGGTTGGGGGTGCGGCCGTGATCCTCATCGAAGCGCCCCAGGCGTACGACCCCGCCGGCCGCCATGTCGTGTTTCTGGCGGGGAGTATCGAGATGGGCCGGGCCGTGGATTGGCAGACCACGGTCGTGCAGGCCCTCGCGCCCTTTGACGGGCTAGTGCTCAATCCGCGCCGCAGGGACTGGGACTCTACGTGGGTGCAATCCAAAGACAACCCCCCGTTTCGCGAGCAGGTGGAGTGGGAACTGACGGGCATTGAGCGCGCCACTATCCTGGTCATCAATTTTGATCCCACGACCCAGAGCCCCATCACGCTCTTTGAGCTCGGGCTCAGCATTGCCACCAATGCGGAAGCTATCCTCGTCTGTTGCCCCGAGGGGTTTTGGCGACGCGGCAATGTCGAGATCGTTTGCCAGCGCTATGGGTTCCCGTGCTATGCGACCTTGGAGGCGCTCATGCACGACCTCTGCCAGCTCCAGGCCCGCCGCCAGGGGGTCTCCCCATGACCCCGGCGCCGGCCCTCCTGCTCGGCGCCCTGGGCTGCCTGAGTGCCACGCTGAGCCTGCTCGGGCTGCTCGCGCTGCAGCCTTCAGACCGCGCCCTGGCCCTGGGAGCGGGCGCGCTGGTGGGGCTCCTCTGGATCGAGGGGCTGTTGCTGTGGATCCTGCGGCCGGCGTGGTTTGCCGGCTGGCTGCACTAGAAGGGAACATCATGGCTGACCCACATAGCTTTCTCTACACGTGGCTCAAAGATGGCGCGGAAATGTGGCTGGCCGGCGACTGGACCGACCTGGCCCTTGATCGCCTGTACGGGCTCATGCTGCGCCTGCGTGCCAGCGCCGAGCCGGCCTGGTGCCGCGTGGGCGGCCGCGGCGTGCGGGTGCTGCGGGGGGCGACGCGGCACGGCATCGCCTGCGGGTTGAACTGAGGCCTGGCGGCGGCCCTAGGAGGGCGGGCGGCGCCGCACGGCGTTGAGGCGGCTCAGGTCAAAGCCCGTCGCGTCGAGCGGGTCGGGAGCGACGGCGATCTCAACAATCATTTTTTTGCACCGGCCACAGACGAGGGTGAGGACGCCGGCGCGGTACCACACCTCGGTGCGGCCGTGCGGGTGGCACCGGGGGGAAAGGACGAGGCCCTCGGCGTCGTGGGCGTGGTCACAGCCCTCGGCCTGACATGGGGTACCATCCAGGTCGGCACGGGTCAAGGGGTTAGGCATCGTGCGGCTCCTCTGCGGCGGCCATGGCGCAGGTGAAGCACCGCAGGACGGGCTGCCGCATGTGCGTCATGGCCAGCTCCGTGACGCGGCTCACCCACACGGCGGCGAGGCACTGTGTGCATACGTCGCGCACCGAGGGCACGGCCGGCGGGCCGTCGGCACAGCGCGCGCAGACCACGGGTTGCGGCCCGGCGCCGGCATTGAAGGCGTCATAGGATATGACCTGCTCGGGGCGCAAGTCGGGGCCAAACTGGATGAGGCCGGCGTCGCGCAGGCGCTGCCGGCGGCGGGAGTGAGACATGCATCACCTCCTAGGGCGTACCGGCAAACACGAAGAGCTTGCCGAGAATCAGGAGCGAGAGCGTCATATTGACGCCCAAAAATACCTGGAGCCAGAGCAGGCTCGTTTTAATGGCCGCCAGGTCGGCCCGCATGTCAGCGATATCCCGATTGGGCAACGCGGCCGCTTCCGCCGCTTTGCGGGCTTTCTGCGGGTCGACGCCGATATCGATGAGCGCATCGTACAGGATGGTATCCAACGTGCTCATGCGCTTCTCTCAACACGCGCTAACACAGGAGCGCATGTCAGCAATAAGGGTTGCACTGGCACAAGAACAGCACGGTCTTTTTTACGACTATTGCACGAATGACAAGCAGGGACAACATTCCAAAGCGTATGTGAACCGCCTTGGATATAAGGCGTAACATGATCCATCGTCAAGCGCTGCATTTTGCGTCCGCAATAGGCACAGCAATGCGCAAAAGCCGCTTGCACTTCGGCCCATTGCTGCGGAGTCAAATCCCTGCGCTCGACAGCGTTTTCCCGAGCACGTCTCCGTTGCGCAGCCACCACAATGTTCTCGGGATGACGCTGGGCATAGCCGCGGTTCCGTATGCGCAGTTTTTCAGGATTTTTGCGTCGCCATCTCTGTACACGCTTCCGGGTTTTTTCTGGCGTTGCCGAAGGAGTGCGATGCACACGCTCCGCATGCTCAGCTTTGTGGGACGCATAATAGCGCGCACTGACAATCCTATGCAGGGCACGCGAATGCTCGGTCGATATGCGCTTCTTTTTCGGCCTGGGTTTTTTAGGGGCCTCTACGGCGCGCTGATGGCGATGGGCATGATAACAGACCCCCGAGCAATGGATCTGCTGGGGGTTCTTCGTCGTGACCATAAACATGCCCAGACAGAATGGACAGATCTTTTCAGCGCTCCAGGGCATGCGCTACGCCTCCCGCGCCGGCGCCACCGGCCGGGCCGGCGCCGGGAGGCGGGCGGCGAGGGCCTGGCGTAGGTAGAGGATCAGTTGGGAATTGACGGGACGCTCCTCACGCTGCGCCGCCTCCCGCAAGGCGCCGAGCACATCAGGCGGGATGCGCCAGGTGATCGCGGTGTACTCCGCCGCGGCGGTTTTCGGACGAGCCATAGGGGCGACTCCTTTTTCTCTTGCAACTAAAGTACAACATTGTTACCCTTTAAAAACAACCGAGTAAGTACGTAATTTATACCATAAACGTGCGCAGCCTTGCAAGAGTCGGCGCCCCACCAGAGCGTACTCATGGCTGAATTAAGTAGCGATGAACTCATCGCGAAGTACGGCGGCCAGGACCTCTCCGCGAGCGGCAAGGAGCTGCTCAAGCGCCTGATGTGGGAGGAGTTGAGTGCCGAAGACCGCTTGCCGCTGGTCGCGAGTGAGGCCAATGCGGAGGAGTGGTTTGCCGATGCGGCCATTGACACCCTCGGACATTTTCGCTCAGATGCGCAGCGCTGGGGGTGGATTCGCGCGCGGGCCCGGAACGCTGGCGTCAATCCTTGGGACCTGCAACAGGCCGTCGATGGCTACATCGAGAGGCATCGGAATGGAGCCGAGCCGGCGCTGGATGATTTACCGAGACCGCAAACGCTCACGGAACTGTTGCATGAGGATATCCCTGAGCCGGTCTCCCTGCTTGATGGGCTCTTGCATGAAGGCATGGTGCTCTTTGGTGGCAAAAGCAAGCGCGGGAAATCCTGGTTGATGTTTGATCTGGCGATCTCTGTAGCGACTGGACGCCATGCCTTGCGCCATTTTGCCTGTCCCCGCCCGGCGCCAGTCCTCTACCTCGCGCTTGAAGATGGGAAGAAACGGCTGCAAACACGCGCCCGCATGATTCAAGCGAATCTCACGACCGTTGACAATCTCCATCTCCTCTATACCTTCCCCCCATTCCCTGATGGAATCACCCAGTTAGAGCGCTACATTCAGCGCTATGGGTTTCAGTTGGTGGTCATTGATGTGTTAGCCCACCTTGAACAAGCCAGCAAAGCCAAAGGGGGAGGCGAGAAAGGCTATCACGAAGTCTATGAGATGTTTGCTCCCCTGCAAGCCCTGCGTCGTCAATATCCGTTTGCCATCGTGATGTTGACGCATCTGCGCAAGCAAGAAGCTGAGGAAGCGTTTGACGGTTTGCATGGCTCCGTGGCCTACCAGGGAGCACAAGATGTCCTGTGGGTCTTAGAACGCAAACCCAAAGACAATGATGCCTTGCTCCATACCAGCGACAAAGACACGGAAGATCAGACGCTCGCGATCACCTTCGTCGATGGGCATTGGGAATATGTCGGCGAGGGCGAAGAATATGAACTCGACAAAGAACGCCGCAAAATTCTCCGGGTCCTCTCTGACGAATCACGCCCGATGACGATTGTGGAAATCATGAAAGCTGCGGGGATTCCTGACGCACGCTATGCCCGTGTGCGCCAAATCCTCATGACGATGGTGCGCGATGATATTCTGTACCGGGCGCAACGCGGGCGTTATGCCGCCTCCATGCATGCCATTAAGGAATGGAGTTTGGATGACAAGGATGTGCCATTTAAATGAACGAAACGCACCAAATGAACGAAACGCACCAAATGAACAAGCGAACATATCGATGAATACCGATATGTTCGCGCATCACTCTGATGAACAAGTTTCGCTCAATGATGAACAAACGCTGTGAACAAAGCTAAATATTTGATATAATTAGAGTTACAGATAAAAAAGTCGGGTTTGTTCATTTTGTTCACTCGCCAGGCCGTGCGCGAATTCGGGCACGAGATTTATAAGTCTTAGGAGGAGACATGGTCAAGTTTTCGAAGTTTATTGTTTGGCTTGACCAACAATATGAGCGGCAGGATGAGATCGGGACCCTCGTGCGTCATCTCTGGTCTCTCCCAGAACGTGCAACGTTTCGGTCCTTTTACTGGGCGCGGTCGTATTGCGAACGGCCTGATCTCCAGCCCTCTCTGCTTCAAGCTTTCTCGCATGCCACTGCCGAATTTGAGGCCATCCGTACCTCGCAGCGCACCGCCCTGAAAGCGCGTCGGCGTCCTCCCATCAAGCGCGTCGTGGCCCCTCTCGCCAAGCCCGTACGCTTGCTCCAGGTTACCCCCGGCTACCTCGCTCTGCGCTTCGCGATTTTGCAGCGTGACAAGTACCGCTGTCGCATCTGCGGGGTCTCCGCGCATGATGGTGACCATGTGCGTCTCGAAGTCGATCACATCACGCCTCGGATCAAAGGAGGAACCGATGACCCAAGCAACCTATGGACGCTCTGTTTCTCCTGCAATCGAGGCAAGGGTACCAGCGCCCTCTGACGCCCCCCGCGTCCTCCTGCTCGCCCTGGCGATGGCGGCTGCAGCGCCGGCCTGCCCCCTGCTCCCCACCGAGCGCGCGGCGCTCACCGCCTGGCTCGCGGCTGGGGAGGGAGACACGGCGACGCGGCGACGCGGCGACGCGGAGACGGGAGGGGACTCCGGAGGCTGTGTCCCTCGCCGTGTCCCCGCGTCGGGTTGCGTCCCCGCGTCGCCCCCTCTCTCCGCGGCCTGGGCGCGCTGGGGGAAGACGGTGCTGGTCTGGCTGTGGCAGGCGCGCCCGGCGCTGGCGGCGGTGGTGGCGCGGGCGGGGGCGGCATCTGTGAAGAGAGGAGAGGTATGCTGACGATTGATCCGCATTTACAGGCGATCTGTCCACCCCTCAATGAGGAGGAAGCCGCGCAGCTCGAAGCGCTCCTGGTCGCCGATGGCTGCCGTGATGCGCTCGTCGTGTGGCCACGCGATGGAGAGCTTGTGCTCATCGATGGGCATCACCGCTATGCGATTTGCGAGCAACATGGGCTCGCCTATACGGTGCATGAGCAGGCCTTTGCGAGTGAGGAAGAGGCGATCAACTGGATGATTGCCTTGCAGCTCGGACGACGCAACCTGACGTCAGAGCAGAAGAGCTATCTGCGGGGGAAGCGGTATAACCTGGAGAAAAAAGCCGAGGGACGCCCAGGGAAACTAGATCAAAATGAGCCAGTTTCTGGGGCAACGAGTGAACGTCTCGCTGAGGAATATCGCGTATCACCCATTACGATAAAACGTGATGGGGAATTTGCCGCTGCCGTGGATACCCTCGAAGAGCAGGTGCGTACTGATCTCCGTGAGGCAGTCCTCAAGCGTCAGCGGAACGACACGGGCAAAACCACCAAAAAACAAGCTATCCGCGCTGGCAAACTCGTCCAAGAGCACCAGGTTGAGCCGCTTCCCTTCATGCGCCGGGAAGGCTGGAAGCCTTATCATGTCTTGGAAGCCATCGAGATCCTCGCCAGTTTCCCTCAAGACGAGCATGTGGCACTCAATACGTTCCTCGACCGCCCCTTTCTCCCGGCTGAAGAGGGCCTCAAGATGCTCCACAATCTCCACCGGCACACCACCGACCAGCGCCAGCGCATCTATGCGCTGCAGCAGAGTACGGACCCGCGTGAACAATCGCTGGCCCTCACGCTCGTCGCGAAGAAAGCCCCAGAGCCCGACCCGCAGACGCTCATCGCGGCCAGTCTGATCAAAACCCTCGATGATCTACGTCACCGCCAACGTCGCACGTGGCGCCTCCCGTATCCGGACGAACCATGGGCGCCAGCTCTCGATGAGATTGATGAGATGCTGGCGACGGTGCAAGAGCGCTGGCACGGGATTGCCAGCTGGGCTGATCGACTCCACAAGGAAAGGATTGCGAGCTATGCCGAAGCCTTCGACGCGGCGTGATGAGATCCTGGCGGTCTTCGACAAATACGGGGGGATGCTCAGTCTCCGTCGCCTGGCGCAGTTGTGCTGGGAAGCGGGCCTCTGGGACCCTGATGAACAACGGCACATGGCCTTCGCGGCGGCGAAACGCGAGTGCCACGAGGCCCTGAAGACCAAAAACAGCTTGGGCTTACCCGTGGCTGGCCCCAGCACGAAGAAGGATGGCGCCGCAGCGATATGGATGCAGTTGCAGCTCTGGGACTATGAGACGGCGGTGCACAATCTCGCCATCCGAGTCCGTCAGCTGGAGAAAGATACCGACGGCCTGGAGTGCCTGTGGCGCTATGTCCACGAGCGCTGGGGCACAGCGCCACCCATCCCGACCTGGACCTATCCAGAAGAAGCCCCGATGTGGTGGTACGAGGAACCTGGCGGCGAACCGCTGCCACTTGATGATGATGACGAGGATTAGCCCATGACCGCCGCCGGGGCCTGGGCGGCCCCCGCCCCGTCGCCGCCGGACGACTGGCCGGTGCCGCCGCGCTGCGCGTACTGCGGCGCGGGGCGGCCGGCGGTGGTCTGCGAGCTGGAGCACGACGCCTGGATCGGCGAGCGCCTCTGCGGGCGCTGCTACGCCGCCGTGTGCGCCGAAGTGCCGGTGCTGTCGGGGCGGGGGCGACCACAACGGCCATCGGAAGGAGACGCATCATGACACGACCTTTCTGGGAACTCGTCGAGATCGAGAAGGACCCCGACCTCATCATTGTCGATTGTGGCTACGTCAATCACCAGCACGCGCGCGACCGAGCCGACGCCCTGGTCGCCGCCGGCGTTGGCAAGACCAATCTGCAAGTGTTTGGGAGCATGGGAGGGCGTATCCTGCTCCGCATTCCGCCGGGCAAGTGGGCGGCGCTCAGCGCCCAGTTCCCGCTCGTCGCCGGGAAGGTCTACTACGGTTCTACGCACCACTGGGACGATGGTTGGCCGGCGGACGGCGCCGCGCCGAAGGAGACGCCGCATGGCTAAGCCGGCCGCCGGCCAGGGGGCGTCTCTGACGGGGGCGGGATTCCGACGCTGCCACTGCGGTTGCCTGGTGCTGTGGGATGCGCGCACCGGGGAGGCCCTGACGCCGTGTTTCGGTTATAAACATCAATGCGTTGCGGATGAAGAAGACGAACAGAAAACGATGCAATCGGACTAGGTTTATGCTATACTATACATACCAAAACGAACCCCGCTGGTGCGGAAACACCACGCGGGGCTCTCGCCAAACCACCGTACGAGTGAGGTACAGTGCCATGGTTGCTCCTAGCATACCATATCGGGGCCTCCTGCACGCCTCCTGGAGGTGCCTGATGCCCTATAAAGACCCAGAAAAAGCCCGCGCCAATGCCCGTGCCTACTATCATGCTCATTGGGAAAAGGTCCGTGCGAAAAAACGGAGCACGGAGCGGAGGTATCGAGAGCAGCACAAGGAGCAACGGCGTCTGAGCCGTGCCCGAAATTATGTCGCGCATGCCGAAGAACGCCGGGCCTATGCACAGGCCTATCGGGCGGCGCACCGCGAAGAAACCGCCGCGAGTGGGAAGGCGTATCGGGCGGCGCACCGGGACGACCGCCGTCAGAAGAGAATCGCCTACGATGCCGCACATGTGGCGGAACGCCGCGAGCATATCCGCTCCCACCCCGAGATCTATCTGGCAAGTGTTCTACGGTATCAGGCGCGCAAAAGGGGCGCAGCTATCAGTGATTTCACGGCCAAACAATGGGAAGAAATGCAAGCAGCCTATGGCCATCGTTGCGCCTATTGTGGTCGCAAGATGGAACGCCTAACCATGGACCACCTTACGCCCCTCATTCAGGGAGGTGCTCATACCACATCAAATATCGTGCCGGCCTGCCAATCGTGTAACAGTACAAAATACACTGGCCCGCCATTAGCGCCGGTGCAACCCCTCCTTTTGACCCTCGCTGCGCCTCAAAAAAGGAAGCCAAAATGAGTACATCACTGACGCTACCAGACCTCCCGATGATCAGCGCCGAAGACGTGGAGACTGCGCTGGCCACGGCTGATGTCTCCAAATTACCAGCAGCCACCCGCGTCCGCTACTTAATCGCGCTGTGTCAGAGCATTGGGGTTTCACCGCTGACAAAACCCTTTATTTTGCTCAAGAATCAGGCTGGGGAAATGACTTGGTATCCGACGGTGGGCTGCAGCGACCAACTGCGGGCCAAACACCGCGTCAGCGTGCATGTCGTCTCGCGGGAACGTTTCGATGATTTATACGTCGTGACGGTCAAAGTGAGCCTGCCTGATGGCCGACAGGAAGAGAGTCAAGGCGTCGTGCCGGTCGCCGGCCTCAGCGGCAAAGCCCTGGGGGATGCCCTGATGCGCTGTGAGTCCAAAGCGAAACGGCGCGCGACCTTGTCCCTCGTAGGCCTCGGGCTGCCCCTCGCCGACGAGGACGCCGGCCACCCGGTGCGCC
>ERZ1292644.1212-Hain-H14-01um-R2-1212-length-13855-cov-6_pt1 | contig 13855 bp, 12 predicted proteins | sample MGYA00564402_ERZ1292644 | MGnify/ENA primary metagenome ERZ1292644 (study PRJEB36523, sample SAMEA6512644) | groundwater metagenome | collected 2019-01-09 | study: AquaDiva: Metagenomics assemblies of 32 groundwater samples
TTCGACGGATGGCGGCCAGGAGACCGATACGTCGGCTGCTGACGCCCCGTCCGAGTAGTCCCAGCCTGATCACGACAGCGAGGAAGGAGGACGGCAGATGACCGCGACTGGCTACGTGAGCACTACCGGCGACACCCGCAAAGTGGATGTGGCGGGCGACACGATGACGGGTGAGCTCGTGCTGCCGGACTCCTCTCCGGACACGGCGCTCAGTGCGGCGTCGAAGGGATACATCGACGGGCTCATCGCGGGCGTCAACGCGGCGCTCGCGCTCCGGGCCCTGCTCGGCGGCGCCACGTTCACCGGACCGGTGGTCGTCGACGACGCCAACTTCTCGGTGCTCGGCACGGACAAGGGCTACCGGTTCCGGCCCCTCGGCTCACGCCTGGACTGCGAAGCGACCGGCTCGGACTGGATGTTCTCCGTGTTCTCGGGCACGGCGTTCGACGGCACGCAGCGCGCCTACCTGCGACTGGAGTCCGGAGTCACCCTGGCCCACGCCATCGGCAAGTGGATCTTTGCTGCGACCGCCGACTCCGGCGCGGTGCACACCCTGGACGCCACGGACAACAAAGTCGGCTTCCACGGCGCAACAGCGGTCGCGCAGCAGACCATCAACGGCTCCCGTACGGACGGCACTGCGCTCGCCAACCTGCTCACCGCGCTCGCTGCCCGCGGCGACATCGTGGACGGGAGCAGCGCATGACCGACGTCATCGCAGGGCAGACCGTCGCTCTCCTGTCGCAGTGGTACGACTTCGAAGGCGGGGGTCTCACCGACCTCGACGCCACCCCCACCATCGCTGTGACCAGCGTTGCCACCGGCGCAACGGCCCTTACCACCACGTCCGGCGTCACCCACCCCGGGCCCGGCTCCTACGGCTACGCCTGGACACCCGCCGCCTCGCTCACCCCCGGCACCTACCTCGTCACCTGGTCAGGCCTGAAGTCCGCAGCCCCGGTCACCGCGACCGAGACCGTCGTCGTCGTCGCGCCAGCCAGCAGCGAGGACACCAACACCTCCCCGGAAGGCATCTGGTACGCCACCCGCGAGGAGATCAAGGCCGAACTCGATGTGAAGGAGACGGCCCGCTCCAACGCACGCATCGACCGCGCGTTGGAAGACGCCTCCCGCCGCGTCGAGGGCCTCTGTCACCGCAAGTTCTTCCCCGTACAGGCGACCCGCTACAAGGACTGGCCGTCCCGCCAGGGCTCCACCCCGTGGGTGCTGCGCCTCGACGATCAGGAGCTCATCTCGGTGTCCGCGCTCGCGTCGGGCGGCACCGTCATCACCGCCGACGAATACAACCTGGAGCCGGTCAACTTCGGCCCCCCGTTCAACCGCATCGAGATCAACCTCGGCGGCGACGGTGCGTTCGGCGGCGGCGACACCTACCAGCGCGACGTGCAAGTGACCGGGCTGTGGGGCTACCGCAACACCGAGGCCACCGGTGGCGCACTCGCAGAGGCCCTCGACGCCAGCGAGACCGCAGCCGACGTGAACGGCGCCGCCTCCGCGACCGTCGGGATAGGCAGCATCATCCGGGTCGACTCGGAGCGGATGCTCGTCACCGGCCGGCAGCAGTTGTCTACGGGGCAGACCCTTGGCGGGGCTGGTCTGACGAACCTCAACAGTGCTACCGCGGTCACCGTGCAGAGCGGTGCGGCTTTCGCCCCGGGCGAGGTCATCCTCGTCGATGCGGAGAAGATGCGTGTCGATGAGGTCGCGGGCAACACTCTGATCGTTACCCGCCCCTGGGATGGCACCACGATCGCCGCCCACACGGTCGGCGCGGCCATCTATGCGCCGCGGACTCTCGTCGTCACGCGGGGCGCGCTCGGCACGACAGCGGCTGTCCACGCGGATGCCAGCGTGGTGGCGTTGTGGGTGCCGCCGGGTCCGGTCCGTCAACTCGTCGTCGCCGAAGCCCTCACCGATCTACTGCAGGGCCGGTCGGGGTACGCGCGGACGGCTGGGTCGGGGGACAACGAGCGGGAGGCGTCGGGCCGGAGTCTGAAGGATCTGCGGGACTCCGCGTATGTCGAGTGCGGCCGCAAGGCCCGGATGCGGAGCGTGTAATGCCTGGCTTCGACATCCGTGTGAACGTCAACTCCCGTGGCCCGATGGTCGACGGCAGGGCTCAGCGCGCGCTGCGCGACTACACGGACCAGGTCGACTACCGGGTGGCGACCGAGGCGGAGAACCTGGTGCGCGACCACCTCGGCCGCTCGATCCAGAAGCGCACCCCCTACTACGAGACACGGATCGGGGTGGAGCGTTCCTCACGCGGCGGCTACGAGGTCACCGACCACGGCGTGATCTACGGGCGCTGGCTGGAGGGGACCTCGTCTCGGAACTATCCGGTCACACGGTTCCGCGGCTACCGCGCGTTCTCCCGTGCACGGGCTCTCATCCAGCAGCGTGCGCCCGGTATCGCCCGGCGTCTCCTGGCCCGCTACACGAGCAGGATGTGAGGCGGCCGTGGCCATCAACAGCAGCGGCATCCGCAGCCGGATCACCTCCCATGCGCAGGCCGACGGGCGGTTCGGGCAGGTCCTTAAGCATGAGCCGGTCTCCGGTCCCGGCTCGGGGCTGACGTATGCGGTGTGGGTCACCGACCTCGCGCCTGTACCCACCAGCTCAGGCCTGGCCTCGACTACGGCACGGCTGGAACTCGCGGGCCGCATCTATACCCCCGCAGACACCGAGCCGATGGACGACACCGACGACCTGGTTGTCGGCGCCACCGACACCCTCATGACCGCCTACAGCGGCGGCTTCAAGCTCGGCGATAGTGTCCGCTGCATCGATCTCCTCGGCGCCTACGGGGCTGCCCTACGAGCCCGGTACGGCTACCTCCCTATCGACTCCACCACCTACCGGATCGCGACCATGACCATCCCGATCATCGTGAACAACGCGTGGACCCAGGAGGCCTGATGGCAATCACAGACGGACTCGGCCAGGCCTTCTACTACGGCGGCTACGACCTGTCCGGCGACACCGGATCGGCTGACGACATCGGCGGCGGCCTCGTCGGAACCCAGGACACCACCGCCATCAACATGTCCGCCTACCGGCGCAAAGGACTGTTGCGCGACGGCCGCATCTCGTGGGGCGCGTTCCTCAACAAGGCAGCCGGGCAGGCGCACGAACGCCTCGGCGCACTGCCGACCGCGGACCGGCATCTGATGTGGGCGACCGGCGCGGCGATCGGCGACCCGGTGGCGTGCCTCGTCGGGAAGCAGATCAACTACGACTTCACCCGCCCGCAGGACGGCAGCCTGACCATCGCGGTCAATGCGCAGGGCAACGCGTACGGCCTGGAGTGGTGCGACCTCCTCACCGCCGGACAACGCACCGACACCGCGGCGACGTCCGGTACGGCGGCTGAGTTCGGGTACGACGCCGAGGACTTCGTGCTCCTGCCTGGGGCGTCGGGCGACTACGTGTCCACCCCGGACGCCGCGGCGTTGGACATCGTCGGCGACATCGACCTGCGGGTGCGGGTCGCACTCAACGACTGGACGCCGGCGGCGGAGTCGACGCTGATCGCGAAGTACACGGCCACCGGCAACCAGCGCAGCTACGCACTGGCGGTGACCACGGCCGGAGCACTCATCTTCCGGTGGAGCGAGGACGGGACCGCCGAGAAAACGGAGACGTCCTCCGCGAACCTGTCCGCTCTGGCGGCCGGCGCCACAACCTGGGTACGGGCAACGCTCGACGCCGACGTGGGCGGCACGGACGCGACGGTCACCTTCTACACCTCGGATGACGGGGTGACGTGGACGGCGCTCGGCACACCGCAGGCGGTCGGTGCGGTGACGAGCATCTTCGCTTCAACGGCGGTCCTGGAGTTGGGCGGCCAGACCCTCGGCACGGTGAACCGGCTGGCCGGGAAGATCTTCCGGGCGCAGGTCCTGTCGGGAATCGCAGGCTCGTCGGTGGCCGCCCCGGTGGCGGCCGCCGTGTCGGGCACGGTGACGGATGCGACGCCTCGGACGTGGACGGTCAACGGCGACGCCTACGTCAGCTCGCACACGGTGCACGGGGCGCAGGCCTACCTGCAGGTGTTCTCGTTCGCGGGCACGGACGTGACGGTGAAGCTGCAGCACTCCTCCGACAACGGGGTGGATGACGCGTTCGCGGATATCACCGGTGGCGGGTTCACGCAGGTCACGGCGGGGCCGACGGTGCAGCGCATCGAGATCGCTGCGGGCACGGAGATCGAACGGTATGTGCGGGCGGTGACGGTGACGACGGGCGGCTTCACGAGCCTGGTGTTCGCGGCTGCGGTGTGCGTCAACACGTCGGCGGTGACGTTCTGATGGGTGGCCCGTTCCGGCCTCAGGAACCGCGTATGCCGGTGGAGGCGTACCGGACGTGGAGTGTGCAGTCCCGCCCCGACAAGCGGGTCAAGACGGTGTGCGAGCGCGTGAAGTGCCCGCAGTGGCGGGACGGCTGGGAGTCCGTCATCGACGAGTCCACGCCGTTGGGCAAGGACCAGGCCGCGTTCATCCGCGGCTCGCGGCGCACCTTCAAGGAGCAGCGCACCTCCGTGGGCCTGACGGTGTTCCGGTTCGAGTCCGGGCAGCGGTGCTTCGCCGACCACCAGACCATGCCGGAGCTGTACCTCGTGAGGGGCGGCGACTACCGGGCGAAGGTCGGCGAGGTGCGGGTGCACAAGAACTCGGCGGACTGGGTGGAGCACGTGCAGCAGCACATGGGGCTGCTGCTCGACGAGCGGGACAAGGGCTGACCATGAACGAACCGAAGGCGTGGCGGCTGTGGCTCGACGGCGAGGAACGCACCGACGAGTGCGACGGACTCGACTTCGGGATGCCCAGCCTCGTGTACGACACGACCCGCGAGACGGGCGCACTGCACCGCGTCCTCGGGCCGTGCGGCTTCTGGATCAAGCTGACCGGTCCGAGTGAGCGTCTCCGGGCGCTGGCCGACGGAGGCAAGCAAGTCCACCAACTGAAACTCCTCTTCGGGGACCAGGCGCTTCCCGTGGCTGTGCAGTTCCACGAGGAGTGGGCCGAGGACAGCGGGGCTCGCCGAATGTTCGGCTGCCTCGCCTATGACCGGAACGACGGCCCGCTATGGGTCACCGAACCGAACCGTGACGGAGGGCAGCGACCGCTGGCCCTCACAGCAAAGGAGGGCTGACCTGTGGCCATCGAATCTGGATTGGGTTGGACCACGTTCAACGTGGACGACAGCGGCGGCTCAGCGCGAGACCTCCGCACCTCCACCTTCAACCTCGACTGGACCATGCCTCGCGGCGTCCAGGACATCACCAGCCTCGCCGAATCCGCGATGGCCCGACTGCTGCTCCTCGCCGACTTCTCCGGCACTGCGGCCGGCGGCTTCGACGACGGGGCGAACCTGGCGCACGCCGTGTTCAAGACCATCTCGTCCACGTCGGTGGAACGGACGATGGGCATCGTGATCTCCGGTCAGACCCTCAACAACGAGGTGATCCTCACCGACTACGCGATGACCCGCGCGCAGTCCGGCGAGTTCACCTGGTCGGTTCCCTTCCAGCTCTGCGACGGCACCGTCCCGACCTGGTCCTGACCTTCCACCACACACGATTGGAGGTGCGGCCGTGGGATTCCGCGAGCCCGAAAGCACCATCACTATCCGCTTCGAAGAAGGCCACCGCTACCACGGCCTCGAAGCCACCCTCCACAGCCTCGACTTCGCCACCTATGCGGCGGGCCTCGGCTGGTACGGCAACGAAGGCTGGGGCGACGACGAAACCTTCGACCACTTCCACAAGGCGCTCATCAGCTGGAACCTCACCGACCAGCAGGACCAGCCGATCCCCGTCGGCGAGTCCCACGGCCGCGACACGCGTCTGATCAAGGCGCTCAACAGTGCATGGATCCAGTCGCTCACGGGGGTCCACAAGAACGACCCTTTGCCCGAGAGCTCTACCTCTGGCGAGAGTTCCCTGGCGCCCCCCATCCCGATGACCCCCGTCGGCGGATCCGAGAGCCAAGCCAGCTAGCCCAGGCCCGCCAAGTCCTCGGCCTCCTCGAACGGTTTCCCGGCTACACCCTCAGCTCTCTCATGCAGGAAGACACGCTCCTGCTGCGCCTGCTCGCCATCGAAGCCCTCGGCACACCCGACGAACCCGACACCGAAGGAGGTGAAGAGGAATGGCTGGAGACGACGTAACGATCGTCATCACAGCCCAGAACGGGCAGGCCGTCCGCGCGATGCGCGACACCAGCGGACACCTGCGCGACATGCGCGGCCGGTTCGTAGCCGAAGGCCAGGCAATGAGCGGCGCCATGAACCGCGTCTCCAGCTCGACCGACGGCGCGAAAACCTCCATGGCCGCCCTCAAAGGGTCGATCATCCCCCTCGCTGCTGCTGCTGCACCTTTGGCTGCGTCGTTCGTTCCGATCGCGGCGAAGGCCGGCGGGGCGGCGTTGGCTGTGGGTGTGTTCGGTGCCGCGGTGGCCGGGCAGGCGGGCAGTCTGAAGGAGGCTGCGAGCGCGCAGAAGGCGTACACGGATGCGGTCGCGAAGAACGGGCGCGGCTCGAAGGAGGCAGCCGAGGCGCAGCGCGCGGTGGCCGCTTCGTTCGCGTCGATGCCTGCGGGGACGGCTCGGGCTGCAGTCGGCCTGCAGTCGCTGAAGGACAGCTTCCAGGACTGGTCGGACGAAATCTCCGGGTTCACGATGAAGCCGGTCACGAAGAGCTTCGCAGTCCTTGAGCAGGTGATCCCGAAGCTGACGCCGATGGCGACGGGTGCGGCGGATCAGCTGAACCGGCTGGTGAACGTGGCGGGCGGCGCGGTGGCGTCCCCTGGCTTCGACGCGTTGTCGGAGAAGGTGTCGACGTTCGCGAACGAGTCGTTGGCGAAGGCAGTCACCGGGGTCATCAACTTCTCCGACGCTCTCGCTTCGGGCGAGGCCGACGGCCCGATCAAGGCGTTCATGGACTACGCCCAGCAGAACGGGCCCGCCCTGAAGGAGACCATGACGACGGTCGGCGACGCAGTGGTCACGCTCGTCGAGGCGGCCGCGGATGCCGGGCCGGGCATGCTGACGCTGGTGAACGCGGCGGCTGGTCTGGTGGCTGCGCTGCCGCCGGAGCTGGTCACCATCCTCATGCAGACCGCCGTCGGCCTGAAGGCGGTGTCGATGGCCGGCGCCGCGGTGGCGGCGGTGACGTCATCGCGTGCGGCCGCGAACCTCACTGGGTTCGTACGGTCCGCCCAGTTCGGTGGGGTGGGGCCAGCGATCGCGGGCGTGACGCAGCGGATGTCGACGTTGCAGAAAGTCGGCGGAAGCCTTGGCGTGCTGGGTGCGGTGGCGTTGGGTATCAACGAGCTGGCGAAGAAGGCGCGGGGCGCGCCCCCGGATGTCGACAAACTGACGGACTCGTTGAAGGAACTGTCGGCGTCGGGCAAGTGGTCGGGCGAGTTGAAGAACACGTTCGGCGATATGGATGGGTTCGTCGACAAGCTCGGCAAGTTGAGGTCCGAGTCGGACGGCATGGAGAAGGCGAAGCCCTTCTTGGCGTTCACCGGGTTGGGCGCGTTCGCGGACACGGCCGTGACGAAGATCGACGACCTGGTCCGTGGCACGGAGTCGCTCGGCGCGACGAAGGACGACTTCAAGTCGTTCGACGAGGCCTTCGCCTCGATGGCGAAAGCCGGGTACGGGGACCAGGCGGCCGACCAGTTCGAGGCGTTCAAGAAGGCGGCGCTCGACTCGGGCATGTCGCTGAAGGAGTTCAAGAGCGCCTTCCCCGAATACCAGTCGGCGGTGGCGGGGCTGAAGGCGGAGCAGGAGCTCACTGCCCAGTCGATGGGGATTTTCGGGCAGGCGTCGCTGGACACGAGCGCGAAGCTGGAGGCGCAGCAGAAGTCCGCGGACGGTCTGCGCGCGAGCATCCTCGCGTTGAACGACGTCAACAGGTCGGCGTACGACGCGCAGATCGGGTTCGAAGAGGGCCTGGACAACCTGACCGCCTCCTTCAAGGAACACGGCGCGACACTGAACCTCGACACCGAGGCGGGCCGGGCGAACGCAACAGCAATGTCGGCGGCGGCTGCCGCGCAGGACGAGATGATCGCCACGGGGCTGGCGGCGGGCGAGTCGCTGGGGTCGATGGTCGGCAAGTCGGACGAGCTGCGTGAGTCGATGATGCGGCTGGCGACGGACGCGTTCGACGGGAACAAGGCCAAGGCCACCGAATATGTGAACACGCTGCTGGGTGTGCCGTCCGAGGTCAAGACGCTGATCAAGGCGGAGAAGGACGAAGCTATCTCCGGGCTGCACGCTGTGCAGTCGGCGATCGAGGCGACACCGGGCGCGAAGAGCATCAAGGTCGACGCGTTGAACGGTGCGGCCATCGCCGCGCTCGAAGCGGTGGGCCTGAAGACGAAGCGCCTCCCCGACGGCCGCACGCTGGTGACCACGTCGAACGGGCAGTCCCTCGGCGCGATCGGCGCCGTGTCGTCGGCGCTGAGCCGGTTGAACGGCAGAACCGCCAGCACCTACGTCACCACCTACTACTCGTACAAGGGCAAGAACATTGCGGGCCTGTCCGCCGGCCGGATGGCGACCGGTGGTGTGGTGCGGGGGCCGGGTACGGATACCTCGGACGATGTGCCGATCATGGCGTCGAATGACGAGTTCGTCGTCAACGCGAAGTCGTCGCGTGCTCACCGCCGTCTGTTGGAGGCGATCAACGAGGACCGGCTGCCGCGCTTTGCGAAGGGCGGCTCGGTCACGAAGTCGGAGCGGGACGCCAGGAAGGAACTGTCCGGGTTCACTTCGCTGTCCTACTTCGGCCGGAACGCGGGCTTCAAGAACAACGAGTTCATCAAGGGCACGACCCAGGCGGACAGCGTCAGCGCCCTGGTCAGCACGATGAACCAGATGTCCAGCCTGATCAAGCGCTCCAGCCACGGGAAGACGGAGCAGCGGGCACTGCGCGCGATCGGCGCGGACGGCAGCGGCAACCCGCTGTTCAGGTACCAGCGGAATCTGGAGTCGGTCAACAAGAGCCTGGAGAAGGCGAAGGACAAGCTCGACAAGCTGAAGGACTCGGCGGCATCGCTGTCGAGTTCGGTGAAGTCGGGCATCATCTCCGGCGCCAACATCACCAAGGGCGCGAGTGGCGACGGCCAGGTCACGATCAACACGCTGCTCTCCCAGATGACGGGGAGCGCGGCGAACTCGAAGCAGTTCTCCGGGATGCTGGCCAGCCTCAAGAAGAAGGGCTTGTCCGGCGACCTCATCTCGCAGATCGGCGAGGCAGGTATCGAGGGCGGCGGTATGGAGACCGCGGCCGCGATCCTCGGCGGTGGGAAGAACGAGATCAAGAAGCTGAACGATCTGCAGAAGCAGATCGTCTCGGCTGCCGGGGCCGCGGGCAAGGTGACGGCGGACGCCATGTACGGGGCGGGCATCAAGGCGACCGAGGGTCTGGTCAAGGGCTTGCAGAAAGACCAGGACAAGATCGAAGCGCAGATGATGAAGATCGCCAAGAGCATGGAGAAGGCGATCAAGAAGGCGCTCGGCATCAAGTCGCCGTCGAAGGTCATGGAACCGGTCGGCGAATTCGCGATGCAGGGTGTTGAGGTCGGCTGGGAGAAGCGGCTGACCAAGGGCAACACGATGCTGTCCGGGAAGACGCCCGCGTGGGCGTCGATGCTCAACACGCCGCAGGGCGGGGTGGGTGCCGTCAGGCGCACCGCCGTGCCGAGCGGGGCGGCTGGCGGGGACCGGCCGATCGTCCTCAACGTGAGCCTCGCGGAGCGGGAGTTCGGACAGATCTGGGTCGACGTCGGCCGGAAGCAGGTCTCCACCCGCGGCGGCCTTAAGGCGACGTTGGGGGGGATGGACTGATGGCTTTCCCCGAGACGATCCTCCCGATCCAGGTCGACATCTCGCTGGACGGTTCGACGTGGACGAACATCACGTCCGACGTTCGCCGAGCCGAGCAGATCCGTATCAACCGCGGCCGCGCCGACTGGGGGCAGCAGGTCGACGCCGGCCGCTGTAGCTTCGCGCTGGAAAACACGACCGGAAAGTACTCGCCGCGGAACCCCGAAGGCATCTACTACGGGCAGATCGGGCGCAACACGCCGGTGCGCGTGAGCGTGAACACGGGCAGCGTCGCCCTGTGGCTGCCCGCCACATCGAGCAGCGACAGCGTCACCACCCCCGACACCCCCGACCTCGACATCACCGGGGACATCGACGTCCGCTTCGACGCCACCCTCATGAACTGGTACCTGGCCGACGGCGCGCTGGGATCGGGTGCGACGTCGGTCCTCACCGAGCTGATCGGCAAGTACAACACCACCGGCAACCAACGCTCCTGGGTGCTGTACGCGCAGAACGGCTACCTCAAGCTCACCTGGTCCACCGACGGCACCAGCGCGGGCGAGATCACCGCCACCTCCACCGAGAAGATCCTCGTCCCCGCCTCCGGGCGTCTGGCGGTGCGGGCCGCCCTCGATGTGAACGACGGGGCGGGCGGTCTGATCGCCCGGTTCTACACGGCGGAGAACATCGACGCCCCGTGGGTACAGCTCGGCACCGACGCCACCGCCGGGTTCACCACCAGCATCTTTGCCTCCACCGCAGACCTGAACATCGGCAACGCCGTCACCGGTGTCGGCTACAGCAACCCGCTCGGCTACGCGCACGCCGCCGAGGTCCGCAACGGCATCAACGGCACGCTCGTCGCAGACCCGGACTTCACCGCGCAGACGTCCGGCGCCACCTCGTTCGTGGATTCCGCGACCCGCACCTGGACTAGGAACGGCAACGCGGAGATCACCAACAGGAAGACGCGGTTCGTCGGGGAGATCTCGTCATGGACTCCCGTGTGGGACACCAGCGGCCGCGACGTCACCACACGCGTCGAAGCGTCCGGGCTGATGCGGCGCCTCGGGCAGGGCGCAGTCCCCGCCAAAAGCCCCATGTACAGGGAGTTCACGAGCCCGTTCCGGTCGAACATCGTCGCCTACTGGCCGATGGAGGACGCCTCCGGCGCCACCAGCCTCGCGTCCGCGCTGGACGGGCATCCGGAGATGAGGATCACGGGGACGGTCACCCCTGCCGCCTACGACGACTGGCCCGCCTCTGACCCGGTGGTCACGGTCGGCACCGGGTCGCTGCGGGTCAGCGTGCCCACGTACACCGACACAGGGTTTGTGTTCCTGCGCGTATTCGTCGCGGTGCCCGCCGCCGGGGTGGTGTCCACGCAGCGCCTGCTGTCGATCACGCAGTCCGGCACAGCGAAAGTGTGGTCGGTATACGTCAACACGGCCGGTGACCTGGACCTGCGCGCCTACGACAGTGAGGGCACGCAGATCCTGGCCACCGGATTCCAGGCGTTCGGCATCAACGGGGACCAGAAGTCGATCGGTGTCGAACTGACGCAGGACGGCAACGATATCGACTACACGCTGTTCTCCTACGACGTCGAGGACAGCACACTGACGTCGTCGTCCGGCACATCCATCGCGGGCACACTGGCCGGATACACCGTCGACGTGGCCACCCAGGTCCGCTTCGGCGAAGACGGCGCTATGAACGACACCGCGGTCGGGCACCTCGCCATCTCCGACTCCAACAATGGCTTCGCGTCCACGGCGGGCGCGCTGCTGGGCTGGAAGGGGGAGACGGCCGCCGCGCGCGTCCACCGCCTCGGTGTCGAGGAGAGCCTCGCCGCCTACGCGACGGCGCCGGGGGACGAACAGATGGGCGTGCAGGCCCGCAGCACGGTCCTGACGCTGATGCGGGCAGCGCAGGACGCGGACGAGGGCATCCTCGCCGAACAGCGGGACGTCCTCGGGATCCGCCTGGTGCAGCGGGCCAGCCTCTACAACCAGACCCCTGCGCTCGTGTTGAGCTACACCGGCTCGGCCGGCCTCGTGGCACCGCTCGACCCGACGGACGATGACCAGGCAGTCACCAACGACGTCACCGTCCAACGCGACGGCGGATCCAGCGCGCGCGTCACCCTCGATACGGGGGCGCTGTCGACGCTGGCCCCGCCGGACGGGATCGGCCCCTACGACACGTCGGCCACGATCAACCTGTTCGACGACACGCAGCCCGCCGACCATGCGGGCTGGCGGCTCCACATCGGGACGTGGGATGAGACGCGCTTCCCACAGGTGACGGTGAACCTGGCGGCCGCTCCCGGCTCGATCGAGGCGGCCGCCGCGATGGACGTGGGCTCGCGGTTGCAGATCACGAATCCGCCGGTGTGGCTGCCGCCCGACACTTTGGATCTGCAGGTGCAGGGCTATTCGGAGGTGATGGCGAACAAAGAGTGGTCGATCAGCTACAACTGCACGCCTGCCGGGCCGTTCAGTGTGGCGTGGGCTGGCGACGATGACACGGCCATCCGTGAGCTGGAGTTCGCGTGGGCGGACACGGAGGGCTCGGCGCTGGCGGAGGCGTTGACGACGACGGAGACGGACGCCGACGTCGTCACGACGAGCGGCCCGATCTGGACGCATGATCCTGATGACATGCCGTTCGACCTGCGGGTGGGCGGCGAGGTCATGACGGTCATCGCGCCCAGTACGTTGATCAACGAGAATGCGTTCTTCGATACGGACGCGAACTCGTGGACGGCGCAGAACGGGGGGATATCCCGGTCGACGGAGTTCATCAACCCGCATCCCCGGGCCATCGCCAGCATGTTCATCACGCCCAACGGGGTGTCCGCCGAGGGCGGCGCAACGTGTACGGCCACGTCGACGGGCAGCGTCCTCCCCGGGGTCACCTACACCGCCTCCGCCTGGGTGTACAGCCCTGGCGGGTGGAGCAACCTGCAGCCGTGTATCGACTGGCTGGACGCCGGCGGGGGGTACATCAGCACCGGCCTCACAGGCGGCGGGTTTGCCGTGAGCGCGGGCGTGTGGACGTACCTAGAGCAGTCCCTCGTGGCCCCGGCCAACACGTCCAAAGCCTCCATGCGGCTGCTGCATGGCGGCACCCCCAGTGCGGCCCAGACGTGGTTTGCGTGGGCGGCACGCATCTCCCGCCAGTACGCGTCGTCGATCATGGACACGTTCAGTAGGACCACGACGCCCGGCTGGGGGACCTCGGAAACCGGGGCCGTCTGGACGAGCACCGGCGGGGCCGGCGCCGACCACTTCACGCAAGGCGCCGAGGCGGGCCATCAGCTGACCGCGGTGGACATCGCCCGTCTGGACCTCGCCCCCGCGTCGGGCACCGATTTTGAGGTGCAGGCAGATATGGCGACCTTCGCCACGGCGACCGGCGGCCCGCAGTACGTCGCGCTGGTGGCCCGGGCTGCGGACGGTGACAACTGCTATATGGCGCAGCTGGAGTTCACGACTGCGCAGGCTGTGATCCTGTCGCTCCGTAAAAGAGCGGGCGGTGTGGAGACGCAGATCGGCACCTACACAACCAGCCTGGTCCACGGGGCTTTCACGTTCTACACAGTGCGCTTCCAGGTCATCGGGACGAGCCTCAAGGCCCGGGTCTTCGAGCGCGGCACGCCCGACCTTGAAGGCTGGCAGCTCTCGGTCACCGACACCACGGTAGTCGGGGGTAGCAATGTGGGCCTGAGGAGTGTGCGGCAGACCGCGAATACGAACGCGAATCTGATCATCGCGTACGACAACTTCCAGCTGCTCAACCCGCAGACCTTCACCGTGGACCCCGCCACGGTACTGAAGGCGTTGCCGTCGGGGACCCCCGTAACGGTCTGGCATCCGCCGGGCCTCGGCATGTAGGAGGAGATTGTGACGTTCTACGTTGGCCAGAAGCTGCGGACCTCGGATCTGAACCTGACCATGGTGTCCGACGTGGACATCACGTCCCGG
>ERZ1292644.1214-Hain-H14-01um-R2-1214-length-13845-cov-31_pt1 | contig 13845 bp, 16 predicted proteins | sample MGYA00564402_ERZ1292644 | MGnify/ENA primary metagenome ERZ1292644 (study PRJEB36523, sample SAMEA6512644) | groundwater metagenome | collected 2019-01-09 | study: AquaDiva: Metagenomics assemblies of 32 groundwater samples
GGCCGTATACGGGCGCCATTACGGCTGGGTTCATCAGCCAAAAGAAGGTTACTGGAAGCGGACCTGGCTACAGTTTTTCTCCAAGCTCTGGCGCGATCAACGTCTAGGCGTACTTTCAAAGGCAAGGGGGCACACAGGTGTCAAGTATTCCTTGACAGCTGTCCCCCTTGCCTGGGTGGCCTTAGCGTGTGGGTGTCCCACGATATACCAGGATTTGAACGAACTGAAGACGCTGCTTGAGATTGATCCAGGGGATCATTCGCAAGACAAGAAACTTTCGTTCCTGAACGAGCACGCGGCGAACATTATCGAGGAATTGCTGGACCGCGACTTCACCTACAAGAGCCGCACGCGCTACTACGACGGGACCGGCACGCAGAAATTGTTGCTGAAGCATCGGCCTGTGTACGCGGCGCCGCCAACTGGCTTCTCGGCTCTCTCGGTAGTGATAGACGAGTCTGGCTATTACGGCACGGCGTCTGGAGCGTACACGGACACGGCTTTAGTGTACGGCACAGACTATGCACTCAAGATCGACCAGGACGACGGCGGCAGCCGCAGCGCCATCTTGTATCGTATTCGCAACGTGTGGCCGCAGCCGGCGCACAGGCAGGCAGGCTACTTGACTTCGTTTGTCGGCAAGGACACCGGAAGCGTAAAGGTGACGTATACGGCTGGGTACACGGTAGACACGCTGCCGGCAGCCTTCCGCGAGGCGGCTGGGTTGCTGATAGCCAGGATGAACTCTCTGTGGCCATTGGGGCTGCCGCTGAACAGTGAGAGTTACGGCGACTCGGCGGGATCGGTGGGGATGGGGTACTTCAATCAGTACCACGATCTGTTGACGGGGCTTGTGAAACCGTTGCTCTATATGCACAAGAATTGGTCTTTTTGATGCCCCTGAACAAATCAAACACGAAGGCCATTCACCGGCGGCTTTACGCCGGCAAGATGACGACTGTGATCTTGTTTAAGCGAGGCATCGACCAAAGCCAGGGCACGGTGAAGACGATCACGCTTTACCAGTGCTACATGAGCGCGATCCACAAGACGGGCGAGCCGTTGCAGGACGACATGACCAGTTCGCACCGCTGCGTCTGGCGTATCCCGCGAACGGAGATGGACCGAGTGGGGCTGACGGACATCAACGCGGCTGATCGGATTTACAACGCGAATCCGCGTAGCCCGGCACAAACGCGGTGGTGGCAGCCGGAGAGCACGACGCTCATCGACATTGCCATCTTTGAGAATTTTTTGGCAATCGCTTGTGTTCGGATCGACCCGCCGAAGTAAAGGGGGATGGCTGTAATGGCCAGAGACTTTCCAAATAAACGGTGAGTCGATGGTGAGTGTGGTGCAGAAGCCGCCTTCGCCGTTGCAGTCTTATTTGACGGCGGCGACAGCAATACCAACGCTCACGAACCTGGGATTGACCGATGGGCCAATTGTCATCCGACCGATTTTCAAGACGCAGGACATGCACACCGACGACTTCGGCCCAGACGTGCCGGCAGATGTTATGCCGATGATAGCCGAAGTTATCATCGACATGACGTTGATTCATTATGACGAAAGCCTGTTAAGGAAGTGCATAGCAGAAGCAATGGGTGGTGGTACAGAGGGAACACTTGTCGGTGCCGGAACGCCATTGGGCGCTATGCTGCCAGTAGGCGTCAACGGCAACCACTACATCTCGCTCAACATCAGTTCACCTGTTCTCAATGAGCCGTGGCGTTTTCCGGCGTCGTACTTGATGACCAATGTGGAATTGCCGCTGGGTACTGGTCGAACGGCGGCAAGGTTGAGATGGCGGGCGATCCCGTATGTGTCTCCGCAGCGTAGTTTTGCCAGCAACGCTCTACTTGCCAACGATTACTTGATTTCGGCTGGGGCGGTCCTGTGGGACCATACGGCGGATACCTAGAGGTGTTATAATCAACATGGACGACAAGATTTTTCACGGAACGATGCCATACGGCCATACGAACTGGAACTCCAAACTGACTGAGGAGATGGTTAGAGAAATACGCACCGGAGTTGGCCGGCCGTGTGAGCTAGGGCCAAGATACGGTGTGTCAGAAGCAACTATTCGGGATGTTCGGAAACGAAAATCCTGGAAGCATATTTAGAAGGAGGTGGCTGTAATGGCCAGAGACTTTCCAGATCAACGGTGAGACGATGGTGTATGTTAAGGGCAACTCTCTTATGCCAAACATAGCCACTCAGAAGGAACTCGGGTTGTCCGAGCGCGCCATTCAGGTGTCTTTGGAAACGAAGCACACCGACCTGCACGTCGATGCGTGGGGGACCGAAACGCCAGTCGATGTCCAGACTATGCTTGCGTCAGCCACGATACGGATGTCGTTGATCCATGTCGATAGGTCTGTCCTTGACGATTGCATAGCGTCAGCAATGGGGCAGACGGCTGGGACTATCGGGAGAGTTGGCAGAGCTGGCCGTCGGATGGGTAACAATTCCAATATTCAGTTTGGCTCTGGCAACCTCTACATCGGCCTGATTTTGGCCTCTCCGGTTGGTAGTAAGCCGTGGCGGTTCTGGTATTGTTATCTGGCAAACAACTCTGAAATCAGCCTGGGCACTGAGAAGAGTCTTCATAACCTCACCTGGCGGGCGATACCGTACACCAATGATCCGTGGGGTGATGCCGGTGGTGCCCAGCCAAATACGGTTGCGGCTACCGGTTCGACTGGCGCCGTACTCTGGGATCACGCAAGCGCAACATGGTAGGGGAGTGATAATGCTTCGCCGTTTTCTCGACTGGATTCGTTCCTGGTTTGGCACCTCCGACACGAGTATCTACGATGGCGCCGACAAGGGTATTTTCGTTTTCTTCGATGGTAAGGAAACGGTTCACGCCGATCCTCTCGTGCTCTATCGCCGCATCATGGATGTGGCACCAGGTCTGGACGCTGACATCAAGGGCGGACGGAGCGCCTTGAAGAGTGCTCCTGCCTGTCACTTGTCCGCCGTTGACACAATTCGAGACATCTTCAACATCGACCATCCGGTCAATGATTTTGACTGCTCGGGTACGTTGACCGAGATTCAGTGCATGGCTCTGCTGGACGGGTTTTTGAAATACTGCGACAGCGTAAAAAAAAATTCGCCACTGACTTCGACCTCTGCCGAGGTTCCCTCGCCGAGTGGGGAACCATCAAACGGCATCATCCCGCCCCTTACGCCGTCGCCTTCGGGTTCTGGCTCAACCGTCACCGAACCGAACATCAACTCGCTCACGCCGTCGCTATCGGAACCGGTATCGTCAACGGCACCATAGAGGTTGGTGACGCCTTCTACGAGAGCGTCACGGACGGCCGCGACCAGGCGATTGTTCTCAAAGGTCAATTCCAGCAATTGACCAACGGCGGGAGTGACCAATGACACCAGAAGAACGCGAACGGAAACGCGAAGAGCGCGTTGCCGAACGTGAACAGAAGCAGAGGGAAAGGGAGAAGGCAAAAGCCGACCGCGAAGCCGCGCGCGCCGCGCGGCAAGAAGAGATGGAGGCCAAGAAGGCTGAGAAAGAAGCGGCCAAAGAAGCGAGACAGCAAGAGTCGGATGAAAAACGCGCCCAAAGGGACGCCGAGAAAGCCCAAATTGAACGAGAGCAAAAGTACCGGCAACTTTCTAGCGGCCTGTCGGAAGGAATTGGCGCCGGCATCAACAGTCTTGGCACACTTGCGTCTACCCGATCAGGTCCAGCCGCCGCAAAGGCTGGGGCCGATGCTCTGACTGGTTTAGCTACCGGTGGGGTGGACATTGCTGTTGCCCTCAGTGCGATGACCGGTCCGGTTGGCATTGCTGCTGGTGCCGCCGCAAAGCTTGGTGGTGCCCTTCTTAAAGTCGGTATCGACGTTACCCAATGGGGAGAGCAACTTCACGAAACCAATATGCAGTTTGCACAATTCAGCGGTGCGATGGCTGGCGTGCAGGCAAGGCAGATGGTGCGTGACATCAACCTGAGCAGGATACGCGGGGAACGACGTGCCGAGGGTGCGGAAGCATTAGCCGAACAAAGGCATTCGGTAAATGTTGGCCTGGCAAACCTTATAGACAAGTCGATTGATCCCGCGAAAAATCAAGTCGTTAGAGGGCTTTACGATATATCTGAAGGTGCACTTAATCCAAAAGAAAAGAGGCATCGAGAATTAAGAGATGCTATCGGCGCAAGGCAAGATGCTCTTAAAACGATGCCAAGTGGAACCGCTGTCGAAGCAGGTACTGTATATAGTAATGATCCTCTTCTGGAAGCGCTTATGCCAGGACTGAGAGAAGTTGCTATGCTAAGAACAGCGTTGTCAAAAAAGAAAAAGACGACAACAGAAGAGATGGAGGAACAGAATGAAAAAGATAGGAAGGAAATGGAGGAGATAGACAAAAACGACCCCGTGAATGCCGAAGCGATGGGGCGCTCGGGCCGTGGCGACGATTGGATGCGTGAGATGGCTGATGTGGACAATTGGGAAGAGAAATACGGACGCCCCGCACGCTTCAGTGTCAATGACAAAGGCGTCGTTGTCGAGAGGAGATAAAGTCGATGTCGTTAGTAGCATATAATGGCATCACGCTACCGTTCCCGTTCACTACCAGCTTCGCACAAGAAGCGGTGTACGAATCGTCTAGCACCGACTGGTATTTGAACCGCTTCATCATCCAAGTCCAGTGCGTGTTGAACTCCAACTTCGTTGCTGAGCTTCTTCCGGCGTTGATGGTCAACAATGCTCCCATTAGCAGTAATCCGGCAGACATCAAGAATGCCATTTACACGAAACTGATGACACCTCGGCAGAGCCTCAGTTTTAAGGTCAATGGCGTCGAGATGATTCCTGGAGCAATCGTCAGCGGCAAGACGGTTGATGCTCAGAACGGGCCGCAACCGCAGCGGTGCATTCTGAACCAACTCACCAATAAGTCATTTATCTTGACGTGGAGTTGTATTGCTAATTACTGGATTAACAACAGCGCTGGCCTTAATGCTGCATCTCCAGTGGTAACAAATGCAGTTGGTGGGACGATCCTGTATAACCGCTGGGAAGAGATCCAGGACATTGACAATCGACAGTTCACGACACTCACTCGTACAGGGCGAGCGGTTATACGCTCCGACAATGCAGACGGAGTTACGGTCGATCAGGTCCGCAGCGCCATGATTCCCACGCAACCTCCCGCTGGCTTCTTGCGGCGATCATCACGATATGTTGTGGACAAGTCCGGACTAGGCATTGACTATGCGGTTGTTGATGTCGAGGTATTCAAGAAACCGCCTGCGCCAGCTTATGAGGCTACTGGCGCTTACCACGAGAAAGCAGCTGGAGTGATGGGGGCAATGAGGCATGGCCAGGTAAACATTCGCCTTCGTGGGGCCAAGGATACACCGCAGCATATTTTGATTGAACGTGCGGTAACGCTGGCGAGCGCAAAGCTCCATGTTCGTGGCCATGCACTCGGAAAGAAGGGCTTTGACATAATTACGGATGCTCAACTGAACGTCAATCTGTTCGACAACGAAATAGAGTTTTTCATGACCGCAATGATGGGAAGCACTCAAGAACTGATTGGTGGAAACGCTATTGCCGCATTCAAGAATCCAGTCGCACTTACTTATACTCCACTATCGGATGAATTTCCCGATTACGTTCCTGATTACGGAAACTCTCATGGAACAGCCAATGTCTTCCTTCAGGCAGCGGCCTATTACGATCCTAACCTGACAAACACTATTGTCAGAGACACGACGCGGCAGCTGAATGTCGGGAAACAACCGGGTGCCAAATGAGCGACCCAATATCGAACGTAACGGTAACGATTGGCGACCTGGAGACAACTACAGGTGCGCTTTATATTGAGCAGCAGAATAGTGAAATCTGGACCGATTACATGTCGTTCAACCGTTATGAGACGGATGAACACCGTTACATGATGGGCGTGGCCTCACCCAATGGTTTTCAAGGTAAATCGGTGGCTTTTGTTCAACTGGCATCCAAGACGCTGTTGTGGATATGCGATTGGACGGCTTGCAAGATGAACTCGCAGCCGGAAATTCCAGATCCTGCGCCGCCCAATAGTGATTGGATTTTGCTTGCTGAGTACCCGGAGTTGGCACGAGTCGGCGTTGGCCCGGATGGACGGACGCCAATCTACCGAATGTCTGGGGTATACGTCTACGGACACGTCGGACCAAGCGATGTGACCGTTGACGATGTATCGTTCCCAAGGCCACCGTGGCTAGAGAATAGTTTGGATTGCAACATGCCAACGGAAAAACTAACAGCCGGGCTCAGTGTGCCAACTTCTACAAGCAGCAGTCCGACAGGCAGCAAAATGGTTCCTCTTTCGTGAGATGAGATATGGCCATTTCATTCGGTTCCGCTCCTGGCTTGCTGTTTCCGCGACTCGGCAAGTGCGGGCTTATCCTCAAGCAAGTGCGCACTTATCACAACTCGCAGTACACCAACTTTACGGATGCGACCAACGGCCTCGTGGCACAGTTCACGGCTGAGCCGGATATCCAAGCATCCGTTGGTGGCGGATACCTCGGTGGATTGGCTGGTGCTGAGTCAGCAGCGAATGTGGCAAAAACGGTGGCAGCCCAGACGATCAATCGCATCGTGTACCGGGACAACCCGCGACTCGGACAAACGCTGACCTCGCTCAATACCGTGGCCTCACTTGCTGAAATCATCCGGCAAATGAAGATCGCCGGGGCCTCGGTACTGGCTATGACCATCACAGCCACGCCGACACAGTTTGATGGCTACGCGAGCAACACTGGCAATGCGGTGATCGTTACCAGCATCCGCCGACCGTTTGACGGGCAAGTGCTAGAGAATGCGTTCGCCGAGACGGTGCTGATCCAATGTTCCTCGGATTCGTATTCTGGTGGAGCGACGGCTGGAAATGAGAGTTTGGTTATTTCTGGAACCGGGAACCAATCGGACTTCTTTGCCTTCAACTGGCCGTTGGGAAGCAATTGCCGAGTCAGCGCCACGGTCATCAACGGCGATACGAACAACTCCTCCGGGAACCTGTTGCAAGACGGCGGCTTCACGACCTGGGCTACTACGGCCAACGTCCCGGATTCCTGGACGCTGTTTGCCGGCACGGCAGGCGTGGATACGCTGCAAGAGTCAACCCTGACCTACAGCGGCGTGGCGGCCCTGAAGATCGTCGGCGACGGCGTTACGAATGTCGAGTTGCGGCAGCTGTTCAACAGCTCGACGGGGACCACGGCGACGCTTTCCTCGTCGCAGCAATACGCAGTGTGCATCTTCCTGCGACGTGATGGCGTGGCGGCCGGTGCCGGAACGCTCAAGATAGAGTTGATTGATAGCGCCGGAAACGTCTTCAACGACAACAACGCAGTAGCCAACTCGTTTTCCATCGACCTGACGGCCTTGACGACGAACTATGGGCCGTTCACGGGCGTTTTCCGAACGCCAGAAGTCATGCCGACGACGTATTCGATACGGTTGAAGCTGACGCCCTTGACCAGCGGGCGGGCCGTCTATCTCGACAAGATGAGCCTCGGGCTCATGTCGCAACTGTATACATCCGGGCCGTTCATTTCTGTTCACGCTGGGTCTGACCCGCTCATTACGGGTGACTACGCGACCGTGGCCGTCACGAACAGCCGTGGCAGTGGCGGCACACTCGACACGTTTCAGACACTAGCGGCCCGATTGTTCCCGGACATGATTAACTCGGAGCTTCTGTTTCCATCCTCGTCTACGCCAACGATTTCGGATTCGGCGCTCATCGCTTGAGCCAATTCGTCTTTTATCGGTAGGATAGTGCGCTATGGCTGTACTTGCAGACATTACGTTTGCGAAGTGGGAGGACGGCACCTTGACCGTTGGCATGGCACCGGCCGTTGCTATCGGTGGGTGGGCGCTGCGTGCGCAGATTGCCCACCGTTTTGGCGGCATGAGTGGTGTCGGCGGCAACAGCGGCCAGCAACCAGGAATCTTGATCGCCAGTGCTGCGTCTGGTTATGGCGGCGGGCAGAGCGGGATAACAGTCACGAACAGCGGGCAGGGGCAGTTTAATGTCTCGGTGCCGTCCGTGACGTTCTCAGGCTTCGATCCTGGCAACTACGCCTTTGACGTGTCACGGATGGATGCTGGTTTCCGCACGGTGATCTCGGAAGGGTATTTCATCGTCACTCCGTCGATTGGGTTGTAACATGGCCGGGCCAAAGAAACCATCGTTGGGTAAGCGGATAGCTGGCAGTATCGGTCGCTGGCTTGCCCACAATCCTCGTGTCGGGTCCGTTTTCGACAGACTCGGCGAGTTGTTCGGTGGCGCACCAAAACCGCCGACTTTGCTTTCGCAGCCGCTCATCTCCAATGAACCAAGTGAAGAAGAGAAACTGGAGCTTGAGTTCTTGGGCGAAGGGCATCATGGCGCTGCCCTTGTCAGTCGTGAACATCCCGACCTAAGCCCGGAGAACAAGGCCAAGTGGCGTGCGTTAGGGAATGACGTAGTGGCAGGTTTTGTATACGGTCAGGAAGTCATTTCCTTCCACTCCAGCAATGTGACGTGGGCGCAATACTTCATCAACGAAAAGTACATGCTGGTCGCGTTTCATGGTGGAAGCCCTCCGAGGCCGGGAACATACAAAGTGTGGCCGATCAGCGAGGCGGAAGCCATAGACTTAGCCAGGGCGTTTTCAAAAGGAATTTGGATTTGGGATAACGTCCGCGTTCGAGGCCACCGCAATTTACACCGGAAGAACGTCTCCAGAGTCAACTAAAAGGATAGAATAATATGCCAAAAGTGTACGCCTTTGACGTGGATGAGTGCCTTGAAATCTCCAACGGGCCAATACCTCTTTCGGCGATGCTGGAATTGCGAGAACAAGGACACGTCATTGGTCTATGCGGCAATGGTCGTAAGTTTTGCGACCTACTTCCTGATTGGCACAAGTACATCTCGTTCAATTTGCTGTGCGATCTTGGGCCTATTATGAACTTCGGAGGTCTGATTGGTAAGGATATATGGCTTCGATGCTTTCGTGAGACGCTGTACCTTCACGCCGAAGAGTATGTAATGGTCGGGAATGTGTTCGGCGAGAAAAACAGTATGGGATTCGTCTGCGGTTCGCACGATAGCATGTTTGCCGAGAGTGCCGGTTGGCGGTTCATCAAAGAAGATGACTTCGCAAACGGAGTGCGATGAACAATGATGGCTCGTGACGACATGATATTTGTGTTGGGGAAACTAAATAGTCTATGCAAGGCGGGACTTGTTAAAGGCCAGCCTAATGCACTAACTTACAAAGGATTGGCGCGATATAAAGCGTTAGTTGACATCAATTATTCTCCGTCTAAAGACAGGATTGTTAAGGCCATTGTCGGTCTTGATCTACTTCAATACGGCGATCCTGATGTTCTAGCCGCTTTGGTTCTCACTCGCAACAAGAATGTGAGGTGAATGTGCTAGATTTGAACCTAATACACCGTTCTGGCATGATTTGGCAACAGGATCACTCTCGTCAGCCGCTAGGTTACTATGCCTGGGTTTTTGGAATGCCCGAATTTGGCATTGTTCGTGTGCCTATCATCAAACTTAACTACGATCAAAATGTGTGGTTTTGGAATCATACTGGAATTGGCGCGGCGGTAACTCCGGAGCATGGCTCGTCACCGAGTTTTATAACGTCTTTGGCTGACGCCGAAAAAGCAATGGGATTACGATAACGTCTTCAGTCTGTGCGTGCGCCACGGGCACAAGAGGAACGTCTCCAGAGTAGGCTAAACTGATGACCTGCGTTATTGGCCTTGTCCACAACGGCGACACATACCTTGGTGCCGATAGTGCAAGCGTGTCAGAGCAAGACGTACTGATTCGGTCGGACAAAAAGGTTTTTCGCAAAGGGCCATTATTGATCGGGTTTACCAGTTCCTTTCGCATGGGGCAATTGCTGCGATATTCGCTGGCTATCCCAAAGCAGAAGGTCACTGACGACTTTCGATATATGGCCACTGATTTCGTCGATGCTCTGCGAACTTGTTTCAAGGCCGGAGGCTATGCGACAACAGCGGATAATGCTGAAGTGGGAGGCGTGTTCATAGTTGGATACAAAGGGAAACTATATCAGATGGATAGCGACTATCAGGTTGTCACTATTGAGGACGACTTCATTGCAGTAGGATCAGGCAGTCAAATCGCCTATGGTGCGCTATATGCCGACAGGTCGGACAAGAACCCACGGCAGCGTGTGTTGACGGCACTGAAGGCGGCAGAACGGTATAACATCGGCGTTCGTGGACCGTTTACGATAATCAAGAGCCACGTTTAGGTAGATATGGACTACGAGCTTTCTTACGGTGCTACTCCACTTCTCGGAGACTTGAGCCGCGTCTATCGGGCGAAGGGCTATGAAGAGGCGCGCAAACACGAGCCGCTTGCCGATCTCATGGATGAGTTAGACCGGCTGATTCCCACCCGCTACCTGCAAGACCTTTCTCCCGGCCCGCCGCCTTCTCGCACGATGACCGGCTTGGCTGCTCCTGCCCGTCTGCCGCAAGACCCGCGTGCAACGCAAGTGAAAGTGGGCGACTGGTACTATCCCAACACGGCCCAGCGGTTCTCCGTATTCCGTGGCCTGGCTACGTCGCGCATGGTCAAAGCTATGCTCGCCACGACTGGCGGAACTGCTACGGCCACGTTCAAGATGAAGGCTGTGCCAGTCGGTGCCACGACGACAAATACCTACTCGCTATCGACCAGCATGTATATGCTGCCGCCACGGCCGCTCGGCGAGGCGGATAAGAAATTCGACGGCCTATTCCTCGTGACGCTGGTTGATGAGCGGTTCTATTTTGGCGGTTCGCCGATCACGTTGCGGCCAAACACGTCATCGACGTGGACAGGACTCATCAATCAGTGTGCGACGAATCTTGGTATTACACTCACGATCACGTCGGCTATATCGTCTGATTACGGTCAACCGGAGCCTGACTCTCCGCTGTGGTGCAACTTCGAGAATGCTGCCATACTTCTCGACGCGCTGGCTACTAACGTCGGCCGCGTGGTTATTCGTAACTTCAATGGAACGTACACGCTCAACACGCACATTGAGTCGCAAACGCAAGTCGTCACAAATCGGGGGACGAATGTACTGCGCGTGGCGGGTGGAGACCTGTTCAACTCGGGGAACCTGCTCGTCGCCGGCTCGATGAACGCGGGGCGAAACTCTGTCGTTCCGGCATCATTCAAGGTGACATTCCCGAAGTACATCTACGGCGCCGATCCTGTTCCGCATTTCCTCAACCCTCGTACCACTTCTGGACGAGGCTCGGTGTGGAATGAGGAAGGTTATGGCGACGTTCACGCACTCACGATAACGCCCGCAAACTGCGGAGCGACTGTTTCCGGTATCGCTGGTGTTTCCGGTAGCACAGCCACGATCAGGACGGACGCCAAAGCCTACTACTCGACGGAAGCACTGGCGGCATCTGGCTTGTCTCCCGATAACTTGGCAGCATTGACCACGCTGGCCACGCGAGTTGCCACGGATCGCTATGAAGCCGCGTTTGCCGCCGCCCTGGATGAAGTCTATCCGGGCACGTTCGTCTGGACGCCCGAGGGCCTACATGACATCGTGTGGACCTATTCCGAGAAGGCTGGTCTGGCTACCACTCGGGTCATGCACGCGGAATGGAACATTCCAATCGAAGAAGGCCAGTACGCAATCCCGTACAACGGTGCTTTCGCTTCTGGCGTGGGCGGCCGGAGCGTAGCCCAGACGTGGCGAGATAATTCAAACACCATCCAATTCGGCGTCAACCTCGTCACGGCCGGCACGGGGTTGACACTCACGAAGGGGACTGTAACGAGCGGTGGGATCAGCGAAGCGATAATCACCACGGCCACACCATCGACCAACACGACGAACAACACATGGTACTGGTCCGGCGAAGTTGGCATTGACTTCATGGAAGGACCGAACCTCTTTACACTCAGTCCAATCTTCATCGGCGTGTGGAACAACCTGTCCGGCAACTTCTACAACTTCTGGCCATTCTTCCAGCTTCATGGATGCTTCAACCTTGCCGGTCAACCACCCGCCGATCCGGCCGCGTTCACGTCGGTAACTGCGTCGTCTAGCACGCCTGGCACAATACCGACTGGCCTCTACTACTTCTCATACACGAATGTCAATGGGAAGTATGCTCAATCGGCACCAAGTCCAGTGTCAGCGCAAACGTCAGTTACTCTTGGCCAGAGTGTAACCGTAGTCTTTCCGTCTACGCCAGCCGACACAGCGGATCGAAACCTGTATATGACTGTGGCTGGCGGTGCGGCTGGATCAGAGACGATGGTCAAGTCTGGGATCACCGGAAGCAGCTTCACATACACCGGAACGACAGGAGTAACGGACCCGTTCAAGACCGATCAGACGCCACCATCCTCCACGGTCTACAGCAACGCCTACGCTTGCTTCAACCCGCCCGATTGCTGTGGCAAGCCGACCTGGACCGCTGATGGTGGGTCGCTGATGAACGACCGGTGCGCCACGCCGCCGACACTATGGATACAGAGTGACTATGCGACTGGGACTGCTTGGGAATCAATCATCGGAACCGTGAACCCCGGAGATACGATCTATGGCGGTTCTTCCACTGGAGACGCGGCCATTCTCCCCATCGGCACCAATGGCAGCATCTACATGGTTGTGGCTGGCTTACCGGCCTGGGTGCTGCCGGCCGGTCGTGTAGCTGGCTCAGTGCAGTTGCTCGGCATAGACACGGCTGGAGTCTTGACCTACTACGCTACCGGGACGTGCTAACGTGCCTGATACATACCTGTTCAAAAATGGCAAGGTGGTGCTGGATAGTCTCGGGCGACCGATGCACTGCTCGTCGTGCGGATGCAAGAATTGCCGCAACTGTAACTCGGCGTGCTACAACCCGTGCATGAAGAGGATACAAAGTGCGGCCGGAACATGGTATGACTGCAACCACACGCACTTTGAAAGTGGAGTTTTAGTGCCTGGTGTAATTTCGACTCTCGGACAAAACTCCTACATCATCGACATTCCGACCGTCCTTAACTCGCCGTTGACTGTAACACAGCAAAGCGATTGCACCTGGAAGGGCACAGGAGCGTCGGCTGCGTACACGTCGGTAGAGGTCATTCTGTCTCGCGTAAATGATGCGGCACCCTATTATCAGGTGTCACTCAATCCGCTGACGGGCGGTTCGCTGACGCTATACAGGAATCCTGACCTTCACATTGGCGGCTCGCTCTACGAGCCTCGCTTTTGCTGCGACGACGATGTGGCGAATGCTTTTCTTCCTGGCGGCGGCTTGTATCAGTTAGCGGCATCCATAGGCCAATACTACAGCGGCTCAATCACCAGCAAGACAGGAACAATCTCACACGACACCAGCAACATCTACTGCAATAAATTGTCCGAGTGCGTGGTCAATGATTGCGGTCAATGCACCGACATACCAACGATTATGGATGTGGTGATCTCGGGGGCTGGCACAGCCGGCGCTGTGGCGTGTACCACTTGCAGCGAGTTGAACGGCACTTTCAAGATGTGGGGGGAGAATTGCACATGGGTCGCCGAGGGATCAGGCGTTCCGATGACGCAAACCTGCTACGGGTGCGTCACGAGCTACACGCTGATTTACGCGGCCGGCACCTTCACGTTCACAATCTTGTTCGCGGACGGCACTAACGCCGTCTGGACAAAGGCAGGGCTGACGGATGCGTGTAGCGGCGTCACGTTCACGAGCACTGAATTTACTTCAACCACGGCGACGGATTATTGCGTGCTGAATGGGGCGATGACGATTACGGTGACGGTAG
>ERZ1292644.1215-Hain-H14-01um-R2-1215-length-13840-cov-7_pt1 | contig 13840 bp, 31 predicted proteins | sample MGYA00564402_ERZ1292644 | MGnify/ENA primary metagenome ERZ1292644 (study PRJEB36523, sample SAMEA6512644) | groundwater metagenome | collected 2019-01-09 | study: AquaDiva: Metagenomics assemblies of 32 groundwater samples
TACGAGCAGCGCAGGAATGCAGCTCGTGGTCAGGAGAACGCCAAAAAGGCCGGTAATCGAATAGAAGAGCAGCGCTGCAAGCGAGAAGTAATCCGACTTGATGCTGAGATTAAGAATCTGGAGGACAAGTAATGTACGAAGTTCCTCGTGTAGGCATTGGCGTATTCATCATCCGTAATCAGCGTGATATCCTTCTAGGTCGTCGCAAGAATGCCCATGGAGAAGGCGAATGGGGTCTTCCTGGTGGCAAGCAGGAACTGAATGAGACCATCTTTGAAGCTGCTCAAAGAGAGCTTCTGGAGGAATGCGGCCCGGCACTAAAGATTGACCGTATGCGAGTCCTTTGTGTTGGTGACCTCATGCACTATCAGCCTAAGCACTTCCTTGATATCGGTATTGCCTGTACATATGCAGGTGGCGAGCCGGTAGTAATGGAGCCTGAGAAGTGCTATGAATGGAAGTGGTTCAGCATGTATCAGCTTCCATCACCTCTGTTTTCATCAATCAATGAGTATGTAGAGGCTCATATCTGGGGCAAGTTCTACTGGAATGACCGAAACCTCATTGCTACTGGCGAAACAAAGCCTAGCGGCCTCAAGGATGAAACCGAGTGTCCTCGTGAGCATTCAGACAATGAGCAGTACCCTTGCCACGTCTGTAAGGCAGATGTATGAAGAGGCACGAAGCGCGCGAAATCCTGCGGCTTTTCCTGCTAGAAGACGTGTTGAACAACCGGCAATATCACGAAGACACGCACGCGATTACCTGGTTTGACAATCATTTTGCAATTCTAGAGCGTGCGACAGGTAAGATTTTCACGTTTCGGCTGGCACTACAAAACAGTGACTTGCCCTTCAAAACGTGGTACGATGAGTTTGTGAAGCAAGAATGGATAGACGAAGGAGAAAAAGTTGACAAAGATTGACGTTCTGGACCAGGGATACGTAAGACTCGTAGACCACATGGGCTCAGACCTTTCAATTGTCAACGCAGCAAGAGTAAGTTACGCAAAGGAGAGTGCCGAGTTTTCTGATAGAGACGAAAGTCTGCTTAATTACCTAATCAGAAATAATGAGTACTCTCCTTTTCGTCATGCTACGTTGACGTTCGAAGTATATGCGCCACTATTTGTGGCCCGGCAGTGGTGGAAATACACTGTAGCCAGTACACATCTAGATGACCAAATCGGCTGGAACGAAAGTTCAAGGCGATACATCACAGAAGAGCCTGTTTACCACATTCCAACAGACTGGAGAATGGCCCCGGCAAACAAGAAGCAGGGTTCAGGCGACAATGCAGACCCTATGACATCAGAACAGTATACCTACATGCTAAAGGAATTCCTGGCAAAGGGAGAAGACCTGTACAATCAAGCATTGGACAGCGGATTGGCCCCGGAACAGGCGAGACTATTCCTTCCAAGTTATGGTATGTATGTCAGATGGCGTTGGACTACATCCCTTGCAGCAGTAATGCACTTTCTGAATGAGCGTCTGGAGCACAGAGCGCAGCTAGAAATTCAGAATTATGCGGCGGCAGTAAGAGACCTCATTGTACCTAAGTACCCCAAGGCACTGAGTAGATATGCTGGCGAGTGAACTGATAGAGCTTCTGTCAAAGCATCCTGACTATCTTGTGCAGATATGTACAAAGGAAGTAATCGGCCCGGTAAGAAAAGTAGACATAGACTGCTTTGACGAAGAAGACGGTATGACATATGTAATAGAGGTAGACGATGAGTGATAGAATCACTCCTAACGCTGACGAACCTAGCGACGTATTCGATAACGACACATCACAGATAGTTCAATCAATCATGTTGATGAGAATCTACGATATGCTCACCTGCATAGCAAGAGGAATAAACCCAACAGAGGCTCAAGCAGTATATGAGGCCCACGCAGCAGGAAAAATATTGGGTCCTCCGCCATCATTCGATATGAGCGAAGATGTGCAACAAGACTGACAGTGATATAAGCTACAATCAATTTCAACTCTTTCGAGCAGATTACGAAATTCTGCGAGACAAGGAATTGGGTCTGCCCAACTGTCTGTATTGTGGCGAAGAGCCAATAGAGGTATGGACAACCGAAGAAATATGCGACGAACATCGTGTGCATATCGGTTTCAAATCCTGCGGCCATGTGGTCGGCTTGTCCGAGGCGGACATCTACTAGCAAGTAACATAAAAGTACATCCAAATGTTAGTAATTTTTTGTGATGTATGATACATGATTTTGATTGCTAAAATCGTTATCAGATAGTGCGCCCATAACCCTTGACATTGTGTCCGGGGAAGGTTCCACGAGGCAGGCTATGCCATTTGAAAATGGCTTTCAAAAGCCCTGTACGCCCGTCTAAGGGCATGAAATAGCCCCCTAGGCGAATACCCTAGGGGGCACATTCAAAGCGTCTCAGACGCTTACAGGGGCGTTCCAGCGGGCACGTCCTCGGTTGCTCTCAGCCTTAGCGGCCACCGTGCCGGGGTCGGCCAGAACCTTACCGTTCCACAGTTCGCGATTGTCGTAAGTGGGAATGAGTACATCGGTAAGGGTCTCCTTACCCATGTCAGCGTTGCACTGCCTGCACAGGGGCAACAGGTTGCAGGGGCAGTAGGTACCACCCTCAGCATCTGCCAGCACGTGCCCCAGGTTGAACGTGTCCATGGCCCTAGGGGTACCGCCCACGTGGGCACGCTCCCCACATCCAACACAGTTGGCCCATGTGACCCCGTCACTGTCACCGGTGAGGGATGCCAGGTACAGCACCGTAGCGAGCACCTGACGGCGGATACGGGCGTTAACGGCAGTCTCACCCTTGTACTTGCAGTGGTGGGCGGTGGTGACGTTCATTCTGTGCCTCCGTGTTGGTGTGTCGTTGTACCTACATTCTGCCCTACCCACACGGGGCCAAACGCCAAACCTCACCTTTCTTAGGTAACAGATGTGTAACTGTCCGCCCCGGACGACATATGCCCTGAAACGGACATAGGGTACATACCACCACATAGGGGTACACATAGGGCATATGGGCTATATGGGTACATACCATGCCATAGTAGGGCAAGTAGGCCATATAGGGCATAGTGGTATATAGCTCTTTTAAGACGCTTTAAGTATAATCCCCACATTTCCCCCGCGCGTGTACGATAGGGCACGAAAAATCCCGGAACATATTAGGGCTTGCATCCACCCCATGTGTAGGCTAGACTAGAGCTATCACCAACAAGGAAGAGGGAACAACATGACTGACCTTCGTACCCTTCTTGAGTCTGCTGCTGACGCTGGCGTTTTCACCACCATGACCGTTCCGGTCAGTGAGGTCCAGAACGATGACCGTGTAGACGGTTTCGACTGGGACGCCTACCCGTACACCACGCAGAACGCCTAATTGGTAGGGGACATAATGCGGAAAAAGGCTGTTTCTACGGTTCGCTTTCACAGTATGTCCCTAATGCTGGAAAGGGAGGGGCTGAAATCCAAAACACCGGTTTTCAATTCCTCCCTTCTGGCTAATCTGCTTTCTCGCTACAACGAAAGCGGATTTCGCGTAATCGAGGCGACACATTCGAAATACTGCCTTTGTGAGGCAGGAAAAGACGAAAAAGTCGCCATCTGACCTTCGAAAAACAATTGAAGAAAATTTTCACCCCTCTTTTCAAGGATTTTCACCTAGAATCCCTTAGAAAAGAGGGGTGAATTTGTAGGCGAATATTTTGTCTGGGCCGGACACTCTGAATGACAAAATATCCTGGTAGACATGTTGTAGATGTCTTAGGCTTCTGTTAGACTTAGGTCATCACCAAGGAGGAAACATGGCGAAGAAGTCGCTTCGTATGGGTCAGGCTCGTCGGAACAAGCACTGGGTGAACATTTACCTTCTGGACAGGGCCCTTGGTGGGCGGGAAGAGGGTGACTGGTGGTTCAACTACGGAGAGGTCATCGAAGCATGGCCCTGCCGTAGCCGTAAGCAGGCTGAGAAGCTTGTGAAGTGGGCAAAGGCGCAGAAGCGCTACCAGGGCTCTCACAGGGAGATTTGGAGCGTGAATCACCGCCTTGGTGACACCGTCGAAATCCTCATTGAGAACCGTGAGGGTGCGGACTGGTCTGACTACCGACCTTGGGAGTGAGCGGAAGGGCCTTCGGGCCTGTCCGCCCCGGACTAAAAATCTATGACTAAAAAACCAGCTTTTGGGGTTGCGACTCAAAAATCCAACTGATAGACTAGGGCTACCGCAAACGAGGAGGAACAGTGACCAACCTTTCCAAGCCTGAGCGTGTTTCGCTGGACAGCCTGACCTACGTCGGAGGATTCGACTGGGACCACGAAGACTGGCAGTTCAACCTTACCAGCGTGTGGAAGGAAGCGCGAGGACGCTACTTCGTGGCAAGCGACTCCGGTTGCTCCTGCCCGAGCCCGTTCGAGGACATCAATTACACCGATGACAAGGGTGTGTTCGGACCGTACAACAAGTCCGAATTGCGTGCTTATCTTGAGCGTCTGCTCAAGGGTGAGCGTGGTCGTCGTCCTACCGCTGAGCTGGCAAAGGAAATCAGTTCTCTTCTTGCCAAGCTTACCTGACCTAGGGGCCTTCGGGCCCTGGCCGGGTCGGACATTTTCAAAAAGGCCCGGTAGGTGTTGTGTCTGTCCCTAGACTCTGATAGACTCTAGTTACACCAAGCGAGAGGAACACAACATGCGCGACGTTCTCTTTTCCATCGACGACGCCAAGGCCATCGCTGCAATGCAGGACAACTACTTCTTCACCGGCTCGACCATGCGTTGGTGGAACTCGCGCATTTCGGACATCTGCTACAGCACCTTGCAGGGAAAGGAAATGTTCTTCGTCACTTCGGAGCGTAACGACAACTACGCCCGACGCTACACGGTCCGTGTGGCCAAGCTGGACGAAACCGGACACTTCACCATCGAGACGGTGAGTGAGTTTCAGGAGTACGCAAGCCGTACCGGTGCTCACGAGCGTGCACAGCGTGAGCGTCTGGCCGCTATCCTTGCCGACTAGTCGGGAGGCCCTTCGGGGCCGTCCGGCCCGGACATCGGGTAAATCGGACATAAAGAAGGGGTTGCATCTGTCTCCCTGGTCCTGTAGACTTTAGCTATCAGCAAGGGGGAAAGAACCCCTAGCAGAGACTGAGGAGTCACCGTGGCCGTTACCCTTCGCAAGGCGACCGACAACCACAACATCGTCTCCAGTGTCACCCTCTCCGAGGGCTTCAAGGTCAAGGGTTCCAAGGCGACGTACAGCATCCGCCTGGAGACCTGGAAGACCTCCCCCACCAACGACAACACCGAAGTTCGTATCGTCATTCGTGACCAGGACGGCAAGTTCCACGGTGCGACCAACTTCAAGCAGAACATCATGATGGACTTCTCGGCCCTGATGAACGGCAACCACAGCAACAAGCGTGCCAAGGCCAAGAAGTAGCATCATCCCAAAGGGGCCTCTTCGGAGGCCCTGGCGGGCCCGGACACTTTGAGATTGGGGTTGTGCTAGCCCCATCCTTGCTGTAGACTTAGAACATCGAAAGGGAGGGAAACCTCCCCAGACGAAGGGCATGACATGGCTCCCAAGGGTTACAGCATCATCTCTGACGAAGAGTTCGCGGACGCTGCCAAGGCGTCGGCTGAGCCCCACAAGTTCGAGACGGCCGGTGTCATCCGTAACGGGTGGCTGGCAGATGTCTGGACGGTCTCCGAGGACAACGAGCCCGAGTACCTGGTTGACTGCAACTAGTCAGCCTGATAGACTCTAGGTACAGCACAGGGGGACAGGCCAACGGGGTCTCGCTCTACGAGATTTTTCCCTTCCTGCCAAAGTCTCTAATAACTGAATACCATCGTTCGTATCTACTCTCAGGAGTAAACATGCTCGCAGGTATCGTTCCCTTCGGCCAGGCCCTTTCCCTCCGTGTGGCGCTCATCGTCCAGGGTGTGGATGTGGAGTTCGGAGAGTCGGCCCGTGGTTACACCCGCTTCGACATCTTCGACGCTGACCGGCTGCGCTACACCGAGGTTCTGAACCGCTTCCCCCACGTGCGCACGGGCAAGGCCCGTATCAAGGTCAAGACGGCTGACGCTTCCCTTCTGGGTCGTCCGAAGCTGGAGAACCGTCGCGACACGTCCAGCGACTGACAGCTAGCCATTGGGGCCCTTCGGGGCCCCTTTTGGCGGCCCCGGACACTTTCGCAGATGTGTTGACACGGCCCGGCAGAGAGAGTAGACTCTAACTATCGGAAGGGGAAAGCAATGAAGATGTACAGTGTTACCACACTCATCGACAACGCTCTGTTCTATGACGCTGAGGCCCTGGGTCTCACTCGTGAACAACTCCTCTTGCGTAAGCTGTCTGAGCTGTCAGATGCGTTCATGGACTCTTGCGAGGCCATTGGAATCAAGTCTCCCATCTGCTATGATGAGGAGCAGAACATGATTCACGAGGGCTGTCACAGGCTCATCGTAGCGTACCTGCTTGGCATCGAAGAGATTCAGGGTGGCACCTACCTTGAAATCTTCAACAGTGACTTTCTTGACATGCAAGATGAACTCGGTCTCCCTCTCTGTCAGGAGTAACCATGACCTACTTCCTTATGCAGCTTCACTTCTGGCTGTACACGCACAAGCACACCATCATGGATGACTACGTTCTGCCTCTCATCTTCGGAATGGCAATCGGACTCATCATCTTTGCCTGACCGCCGGGCCCCTTTGGGGGCCCTTTGGCCGTCCCGGACACTTTGAGAAAAGGCTTGTGCATGTCTGCTGACTCTGTTAGACTCAAAGCATGAAGACGCTGAGTGTAGCCAAGATTGTTGCCGGTGCCGACTTCGCAGACCGCGAGGACGGACAGAGCACAATGGAGCTTTTCACTGAGCTGTTCTTTCAGATGAGTGATGAATTCATTGAGTCATGCGAGCGTGACGGAATTCAGATGCCTATCAACTTCTCTAATGGTATGGTCTACAATGGCCAGCACCGTTTGGTAATGGCTTGGATTCTTGGACACAAGACCATTCAGGCTGTTTCACTCGGTACCATTGTTCGTAACACTGAACTGCCCTACAGCTCGGAGGACCGCAATGCAGCGTAAGCCCTTTTCGGAAATCAAGACCAACGAGCGTGTCCGTTTCGATAACGGATATTACATGACGGGCTATATCACTCGCAACGTTGGTACTCACAACGGTATGCGAATGGTCCATTTCTTCGATGAGGCATTGCAGCGAGAGCGAATCTTTTCGTATGCCGCCCATCGCTCCGTTGTTCCTCTGGCAGATGAATGTCTGTGTTGTGGTTTTGGCGCACATGACATGCCTTGTGACTGTGATGGCAAGAATTGCTGTCACCCTGAGAATCATTAGTTGACGGGCCTTCGGGCCCGTCCGGGGCGGACAACCGACATATTGGACATAGAGCGCATTTAAGAGGGCTTGTAAAAATCCCCGGAGCTTGATAGACTGGGCAGACGCCAACGAGAGGAACGTCATGCTCAAGCGCTCGCACGACCGCAAGACAACCGTTCGTGTCAACAAGGCTGGCACTCAGTCTTTGTTGCAGAATGCATTCTCTTTGCCGAGCGGTAAGGCGTATTCCTGTCCTGGTGCAACATCCGTTTGTGATGGTGTGTGCTATGCCGGTAAGCTGGAAAAGCAGTATCCGGCATTCCGTAACCTGGCACTGCACAACTGGGAATTGCTGAGTGGTGCATCCGAAACTGAGATGTACATTCTCCTTTGGGAGATGGTAGAGGAATTCTCTCAGGAGTGCGCAAAGCACAACATCAGTAAGGTATTCCGTTGGCACGCTGACGGTGATATCTTCAATGCCGACTACGCAAGGGCAATTGCACGTACCTGCAATGCACACAAGGATGTGCAGTTCTGGATTTACACTCGCTCATTCAAGTTCGTGGAATACATCTATGATGTCCCCAACTTGAGTGTCTACCTGAGTGTAGATGTCGAGAATGAGGAAAGGGCGCTGGAAACAAAGGAGAAATTCCCTTCCGTTCGCCTTGCCTATCTCTCGGTAACTCACGAGGACAGTAAGGAATTCATGCTTACCAATACTGGTAAGCCTGGTGCTATCTGTCCTGAGAATGCCAAGCGCATTCCCCTTATCACTAAGGATGGTGGGGCGTGCTTCACATGCGGCCTTTGCATCTATGGTAAGGCTGACATTCGTTTCGCGTCCAAGGTTCCTAAGCGAAAGAAGGTGTGAGGTTTGGCCCTTCGGGGCCGGGGCGGACAACGGGCAAATCGGACATTTGGGTGTAGACACAGACCCCCATCGTCCTCTATACTTAGAACATGAGCAAGGGGGAAACCAACCTCTGCACCGGGGCTTGAATCCCTCCACTCGCTCTGATAGACTGTAGCCACGCCAACAAGGGAGAAACCATGAACATGACCCGTCGCGCCTACGCTGCTTCGCTCGGTCTGGCCAAGGAGGGTGCACGCGGTCGCATGTCGGCTGACGCTCACGCTGCCATCGCTAAGGCGGAGGGTGAGGGCAAGGTCTTCAGTGACAGCAACGCTACTCCCCGTAAGGTCGTCGCGTCCGCTCCCAAGGCTGGTCAGTTCGATGCCAAGACTGTCCGCGCGTGGGCATCGTCCAAGGGTCTGAGCGTCAACGCCCGTGGTCGTCTCTCCGCTGAGGTGCTGGCCGCTTACAAGGCTGACAACCCGGAAGTCAAGGCCGACGCGCCTGGCACTCACGTCAAGGTCATCGGTAAGGATGTTCGTCCGCACGCTCCCGCCCGTCGTTCCGCTCGCACTGAGTACACCGCCACCGACCGTAAGGGCAAGGCGTGGAAGCTCTCCGAGCGTGAGGTTTGCAAGTGCGGTTGGTCCCTCTCCCACTGCGGTTGCGGTTCGCCCGTCGTGCTGGGCATGGACGTGACCGTCCGAACCCGATAGGATAGAGCCATGGCAGTCATCATCGAAATCGACACGCCCGATGATGACGCTCACGACAGTGCCTGGCCCTTTGCCACAGCTACGGCTGAGTTTATGGCAAAGGTGCTGGGCCTGTCTGTTAGCGTCTCAGATGGGTTTGGCACTACACGAGACTATGAGGGTGGGGAATGAGTCGCAGCCCTTTCAAGCGCACTAGCTTGATTGTGCCTGACATGTATGAGGGCGCACGGCTGGTCAATCCTCGGCCTACGTCCTATGAGAAACTGGCGAATAAGCTGGTCGATGAATTCGATAAGCGTTCATTCGACTTTCACGCATTCGCCTATCTCATCTCCACATACCCTGAGCCTGTACAGGCAGCGTTCTTTCAGTTCGCTGTTTCTCTGTTCAATGCTTGGGCAGGCAGAAACGAAAGCCGTTCGGATGATGAGTTCAATCGTGTAATGGACTCCAAATTCATCATCGAGCAAATGATTCTGAAAAGGGGGCACACGAACCCCTAACCCTACGGGCCCTTGACTTTCGGGGCCCGTGGCGGGCCCGGACACTTTGGCTTGAGGCTTGTATCTGCCTCGTTAGTCCTGTAGACTTAGGATATCGAAAGGGGGAAACACCCCCTAGAGAGTGGAGGCTGACATGCTCATGGACCTTGACACGGACCGCATCATCCGCATCTTCCACGCCAACGGCATCAAGATGTCGTTGAAGAAGGCATTCGAGCTGGCCAACATCCTCTACACCGTCCACCTGGAGGCCATGAACGAACAGTCCACGGCTTCCTACAAGACTGGCAAAGAGGTCGGTTCGCGTGAGAATGACCGGAACTACGAGATGGGCTACAACGACGGTGTAGCCGCTGGCAAGCGTAGTGCCAACTACATTGCCGAAGGGAACCACGTTTCCGAACTGATTCAGGCCACTCTGTGGGTCGAGGACAACGTCAGCTTCGGCAACCTGGACCAGAAGATTCGATGCATCAAGGAGGTGCGTCACCGCTTCTCGACGCTTGGTCTGCGTGACTGTAAGACCATCATCGACAATGCCACGGGTAACGGAATCGGTCTCCGCTTCTGACAGAAGGGGCCTTCGGGCCCCTGTCGGGCCCGGACACTTTTCAGGGGTTGTGCTTAGCGCCTAGACCCTGTAGACTAAAGACATCGAAAGGGAGACAGACTCCCTAAGAAACGGAGACCGCAATGAGCTTCAACGTCGAGCGTATCCTTCGTACCTTCACCACCTACGGTGTCCGCATCCCGGTCAGGCGTGCGCTGGAACTGGCCGATGAGCTGGTCATCCAGCACGGTGAGCGCATCGTCACCGTCGAGAACAACGCCTATGACCGTGGCGTCGAGGCGGGTAAGGTCTCCGCTCAGAACCAGCCCACCCACTGGGACCTTCAGGAGCTGGAGCGTCTGCGTCAGGACATGCAGCGCGTCATCAGTGCCGCTGAGGCTCAGGTGGCGGAAGTCGTCTCGATGACCGGAAGGGACAAGAAGATTCAGTGCATCAAGGTTCTCCGGAACCGCACGGGTCTGGGTCTCAAGCAGACGAAGGACATCGTGGACAACCACATTGCCTCGCTGGACCAATACCCGACCCCTTGGGGTGACCCCTCCTTCTAGTCTGACCAGTTAGGCACTGACTGCCCCTCTTCGGAGGGGCTTTCGTGTGTCCGGGGCGGCCGGGACAAATCGGACATTATGCCCGGTAGAGTGGGTAGACATCCCCCTTGCTGACTGCTAGACTAGAGATATCGAAGGGCAGGGAAACCGGCCCTCAACCAACTCTGCCATGGAGGCAAAAATGCACGGTCTTGAGATTGGTTCCAAGGGTCAGGTTGCCTTCGCGTCTCGTCAGGAGCCCGCGTGGCACAACCTCGGAACCGTGTTCGAGGGTGAGCTGACCACTTCGGAAATGCTGAAGCTGGCCCACCTGAACGACTGGGATGTCCGTCTGGAATCCGTCAAGGATGTCCTCGGGATGATTTCGGACAACTACGACTTCGTCACGGAGCCGTACATGGTCGTCCGTACCAACCCGTTCACCTCCCGGAACGATGTTCTGGCCACGGTGGGCGAGCGGTACAAGGTCGTTCAGAACGAAGAGCTTTTCGGCTTCGGTGACGGCATCCTTGCGGGTGGTGGCACGTGGGAGACGGCAGGCAGTATCCGTGACGGTCGCGTGGTCTTCGGTTCCCTGTCCATCGGTCGGGAAATCAAGGTCGGTGACGACGACGTGACCAACCTGTATCTTCTGGTCAACACGTCGCATGACGGGTCTGTCGCAGTACAGGCAAGCATCACCCCGGTTCGTGTCGTGTGTCAGAACACGCTGAACTTCGCACTCCGTAACGGTGTGAAGCAGCAGTTCAAGATGCGCCACACGCAGACCATCGAGGGTCGCATGGCTCAGGCTCGCGAGGCTCTGAACATCACGTTCGCGTACGCGGATGAGTTCGAGCGTGAGATGAACGAACTGTTCGCGGTGCAGTGCACGAAGGACAAGTTCGACGCTCTGATTCAGGACCTGTACCCCAAGCCTGAGAAGGATGTCAAGGGGTCCATGGTCAAGTGGGAGTCCAAGCGTGACATCCTGATGGGCATCTACACCGACACGGGCGACGGTCCCAAGACCACTCAGTCTCTGGCCGGAACGATGGCCGGTGCTCTGAACGCTCTGACTGAGCGTATCGACTGGTACCGGATGCCGCGTGGTGGCAACGTCGATAACCTGTTCATCGCTGCGAGTGGCTTTGACCCGGTCGTCAACGTCGAGAAGAACCGCATCCGTAAGGCGGTCCTGGCCCTGGCCAGCTAATCCAGAAATGTTCGCCAGTCCCCTAGCCCGAAAGGGTTTAGGGGGTTTTTGGCGGGGGCGGACAAACGCCCGGTAGCTAGACAGTGTCCTTGTACTCTGGTAGACTCAAGCTAAGCAAAAGGGAGGAAGTATATGCGTTCTGTCGGTGACTGGTACAGTGTGGTTCGCGCCACGGAGTATGCCAACAGTGCCAAGGGTATCCCGATTCCCCGTTCCGGCCTTTACCGTAAGAGGTGGAGCCCTCACGCCACTCGTAACAGTGGAGTCATGGGTAACAGCCGTATCCTTGCTCACCGCTACATGGATGAGCTGGATAACGGACGCTGGCACCGTCGTGAGATTCGTCGTAAGGAAAGGGCTGCATGGATGGCTGAGGCCATTGCTGAAATGGAAGAGGAGTTCAGCAGCCTGATGGACGAACCCGACTTCTGAGCTAGGGCCCTTCGGGGTCCGGCCCGGACAAATTGGCCCGGTGGGTAGACAGGGACTCCTTGTACTGATAGACTCTACACATGAAGCCGGTAAAGGAAAGCATCGAACTGTCCATGGGTGACCTGGTTCTCTCGGGAAGCTTCTACTTCAAGGTGGAGGGAATCACTCCCAACTCTTTCATCGGTAAGGTGTGGAACGAACAGGCAAAGAAGTTTGGCAGGGCTGTCAGTATCCCTGTCCCTTCCCCTACTCACACCGCTTACCTCTTGGAGGACTGGGACAGGGAGCGCCTGTTCCCTGATTACACCAAGTGATGTTGACATAGTCTCATGCTCTTGCTAACATAGAAGAGTAGTACAAAGTGTGTCCCTGGGTCCCCTTTCAGTCTTTCGGCGAGGGGTTAAATAGCGGAAGGTCGGCCGCAACCCAGGGACCTTTCAATGTCCGGGGCGGACACTTACCTAGTCTAACTAACATCATGACTCTGAACATCATCAGTCATTTGTCCCCTATGTCCGACTTTTTCCCCTTTACGATAGGGCCTCAAATTTGCCAGACATTCCCTTTACGAAGGGGCCTCAAAACCCCGGAAGATTCCACAATTTCGCAACGATTTGAGTTTACAAAAATAGCCACCCTTCGGGGTGGCTTTTGTGTTGTCTCTGCCTATATATGTAAGCAAGCAAGGATGTCAGATTGGATATTGAAAGAAGCCCGGTAGTCCATGTGTCCTTGTATCCCTATATATGTAGTACACCTATAGAGAGCAAAGAGGCTTCTCAGGCTTCCGGCCAAAATCTCAGATAGAAGGGTGTGTCATTCCCCTATATATGTAACCAACCAATCATCCCTATGCTTCTAAGGCTTAGGATTAACATGACTGCTGAATTTGAAGGCTATTGGGGTGATGACTGTCTAATTCTGGGGTCTAATGTGCTCTGGATTCAGGTCTCTTTACGAACGAAGTCCGTGCTTTTACGAATGACTGTTAAAATTGCGGGAAAGCTGGCAGATTCTCCTTGAATTAAGGCAAAATCCTTGCTTTTCATCGAATTCCTTGCCTGTCTAGGCAAGTTTTGGGGCATAATTCGAGGCCATGAGTGTGTATTTTAAGAGGCTGCGCTGCTGTATTGCCTTGAATTAGGGGGCCAGATGCCTGTTAGACCTTAGAATGTGTGCCTCCATAGTTTGTTCCGCCTGTGAACATACCCAATCATTACACACATACTCTTTGATATTAGATTGCGCACAACCTAATTTCCATTACGCACAAAGTTATCCACAGGCAACAGAAGTTATTGCACATGTTGATGTTGTAATGTCAGAGTTATCCACAGGTTAACACCTCTTTCCTAATAGTTATCCACAGGCTATGCCATTCACTACAAGCAATGCTCTTTACGATGCTCATGCTCTGCTCTGTCATAGCTACAAGCCCTCTCTACTGCTCTCTATGCTTTGCATATATAGACTCTAGTGTCTTCTCTCTATAGGCATTACATATATAGACTACAAGGGACTCACCGCTGCCGGGCTTTTTGTGTCTGACTAAAACTCCAGCCTACGGCCTGCTGACTAAAAAATCGGTCTAGGCAATTGCGACTAAAAAATCCGACCTCCGATATCTCCGTACTAAAACGAAAAAGGACCAGCCC
>ERZ1292644.1217-Hain-H14-01um-R2-1217-length-13831-cov-9_pt1 | contig 13831 bp, 21 predicted proteins | sample MGYA00564402_ERZ1292644 | MGnify/ENA primary metagenome ERZ1292644 (study PRJEB36523, sample SAMEA6512644) | groundwater metagenome | collected 2019-01-09 | study: AquaDiva: Metagenomics assemblies of 32 groundwater samples
GCCTGAATGGCCCGGATAGCGGCTGCCTTCGATGGAAAGGACTGATTGGCTAAGTGAAGTGTCTTTCTCATGACCTCCACTAGCGTGCCAGTCCCTTGTCTTCCTGAGTGATCGTCTGTAGGAAGCTTATGTACCCTGCTACCTTGGGTAATTCGTCTCCTGACCTATCCGCCTGATCTTGTGACCGTTCTCGCGTAATAAATTCTTCCAGAGACAGAGGTTTATTGTTCAAGGTAGGGCCGAAACCAACAAAACAACACTCCAAGCCTCGTCTCCGCAGGTCATGGTAGCAAACGGTGAAGTGGACAACCGGTTCGTGATGGGTTTCAATGAGAACCAGGTGGCGAATGATGGTCCGTCTTGATGCAGCTCCGATCTCTTCACGCACCACTTTGACCCACATCTCGTCTGATTCATAGCTGAGACATTGTGGGCAACTGATATCTTCAGTTTCCACTATCCCTGGCATTGCGTCGTTATAGACCCGGTGCGGCAGATAGTAGTAACAAAGCATGATTCCTCCCAAAAAGAAAACCGCCAAAGGCACTTTGGCCCTTGACGGCCTGCTACGAAATAGGTATCCTAATTTGTAATGCAAGCCACACCTTGCAGCCACCAGGTTTAGGGGAGGGCCAACCAGTTAACGGTTGGCCTTCTTCGTTTCAGTGGGCGCTCCTGAGATTTTGTGGTCTAACCCTGCATCACGTCAAGGCGTCCAGGCGGAGAATTTGAACAAAACCAAAATCGGCAGGGAATTCGCCAGTGTACGAGAACGCGTCGCTGCATCTAGACCCCCTGAGGCATAGAGTCCGGGTGCGCGGGAGGGAAGTGGCCCTCACCGCCACGGAGTTCCGGCTTCTCACGGTGCTGGTCAACAACGCCGGCCTGGTGATGAGCCTCGACCGTCTCCTGGACCTGGTTTGGGGTAACAAAGAGGTAGGTCACGACAATGTCCGGGTATACATCAGCTACTTGAGGAAAAAACTGGATGGAGAGTCAAACCAGCCGCAATTGATTGAAACGGTGAAGGAGTTTGGCTACAGATATAATCCGCCTCAGGAGCATCACCTTGAACAATGAACAGGGCCCGGCGCTCGGTTAGTCCTTCTGGCCGGGTGCCCGGGCCCTACCCTACGAGCATGATGCTCACGGTGGCGCCCACCGCCACCTCTGTGGACGTGTTTGCCGGAATGAAGTAGCTGACTCCGCTGGAGAGCACCGTATGCGCCTGGCTCATGTTGACGAAGATCGGTATGTTAGGCCGGATCACCGTCAGGGTGTTGCCCGGCAGCCCGGGCACAAATGCCTCGAAGAGCCCCGTGGCGGGGTTGAACTGGCTGACCAAGACAAGGTGGCCGGTAGCGATGAGATCGGCCAGAGCGATCTCCACGGGCACGGGGCCGCCGCCGCCATTGCCGGCCTGGACGCGCCTGCGGCGCCACAGCCACAAGCCGGTCAGCACAGCCGCGACCACGCCTCCCGCTACCACGTATGGCGTTGCGTTAAACCTGGGCATATCTGGCCTCCCCCAAATCCTACACGATCACATCGACGAAGGTCACGCCACGGGAGGGGTCCCACAGATAGCCGCCCGCCGTGAGGCTCGTCACCGTCCCACGGTATAACCCGCGGGTTAGGAAGCGGAACTTCACGGTGGCTATACCGGAGCTGTCGGTTGTGAAGACGCTGGTCCAGTTCTCCGGCCCGGTCAGTTCGAGGGTCCCCTTCGCCCCAGGTACCGGCCCCGCGTCTGACGCTACTTGCAGGACGAGGTTGAGGTGCCTGCGGCCCATCACTTTCGAGGAGATCGCCTCCATCCACATCACCGTCGGTGGAGGGGGCGGCGCCGCCTTGAGCGCAAAGTCCTGGGTGGTGGTTCCTCCAGCGACGATAGTCACGGTGGCCGTCGCAGGATCATAGCCAGGCGCCGTCACGGTCACGACATGGGTCCCCTCAGCCAGGGTCATGGTGTAGGCCCCGTTGACATCGGTGGAGGTGCTCTTCCCGGGGACGCTCACCGTGGCCCCGCCGATGGGCAGGTTGCTGGCCGTGTCCCGCACGATGCCGGTCAGGGTGCCGGTCGGGGGCGGTGGCGGCCCTCCGCTGGCCGCCTTGAAGGCATTCAGGCGACCGGACCCGATGGTCTTGTCCGGTAGTAAATCCACGCTCGTCTCTACCTTCAGGCGCACCTCGTCGTTGACTTTACCATCGCCGTTCTTGTCGGTGGCCAGATGGAAGATCAGGGCCGCCACGCCGGCCACGTGGGGGCAGGCCATCGATGTCCCGCTCAGGTTCCTATACCCAGTGGGATCACACAGCGGGCAGGTCCCCGTGGGCACAGTTGCCAAAATGGCGACTCCTGGAGCGGCGATGTCGACCCAGGTTCCGAAGTTGGAGAAGCTGGCTTTGTTGTCGTTCTGGTCCGTCGCGGCCACTGCGATGCAGTTCAGGTAGAAAGCCGGGTAAAAGGGGGTGTTGGTGGCGGAGTTGCCGGCGGCGGCGCAGATCACGGCCCCCTTGGCCCAGGCATAATTTACGGCGTCCTCCACGGTGCTGGACCCTCCGGTGCCCCCCAGACTCATGGAGATCACCTGGGCCCCATGGTCAGCGGCCCAGACGATGCCCGCGGCAACCCCGGACCAGGAGCCGCTGCCGGAGTCGTTCAGGACCTTGACGTTGAGCATCTTCACCAGGGGCGCAACTCCAGCGATACCCACGCCGTTGTTCGTGACTGCGGCGGCAGACCCAGCCACGTGCGTGCCATGTCCGTAATGATCGTCATTGTCCGGGGCACCAGAGAAGTTCTGCCGGTCCACGACCTTACCCACCAGGTCCGGGTGGGCCTCATCAATCCCGGTGTCTAGGATGGCGATGAGTGTCGTGGCCTGGCCGAGGGTAACGTCCCAGGCCTCCGGGCATTGTATCTTGGGGATGGCCCACTGTAGCGGTAGGGACGGGTCGTTGACTATGAGGGTCGGTGCTAGCGGGACCGCGTAGTATTCCTGGTCCTCCTCGGCGTACTGGACCCCGGCGCTGGCCTGGTACCGAGCCAGAACAGCTTGGCCCTGGACATCGGGTACCTCGACGACGTGCACATTTATCCCCGGTATCGTGCGGAGGTAGGTGGCGCCCATCGCTATGTGTGCAGCACTGGTCGGGTTCAGACCCGGTCTAAATTTCACGAGAAGTCGCATCTCTATTTCCTCCTACCTGGAATGCCCTGCCCATTATAGCAGCCGGTGCTATAATCGAAACTATGCCGCGCTTCAACAACTTCGATCCCGGCTCCCTTTCAGACCCCGCGTTGAAGGACAAGCTCATCGAATTTGCTGAGCGGGAAGCCAAGGAGCTGGCTGATATCGGCATCGGTATGCTGGCCGATGCGGTGAAGCGGCGACTCTCCTCCGCCGCAGGCGGACGCCCGCCCCGAGTCTCTCCTGCGTCGCGGGGCGATTGGAACGGCCGGGTGCATCCGCCTGATGCGCCGTCAATACCCAGTCCTTACCAGGTCCTGGGGGTCTCTCCCGGTGCTTCCATGGAGGAGGTCGAACACGCCTTCCGACTGCGGGTCCAAGCCTCCCACCCCGACCATAAGGGTGGGAGTGAGGAAGAAATACGCCGCGTGCTTGCGGCAATCCACCAGATTCGTCGCGAGAGAAAAGCGTGATGACACCCCTTTTTGCCCAGCTACCTGAAGAGACGCAACAGATCCTGCGAAGGGTCTCACCATTTGGGTGGGATGGAATCGACGTGCAGGTGCAGCGCCTGACCGGCCTGGAGGCCTCGGTGCCGCAGTCCAAGGTCTGGAGCGGCCTCAGATATGTGGTGGGTCGGATGCGAGGAAGGCTGAAAGGGGCTCTCAGGATCGTGGGCGCCACCATCGGGGAGACCATCTACATCGACCCCGAGTTCGCTGACTGGAACACAGCCTCCGGCCTGGCCCTACTGGCCCACGAGCGGGTACATGTGGAACAGAAGCGGACTATCTCAGGGTTTGACCAACTGTATGCCGAGGCCCAGCTCGGTGTCCATCCGGGGCGCCCATGGGACAATCCTTATGAAATGTCCGCTTATCAGGTCGAATGTTCAACGTACTACCGTCTGATCGCGGACGGAGTACCCGCCGGGAGCTGGCTCCCCCTGGGCGTGGCGATGGGGTTCTGCAGTTAAAGAGTGAACCTGAAGGCATTGCTGAACTCGTGGGTCGCGACGGTCCTAAGTAACGCCCGAGTCACAGGCTCCAACTCCAGCAGCTTCACAATAAAGTTGAAGCTGGCCCCGTTGTGGCTAAGCCAAAAGTTCTCCATGACCAGATCCTGGGCCGGCCCCGGCACAAAAAGCCCGTTGGGCACCAGCAGGGTGCTGTGGGCCAGCACCGTGAATGGGTTGGGAGCTTCAACCGTGATCCCGTGCGCCCCCCCGGTCTCCTGGTCGATCAGATCGACGGTCCTCCCCAGATTGGAGACAAGGCACCAGGTGGTATCCGGCAGGCCGAATTTCCGCTCCCTCAGCTCCATCCCAAGCATGACCGACCGGTTCCGGCTGTCGGTGTTCTGCGCCAGCCATTCAGTGCCAATATTGACTGAAAAGGAATTTACGATCGCCAGGTCGCCAGCACTGATATGGCTCGGGTGTCCAGTCACTTTGATCATACTAACACCGCCAGGCTGGGCAGCCCAATCTCTGAAACCATCCCCCCTTCTTGCTTGACCACCGCCAGGCTGGGCAGGCCGACCGCTGAGACAACGCCCCTGGTTGGAGGCCTTGGCGCCGCCTTTTTCGGCCGCGACAGCCACCAGATCGTCCCTCCAGCGGCCAATAAGCCAACACCGGCGGCCACAGCCAGAGCCCGGTTGTCATCAGGCATGGCTAACGCCCTCTGATCGCTGGCGTCCGCCGCCGGCCGCCTAGCGCTCCCGAGCTAACCAGGTAAACTCCACCGGCCACCAGGGCAATCGGCAGCACAATGCCCCAGCCGAACGCCGCCGGTCCCCAGCGGCCGGTGAAGATGTTGTAAGCAATTGAGACGAAGACCAACAAAATGCCGATCGCCACGATTATCCCCACCAACGGCGGGATCGCGATCAATGCGTGGGGAGAGACCCGGCCCCGCTGGGTAGTAACCTTGGCCAAGCGCCGGTGCTCAGTCCAGGCCGGTTGACTGGCGAAAGGCGGGAACGGCCCAATAGTCCCGGATGCGGCCTCGGTTTCGCCGGCCACGAAGACCGTCACTTGATACCGGTCGGGGGTGAACCCGCCCTTGTCATCCACCGCGAGCTTGTAACCCAGATAGTTGTCCCGCACCTCCGGGATGATGCTCAAGGAGAACAGGCCTAGCTGCACAATGACGTTAAGCTGGTCTATCGGGTCTATGAACGGCGCGAAAACGAAGGGGAAGTCGAACTGGACCACGGCCGTGGGGCCCCGGTAGGTCTCCCCCAGGGGGAAGGTCACTTCCTTGCCTACTACGAATGCCATCGGCCCCTCTTCTTCAGCTAATATTCGGCCCGCCGGGGGAGGCGGTCAGGATCGCGCCGCCTGCTGGCGATACGGTCAGCGTGAAGTCGTGGGTGCCGCCAGGAGCTACGGTTGCAGGAGCGAGGGCTACGATCCGCACCTGGGCAGCGTGGGTGCCAACGGGCAGGGTGGTAATGACTCCGGATACATTCAGCGTTTGCGCGGACCCAGGAGGGAAGTCCGTAGTTGGGCCAAAAAACCCAGTGGCGAAGGCTGGGAAGAAGATTTCGATGCCGCCGAACGCTCTAACACCGCCGGTGTTGGTGACGAGCCAGCTGGCGCTGATGGTGCCACCCACGGCTTTGGTCAGGACGTGGGAGCCGGGTACTAGCCCCCTCTTCCACTGAGCGAAGCGCGTCTCCTTGTCATCGTCCATGGGCCAATGACGCGCGTCCATACCTGTTACTCGTTGCATAACTCCTCCTTGACTCTCTGGCTGCTAGGTGATGGTCGGCCCACCCGGGGAAGCGGCCAAGACGGCCCCAGGCGCGGGCGGAGGCCGCCGGCTGCGGCGCCACAGCCACCACCCGCCCACGCCGGCCAAGACAGCCCCTCCCAGGACGATTGGGACGACCAGGGATTGCTTTTTACCGCTCTCCCGGCGTTCGATTTTTGGCATGGCCTACCTCCTGGCCAAAGTCCAGGGCTCCTCAAGCACGTGGCGGCCCCGTACTTGCCAGCCGGTGTCGCTGCGCCGAAAGCTGGGCACAACCCGTGACACTGCTGGGCTACGCCCTGGGCCCAGCGCGGGTAGCCCATGGCTGGCCGCGACAACTACAGTCACGGATCGTAGGACACTGGCTGAATTCCCTGCCTGGTCGAAGACGTGGGCCTCCATCGTCAGTACGCGGGTTTGCAAGAAGGTGGGTATGATGAATGTCGTGGCGCCCGTGGCCCACTCTCCTGCCATGAAAGCGGGCTCGATGATCCTCCAGTGGATCAGGTTTGAAATATCGAGGCCGCCGCTCATGGCGCGGGCACTGAAGTCTATCCGAGTCCCCGAGGGGCTGCTGGTCCCTGCGGGCGGGGTGAGTATCTCCAGGGTTGGTGGCTCGCCGGCCTGGGCTCGGCTGCGGCGCCAGAGCCACCATCCTCCCACTGCGGCAACCCCCACCACCCCGGCCACTATCACGGGTGCCGCGTTGAACTTGGGCATACCGACCTCCAGCGCTGGGCTAACGGCGGTATTCTACCACACGCCCCCAGCCACCACCTGGGCAAAAAGTTTCAGATACGCCTCAGCCATTATCTCTTTCGAGAACTTCTGTGCATTAGCCACGATGTCTTCCGTCTTCAGGTGGGCTAAGCAGCCCTCTTTGAGCACCTTCTCCAGGCCGGAGATGTCGTCGCAGACATAGCCCGAGATGCTATCCGCCACCAGTTCCTTCATGCTGCCCCGGTCCAGGGTCAGCACCGGGAGCCCGCACGCTTGCGCTTCAGCAATGGTAAGCCCAAAAGGTTCAAGCCAGTTAGGGGTATAGAGCAGAGCGCGGTATGTCCGGTACAGCTCCACCGTCTTTTCCCGGCTGACCCCGGGGTACCACCGGCAGATCAACCCATCGGCCTCGGCCCGGCACCGCTCGATGTAGGCTGGGTCGCTGACTATCTCAGTGTCGCCGTAGCAATCCAGGGGGATGCGCAGGCGCTTGGCGAGTTGCATCGCGGACAGGGGGTCCTTTTCCGGAGTGTATCTAAATAACCAAAGGAGTCGGCCGTTCCGCTTCGATCCCTCAGGCGGCGGTGAATAAAAACTCAGGTCTATGCCGTTGTAAACCCGGCGAGTCGCCACGCCGTAGGCTTGAGACAACCGGCGCGCATGGTCGGTGGAAATCCCTACCAAGCAGGGGTGTGGCACCGGCGGCGGGGTGGCCCAGATGCTGGGGTCGGTGTGATGCGTCTTGATGATGGGCAGCGGCGGGTCTATTCCAACGGACTCAAGGTAGGCCCACGACTCGAAGGTGTGATCGTGGATGATGTCGAACTGGGTCAGGATGCTCCGGTACTTGCTGAAGGCCTCTTCTTCGGAGCAGCGTAGCGGCACCGGAAACAGGGTCACGCCCTGGGGCAGGACGCTTTCCTCGGGCGCCACCACCGTGACTTGATGGCCAGCCTTCTGGTACTCCAGCGTAAGAGACATTACCAAAGCTTCGGTCCCGCCGTAGCCCTGGAGGGGGAGCTTGAAGACTGTCGGGCCGATGAGGAGGATTTTTAGCCCCTTCGGTGGCCGAGGGCTAGGAACTTCGATGGATGCCATGATGGTGGTGCTTACCAGTATGGTATCGCCGACTGTGACTTGAGGTTCAATTTCAACCGGCGGTACGATTTGAACAGTGATGGTCATACGTCAGCCTCCAAGTCGTATCTAATAAGCACGAACTCCTTGGTGCGCTCCACTGTGGTTTTCCCCCCCGGGGGGAACATCTGCAGCAACTCCGCCAGGGTCGGCTCGTCCAAGAGGAATCGATGCTTAAAACTGGTGGCGTCTTCACTGTCCGTGGCCCCATCTGGCATCGTTATGAGCACTCTCTGCCAGGATACGCGGCAGGCTTCCTGTATGGCGAGGCGCACCCCTTCAGGGAAGTCCAGGTGCTCCAGAGTATCAGGGATCGCCACAGTCTGGAATGTCCTGTCAGCGAAGGGCAACTTTCTCGCATCACCGACGTGAAACTCCAGGTCAGGCGACAACACCCGGGCCAGTTCAATGTTCATCGGCACGATGTCTATCCCAACGTGGCCGCCCATGTAGGCTAGGACTGCTCCATAAGAGCACCCGACTTCGAGGGTGTACCCGGCGGCGTTGGCCTTCAACCAGTCCATTCTTGAGAGCTGGTGGGGCTTAAATAGCGTCTTGAGCTGTGTCGGCCCTTCGACGCCGCCTTCAGTTTTGACCCAGTCGAGAAATTTCTGTAGCTGCGCCTGCTGCCGGTCCGAGTAGCTGGTCAATCGTCCTCCTCGCTGCATCGGGTAATGGAGCAAAGCGTACCTTGTACAATTCCTGATACGCCTCGTAAATGCTGGTGATTTCGTCTCGCTGAAGCTTGATAAAGGCCATTACCGGATTGATCTCCCAGCCGACTTTCTCACAGGCTCTTATAGAGGCGAGCATACCCTCTTCCGTCATCGGGAACTGCTCAAGTTGCGCCAACAGCTCCGCCTTCCAGTCTTTAAGATGTGGGATTTGGCTGGTCAATTAGTCCACCACCTTCTTTCGTCGTCTGCGCTCGTCCAGAGCTTCCAGGATAGCCACGAGCGCCAGGCCCCCAACGATACCCAGGATAACGGTCAGCAGCCAAGCGAGGCTTTTCCTGAGTTTCAGTTTCACGGCAGTACCTGCACCTTGGGCAACGGGAGGATGAAGCGGCCGCCCCGGCTCAGGAAATCCCTCTCCCGAGCCTTGATCTGCGCGATGTACGAGTAGGGCAATACCAGGTAATAATCCGGCTTTCTATGTCGCGCCTCTTCCTCACTGACAATCGGTATATTCGTGCCGATCATGCGACGACCCCACTTGTTCGGGTCCCGGTCTGAGGCGTAGGGCAGGTCCGCCACGCCGAGACCGTAGACTTGCAGCAGACTGTTTCCCCTCGTGGACGCCCCAAGCACCGCCACAACCTTCCCTGTGGTCCTGATGTCCCTTAGAAGCCCCCTGAGCCCCTCGCCGTTTCGCTCTACCCGCTCCTTGAATGACTTCCAGGCTTCATCCGAGGTATATTCTCCATCCCTGGCCAGCGCCTCAGCTACTCTGGGGGTTATCGGCCGGCGGCCCCGGTGACCAACGTAGACCCGGTAGGTCCCCCCATTTATGGGAAGCTCCTCCACGTCAAAGACCTCCAGGCAGGCCTCGGCGACCGCCTTCACGAAAGTCGGTAAGTCCCATAGGACCACATGTTCATGGCTCAAAAAGTCGAAGGCATAGCTCCGCATGATGGGGCCCAGGAAGTTCTGTTGGCATATCCAGATGCCATCATGGTGAAGCACGTCAGCCACATCGGTGATGAATAGCCGTGGGGTGTCCACGTCGTAGAAGACCGCCACGCTGAAAACCAAGTCGGCAAGGTCAGCCGGATCATAGGGGTATGCGTCGGCGCTAAAATAGTCTCGAATGACGAAGTCCCCTGACTCGGGGAAAATATTCTTCGCTGGCTCGAAGGCAATGCACTTACAGCCCGCTGGTAAGAAACCCAGCAAGGTGCCGTCATTGGCGCCGATGTCGCAGGCCGTCAACGGGTCGTCTCCCAGGCGGGCCAGGGCGCCTTCGACCGTCTCCTTCAAAGCGGCGCGCATCGTCTCGCTGATCCCGGATCGGTAGAAATACTCCCGGTACATCAGGTCCCGGTCCACGGTATGCTTGAGCTGCGCCAGGCCGCAGCCCCAGCAACGCATGACGATCAGCGGCGCCTTGAAGCCCTCTTCGCTTTCCCCCAGAAAATCCACCACCCACTGCTCGCCCAGGTCCCAGACCTCGATCAGGTCCGGGGAGTCGCAGAGGCGGCAGGCGGTGACCTCTTTGATCTTACCCAAACTTTTGCATCTCCTCTATGGCGTAACTAAGGCTGCGATGTCCGCCTGGCAAATGGCCTACCAAGGTTTGCTGGCGATACTTGCCGCAGGCCTTGTCGGCGCACCGTTCACTGATCTTGGTGATGGGAGTGGGGCCTACTATCATCTTCCCTTCTCGATTGCGCCTGCACGATTCCATCCACTCGCGGTCAACCTCAAAGAAGCAATGTTGATGAAAGGGCCAGAGTTTCAAGTCCTACCTCCTTGGGGTGGCGTCTCCGGGCTATCTCGTCGGACAAAGCCCCCCACGTTCTTCCCGCAAGCGGCGCAGGTCCCCCTTACGACGGTTCCCCCCTTTAAACTGGGGGACGTTACCGGGTCCCGGACCTCTCGCTGGGCCTTACAACGCGAGCAGTAAGCGTGCATTGTCCAGCTCGTCAATCGAAGCTATGGCTGGGGGCCTCCAAACGCTGGAAGCGGCGCCGAGCGTGCGGCGTCGATGGCCAGCCGGACGTCTCTCTGCGCCTCGGCCAGCAGCTTTTCTACCTGCGCCTGGCTCAAGCCTAGACGCCGTTCCTCCTGCAGTAGGGGATCGCGCAGGGCCAGCTCCGCCAGCTCCTCTTTGGACCGGATGTCCCCCTGCCCCTGCTTGTGTTTACTGAGCCGGGTCGTCATGCACTCCAGCAGGTAGGGGCGGGATTCTCGGCGCACATACTCACTGGCCTCCTGGGCCTCATTGTAGACCCATCGCACATCGTTCCCGTCGATCCGGGAATGGCGTACCCCATACGCCCTGGCCCGGTCTTCCACATGGGGCACCGGTTGATAATACTCAGGCCGGACGTTCCCGGCCAGGCCATTGTTCTCGACCACGAGAAGCATTGGGACATTATTCACGGCTGCGATATTTAGTCCTTCATGAAATTGGCCGTTGGCCGTAGCTGCATCTCCGCAGACCGCCACCACTATCCCGTCAGACTTCTTGTAATTCTTCAGCGCCCAACCGACGCCAGCGGCGACTGGGATCGCCGAACCAACTAGCTGGAAGCTGTGGGCCAGGCCGTACTTCAACCCGACCATGTGCATTTCTCCAGCGTTACCACCGCAGACGCCGGCTGGATGCCCCAGCAACTCAGCGACGAGCAAGTCCAGAGGAACGCCCTTGCTGAGCGACCAGCCCATCATACGGTGGTGGACCACCAGCAGGTCCTGGGGTTGAAGGGCAGCACATACTCCGACAGCAATCGCTTCTTGCCCAGTAGATAGGTGGGCGTCGAAGCCTTGGCCGGCATCGCATAGCTGCTGGATCGCGGTTTCCATGGTCCGAATTAAAACCATCTGTCTATACAAGTCCACGGATGGCCTCCAGAATCTGTTCCCTGCTTGGCAGCATCCGAGCCTGCCCCTCCCGGCTGGCGGGGATGGTCTCTCGCGGGGCCCCCAGCCGGGCGACGTTGGCTAAACCCTTCTCCGCAACGGTGGCCGCTATCTCAGCGCCAATGCCTCCGTAAGTAACATCCGGTTCAACGATTAACACTTTACCCGTCCCGTTGGCTGAGGCCAGTACCAAGGACCAATCGATAGGGTAAAGGGTCCGTAGGTCGATGAGTGTAACGGTGTCATCCTGTACTTCTAGCAACGCCGATTCAACGACCTGGCGCATGAGTCCATAAGTGACCAGAGTGAGCTTTGGACTCTTAGGTCTCCGTCGGACGATTGCCTGGCCAAAGGGTATAGCTGCAGGCCCGAGGCCATCGGCGTCCTTGGGCTGAGTCTCGCTGTCGAGGAGATTCCGGTCCTCGAAAAACATTGTTACTTCGGGGGTTACCAGAGCAGTCCGCATCAAGCCATAGGCGTCGTTGGGGGTCGAAGGGCTGACGACGTTTAGGCCAGGGACATGGGCAAAAAGGGCTTCTACTCTTTGCCCCGTCGTTGGTCCGGCGAGTAAAAATTCCGCTTGGATGACAATGGTCCGGCGCGGCTCGTTGTCGGGCAATACGAAGTTGAGCTTAGCCGCGGTGTTGGCAATACTGTCGAATGCCCTGTATATGAAGTCACTGGTGATCAAGTTTATGACGGGCTTCACACCCAGCAGGCTGGCGCCGACGGCGAAATTGACGGAGCCATCCTCGGCGATAGGCATGGTCATTATCCGCTCTCGGAACTCCGCTAGAATCTGCGGCGCATCATACCTGGCCTTAACCCATGCGCCCTCGCCAAAAAGGTAAATCGAGGGGTCAATTTGCATCGCATCGTAAATGGCCTGATTGATCCCATCACGAAGAAGATGATTTCTGTAGAAAGCCTGGGCTTTAACTGTCGTCATATCTGTGCTATACTTCCTATATGCCGTCTCCTACCGGCTCTCACGTGTAGGAGCGTGTGAGTCGGTTGGGAGGCGGATTTTTATGCCATACACAGACCCGGAGAGAAAGCGGGAGTCCGACAAGGCTTATAGGAAGGCACATAAAGGACAGGAACGGTATCTCTCTTATGGTAGAGCGTGGAAAGAACGCAACAAGGAAAAGGTTCGCGAAAATGCCCGACTGTATGCCCAGCAAAACAAGACGAAGGTACACGCCTATGGTAAGCAATATCGGAAAAGTTTGAAGGTCCAAGCATTTCAAGCATATGGTGGTGCGAATTGTGCCTGTTGTGGCGAGAACCATATTGAGTTTCTCTCCATTGACCACATGAACGGGGGTGGGAACGAACATAGACGGCAAATAGGACTGAAAGCCGCCCATCCTTACAAATGGCTTAAGGATCATAACTATCCGTCCGGCTTTCGTGTCCTATGTATGAACTGCAATTTCGCATTAGGTGCCTTCGGCTACTGTCCCCACGGGAAGTTGGAGGAGCCTCCCAAGCCCTTCCTCCAAGCTAACAGTGGGGTGCCACCTAAGGACAGACTTAGCTCTACGCCAATCAGCGCACATCCGAGTGGGAACATCATTAGGAATGGCTTTTAACTCTACCTGATAAGTCCTAGCAATGAATTGGGCGATAGTTTCTAGGTTCGTTTCGACTCCTGTCCCTATGTTAACCGCACCAACAAAGTCGGTGGTTATTGCTCGCATAAATGCATCGGCAACATCTGCAACCCAAACCCAGTCCTTCGTGACATTGCTCCCTTGCAGGTCTATACGCCCTCTTTGTGCTTTGAGCAGTTGATCGGGAATGAAATAACCTAAAGCTTGAACAAACCCGTAGGCATTGAACAACCGCAATGTGGTGTAGCTCAATCCATGGTTATTATAGTAAAGCTGACAAAGTTGCTCGCCCAAAATCTTGGTCGTGGTGTAGGTAGTCCCTAAATATAAGGGATGGTTTTCATCGGTCGGCAAATATCTGGGCGGAATGTCATAAACATGGGCGCTACTGCTGAAAACTACCTTCTTGGCTCCGCGCCGGAGGGCAAGTTGAAGCACCTGATTGGTACCGTTGACATTGACGTCGAAGGCAAGGCTTGGGTTGCTGTCGCAGTCTCGGGGTGCGGCCATGGCCGCCAAGTGAACCACAGCGTCTAGCGGGTCTGACACAGCTTCCTGAAGTGATGGCTGAGTGATGTCCGCGATGACCCGGCGTACCCCTTCTATACGATCCAAACGGCCAGTGTTGAAGCCCTGCGAGGTATCAAGGGCAATGACTTCATAGCCTGGCCGCTGCATCAGCGCGTACACCAGGTGAGACCCCAGAAACCCGGCGGCGCCGGTAATCAAAACCATCATGCCATCCTCTCCCTGACCTGCTTCCTAAAGGGCTCGAAGTCGGTGGTAGTCCACTTTCCAATAGCGCTATTTGGTCCCAACTT
>ERZ1292644.328-Hain-H14-01um-R2-328-length-34908-cov-12_pt1 | contig 13815 bp, 11 predicted proteins | sample MGYA00564402_ERZ1292644 | MGnify/ENA primary metagenome ERZ1292644 (study PRJEB36523, sample SAMEA6512644) | groundwater metagenome | collected 2019-01-09 | study: AquaDiva: Metagenomics assemblies of 32 groundwater samples
ATGTGAGAAGAACTGTAAGATTAGCACAAATGTTAGGGCAAAAATTGTAACTAACTTGCAGATACCCGCCACTATTGTGCGAAAACAACCATTAATGATTTGATTATTAAAGTGGGAGATTACCATAAAACTAATATGCTAATCGATGTGATAGGCAGTGGCAACTACTCAATAGCGACTATAAGACGAAAATCTGATAATAAACTTTTCGTTTGCTATTTCAGAAACGGAAGCGTTAAGATTATAAAAGAAGGTGATATGTCAGTTCTTCTGGTTTTCTCTCAATAACAGATTCGGTGTTTTTTGCCTTCGCTTTTTCAAACACGCTTTTTACCATATCCGATATGCGTTCATCAACGCTTTTATGAGGTTTTCCGCATTTTTCACAAGCAAGGTAATTGATATTAATATATTCTTTCTTTAGCGAGCCGATTAAAATATTTGGCAATATTTTACTAATCGTTCTTGTCCTGTAAATAGGACATCCGCAGTCGCAAAAATCTGTTTCCAGCGTATTTACATCAACGTTTAAATTTGTATTCATAGGTTTTTTATGTTTATTCTGCCATTTCTTGTGTAGCATTTTTTGTTTAAAATCTCCCATAGTTGCCATTGCAAAACACAAAAGTACGAAATAATTTATTATTTTTGCAAAAAAAAATACTTTTTATTCATGGAAATAGACGAAAAAAAAGGCGGATTATTGCAAGGTAAATCCCATAAACAAGGCGGAATAAAAACAATTAATGTGGATACCGGCGACTTACTTGAGGTAGAGGGAGGCGAAATAATAATAAATAAGGCAGCGGCACAGCTTCATTGCGAGGAACTATCTGCCATAAATCAAAGTGCTGGCGGCGGCGTGGAAATTCCATGTGATACAAAGGGCGGTAATTCGCCGGTGATGGAATCTGGCGGCAAAATTGATAATGAAATATTAAGTGAATATATTCTTCACGAAGATTTAGACGCCTCAATTAAAATAGAGAAGATTAATCCGATGTCGGATAAAGTTGATTATGATTTAGGTTACAGATTTAAGGCGAAAATAAGCTATCCTGAATCGTTGGGAGAGCAAGGTAATTATGATGAGGGATATGTCTACAAAACATATCCAACAGAGGAGGAACAAAAAACAGATATTCGTGAATTACTTGAATCGGAACGAAAAACTATTATTGAAGGCGGTAAAAAGGCATGGGGGCTTGAAGAAATTTACAGTGGCAGGGACGAGAATATTTTAAAGGCAATAAACAAGGTGTTAGCAAAAAAAGAAATTGGACAAAAACCGACCAAAGCCGAGCCGACCCAAAAAGAATACGTAATTAAATACTTTTCCAAAGAACATTTAAAGCAAAAAGGCAAAATGCGTGGCTCCATGAAAACATGGATTTGTGCCGAAAACCGCAAAGACGCAATAGTAATAATTAAAAAGGAGGAAGATTTTGGCGAATTAGTATATGTTAAGCCAACCGGCAATACCGGAAATTTATCTGCGTGTGCGGTAGAAAAGGAATGGTTGGAGGAAGATGGTGATGCACAGGAAGAAAAGACGTTCCACGATGAATTTAAGCCCAATCTATGGCATTTAACCTTAAAAGAGTTCGTTGATTATGCAAAGGACTATGACGATGAGCGGTTGAAGGGGGTGGCGGATTATGAAGATTTTTACAGAAACACTATTGTAAAACCATTATTGCATGAAAGCCAGGAACGAAACGTGTTTCTATTAGCCGTAGAAACGGGACAATTGACTTATGAAAAAGCCACAGAGATAATTAAGAGCGTGAAATTCTGGGATTCAAACAATAAATTTATTGGCGAATTAATTGATTACGACAGACATCGTAATTACGAGGCAAATATATTAAAAACGCCAAAAGAATTATACCTTTCTGAACCATATTTTAAAAGTCATTTCACTACGAAATCTGCATCTAATTGGTATGACAAGGAAATTGAGCAAGCCCTGAATAACGGAGTGTTTCTACGTTATATGAAAAACGGCATTATTAAATACAAAGACATTGAGGCACGATTAAAAGAAAGCGGTAATTTTAACGAGAAAAATAAGAATTTAATTATAATTCAAAGGTACAGTAAATTAATCCCGATAACCAACAAACTAAAAACGCTGTATAATAATCTGGTTACGATATATGAGGATGGCGGAGAGATTAATTCGTGTGGATGTGTACATAGTTTGTCAAAAGGCGGCATTATTGCTTATCATGGAAGTCCCTACGATTTTAATTTTTTTAATTCAAGTATGATTGGACGTGGTGAAGGTGCAAGTGGGTGGGGATATGGATTTTATTTTTCAGAAAACATTAATGATGCAAAAGATTATGTAAGAAAACTTGAAAAAGAAAAAAAAGAAGGTAGATTATATAAAGTTAGAATACCTAATAATGACTATTTTTTAAAAATTGATGAAAGAGTTGAAAATCAAAGTAAATATGTTTTTAATGCGATAATGAATATGCCAAAGGAATATAAAATAAAACTTTTTTCCGATGAATATGAAAAAAATAAACAAATCATAGAAAATGATATTGAAAACAAAGAATATGATTTTGAAATAGGGTCTAATGATTATTGGGAACTGGTTGATTACGTATTAGATTATAATTTAAAAAAAACAGGGAATAATTTTTATGATTTGATAAAAGAAAAAATTGCAGGTGGATACGAATATGAATCAAGTGAATTTTTATATAAAATAGGAATAAAAGGTAATAAGCACAATGCCTTTGGATATACAAACTACATTGTTTTTAATTACAATGATATTGAAATTATAAAAAAAACAGTACCACGTTTATATAAAGGCGGCAGTGTAGGCATTGATTTAAAAAACAAGTTAAAAACGCTTTCGGAATTACTTAAATATCCTAAAACATTATCAGTAATCAGGGATTTGGACAAAATCAGTCCAAAAGAAAATATACTAAAAGAGGAATTTGAATCTTCGGAATCAATGTCTGTGTCAATAAAAAAAGCAAGAGATTTCAAAATCGGAGATGTTGTAATTTACGAATCCCCCACAAAGGAGTTTTCAATAAGTCGGGGTATTTTGTTAAGAGAATTGGGAAATGATTTGCCTATGGCGGAAGGATATTATTATGGAATAAGTTTAGGAACACAAGCAATAGGAAAAGAATTAAAACATTTAGGTTTTGAAGATGAATATAAAGAAATTAGAAAGGATAAAATTTACACAGTAGAAACAGAACCATATCTAATTATTTTTTTAAAATACAAAGAAGACGAAGCACGCAAACTTATTTCTTCTAAAATTTTACCAAAAGAATATTCAATTAAAAAGACAGGGATATATAATCTAACGTTAGAAGAATGGGCAGAAGGAAAAAGGACAAATGTTGTCCAAGCAGAATCAGACCAAACGCCAAGCGACCAAAAAAAGAAAATATCAGCGCATCCGACCATTGACAAAAAAGAAATTAAACTAAACGAAATCATACCAAAAAATGAACAGGAATTTATTAATAAACTTATCTCCGACAATAAGGATGGAGTGCGGTATAATAAACCATTGTTAGAAAAAACAGCACGGGAATACGGAATTATGGATCAAAACATGGCAAAGGAATTGGCAGAGTTGTCAATCGTCTTGATGGCAAGAGAAATTTCATTGGAAAAATAAATGCGAATGGTTTTTGCACAATACGGATATAAAACCTTTCACAATGAGAATACGGAGAAACATCCTATTCAGCCATATCATTGGGATAATTGGATAAAGATGGTAAATAATAATGTGAAATACTGTGCGAAGATGAATTGGTTTAAAATGATAGAATTTTATTTTTGGATTATTGTTGGTAGGGTTCGTTTTTGTGATTTGCCATCATTTCATAGATATTGGAAACATGAAGTAAGAAAAAACGAGAAAAAAAGTTTAAAAATTTTAATTAGCAAATATGAATTATGCAAAAAAAATCCAACACGAATAAAATATTTGTTCAATAAAAACACAAGTTTAAAGGATATAGAGAACCGAATAGACGAAGGTAACTATATACTTGTTGGGACAAAATGTCAAAAAAATAATTGATGACAAGCGACATTTTGATATTGTATTTAAAAAGCAAAGGCATTAAAGAATATATTCCGCAACCAGCGAAACAATGCCTTTTTCTATCAAAAGAATGGTTTGATATTTTCACCGTAAATAATGGCGGTAAAATTTTTGAATACAATGACAAAGTAAGAATTGTTTTTTCGCCTTTCACTGATAACGATATAATTGTACTCTTAAACGGAAAAGTAATGTACGCAACAAATGACGCTGATTTTTTCATTGAAAATATTGATGTAATTATTGAAATGATTATGTTACCAAATTATTATATAGTAAAAAAACAAACTGAATTTATTTATAATAATGGCGCGATAATGAGTCCTGCTCCCATAATAGAATATCCGTTAATTGATGGAATATCGGATGTGGAATTTAATTTGAATTAAGATGAAAAAGCAAATCTGCGGCAGTTGTCGCATAAAATAAAAAGAGAAAATGAATATGGAACAACAAAGTTTATATCAAAAATATAAAAAAATCGTAGAGTTGTATAATAACCAACCCAACCTCGCTCATAGGACGAGTTCGTCTATAAAATTGCAGCAATATTCCACACCGGCTCCACTCGCTTTTATGATGGGGGCATATTGCGGGATATATAAAGACGGCTTGTATTTTGAATCTTCAGCCGGAAATGGACTTTTAACAATCGCCGGCAAGCCCGAAAACTTTATTGTGAATGAAATTGACGAAATACGCAGACGAAACCTGCAATCACAGGGATTTAAAGAGGTCTGGAGTAAGGACGCAAGCAAGCCGTTTGGATGTAATTACAAAGAATATTTAAAAAATAAATACGAACGAAGTTTTTATGCAAAAATAGGCAAAGGAAATCGTTTAGGACAAAGAATGAGAATAAAACCTGATTTAATGGCAGTTGGATATGAGGTATTCGCTGAAAAAGGCACAAAAGCATTGGCTTATTTTAGAAAATTTAATTTTATAGAATTATTAGAGGAAGGAAATTATATATTAGAAGATAATTGCCCAACTTATAATAAATACTTTGATGCAATCCTTACCAATCCACCCTTTGGCTCATTAGACGAACCCGTTATGTATGATAGTTCACCGATAAACTCATTAGAGCAATTAATGGCGCTACGTGCCTTAGATACCATGAAAGACACGGGAAAAGCGGCAATTGTTATTGGCGGACACACTACACACGATAACGCTGGCAGAATAAAGTCAAGCAGAAGTTTTTTTGTGTATTTATTTTCGAGATATGAAATATTAGATTTAATAAACATATCAGGACGCAAACTATATTCCCGTCAAGGAACGGGATTTAACGTAAGGTTGATATTGATAGATGGCAGGAAAACCATAGCGGGTGGCTTTCCGCCGCTAATTATAGAAAAAATGGATATGGAGCAAATAAATTCACCTATTCCTGTTGATAATTTTGAATCATTATATAATAGGGTGATGAAATGGTGATAGTATATGTTGTAAAAAAAAATGATTGAAAAGGTTGGAATGGATAATTTAGCTAATTTTGTCCGGGCAGAGAAAATGATTGTAGAAACAAAAGAAAAGGAAAATGCGAAAGTTAGTAAGGCGTAGCCGCTTCTTTGGCTACAAAGGCATGGCAAGAATAGGAAGGAAAAGTAAAATGGAAACACAAACAATAGAGCCGGTACAAACAAATGAGTACATCGCAAAGTCCGATGCTTGCGACACAATACAAACCATTGTGCCTGCATCAATGCGGTACGACATGAACCAAGCCATGTCAGAGATTGACAGGAAGGTTGATGGCGTGGATCACTATGTTGCCGAAAAACTCGGTTATTGTATTTCTGGATGTAACACGGAACAATACAAAGAGGGCATGACAAAGCTATGTGATGCCTTTGGAGCGGAACAAGTGGATGCCATTGCCGTTGCCATTTACAACATTGAGCAGAAAAAGCAGGGAGTAATAATCGCTGATTCAGCAGGAGTTGGAAAAGGGAGAAGCCAACCTATGGATTCTCAAATACTTACACCCGATGGATGGGTGCAAATGGGGAATATAAAAGCAGGTTCAAAAGTATTTTCTGTTGATGGAACTGTTACGGATGTTATTGGCATATTCCCACAAGGTAAGATGGATGTTTATGAAGTGGTGTTTTCAGATGGCTCTAAAACTGAATGTAGTGCAGACCACTTATGGACAACCCGAAATAATTCCCAAAGACATGATGGCAATGTCCATCCTAATAGTTTTTTTTCTCGATACAAAATTTTAGAGACAAAAGAGTTAATGAAGCCAAATAGAATAAAATCACAATATTCTATACCATTAGTTTCATCTATTAATTTTCCATATAAAGAAGTTAAGATTGACCCATATTTGTTAGGAGTTTTATTAGGAGATGCTTGTCTAAGAAAAAGGAGTATAGAATTAACTTGCAATGATGATGAAATATTAAATGCCATTAACATAAGTTTGTTAAATATAGATGGAAGATTAAGAATAAAAAAAACAAGACATCAGCACTATCAATTATCTAACGAAAAGAGAAGTAGTTTTCAAAACACATTTGGTAGCAATGAATTACTAAATGCTCTTCGTGAATTAAACTTAACACAAAAAATAGCGAATTCAAAGTTTATCCCAGAGTGTTATAAAATAAACTCTCCTGATGTGAGATTAGCTATCCTTCAAGGATTAATGGATACAGATGGATATGTAAATTCTAAAGGTAGTTGTATGTATTATACTGTTTCTAATCAATTAGCAAACGATATTGATTTCATTGTTCGCTCGTTAGGGGGTATAACAACAAGGGGAATAAAAAAGGGGCAATATAAAAACAAGAACAAAGAAGTGGTGCATTGCCAAGATTGTCATATTATTTATATAAAAATGCCTAATGGAATGAACCCTTTTAGATTAATTCGTAAAGCAAACAGAGTAAGAAATTTCACTAAATATTTTCCTCAAAGAATTATCCGGTCAATAAAATTGATTGGCAAAAAGGAATGTCAATGTATTAAAGTATCACATCCAAGTAGCTTGTATATTACTGATGATTTTATTGTAACACATAATACGGCATCAGGGATTATCCGTTACGCTACTAAAATGGGATTGCAACCTATATTTCTCACTGAAAAACCGAATCTCTTTTCTGACTTATTCAGGGATATAATTGATATAAAAAGCGATGATGCCATACCGCTTGAAACATTACAAGGTTACAAAGAGGTAGAAAAGAAAATATCTAAAGAGGATGTTTCTGCTGAAGAAGAAGAAGAATCGGATGAGGAAGGATTTGAAGAAGAAGAAACGCAAACAGTAAGAGTGCCTATTTATAAAGTAAACAAAGAATATTCCGAAGATATAAGGGGCAAAAAACAGTTTGTGCCTTTTATTATAAACGGCAGAAGTGAAAAAACAGTAATCAAAGACCTAAACGGCAATATTATTTACAAAGGATTGCCGAAAGCACAAAATGATACGATAATTGCAGGTGATACCATACCAAAACAATATTCTTTTGCGTTGGCGACTTACAGCCAATTCAGGTCAGCCAAAGAAAATGCTAAAATGACGTTTCTAAGACGCATTGCAAAGGACAATATAATTATCTTGGATGAAAGCCATTCCGCCAGCGGGGCTTCACATACCGGCGTATTTTTAAAAGAGGTTTTAAAAGATGCAAGGGGCGTTACATTCCTTTCTGCCACCTTTGCTAAACGTCCTGATAATATGCCAATCTACGCAAGCAAAACATCTATGGTTGATGCCAATTTAACTGATGAGAAATTGGTAGATGCAATAACCGCAGGAGGGGTTGCTTTGCAGGAAATAGTATCGTCTGCGCTTGTTTCAGAAGGACAGTTATTGCGAAGGGAGCGTTCTTTTGAGGGCGTTAAAGTAAATTGGATATATCTTGATGAAACGCAAACATTAGTAGGCAAGCCCCATCTGAATAAAGAACAGGAACATAGGGCTATAATGGATTCGGCAACCGATATTATACGGGATATTATGACCTTTCAAACGGATTACGTTGATCCCGAAATAGAGGCAATGGATAATATTGCCAAAGCCGAATATAAAGAGGTGGAGCAACGAAAAGGAACTGAAAAGGCAGGGATAAACAACGCTCCTGTATTCAGTGGGATATTCAATATTGTTAATCAGTTGCTTTTCTCAATAAAAGCAGAAGCCGTTGCAGAGGTGGCAATAGAACACATCAAAGCAGGCAGAAAACCTGTTATTGCCTTCGCTAATACAATGGAAAGTTTCCTCAACACACTGATAGGGGATGATGGCAATTTGGTAGAGGTAGGGGACCCTATCAGTTCTGATTTTTCAAAAATATTAGAAAAGCGGCTTAATGGCGTTTTACGGTACACAGAGATAGACCCTGATGGTAAAAGGGAATACAAACTGATTGATATTCATGCCATGTCTCCTGAACTCAGGGTGGAATATAGCCGGATAATGACCAAAATAAAAACAGCAAGCATCGGCATAAGCAGCAGCCCCGTTGATGTTTTGATTGATCGCATAGAAAAAGCTAAGTTTACTGTGGCGGAAGTAACTGGGCGGGATAGGCAATTAAAACTACTTGACAAAGGTATGGCTCGTATTCAATCAAGAATAAAAATGACCCCTACCGATTCCTTTAGGGATTTTAACGAAAACAAGTATGATTGCTTGCTTATAAATCAATCAGGAAGTACGGGAGCGTCTGCTCATGCCAAGCCCAACGACAAAGTGCCAGTGTCAAAGGTAAAGCAACGGGTGATGATTATTTTGCAAGCGGAATTAAATATTAACACCGAAATTCAGAAACGAGGCAGAATACACCGAACAGGTCAAAAATTTCTCCCGATGTATGATTACGTGGTGAGCGCCATCCCTGCCGAAAAAAGGTTAATGATGATGCTACAAAAGAAAATTAAGTCATTAGATGCCAACGTAACATCTAATCAAAAAGAATCTAAAAAAGTAATTAATATTCAGGATTTTCTCAATAAATACGGGGATATAGTTGTAGAGCAATATTTAAAAGACAATCCCCTTATTAATTTACAGCTTGACGATCCATTGAAATTACAGGAATTGGAAGAAGGAAAGGAAAGTCAGGTACAAGATAAGGCACAGAAGGTTTCGGGAAGGGTGGCAATACTGCCCATAAAGGATCAGGAAAATTTCTACAATGAAATGTCGCAGCAATATTCTTCTCTGGTGGATTACCTCATACAATCCGGCGAATATGATTTAGAGGTTGAGAATATGGACCTCGAAGCCGAAACGCTTGAAAAGGACATAGTTATTGTAGGTAAGGGTGGTAACAGCGTATTTGGCAGAAATTCTGTTTTAGAAAAAGTAAGGGTTAATAACCTAAAAAAACCTTTTACTAAAAAAGAACTTGACAAGTTGATTAAAGAAGGATTAAACGGCTTTAATGCAGACGATTTAAGAGAAAAGACGATTGAAAAATACGATAGGTTTATTATTTTTACATTGAAGAATGACTTAAAAGACAATGACGACCATTACGAAAAACTAATTGCCGGAGTGAGGAACGAAAAACAGATAATCGGTATTATGAATGCCATAATGAGAGAGAGAGCCATTGAAAAACGGATAGCGACATTAATGAAAGTCAGAGGCGATGCCGAGAACAGAATAGTAATAACATCTAAAAACAAACAGGAACACATAAGTAAGATGCTTGGATTTTTTTATGTAGGCAAGGTAATAGGGTATCCTGGTATTACTTACGGACAAGACGGGACATTTTATAAAGGAGTGTTTTTAGGATTTGACATTAACGAAAGCATTAAAAATCCATACGCACCTTCGGCAATAAAATTAAGATTTGCAACGATAAGCAGCCAAAGATACATTGCTGTTCCCGCATCTAAATTTGATGTCATTACGAATATACGGTCAATAACTTATTCAGATATATTGACAGATGATCAGGAAACGGTTGTTGAACACTGGGACGAACTGATAAAAGAAAAGTCCACTGATAAGGCAATACGCTATATCGTAACGGGTAATATCTTGCAAGCGTTTGGCAACCCAGCATTAAAGGGTAGTTTGGTAAGCTATACAACGAGTGAAAAAGGCGTAAAAAAAGGCATATTATTACCGGAGGGATTCAGTAAGGATGCGGATAGGGCAAATAACAAAAAAGAGTTACGTATTACCGTACCAATTATAAAAGCACTGCCTGTTATTAAATCAATGATTGATGGCAGAAGCATGACAACAACTGATGGTTTTTCTTTTCAAAAACGTGGCGATGCTTATTACATTTCTGTATTTAAAGGTAAGAAAGGCAGTAAATTCTTTTCCAATGAGGTAATAATAAAACTGACCAATGAGGGGTTGTTCAATTCATCCGGCGGCTCTATGGTTGCTACATTACAATATAAAAAGATTACCACCCTTGTTCAGTATTTACAGGACGAATTTAATAGCTCTGTTGAACTTGTGCAGCAGGAGTTTGACACAATAAAGGGCAGCATAGCCATTGAAGATTATGCCGATGAGGTTAAGAAACCGGAGACGGATGTGTTTAAAGACGGGTTAAAAGATGAGGATGTTAAAGAGAGAGAAAAGCGTAAAAAGGAATCGGAAGCAAAGGCATTAGCAGAGGAGCAAGTAAAAGCAGCGAATGAATTAGCGGCGCAGGAGGCAAATAAAAAAGATGGTGAAACATTCCAGATTGAAAAAAGAAAATTTGCCGGCAAGAAAAAGATGTTGAATATATTGCGGTTGATGCAAGGCAAAGAAATAATGGCTTGCGGCGGGAAAATAGTTCTCACGAATTAGTAATTATATTGTTGAATTGTCAAAATAAAGTAATAAATTTGCGAAGTGAAAAATGATGAAGATATGGAGAAGAAACAATTCTACCGTTCACAATTCTTTTCGGTTAAAAAATCCATAATGGCAGATAAGAGCCATGTTAGGTGGGATGTCATGGATAAATTCATTCGCAGTTTTGGGGAAAAATTTGTGGTTTATGAAGCAGTTCCGTTAAATGAAGAATTAATTCTCGCTTATCATAATGGAAAATATTACGGAGCTTGGGATGTTAAACAAAAAATTGGGTGGGCTATAAACCTTTCAGGGCAGGGCGTTCTTGTACCTAAATTATATGCGGAAGGAGGAAAAATTCCTAAAACAGTATTTACGAAAGACGGTGTTGAGGTAGAGGAACACAGCGATAAATACATAGGACATATATTCTACGATGCAGACGGGGGTAAATATAGGTGTATTGGATATTTCCCAAAATTAGATGACTGTGTTTATCTTGATTTACAAAAAGATATTGAAGTCGTAGGATGTATGGATGGTTTCTATTTTAATGATCCAACACAAGCGGTGGCAAAAGGCGGCTCAATGGCAGCGGGCGGACATGTTGGAGAGCCAAAATATAAAATTGGAGATAATACAAAACTTGGCAAAATAACAGATGTTCGTATTGGGGAAAGCGTTAAGCAATCTACTCGTCAGATTGGCTTTGAGCCACGAAAACGATATGAATATCATATCAGTAATGATTGGTATAATGAAGGACAAGTGGAGCAGTATTTTGAAAGCGGCTCAATGGCGACAGGAGTGCATAAGGTTATTACATTCAGCAATAGTTCCCATACTTCTACAAAAGAAAGAAATAGACAGGCATGGAAGGAGTTGAATGAAAAATTATTAAATGATAAAAGGAATCCTTTGTACAATGAATTTCAACGTGAAGATATACTTTTAGATACTACTGATGGAGAAGGATATATCCCTATTGTTTATAGTTCCATGTTGCATCCAAATTATGTATCTGAAACTAAAATAAAGAAATTTTTGGAATATCTAAAAGGATTTGTTTCAATGGATGCCTATGTCTATATAGGAGATTACAACTATAAATTCAATAATTATTTAAAACCTACTCCATCGGATGAGAAATATTCCTCTGGCGGTGAAATGGCGACAGGCGGCGGGGTGGGAGATTTAGAAAAAGAGTTACGCAAGCTTCAAAGGGATTTGAACAGTAGCCGATTACTAACCTATGTTGAGGGTGATAAATCGGAAGGAGAAATGGCTCGTAAAAGAGAGAGAGATGTAAAACTTGCTCGTTTTAATGAGGTACTAAGATTATTGGGAGAGAAAGACAAAAAATCCTCTGGCGGCTCAACCCCCCTTACCGCAAAGGAATACTTTCAATCACTTAATTTAGCAGAATTACCAGGAAAAACATCAAACTACATTACAACGGAAGTGCTTCCTGATAATGACATTGACCTATTGGACAATACTGATGAGGATTTTATTGAGGTAAAGAACTATATTGCTGCTAATCATCCAAAAGCATTGCCTACCTACAAAGAACCGGCGTCAGAACTAACAAAGCAGGATTATTCAGCCGTAATAGATGGCATGAAGATAATGCTACAAGCAACGAAAGGAACAGAGAAAAAAAGTATTAAGGAAGCCATTGATGGTTTGAAAATTATGATGGAATTAACGACGAAATTATGAAGGAATCAGTATCAAAGCAAATCAGTGTCTTGGAAAAAGCACTCGCAAGCCCCGCCATGCCGGAAAACATGAAGGCGGCTATGCAAAAGCATCTTGACGAACTAAAGGCAAAGATGGAAAAAAAGCCATTGGAAGCAGCGCCTAAAAAGGATGTTGTCCCTAAAGTTGTCCCTAAAGAGAAAAAGAAACGTGGTCGCACTGCAAAGGAAGAGACCAAAAAGGAAGGCGCTAAAAAGGAACACAAAGAGGCGGCAAAAAAAGTTGTAGTTGACGGCAAGGAAATATCAAGTTCTGATGCCGACTACTGCGAAAAGCTACTCACTGCTTGGGCTGGTAGGCGGGAGAAAGCCAAGCAATCAGCCAAAAAACACAAAACTACGCCTGTCTTTGAGCGTATCACAGCAAAGGTGGAGCAAGCGGTTACACAAGCAATAAATACAATACCGGCAAAGGAATTGGCAGCCAATCCAGGACGACACATCAAGTCATTTGAAAAGCTTGAAAGTTCCATGAAGGAGTTTTTACAGGATTTCAAAGTAGTGGTTGGTGATGCTTATGATTCAAAGGATGTCGTTGAAGCCGTTGCTGGAATTAATGATCTTATTGGCAAATTAAAGAAGAAATTCGCAAAGTAATCTGAACAAATGGGACAATTAGAAATCACTATTTTTGAGAGTAACGTCAACAAGGAATTAGAATTTCTTATTCCTTCTCTCGCAAAAGCTAACGTTTTATTGGAGTGTGTAGTTGGCGGGACAACGCGGTGGCTTGTTGAAATAACAGCGATTGAACATAACGCCGAATCCGATCCTAATGGTGAGGAATATTATAAAGTTGGCGACACATATAAGAATTTGGAATTTGACGAAATTCTTAAATGCGAATAGGAATTGGTATATTTGCAAAAAAAAAAAAAAAAAAGAGAAAAGAAAATCAATTTTATTATGAAAACGACAGAAATAAAAACCGTGTTTCCCCATGCGGACTTAATACGAGAAGAAAAAATTGATGTTGGCGACTTGCCAACATCAATTACCAGGAAAATGGTGGGGTTTAACCTTTTGAATGGCAAATTAAAAAAACAACCAGACAATCAAAAAATAAAGGATTCGGCAGTGGCATCAAGTGTTGAAATTGCTGATGCAATACAGAATTGGAGTGAACGTAATTTAGAAGAAAAAAAAGAATCTATGGAAAATGCAAA
>ERZ1292644.1218-Hain-H14-01um-R2-1218-length-13807-cov-12_pt1 | contig 13807 bp, 20 predicted proteins | sample MGYA00564402_ERZ1292644 | MGnify/ENA primary metagenome ERZ1292644 (study PRJEB36523, sample SAMEA6512644) | groundwater metagenome | collected 2019-01-09 | study: AquaDiva: Metagenomics assemblies of 32 groundwater samples
CCAACCGGCACGGTTGGCGACACACGCTAACTTATTGTAAAACAAACACTTACAGGAACTGTTTATCGCTAGACGGGGCTCAGCCACGGAAAACGACCAAGGGTCGTGAAAGTTACAGCCGCGCTGGAGACACATGCTAACTTATTGTAAAACAAACACTTATAGTCACAGTGTATCACTGGATGCGCGTCGACGTTCCGCTCGTCGCGTCAGTTCTACCTTCAAGATGCGTATTTGGCGCCCGCGCGCCGCGCGCCCCTCTGCCGTCCCTTCCTCATCAAACATCGCGTGGCAGTTCTCCAGCCAGCGCACGAGTTCAGCGGTCGATACAGCGGTTAGGCCAAGAGGCTCAACGGAACTCGCCATGTTCGCTAGCTCTTCGCTACCTGATACGCGCCGGGTAACGGCACGATCGGCGCAAGCCCGAGGCGCTTTCGCCCGCTATTCGCCGTGTCCACGCACGCCGCGCACAGCGGCCGCGGCACCGCGTCCACGACGATACTCGGGACGCACGCAGGATTGAACCGGAACGGCGCCCCGCACGCGTAGCAGCGTCGCTTAGCCTGTGCGAAAGCCCTCAGCGCTCTCCGTGCCGCTGGCGGCCTCCGCGGCGGGGTAGAGATAAACGGTAACACCATAGTTTTGCAACGACGCGGTTGTGTCCGGGTCGCTCTCCCGTCCGACCACAATCAGGGTCGGCTCGTCACTGTCGGGGTGCTCCTCGAGATACAACGCACGATACGTGAGAATTTGCCCGAGCGAGGCCGGCGTCACACGCTCTTTCACTTCAATCAGGGTCGGATGGGCGCCGGTGAACGCGAGAATGTCGATCCGTTTGCGGGAGGAGAACACCGTGTTGCGCTGGACGCCCTTGAGGTGCTCCGGATTCGGCGCGACGCCCTGGCCGACGCGCCGACTGAACGTAAAGCGATCGAACTCCTGATGATGCGCCGCGAGGTAGTCGCGAATGACGCCGCTCTCGCGATCGGTCCGCTCAGGAAACCACTTCCGCGCGAGCATCTGCACGAAGTCGTCGCGCGTGAACGTGTACCCGTCCTCGTGCATCATGCCCTCGAGAGAGGAAACGCACCAGGCACGCTCAGGCGCGACCGATCCAGGACAGATTTCTCACGACGTGCTTCCACGATCTGAATCGCCAAGCCCGTGCATTTCGCCGGCCCGACGCCACTCTGAAACAACCTGAGGCCCTCGTCTGTCACCTCAAGGCACCATCCACGCAGTTGCGTCTCGTACTGCTCCAGCGTCATGACTCGCGTCCGCCTGACGTGAGCGGTGTCGGCGGTGTCGGGCGCACGACGAGCTCCCGCGGGCTGCGCACGATCGTCCGCCCGCCGGGCAACCGTACAATCGAGATGTCGACGATTTCACCGTCGGGCAGTTGGAAAGACGACGTTTTCACGGGTTCCGCCAATGACTTCTCCCTCCTCCCCGGTGACGGTATCGAACACGATCGTGCCCGGCATCAATGCGCACCCAAGGCGCCGTTCTGGACACGACATCTCACCGGCGGCGGCGGCGATGGCCGCACGCTGCGCCTGTCGCGTTTGGCGCACGCGCTCGAGCACGCGCGCGAGTTCGCTCATCTGAACTTCATCCGGAGGCCGTCTCGCTCGAGGCTCGTCAAGCGGCGCTCCATCGCAAGCAGCGCATCCGCGATGCCCGCCATCGCATCATAAATCCGCTCGAGCGAGGAGAAGAATCGCTCATCGTCGCCGTCTGGCGCACGCGGCGGCGGCGCAGGCGGCGGCGGCTCAGGCGGCGAAATGTCCATCGGTCCGACCACGGTGCGCGCGACGCCCTCGGGCGGCAAGCGCACCAACAGAATCTCGCTCCGCTCCTTGACGACGCTCACGCGGTTACGAACATCGCCGGCACAGACATACACGCCGACGAGCTCCTCGGGCTGCGGCTGATAGCCGTGTAGCGGTCCCCATCGCGCGTCGTAGAACCAGTTTTTGGGAATCTGCCCGACCTTGGACCCCTCGACGTTCTGCGTCTGAATCTGTCCGCCGCTTTCCTCGAGGCCGTGCCAGAATTCGATCGGCGCGGCCGCGTACCACGTCCCGGCGATCTGGAGTGCCAGGCCCAGCGAATACTGCAGCGGGCCGCTCCAGCCCGGCGTAACATGGTCTGGCCACCGATCGGGACCGGCGCGTGTAGAAAACTCGACATGCACGCCAGTGAGTCGCAGGTCCACGCGCGTCAGGATCGTCGTGACCGGCCACGTCGCGACCTCCGGCCAGTCAACGACCGTCACGTCGCGTAGGTTCAGCACGTCGCCTTGTTCCACCGCTCACGCTCTCTCGTCGATCGACGACACTGACGCGAAACGTAGGCGGTCCACCGCGGCCGTCAAGACGCCCTCCGGGTGGGCGGGACCATAAAACACATAAGCGCCGCGCCCAAGGCGCCTCACGACAGGCCGAATCCGCTCATCCACCGTGCGCGTGCGGAGCCAGCGGACCGCGGCGCGTTTCGTCAGAAAATTTCGCTCCGTGTCTGGCAGCCGCACGCACCACGTCGTTGTCACGGTCGCGCCTTAGAGTTCCGCCTCGGACACGCCACGAAAGGCGGCAATCATCGGTAACAGATTCGCCTGTTTGCAATGCGTGTGGACCGACAATTGCTCGGGAATGAAACGGCGGTCGCTCTTGCCACACACGACGCAGCGCAGCGGGTCGTACACCGGACCGGGCACGATCGGGGCGATCACCGGCACGCTCGACGCCGGCGCCGCCGGGCCGGCGTGTGTCGTTTTCCAGTCCATCACCCACCCCGACACGATCGACACCGTGGCGCCGCCACGAATCGCATGCCCGAGATAGTAGCGGCGCCAGCTCGCATCGGGCAACTTGTTGAGTTCCGCGGCGACGCCGAGCGTAATCGTCCGGTCGCGCACCGCCAGAAACACGTCGTCGTCGCCCTCGAGGAGCGCAATACGGTTTTCGATGTAGGACAGCTTTTTGCCGACCATCGCGGCGACGCGCGCGAGGTCGTGCTCACACTCCCCTTCATACAACGCGTAGAAAAAGCGCGCCTCCTCCGCTGGCGACATGTCCTCGCGGTACGCGTTCGCCGCATACTTGATGCCGTCAAGCGCGGCGTCCTTCGTCGGATATACGAACGCCTCGACGAAGGGGAGACACGCCCGGCGCGCGGCGAGAAACCGGCGATGGCCGTCGACGACCTCGAAACGCTCACCCACCGCGACGATCTTGAGCGGTTCAATCAACCCACGACGACGGAGATCTTGCGCGAGCTCCTCCAGCTTCTCCTCGTCGCGATCGAAACGCACGTCACGGACCGGCGGGTCGAGGAGATGCACCGGGACGGACCGCAGGGTGCGCGCACCCATGAGCGCACTCACGGCTTCCCCTTGTCGACTGGATCGCTGAAGAAGGGTTGCAGTCGCTCCGGGGCAAAGTCACGCGCCATCGGCGGGCGAAAGCGAATACTGCGATCCTCGAGGACTTCAGGAATGAGAAAATCTCCGAGCGCCCACCCGAGCGCCCGCAACATCGGGCGCGGAATCGTCACGGCGGCGGCGGTGCCATTTTTGACGATTTGAATTGGCCGTGTGACCACGTACGGCTCCCACCCCCACCGTAGCGCAGGGACTAATGATCCCGAGTCGACTCGATCAACAGGACGTAGTCTAGCACACTTCCACACACGGCGTTTTCCACAAGCTCTGTACTCTGAGAGAGTGATCCCCCAGAAAGAGAAGAGTACAGAGAAGAAGAGTGACTGTGGAAACTGTGGGAATCTTTTCGCGCCGGGCGAGCATCCACGCCGTCGCAACTGAGTAGCACGTATCGTCAACACGCTGTATATATAGGACTTAGAGCATGTTTGCCGTCGAGTCCGCAGCCGTCTGACTGAGTAGAAAAATCAGCGATTTGACCTGTGGAAATCCTGTGGAAAACTCCTGGCATGTGGTATGACTGTTTCGCCTCGGACGTCGTCTGGCTGAGTTTTCAACAATTCATCCACAGGATTTCCACAGGTTATCAACAGGTTTTGCACAGGGGCTTTAAAGTTGTAGCTTTTTAAGGACAGTTTCGCGGCGTTTTCGGTAATTCATCCACAGAAGGTTTATCCACAGGAGGAACGATGGCTATTCGCATTCGGCCGGTCGGCGAGCTGGCAGTCAAATTCAGGAGTCGGGCGCAAGCCGCCGCACCCGACTACAAGATCGGCGTCGAGCAAGCGGGGGGCGACTGGGAAAGCAACGCGGCCGCGTCGGAGCCCAACTACGATGCCGGCGTGCAAGCGGCGATCGGCCGGAAAGCCTTCGGGAAAGGCATCCGAGCGGCCGGCGCCGCGCATTACGTCAAACGCGCCGGCGAGCTGGGCTCGACGCGCTATGGTCCCGGCATCACGGCGGGCACCGACCGCTGGGCGGCGAACACGCAACCGTTCTTGCAGGCGATTTCGAGCATGAACCTCCCGCCGCGCGGCCCGCGGCGTAGTCCGCAAAACCAGGCGCGCGCCAACTTTGTCGCGGCCGAGCTCGGCAAGATGGCCGAGACAAAGTAGGGGATGCCATGACGAACTCCCTCTTCGCACGATTCGCCCACTTTCTCGCGGACCAACGCGGCGGCGTCGCGCTCGAGCTGCTCACCGGGTTCGTGACGGCGCCCGACACGACGCAAACCGCGCTCACGATGGCGGCGGGCAACACGCTGACGGTGCGCAACGCGGCGATTGACAGTCCGGTCCGCCTCTTGACCGCGTGGGTCGATGTGCAGCTACGCGGCATTCTCCGCATTCGGTCGCCGAAGATGCACGACAACGTCCAAGGCATCCGGCTCGACACGATTGCGAGCGAAGTGCAACCGCTCATTCCGCCGGCGTGTGCGCAACGGCTGTACCCACAAGACACGCTCACCGTCGACCTCTCGGGGTCGGCGACGGCTGGGGATATTGAAACGGCATGTCTGCTGCTCTACTATCCGAACCTCGAGGGGCAAGCGGCGCGCTTGATTACCCCGGCCGATGTGGCGCGGCGCATGGTCAATCTCATGACGGTGGAAAACTCGATTGCCACCGGCACCGCCGGTGGCTACTCGGGGGAGGAAGCGCTGAACGCGGATTTCGACCTGATGAAGGCCAACACCGATTACGCGCTCGTCGGGTACCTCGTGAGCCCCGTCGCCGGCCAGACAGTCGGCGAATGCGGGTGCGTGCGCTGGCGCGGCGTCGATACCGGCAACCTCGGCGTCGGCGGGCCCGGGAGCGATACCGATCGCTGGCTGACGAGTCAGTGGTTCTTGTGGCTCTCGGAGCGCACCGGCCTGCCGCTCGTGCCCGTGTTCAACAGCGCGAACCGGGCCGGCATCTTGCTCGATATCGCGCAAGACGAGAACGGGGTCGACGTGCTCGTGACGAGTATTTTCGCCGAGCTCAAACCGTAACCGGCCATGCGCACCTACTCTCGATTCTTCTGCGCGGGGCTGCTCGCGACGTGGCTGCTCGCGCCGGCGCCGGCCGCGGCGCAGGGCTTCAGTCAAATCGCGTTCGCGACGTTTACAACCGACGTCACGCTGACGACGACGACCGAGACCGTCGTCGTGACGAGCGGACCGGCGACGGCGCCGCGGCAGACGGTCAACGTGTGCATCCTGGCGTGGGCGCAGCTCACCACAGGCACGGCGACGACGACGGTGACGCCGCGGATCCAACGCGGCACGGCGGCGACTGGCACCGTCGTCGGCGACAGCGTCGCGATTACGGTCGGCGCCGCCGCCGGCTCGACCGAACAGTACTGGGCGATGGCGTGCGAGGACCGGGCGGACGCCGCTTCGGTCGAGTACAACCTCTCGCTGGAACAAGCGAGCGCCACCGGCAACGGCTCGGCGCTGCAGGGCGGCATCCTCGTGTTCGTGCGATAAGCGCGGCCGGCGGACGATGGCGGAACGGGTCTTTCTCGGCTCGCCGATCCCAAGCGCCGGCGGGCGCGTGCTCGTTTCGCCGTTTCAGTTTCTGGTCACTGGTGAGGACAATCTCCGGATTGACGGCTGGAACACCGTCACGGGGTGCGTGCTGACCGTCGCCTGGCGATTCGCGGATCTCGATGGGACCATTCGGCCGTATGAACGCACTGTCCCGCTCACAGCTGATCGCACCAAAACCACGGTCAATGTACCGCTCGGCGTGGGCTATCTGGTTAACTTGGCCGTCTACGCGAGCGGGGCGGCGCCGCGCGTGGGGCAAACCTTCGTGAGCGTCAAACTGATCCGGGGCTTCACGGGCGCCATGCTCGTGCTCGGGTGGCTCGTCCAGGGGTACGTTACGGCGGAACAAGCGTTGGGGTGGCCGGGATCCGCGATCCAATCCTCCACGACCGGCGAGGCAGTCGTCCGCACCATACTGGGCACGGCCCCAGCGGCCGGTGCGGTCATTCTGGAAACGGTTCCCACGGGGGCGCGGTGGGAACTGATCATGGTGTACTGTCAGTTCACCACGACGGGCGCGGGTGCCGCGCGTGAAGTGGTGTTTTCCGTCCCCGACGCGGCGTTGTTTCTCACGCTCGTGCCGAACACCGCCACCATACCGATCTCGGTGACCGTCCGCTTAAGCTTCGGCCCGAATCTGTCGGCGCTCAGCGATTCGACGTTCGTGAATCGCTGCACACCCTTTCCGCAGCCCCTCGTGCTTTTGGCGGCGCAGCAATTTCAGATCAGCGCATTCAATCTCGTCGCCGGGGACCAGTTCACGGCGCCGCAGTACCAAGTGCGTGAGTGGCTCGAAGTGGACGCCTAACCGATGGACCCCACCGACTACCGCGAGCTCGTCCGTCACGTCGCCTACGAACAAGCGAAGCTGTCCTCCTCGTCGTTTTTCTTTGACGGGCAGGACCGGATCCGGCTGCGCACGTTTGGCAGCGTCGCGAGCGTGATCCTCGCGCTCGAGGGGCGCTTTCTCGGGGCGGACGGCCGCTTGCAGGCGTTCGCGGAAACGCACACGCCCAGCAGTGACCGCACCGTCGCGACGTCGCTCTACCCGTTCGGCGAAGGGTTTCTCCTGAACGTGTCGTTCCGGGCCACGACCGGCACGCCGCGCGTGGGGCAAGTCTTCGCGATCCTCGACATCGTGCGCGGGCTCGGCACGATCATCCAACCGCTCGCGGTGCTCTTTCAGGGCTACGTCACCGACACGCAGACGTTCGGCTGGCCGGGCTCGCCGGTGCGCGCCAGCATTGACGGCCCCGGCGTGCTCCGCTCCATCACCGGCACGGATCCAGCCGTCGACACGGAAATTTCAGAGACGGTGCCCACAAACGCGCGCTGGCGCCCGCTCGCGATCGCCTTTACCTTCGTGACGGGCGCCGCGGCGGCGACGCGCGAAGTCGCGCTCACCTTCAGCGACGGCACGACGGTCTTCGCGCGCGTGCCGGCCGGCACCTCGCAGATTATCAGCTTGACACGCCTCTACTCCGCGTTTCATCAGGCCGACCGCCTCGTCAACGTCGCGGACCTTACGATTGTCTTCCCGCTCCCGCGGATCGACTTGCAGGGCGGCTTTGTCATCGCGACGGTGACGACGGCCAGAAACGCGCTGGACAACTTCGGCGCGCCGCAGCTCCTCGTGGAAGAGTGGATTGAGGACTAACGACGATGCGGATCTGTCAATCGTGCGGCGGACGGTATGAGCCGATCGGCGCGGACGGCGTGCGGTATTTTCACGCGTGTCCGCCGCAGCGGCGCGTCCGGGTGCGCCGCGGCGCCACGGAACTGCTCGTCGCCCTCGAGGAGGTGCTCGACACCGACGTGCAGCTCGAGGAACTGGACGTCGAGCGACCGAACCGGCGCAATGAAAACGTGCGCCGCGATCCGGACGGGGTAGTCAGACCGATCGCCGAGGGGGACGGGACGACGGACGAGGCGGCGTAATGATGGCGACCGACTGCAAGATCTTATCGATGATCCAGATTCTCGGGACGACGTCGGCCACGGCCGGCACGACGACCACGCACGCGCACGGCGGCGGCACGGTGCCGCGCGCCTATCTCCTGCGCGCCAAGGGCAACGGCGTCGTCTATGAAATCGCCGCCCCCGACAATCTCAACATCAGCGTCAGAGCCAGCGTCGCGAGCCTGCCCTTTGAAGCCGTGCTGTTTTTCTAACCATGAAATCGATCTTCAAGTCGAAAACGTTCTGGATCAACATCCTCGGCACCGCCGCGGAGCTCCTCAACGGCCCGCTCGGCGGTGTCGTGCCGGCCGGCGCGCTCGCGATCACGACCGCCGCGGTCAATATCGGCGTGCGGTTTGTCACGGACACGCCGGTGTCGGTGACGGGGCGCTGACGATGGCGGGCGCCGATGCTTGAGCTCGAGCCGGGGCCGATCGGCCCGCTGACGTCAGACGCGCTCGCGCCGTTCCCGCGGCGGCCGTCGTTTGAAACGCTCGTCGTCGACGCCCTCGGGGCATTCTGGAACGTCGACAACGCGCTGGCATTGGCGGCGCTCCACACGGCGGCCTCCCCCCCCGACGACCTCGAGGCGCTCTACGCGGCGACGGTCGGCGCCGCGGAGGCGGACGTCAACCACCAGCTCGCGCAGGCGCCGGGCTCACCGGCGCCGACGCTCGTCGGGCAGGGCGACAGTACGGACCGCATTCGGCAATCCGTCCTACAATACCTGCCACAACCGGACGCCCCTATCACGGCGACGTTCGACGAACCGCCGAGGCCGCCAACCGAGGCCGGCCCACCGCAAGAGCCGGAGGGTCCGGTTGTTTAGGACGAAAGGCCGACCCGATGCTCGACGCTGATATCACCATCATCAACCAGGTCGAAGACGCCCGCTTTGGTCGGGACGGCACGGCCACGTATTTCGTGCGCGTGGAATTTCTGGTCGGCAAGCACGGCCCCTTTATCGAGCGGGTCCCCAAAGACGGCTTTACCGGCGCCGCGCGCGACGAGAAGGTGAACACCTTCGCGCGTGAGGTGCGTACGGCATGACGATCGTCTGGCATCGCCAGCGTGGACCGCGGCGGCTCGCCGTCTCGCTGCTCGTGTGGGGCGGCCTGGGCGTGCTCGCCTGGCTGGACCGCGATCTCGACGGGCTCGCCACACACGCCGCGATCTTCGGCTGGATTCTGAGCGCGCTATCCTGGCTCGCCTCCGCGCTCGGCGCCGCCGGCGGCGTCATCGCGACATCGCTTGTGGCCGCGGTCGGGTACGTCGCGAACGCGCTCGCCTGGCTGACCGTGCGGGTCGGGCACATCCTCGCGAATAGCGGGTCGATGTTCGCGAGAGTGTGGGACTCGGCGCAGCGGTTTTACAAGGACGTCCTCCGGCCGGCACTCGTCTGGCTGCACACGTTCTACCAGCAGGCCCGCGCCTGGCTCGAGCGCGTGTTCAAACCGGTCTTCACGTTTCTGCTGCGCGTGCGGGACGAGCTGCGGCGCATTTACACGCGGTTCGTCCAGCCGATCCTCGACATCATCGACGTCGCCCGTGTGGGGCTGCGCGTGCTCACGCGGCTCGGCGTCGAGTGGGCACGCACGTTGGACACTGTGCTCACGCGCGTCGAGTCCGCCATCACCGACAACTTTTTGAAGCTGCTCGGTCGGCTGAACCACCTCATCGACGTCGTCGACAGCGTGGTCACGCCCGGCCGTCTGTTTCAGCGGCTGCCCTTCGTGCGGTCGCTCGAGCGCGACGCGGGGTATTGGATTCGCGTGTTCTGGAATCGCCAAGTGGTCGGGCTGTCGACGCCGGACATCGCCCGGCGGCGCGCGAAGGAATACGAGCGCGCCGATCCGACCGTGCTCGGGCGCGAGCTCGGCGCGTTCTACCGCGGGAGCGGCGGCGAGCTCGACGGCATCATCGGCGAACTCGTGCCGACGTGGCAGGCCGCGGCCGGGCAACGGCCGTACCTCCGCGGCGCCCCCTAGCGGAGCGCCGCGAGGAGCCCGCGCACGAAGAAGGGCAACACGCCGACCATGTACACCATCCACAGGGCACTGACGGTCACGCCGGCGCCGAGCGTGAACCCGACGCCGGCTTTAAACCACGCCCACAGGGACGGCATCCGGAGGCGGACCTCGTCGTCCACGTCAAACGTGCTGCTCATAGGAAGACCTCGACCGGATCGTAGCGAGCGCCTCCGCCCCCGTCAATGGCTGACGACTTCCCGGTCCCGAATCTAGACGGCGCGATTGCGCAGCTCGTCGAAGGGCTGCTCGACCCCGCGAAACTACAACGCGTCGAGCGCGCGGTCGGCAATGCCGTCGCGTACGGGACCGTCGCCGCGGACGGCGCCATCGCGGCCGCGGCACAAGCCATCGATTACGGCGCGCAGAACATTCGCGAGAACTTCGAGAAAGCAATGGGCGGCGTGAGCGCGTGGGTGATGGCGCTCGTCGTCGAGCGAGCGTTTAACGTGCCCGTGAGCGGCGACGCGTTCTTTCGGCTCGGCGCCTCCGGCGATAGACGCGCGGTGTCGCGCGCCGTGGCCGCCAAGATGATTGAAGGGCTGACGGGCGGGGCGACGTCTATTGAGCCGTCCCCGGCGCCGGCGGCGAATTATCTCGACGTCGTGCTCGGCCAGGCCCTCGAATCGTGGGCGATCGGCGCCATGACGGAAATCGGCTCGTGCGTCCTGCCGATCGTCGAGCAGATTCAGACGGTCGGCGAGCTCGGCAATCGCATCGTCAACGCGCTCGGCATCGGCGATTCGAGCTCGCGGGTGCTCCGGCCCTATATCGACAACCTCGTCGTCGAGCCGTTGCGCCGGTACATCGACCAGAAGTATCGGCCGGCCTTGCTCACGCCGACGCTCGCCGCGCAGCAAATCCACCGCGGCCGCGGCGACGCTGAGCACTGGCGCAACGAACTGCGGCTGCAAGGGTTCGACGAGGCACGGATTGAGGCCGTCATCGCGTCGCAGCAGAAGTTTCTCTCGGCCGAGCAACTCGCCTGGCTCGAGTGGAACGGCATCATCACCAGGGCCGAGGCCGTGCAAACGCTCCGGGATCAAGGCTACGACGAGCAAAACGCCTCTAAGCAGCTCAACATACGCACGTTTGAGCGGGAGGACACGATTAGCCGCCGCATCGCGACCGACGCGATGGCCGCCTTCGAAGCCCGCCAGATCAACGAGCGCGAGTTGCGCGGCTTCCTGGAAGAGACGATCTTCAGCGGGCACGAGCGCGACCTCATGCTCAACGCCGCCCGCAGCCGACGCGTGCTCAACATCGCGCGCATGTCGAAGGGCGACATCGAGCAGGCCGTGCGCGTGGGCATTAGCACGTTCGTGGATTATCGCGACTGGCTGCGCCGCGGCGGCTACAACGAAGACGACGTCGTGACGCTCGAGTTACTCCTGCGGTGGGAAATCGATCGCGCGCGCGACATTGAACTCCATCGCGCCGAGCTCCTGGCCGAGCGCGCCGCCGAGAAACTAGCGCGCGACGAGGAGCGGGCCGCGAAGCGCGCCGCGGTCGAGGCCGATCGGGCGGCCGCCCGCCGCGGCGCCGAAACAGACCTCGAGGACGCCGCGGTGCGCGGACTCGTCCCGTTCGCGCGCGTCGAAGAGCTCTACCGGGCGAAATACGACGCCGACACGAGCGACGTGCTCGTCGCGCTGCTCGAGGAGCGCCGCCAGACGTATCTCGACACGCAACGTCAGCGCGCGGCCGCGGTGCAGCGCGGCGCGCAACGGGCGATTTCCGAAGCCGACCTCGAAACCGCGGTGCTCAGTCACGTCCTCACGCTGGACCAATATCGCGCCGGCGTGGCGGGACTGGGCTTTACCGCCGCCGACGCCGATGTGCTGGCGCGGACGCTCGACGTGCGCGTGCGCGAGCGCGACGCCGCGCAGCACACGCGCGCCGTCGCCGTGACCACCGCCGCGCGCAAGGGGATCAACGTGGCGAAGTTTGAGCAGCTCGTCAGACGCGGCGTGCGGACCCTGTCGCAATACACCGCCCTCCTGGACTCGCTGAACTTCGACGAGGCCGCGATCGCCGCGATGGTCGAGCTCCTCGAGCTCGAGATCGCCGACGATCGCGCGGCCGACCAGGCGCGGCGGGAGGCCGACGCCCGACTCCGATCGAAAGGGCTGTCGCTCGAGCAGCTCCGGCGCCTCGTCGTGCTCGAACTCGCGCCGGCGTCCGACTACGAAACACTGCTCGGCACGGAAGGCTTCACGGCGGACGCGCAAGTCCTCCTCATGCGCGAGCTGGGCCGCGCCGTGGCCGGCGCGGAGGCCGCGCGCGCACGCCGTGCCCAAGCGCCGCTCCCGCCCGAGACGCGCGACCTGCCGCTGACGACGGTCGCGCGCGCCGCGCGCCTCGGGTTGGTGTCGCCGGCGACGTATGCCGATCGGCTCAGTCGCGCGGGGTATGGCGCCGACGACATCGCGATCGAAATGGACCTGCTGCTGACGGAAATCGCCGACGTGCAAGCGGCGCGCACCGCCCGTGACGAGACGCCGGCGCCGATCGGCGACACAGAGTTGTCGCTCGCCGAGCTCGCGCGCGCCGTGAAACGGGGCCTGTCCTCCCTCGACGTGTTCCGCGCGCGCGCGGTCACCCTGGGGCTGTCGAAAGACGCGGTCGCTACCCAGGTGCGCATCCTCGGCGACGAGCTGAGCGAGACGGCGCTCGCGAAGACCCGCCGCGCCGCGATCGATGCCGAACTCAAGGAGCGGAAGATCTCGCTTGCCGAGCTCGAGACGGCGGTCGGCGCCGGCACATTGACGATCGATCGCTTCGTCGAGCAGCTCACCTTGAACGGACTCACCCGCGAAGACGCGGAGCTGCTCGGCGCGATTCTGCTCGACGCGGGGGAGTCAATCTGAACTAGCATGGTCCCGGTATGAAGAACGTCCCGGCCATCGTGGGCAGCAGCGTCGGCGCCCTCGGGCTCGCGTTCGGGCTCTGGCAGTATGCGGAAGGCCGCGCGATCGAACGGGGCGAGTATCAAGCGCTCCTGCGGCAGCTCACGCAGCAAGTGTCTCGCTTCGAACAGATGCTCGACGCCCACCAACAAATCACCGTGGACCTACGGGCGCGCGTCGGCGACCTCGAGCGGAGTACGCGGTACTTGCATGGGGAGCTGCCCCTGCGCTAGGCGGCGAGATGTTACGCTTTCAACCAGCCGTCCGCATCGGCTTTCTCACCGACCCGCTCGCCGAGCTGCTCCGTGCGGCGACGGTGTGGAGTTATCGCCGGCGCGTCGACGTCGACGTGAACTCCATTAACGACCCGGCGCCGGGTCGCGTGGCGACGACGCTCCACGACTTCGATCTCGCGGTCGATTTCGACACCGACGGCGATCGCGCGGCAGACCTTGAATCGCTCGAGGAATACTTCCGGGCGACGCTGCCGCCGCAGTACGATATCGTCTTCGAAGCCGACCATGTACACGGCGAGTGGGACGCGCGCCGCGGCCCCTCACGGCGCCGGCCGTGACGAGCGGCGAACGATCTGACGTACCTGTCGTCGCAGGTCCCCGCCTGCGGCCGTCAGCACCATCCCCGCGACCAACACCCACCCCGCCGCTATACACAGGAGTGCCTCCAAGTCGCTCACCGTTTCACCCTCCACCGTCGCAACCGCTGAAGCTGTGACTTGCGCACCCGCGCGCAGCGGCCGCGGTGCGCCTTACGATCCTCGCGTGCGAGTGGCCGCTGGCAAATGATGCAGCCCTCCCCCCACTTATTCCGCTTGACGTCCCACCATTGCATCGCGCCCTCCAAGTGAGGCATTCTACGGGATCCGGTGAAATGCCTCAAGGGCGACCCTCTAGGATGCCCTAGGATCGATTCACGC
>ERZ1292644.1015-Hain-H14-01um-R2-1015-length-15536-cov-4_pt2 | contig 13783 bp, 22 predicted proteins | sample MGYA00564402_ERZ1292644 | MGnify/ENA primary metagenome ERZ1292644 (study PRJEB36523, sample SAMEA6512644) | groundwater metagenome | collected 2019-01-09 | study: AquaDiva: Metagenomics assemblies of 32 groundwater samples
TCAATACAGGAAGTTTTAGCTCTACTTGACAGAACGTAAAAGCTATGTTATACTCCATCTGGAGCTAATAAGAATAGTAGAAAGGAAGTCTAAATGGCATTACTCGTAGAGGGCGATTTACCTATAGAATGGTATGATGCGGCCATTATATCACAGCGTATAGGTGTAGATATAGAAACAAGTGGGCTAAATAAACTAACAGATAAGATTGCTACAGTACAGTTATTTGTACCAGGAAAAGGTACTATTATTATACGTAAGCTAAAAGAACCACAATGGTTAGGTGCATTACTAGAAAGTCCTTTGACAACTAAAATATTTCATAACGCATCATTTGATTTAGCATTTCTTATAAGAGATTTAGGTATATGGCCGCAAATGATTGCAGATACTAAAATAGCTGCTAGATTGGTTGATCCTAAAAAGACACGATTTATTCATCCAGTAACAAATAAAGGTAGCCATGCACTTTTGAGCTTAGTATATCATTTTCATAATATAATGCTCGATAAGTCAATAGCTGTTAGTGATTGGTTTGCAGATAAGCTAGATCCCGAACAGCTTGATTATGCTGAAAAAGATGTTATATATCTCCCTGATATGTTACAAACAATGGAAAAAGAGTTATTAGAACTAGGTGATTATCGATTATTACGAAATGTGTATAATGGTATAGTGCCAGATGTAATACTAACATCAAAACAAATTGAAGACGTATATAAGTACTAAACCTAAAAGCGGGTTTATATACGTCTTATTAGATGAAAAAGGTAGACGTAAGTTAGGTAAGACAATCAATGATGTAGATAAGAGAGTCAAACAACTTCAAACAGGGAATGCAGAAGTTATTACAATAGAATATCGTCTACAAGTAAATGATATGCGTCAAGCCGAAAAAGCTATTCATACTTTATTCGCCGCTAGTCGTTTACGAATAAATGGAGAATGGTTCAAGTTATCAGATTCAGAGTTGATTTTACTAAAGAAAATATTCAAAGCGGGTGATATAACACCTAGAGAAGAAAGGTTACTAACACAGTTAGGATTACGATGAAATACAAAAATATATTATTTATGATTATAATGATGGCTTTATTTATAGCAAACACAACAATGGTAGAGGCTAAAACAAAAAAGCCTTTTCCCTACCGCATAAATAATCCGCACATTGTAGAGAAAAATCACAGAGTTACAATCGAATGGCAACAAACAGAGCCAGTATATGTAGTTTTATATAAACTCACATATAATAAGCGCCAGCTACGTAATGATTGTAAAGGCGTTGAAACGTTTGGTCAATCATGTATGATATTATGGCAAGGAGTCAACTTTCTTGGTATTGTACATAAAACAGATAGAGACTATAGAAATGGTGATGAATATTATATCCAGCAAAACGTATATTTGACACATAATGGTGGATATGGGCCATTTTTCCCTACATACAGATAAAACGTTTCCCAGAGCTGAAACGACAGTAGCGATGACTTCAACACTGTCGTTTCTTGTTATATAAAAAGGATATATCATGAACGATTTTGTAGCGTACTGTATACCTACATATAAAAGCTTTGATTTAGCTTATGAAGGTATATTAGCAGCTTTGAAAGGCACATTAGTTCCAGATCAAATAATAGTAATAGATAATAGCGGTGATGGGTCAGGAACACGATTTCTAACACCATTGGTAAAGGATCTAAGTAATGTGTTTATATGGCCGCAAATACGTAATCTAGGTGTAGCAGCATCTTGGAATATGTTTCACGACAATATAGCAACTGACGATATTATTATAGCAAATGATGATGTACAAGTACATCCTTATACTTTAGAGCATTTGGTCACTATGTCCAAAAAGCAAACTGATCAAGTCATATTTACTGGCGCTAGTGCTAGTGGTAATGCTTTCAGTTTATTTTTACTAAAACAGCATGGATATAAAATAATAGGTGGCTTTGATACAAAGTTCTATCCAGCATATTTTGAAGATAACGATTATGATATAAGAGCTAAACTATTAGGATACGAGCTAGTAACTGTATCAGAAGCTACATTTGATCATGTAGGTAGTTCTACAATGGCTAGATATAGCCCACAAGAAATGGAACTACATCATTATAACTTCAGACGCAATCAAAACTATTTTATTAGTAAATGGGGCGGATTGCCAGGAAACACAACATACAACGAACCCTTTGGAGGGGTTCTATAGAAAAGAGGATTATTATGACAGTTGCAGCCATGCAGCAAGGAAAACCCTTCAGAATGCGAATCGGGGAGGCATTCAATTTCTGGAAAGATATAAACTGGGTATACTGGTTACAACGCGCTCCAATGTTTTTACTATCACTACCAGCGGCTTATGGTGTAGCTGCATTCGCATCTGTTCACTTACCAGCACCTTTCAACTGGTTTGCTGGTTTAGGTTTTGAAAGCGTATATTTAGGTGCTGTAGCATTAGCAGACCAAATGTACGATGATAATAGATATACAACAACTTTATGGTGGATACTGAATATAGTAGCGGTTATTATGAGTGCTTTAGTGAATACGTTATTCTTTAGTGGAAATACATTCGCCGGTATTACACCAGAAGCATTAGTACATGGTATTCCATTACCAGCACTATCATTCGGATATAGCTTATTATTACATCAAGTGACTAATAGCAAACTTATAGCAGAAAAGAATAGACAAAGAGAAGAAGAAAACTCAGCTAAACAAATAGCTTATAAATGTAAGTTCTGTGGTGAGGGCAAACCAAATATGAATAGCGTATATGGACATTATAAAAACTGCGATATGCGAACTAGCCACTTAGCAACACCTGGAAAAGCTTTCTGTAAATGCTTACTCTGCCAGGATATTTAGTGGTAACTGTAAGGCTACAGTGATGCTACTGTAACCCTACTTTAGCTAGTTGTAAAGCCTTATAGCTCGATTTGACATAGCCCATATTTAGTGGTATAATCCTTGGAACAGCGGATATTATCTGATATTATTTATCGATTATCAGATAATATCCATAGTTATTATTTATGCGCAAATGGGATAAAATATAAGAAAGATAATGATTGATAAAGGATAAACAATAGGTGACACAAGGAATATACAAAATAGTAGATGTAAACGGTAAGACGTATATTGGTAGTGCAGTTAATATTGAAAAAAGATGGGATAAACATGAATACGATCTAAATAGAAACAATCATTGTAATATACATCTGCAAAGAGCTTGGAATAAATATGGCGCGCAGTACTTTACATTTAGTATTGTAGAAATAGTAGAAGATAGCTATGACTTAGTATTACAAGAGCAGAAGTATTTAGACCTATTATTTCAAAACTATGAATCGAGTGAGTTTTACAATATATGTTCTGTAGCAGGAAGTTTATTAGGATACAAACATACTGATGAATCTAGAGCAAAAAACTCATTACTAAGAACAGGTAATACAAATGCTTTAGGTCATGAGCTTACATCAGGGCATAAGGCTAAAGTAGTAGTTGCCCATGCCAAAACTTACATACTATTATCACCTGATGGCATCCTTACTGAAATATACAACATGGAGAAGTTTTGTAGGGATAATGGCTTGCATAGAGGCAATATGTGTAGTGTAGCATATGGCAACCGTAAATCAGCACACGGATGGACTAACCCATTTTATAATATGTAGAAAGTAGAGAAGGCATGAAGCGACTCTATATGATAATGATTATAGGAGTTCTGATGTTTGGTAGTATACCCGAACTACGAACTATACTACAGGAAAAGCTGATTGTCGCACAGCCGATAGTCAGACAGACAATAGCACTAGCGTATGATAATATGAGCGCGATTGTTATACCACTAGCTGGTAAGGTTATAGGCAAACCAATACTAACCCTAAACGGCAAAAATATAAAACTAGATACGACTAATGATTTTTCACTTACTCATGGTCAATCACTAACAGCAGAACAAATAGATAAAATATTAGCTGCTGCTAATAGTCCTGCTAAGGGAACAGGTAAAGATTGGCTAAAATATGGCATAGAATATGATATTGATGCTGCTTATGGAATAGCAATCTTTTATCAAGAATCAACCCTTGGTACTAATGAAAACTGGTATAAAGCAGGATATAACACAGGTAATATCATTTGTGCTGGATATTGGAAATGTCATGGGCGATTTAGAGATTATTCACAAGATGTTGATCCATGGGCTTCTAGTATTAGAGATGAAATGACCCTACTGAAAACTTATCGTGATAGTGGAATAAAAACATACGATGAGGCTATTATGAAATGGGCACCACCATCAGAAAATAATACTACAGGTTATATAGCGGTCACTAAAGAGTTGATTAGTCAATGGCGCTCTACTAATAAAAATATTATGAGCGGGGATATACAATCACTAAGCACTCCTATAACAGAAGATAAAAATAGTGATTTTGGATTCAATGTCAACTATGCTCTAAATGCTAATAATAATGCTCTTAGAGGATTTATGATCAATGATGGTGAAAGATGGTCGTTCAATGAAACTATAGGTAAAGTTGATTCTAATGCTTTGAAAGTTATATACGGTATACCAGGAGCAGGATGGTGTGATTTAGCTTGCCGCTATATACAAGTATTCAAAGGATTAGGATTAGAAATAACCCATGGTACTGATATAAACAGTAATGATATGGTATTTTTACAACATGGCGGCATTGCTCTAAATAACTGTAGTATAGATGAAAGTCCTTATATATGGAGTGCTGGTAATATGGGCTTCGATAATGGTATGCAGGATTTAGTAATAAATAACCGTACTGGTAAAACAATACATATCATAGTTATAGATAATGAAGATGATACGGCTACAATAGCCGGAAAGTTACAATGAGAAAGGAAAACTAACATGGCAGGACACAACACGACTTTATTTCAACCTAAAACAAAAGTAGGCAGAGCATTACTATGGTTTTGGGATATAATCGACATTAGTGAAAATCTACATAGAGTGTCGAAATGGGTATCACGTACTCCTAATGGGCTAAATAGCGGTATTCATATACCAGCTATGCTTTTAGGATTAGTATTTTTTGCAGGTTTAGCATGGTTTTTTGATCTTCAAAGTACTATTGTTGGTATGCAAACACTAAAAGATTTGATCATTCCTAGTTTGCCTGAACAAGCAACAAAGCTTACAACTATTATTATTGTAAGCCTTTCATTAGGGCCATTAGTAATAGAGCTATTTAGTGCAGGTATGGCTAAGGAAGATGTCAAAATCGTTCAAGCAACTATTATTGGTATGTCGTTATTTGACTTAGTAACAGATATTCCTAGATCATATGCTTTTGCGATTCAACTATGGCCGCAGTTAGATTTATTGCCTTGGTATATGAGTCATATAAGTTTTTGGGCATTTTTCTTCTTTTGGCTGTTCATGAGTACGTTTGGTTTTGAAGTTCTAACAGTTATATTTGCATTTGCTGCTATTGGTTTTGCATGGAAATGGTTTGATAGTGATGGTGGTAAGAGTGATAAAGTAGCAGAACTATTCAACAAAGCGTCACGCAGCGGTCAAAATACTTCAAGGGTTACAATAGACTAGTACACTCGATAAGAAAGGTTTATTATTATGGTAATATGGGATATTGATGCTATAGATATAGTTGCTGGTTTTATAGCAATAGGTATGATAGCTAATGCACCTACTCCATTAGCGGCTGTACCAGCACTTATAATGTGGGGACTACAATACGGTATTAGACGTTGGTTAGCATCTTTAGGATATAGAGAAACAGTACCACTAAGTAAGTTTTTATTGCCAGGATCAACCGATGATATAGAGGAAACAAATACAGCTATTACTATCCGTCAAGATAAACCAATAGATGTAAATGTAGTAAATGGTAGAGATGATCGTATGTGGCTACAAAAAATAACACAGCCAATAGAATATAATAACGATCCTACTATTTCAGCACAACTTACTACAACAAAGGGTAAAAGAAATACTGAAAAAGTAAATATGCTTCCTATAGCGTTGCGAACAATGCCAGCTTATATAAAACATACTATTGTACCTAATCCACCTACAAATACATCAGTACCTATCGGTTATGATTCTTTGAAAAAACAATGGTTATGGGCTGATTTTGGTATAGATGGTGATGTAGTACACGCTTTAGTTGCTGGTCAATCAGGGGCAGGTAAAGATAGCGTTTTACGCTTATGGTTTACTATGCTGACAGCTTTGAATAGTCCAGAAGATATACAGTTCGTAATCCTTGATGGTAAAGGTGAATGGCTTACAACAGCTCTTATGCAATCAAAACATATGTTTGTATCTCCTGCTGGTGGTGTTGAAATAATGCAGGATGAAAATGGCAAATGGTACGATGCTGCTAATGAACGCATGGAAGATTCAGTAGGAATGGTATTTGAAGAGATAACAACGCGCAATAAAGCATTCGCAAAAGTAAACGCTACAAACATACAAAGCTACTATCGTAAAACTGGCATAAAGCTTCCTGTGATAGTTATTATAGCTACAGACGTAGGTACGAATATAGAAAAGAGTTTTGAGCAGTTAGTAAGATTATTGACTTTCAAAGGGCGCTCATTTGGCATAAAACTAGTTATTTCTATGCAGACAGTTAGTGGTCAAGATACAGGATGGAGAAATCAACTAGGTTTGATTATGAGCGGATTTCAACAAGCACCGACAGCAGACACGCCTACAATGGGTATAAATGCTACACAGCTTGTATATCGTCCTAGTCAACTACCAGCTCCTACAACATCACAAAATAGAGGTATATTTGTAGTTCGTAGAGGTAATGAGCAAACATTAGTAAAAGCACCTCATATAAGTGATGAAGATTGGGAATCATTTGTAGAAACTGCATTACCTAAAGTTGGTGATGATCAAGAGGCTAATAACTTACTAGAAAACCTATTGAATAACCCATTGGTAAAGAAACCTATTGAAAAGACTAAAAAGGTGCTTACAGTAGAGCAAGCTAGAGAAATAGTTAGATTGGCTAAAACAGGAAATAATAAGACGGATATAATGATGTCAATGGGATTTACATCCGGGCCGCGCTATAAAGAAACTAGTTCACACGTAGATATGCTTATTACAGCAGTAAAACGAAATAGCTTAGAAGTATGATGAATAAACTATTTATAACAGTGTTTGTGGTAATAGCCCTTTACTATCTAAAGGTGCCAGTAGTAGTAACTTTTATAGATCAACTACTGGCATCTATGATACCTGTATGGGATAGGCTTATAGACGAATGGATATATCTTAGTGACAGACATACTTATATTTATGTGTCCTTACCAGTGGTTTTATTTTATTTGATGACAAGGAAGGATTGATTGCCAAACTATAAAACACATGATAAGATTGGAGTAACAATAGCGCCTGTAATAGCTATAACTAGTATATATTTAGGAAAATCAATAAAATATACTATATTGCTTATTACAGGCTTTATTCTTGCTACTTATTTCTTTTCACCTGATTTAGACCTTGATAGCCGTATTTATAGACGTTGGGGCTTTCTACGTATTATATGGTATCCTTATAGGAAACTTATTAGTCATAGATCATGGTTGTCACATAGTGGGCCGATTAGTGCGACGATACGATTACTATACTTGTCAGTATTTCTAGCGCCAGTTTTCTATTTTGCTCGCTTAGACCTATTGACATTTGCACCTTATTATGGTATCATATGGTTGTCGGTAGTGCTGAGTGATATGGTTCATTTAGCGGCTGATAGAATATGGAGAAACTAAATGCCTGAAGTGATTTTGTCTAATGTACAGACCACAGAACGTTTTATTGAATATACAGCAACTACACGGCTTCAACTAATAGCCGAATTGAATAATAACCATGAAGGTATGTCTAGTGTTGTAGCTTTTGGTCAAGCACAAGACAGTACATGGTATGCAGTTCTTGACCGTGCTTTACAAGTTATTCTCACTATGGAAGATGTTAGTGAAATACAACATAATCGTGAGAATGAGGATACTTCGGATATAGTTTTACGGGATTCTAAACTTAGTTTGAGCGCATAATAACGCATTAGGAAGCCAAATAGCATAGTTATGATGGAGTTTGATATGAGTTTAGATGATTTTATGTTACGTGTAATGGTGTTAGATAAGGGATGGGTGTTTCTTTATGGTACCGCAATGTATAATGCGCGGCTGAATAAACTAGTGCAGCTCGATACATTGCGAGAAACCTTATTAGAAATCATTCATTTATATGAGGAGTCATAATATGGAGCGACTTTTGAATGAGATTTGGCAGAGTGATATAAACTGGCAGCTAGCTAATGATTCTGTTCATGGTATTGTCATGTATAATGAAAAACTAAAACTAGCCGAGTTTGGTAAGACAATAGAAGATGTAATACGTAGGGTTTGGCTATCAATCTATTCTACTGGTATTGTAGAAGTATTACCAGCCTCATATGGCATGGTGAAAGGATAAAATATGCATATTGGTATTAGTGGCCCAATAGCTAGCGGTAAATCAACCTTAGCTAAATCATTACAAGCTGTATTTGACCTTATGGATATTAAAACTCGTATAGTGCCATTTGCAGAAGATTTGAAATGGATGGCATCTTTATATGGTAATAAAGAAATCATTATACAGCTCGAACTATATTTCCGTAAGCTTGGCTTTCCTAATGATGTAGTTGACGCGGGGATTATACAAGTCCTATATGCTATGATGTTATATCCTCCTGTTGATGGTGTAAAGCCACGTAAGTTATTTCAATATATAGGTACTGAAGCAGGTAGATATACTGTCGATGAAAATCTTTGGATAAAGGCAGTTCAGCAAAAGATTCAAACTGATAGTATCAATAAATATTTCATTAGTGATGATTTACGTTTTGCTAATGAAGCTTTAGCTGTACATTATCATGTACAAATACTTACTGAAGGTTCTACTGCTACAGCAGCTTATGAAGCTCGTAAAACATTGTTTCCACAACATTATTTCTTTAGTGACCATGAAAGTGAAAATGATGTATTACCGCCCGCTAACTATACCATTCCTACAGACTTCACTACACCACAAGTAATACATCTAGCTAAATCTATCAATCATGTTGCTCGTAGTAAAGTCATCCTTACTCAAAATGATTTACCTGCCGCCTTTAGAGACTTTGGTACAGCATTAGGTAATACCAGTGATGTTTTTGTAGGTCGTAAAAAGCTCTAATAGTGTAACCCGTTATAGCCCTCTGTATAGCGGGTTTTTTCTTTTTTTTTATATTTTCTCTTTTTCAAACATGCCATGATCACGCACGCGCTAAAACGCCTCGACCTACTACGTTTTGTCGTACCCCCACACTAAGTACTACGTGCTATAGTATATGCCTTACAGCGTGCTACGACACACATACATACGCTACTGTATAGCACACATGTACGCTACTACACACATACATACTACACTCACTAATATATCCTCATTACTACACTCACTAATATACATGCCCCACTACTACACACACACATACGTATGTACATAGCACACACATACCATCAGAGGTAGTATGCTACACGACATAGATATACACTACGTACTACATAGCATGGTACTATATACACATACTATATGCTACAGTACTACACACATACATACACATGCATATAGCACACACATATACACTACTACTACACTACATACACACACAGGTAGTAACACGCTCTATAGTACTGCTATATGGGTATTATAAATGTACATATGGTACATGGTAGTAGGGTAGCGCGCATCTATCTTTATTACTACACTAGTTACTACTATCGTTACTGCTAATATATTGCGCGCTGTATACACACACCATAGTACCTCACTGTATAGTACGCTACACATACACACATATACCCCTGCTACATACCACTATATTACCATTATCCTACTGCTATATAGCCCTTTCTCCCCACTTGAGTATTTTCTGCATCTACAGATAAACAGGTATTAGGGATGAGACATGCTATAAGAGGTATATTTAGGGTATATTTAGGGATGAGACATGATTATAGCATGCTGAATAAAGTGACCTCACAGGACGGCTTCTAAGAGGCGATAGACAGACATCCCATACTAGGATAAGGGTTTGCTGGTAAAGTGCAGGAGAATGGCTCCCAATGGCCTTGCAGGGCATTCTGGTGTTTTCATGGGATGGTCTAAAAGCATTCATAAAGCAATCACAAATGGTTCATGGGTTACTAGAAAGCAGAATGCGGCATGGCAAGCAGAAAGCATATCATATAGGGTAACTGATATATACATGATAGATACTTATCTGTACTCGATTAGAATGGCCGCGATTATTTTATTTTACGCAAAAGGATGCGAATGCGATAGAAAATGCTTTTGAAAGCATATCTGTTATTGACGAGATAATCCACAGATATAATGGTGAGTCTGATTGTGATATAGCACAGCAAGATAAGTATAAGTGATGTCATGTATATATGTTCCTTTGTGATTAGGATGGCGGCGAATCTTTATTTTCCGCATGATCAACGAGTCTTACTTCGATATCATCACTGATAAGCACAGCGTTACCGTAATCCTCAGATATTGCGGTAACTTTGCCAAACCCATCATGGTATGTAGGAATCTTGATATATATACCTAAATTTGGAAAGCTGAGTCGTCTGAACTTATCACCGATTGATAGATCTTTGAACTGTAGTTGCATGAGTTTGTTTCCTTTATGTATAATGCTGCGCAGCTAATAATGCTTGATTAGATCTGATGTAATCTCTTCACGTGAGCTATAGATACCTTCCCTATATCGAATGGTGTATCCGCCATCGTAATATTTGTCTATGAGATAGTCAATGCCTTTGAATGTTGCGATCCATGTGGTATTGTTTACCTGTGTCCATGTTACCATGATATTGACTCCTTGCTGTACGCCATTCCTAGCGCTTGAAAAAACGATCCAATGTTAGGATACCGATTCAAAGCTACTGCTGCTGTGTGACCGCCTCATGAGCCTTCTTGAGTGTACAAAGCGGGCGAGCATTATTCGTAATACCGCATGAACTCTAAATCCTGTTGTGCTCTAGCACGATCTAGCAAAAATCTAGCCTTGCGTTCAATCCGCCATAGCTGTTGTGTGCGTTTGCTATTGCGGTGGATTCCGCCTTGCGACAAACCAGCACATAAGGCCATTCGATGAAAATAATACCATCGATCCCGCATGTCTTGAATAGTCATCATTTGACTCCTTCTAGTGTTGTGAACTGCGGATAATGCCGTTTATGTTGATGTAACTAATCACATTGATTCCAGTGATAGCAGACTCGATGTAAATACGCTTGTCTGGCATACTGGATGCGTTATCCATGGCGTAATCTACTGCAATGCTATAATCTACTGCATATAAAGCAGTGCGGTCAAGATACACTTTGGCGCTAGCACGGTAGTAATAAACTTTGAACATGGCCTTGACTCCTTCGTTAGTTGTTGCTTGACACGTCCAATAGATAGAACGATAGATACACCCATGTGTTACGTTCTTTGTGGTAAATATGTACTAGTTGAGTGTTTCCTACTGGCGGAAAATGAACTTGACAGAAAGTAACTTTACGATCAATCGGCCATGGGATAGGCGAGTCTTTGGTCGCTAGATATACATGTTCTGTCATGGTCTGACTCCTTTATATTTTGATTACTTCAGTTCTGAACAGTTTTGATCAGTCGTTACCGTAAACTTGCCCATGTCACACGTATGCGCACCATTGGGAGCAGAAGTGTTAGGTAACGCTACTGGCGTGCTATCAAGCGTGTTGATTGCGATCGGCTTGACGCTTACAACATGTCCAGTGATATATTCAACGTCAGAGTAAACCTGATCGCCTTGATCCGTAGTGACATAGGTAACGCCATTCTCGATTGTGATAGGATTGCTATACTGAACCGACTCGCTTGCGATAACTGCGATCAGGATTGTCAAGGCGATCAGGATGGTGGTAGCGATTGCGATTGCTTTGTTGCTCATGGTGGTATATCCTTTTGTGCTATGTTGATTACAATCCCGCGCGGCTATTACTTTCCAGCTAGTTCTAGGATTTCTGCAATCATCGATTCGATTGCGGCTTCAGTACTGAACTCTGAGTCAACATCCCACAAGTTTACACAGCGCGTAATGCCGCAGTAGTTGATTGTCAACAGATTGAAATTGCGCTTCATGACCATGCTGATTGTCAGACCACAAACCGACATAGGATCGTATTGGAGTAGACCGGCATTGTAGGCATTGATCACTACGTTGAAAATCGCGCTTGTCATGGTAGTTGCCCTTCTGTGTGCGGTAGCAATGTGCTACACTGCTATATTAGCATGCCACAGCAATCTTGTCAAGCATGAGTTTTGAAGAGATTACTACACTGTTCAATAGTTTTGAAAAATGTAAAGCATTTATCGATATAGCTAGTTTGTTCGACATGCCCTAGAACGCGCTGTGTGCCATTCTAAGACATTCTGAGTCATTTGTGGGGGATTGTATGGATTCAGAGTTTCCATCGATCTAGGCAATAGGAAGCGGTATCCTGCATATGCCATTCTAGGTGATTCTCTGATATGCGCAGCATAGGGTATACAGTTATATAATAATGCCCTTGTCTTTAATCCAATATTGACAAGGGCAAATGATTATTTTATTTGCTGTAAGCCATTCTAAGCTCCTGAAAATGTCAAACCATACTCTGATACCAGATTGATACTTCCGTGCCTTACAGCGTCTCCCAATGCCCTTGTAGGGCATATTTATAATCGTCCAATCTTGTGGTATTCTTGCTCTAGCACATATTGAATACCTGTTAGAAAAATCCATGCTTCTTTGATCGGGATTCGATAGGATGTGTATGTAGGATTCGATAAGCCACGGCGTATATAGACTCCATGAAAAATATCTACCTCCCATAATTCGCCATTGAAAACATGTGCGCTATCCTGTGGATTGACATGCGACTCTAGCGTGTTGATATGTCGAATGATTGTGCGGATATCCTTTTCAGTAATACGAGTCATGTTTTTATCCTTCTGTGTGGAGTGTACTAGCGCGCGATAAATAAATAAATAATCTGCGCTAGTACACTGTAATGTCATTTAGAAAGTAGGACGATCATAATAACCATCATCGAAGCCACTAGCGATCATGTAGGCATGGGTATATTCTTTGATGCCGCCATGCATGTTTCCAGCATGTTTCCAATAACCATCATACATGAGCGAGTCCCGATTATCACGATCAGGAAAAGAAGGACGATCATCCCATGTTTCACTAACATGAAAAAACACGCTATTCCAATTTGGATCATTGTCAGACTGAGTATACCCGACAATCCAAAACGTCATACCGTTTGGCATATACAATCCTGTCATACCAGATTGTGAACCGAGTCGAGCAGTACTAGCGATTTCAACGCCATTACGTGACATGTCCCGCATGATTGCCGCGATCGTTTTGACGTTAGTTTCAATCTGTGTCATGATGTTTCCTTTTTCTGTTCTGATGTTATTACAGCCTACGATACGAATCAGTGAATGATATACGTCATGGTGCGATTATCATTCGAGTCAAGTCTATATACATAAACTTGCCAAAAATGATTCCGCCATGCTACACTATGCAATACACGACTCATCATAACACTGTAGCTTGCCCATGTCATACGAAAAGTGGTATCCGCCATATAGGCGATCAGTAATCCTCCACCATCCTGCAATGCCTTG
>ERZ1292644.1220-Hain-H14-01um-R2-1220-length-13779-cov-5_pt1 | contig 13779 bp, 17 predicted proteins | sample MGYA00564402_ERZ1292644 | MGnify/ENA primary metagenome ERZ1292644 (study PRJEB36523, sample SAMEA6512644) | groundwater metagenome | collected 2019-01-09 | study: AquaDiva: Metagenomics assemblies of 32 groundwater samples
AACTGTTTTAATTTCTTCAGAAATAATTCTTGTTCTGCAGGGCAGTTTGGCGCTAATTTTATGCAAAAACTGCCTAGAAATTTGCTCTGCTTTTTTATTTGGCAACGCAAGAAAAAAGATTCTTCCCCCTTTATTTACAATAGCTGCTCTTGCAATTGCTTTGCCAAAAGATAATTGCATCCCTGTCTGCATTCTGTCGCTTCCAGCTCCTGTTAACATTTTATTTTCTCTTTGAATATGAATAGAAAAAGAGAGAACACATGTTTTTTTCTCTTTTCTTCTCTTGTAGTTATATATAAAGAAAAATGGATCTTCAGATCCAATATTTCGACCCAACTAAAATGAGCAGGACATCAACGGTTCTGCTTATCGGCCGTCGTGGCTCTGGTAAATCAACACTAGCAGCAGATATTATGAGCCACAACTGTCGTATATCAGAAGGAATGTGTGTATCACCTACAGACTCAATGACTGGCTTCTGGAAGCAATACATCCCGCCGTTGTTTATCCATCATGAATACGACCAAGAAATAACACGTGAATTTCTGGAACACCAACACTCTAAATGGAAAAGATATAAAAGCAATTGTAAGAAAGAGGGGGTCCAACCAGAAGAAGGTAAAGTCGACCCTGCTTTTGTTATATATGATGACGTAACATATGACAAGACATTCTTCAAGAACAAGCTTACTCGTCAGCTTTTTATGAACGGACGCCATTATTCTACCTTTGTCCTCGTGACATGCCAGTACCTGATGGATATCGGCCCTGATTTACGCGGTCAGATTGATTATGTCTTCATCTTAAAAGAACCAAGTCGAAATAATCGCGAGAAACTATATGAGTATTTCGCTGGCATGTTTCCATCTTATTTCGCTTTTGAAGAAGCACTTCGGTGTTGCACGGATCAAAGAGAATGTATGGTTATCGACAATACGAAACAAAGTTACGATGTGAACGAGTGTGTGTTTTTTTACCGGGCGACAGGAGGACTCAAGTTTCGTATGGGTTCAGAGGATTTCTGGCGATTTGGAACTGAAAACTACGAAAGCACAGACGGAGAGGAAAGCGGAGATGAAAATGAAGAAAGTGCCATAGCAAAGAAATACTTTAATTCCGGGCGATCAAAGAAAGAGATAGAACGATCAGCGCAATTCAAAGTGCGTAAGATGTATCCAAAAGATGATTTCAAGCCGCGCGTTGCATCAGACTACGCGGTAGCATACAGGTCTACTACGACAACCCCGTTAATTGCTGATATTGCCCCGGGACCAAAGGAAGGTAAAAAGGAAAAGAAAAAGAAAATTAAAAAAATCAAAAAGGACGAAGAAACGAAAAAAAAGAAACCTTGACTGAAAATATAAAACAATTAAATGAGGAGACTGTGATTCCCTTTTTTTCTTAATGCGTGAAGACAGGCTATCTGCCTATAAGACAAAGAAGAAAATCCAGTGCGCCCTCTGTAAAAGAAAATTAATTACAGTCTTTAGTGTCTGCCGGTGTAAGTATATGTTCTGTTGTTCTTGTATTGATCCGCGCACTCATAAGTGTTCGAACCTCGCTGAATTTTTATCGTCTGTATCTTCAGAAACAATCGAATTTTGATCAATAAAAATAAAAGTATGGTCATTTACCCCCATCATAATAGCTCAAATGTGGTTTATCAGTCACCATCACCGGACTCGTCAGATAAAGCTGAATTAATTATTTTCTTTGTTGTTATTGTTTTACTCTCATGTGCCGTATACTTTCGATGCTCATACAGTGAAAGGAATGATGCAGAACCTACCCTCCCTGTACATACGCGATCATATGAGATGCGTCAGAGATATGAAATGAATAGTCCACCGAATAGTCCAGTTGTTCAAACGAGCCGCATTCCTGTTGCCACTACGATTCGCACCAACCCTTCTATCGTTGTGGCCAATGCAATTCCTGTTGCATATGGAGAAACCGTGTCGCATCAAAGTAGTGTAAATGAGAACCTCACTGTAGATAGTATGAAGCGATCCGTCGCGACTGTTCTTGTCAGCGCAACAGGTAAAACTTCCTTGTCAATGAAAGGAAAATCAGATGTTGTTCAAGTGCGATGCGAGAAAGACGGACGGCATTATTTCGTCGCGGCTGATTTACCAGAGAAAGAACGGGCCGCCAACCTCTTGGCTGAAATTGCACGGAGGGCCCAATATTTATTGCAATCAATTGACGAACAGATGGATAATAGTCGCCGTGTTGTTGCATTGGATGGGACTGATATTACTGATAACATGAAAGCATTGCTTCGGAAGCATTATAAAGTCGAAACACCTCTCGCGGAATATCACAACCCATCTGATCTTACAGTAGGGTCTAATAGCGACAAAGGAGTAGTTATCGAGACGTGTCTGAGAAGCAAATTTGATCCAACGGAATGGAGCTCAATCAATACTTTATTCCGCGTCCATACTCATGAACTCGCGCATAGTGCAGATTTTGACTACCGCGAAGACGGAGAAGACGGACATGGGCCAGTGTTTAAGCGTCTCCATAAGCATTTACTTGGAGTGTCAGAGAATCTAGGGATTTACAATTGTGCCGAGTATACACGAAGTGGAGGCGCATTGTGTGGCGTAAAACTCACTGAGTCGTACCAATGCGGAGACAAACCAGTGAAATAGATTTCATTAGTTTGTATTTTTTTATTTATTCATCTCCTTGGCACTCTTGAACCACCATTGTTTGGCTTGTTTCTCGTTCCATTCTTTTACAATGTCGTCCATGAGCAGAATATCTGGTTTTTTCTTTCTTAATTGATCAAGGAACTTTTTTTGTTGTTTCCATGGTATTTTTATATCACCCCAAGTTAATTTTTTCCATTTGTCATATGTTATATCCTTTGTAATACGTGCGAAAAAATCTTTTTGTAACTCCCATTCTTTTTGGATTTGATCATGTGATATACTAGGATTCTTTTTTTTTATAAAATCCACGAACTGTGTTTGTTTTTCCCATTCAGTTTTTATGTCAACCAAAGATATATCCGGATCGCCTTTTCTTAACATATTAAAAAACTCTCGTGTTCCTGTATTTTTAATCCAATTATTCTCTTCTTTTTCTTTTTCAATTGCCGTAATATCGATTTGTTGTTCTTTGAAATTTCCTTTGAACACTTGGTATATTTCTCTGAAAGATAATCCCGCTTTCGTATATTCATTGTATAACACCGGGTCGAAACCCATGCGTTCCGCCCATTCCTCACCTTCGATTGGTGAAGCATTCGGAGCGATCCCGATATCCTTTTGTCCGTTTTTTTTCCGACTGGATGTATTTGGGTTCGGCATCGGAAGAACATCTTCTTTTTTATCCCTCTTTTTTAATATTACAGGCACACTGATTTGTTTTATGAACTCTTCTGATGCATTATGCATGCTCGGATATACAATTTTGATTGCAGAAGAAAGGCCGTGTCCCTTTTTACGCAAAAGGAAATATAGAGAAACACCAGTACCAATCACTAGTAATACTCCAACGGAAATATAAAATATCGTCAGATTCCTTTCTTTTTTTGCTTGCTCCTCGGGTGTGAGAACCTTGGGTTTTGACGTTGTCGTTAATATATCAATGACTGGGTCATTTGGTCCCCTGAGAGCATAGATGGTCACCAGAGGAATAGCAATAGCAGCGACAACTACAACTAATTTCTTTTTTCTTGAAAGAGCCTCGAATTTCGTTTTGTATTTCTGGGCTATTTCCTTCAGCTTCGCCAAAACAAATGGTTGGTATTTCGTTTCATATTGCTCTGATGTTTGACTGAACTTCGATTTCATATCTTTCTTAGAAGGATAGAGACAAAAAAAATAGAGTGTGAATTGAAAATAAAAATATCCGTTCTGCATAGTAACGAGACAAAAAAACAATAAAACCAGACCTCATGTCTTCATTTAATGATGCCTTCCGTGGCCAGCCATCTCAAACGGATACATCCGTGCCTGGATCGGGAGGCAATTTGAGTTCCATTTATGGCGGATGGGGCGACAAGAGTTTCGAGGCTTCTGACGAAGGATACCCTGTTGGTCATTTCCCTGTCGGTCAGCTTGCGAGTGGTGCCGAAGATCAAAGCTTCCGTATCAGTGATTCAGTGGCTTTCAATAACTTGCGAGGTATTGCAAAGACCAGCTACCCTTTCGACCCTTATCCAGCCCAAGATCACCCTAATTCGCGGACCACTGCACTCTCTGATAACTTCGCGCAGTCTGATGTATCTGGCGTGACGTCTCTGATGCCTGGTAAGTACAGCTACAACAACACTCAAGGTTCGCTAAGCAATTCGATTCTCGAGGAATTTAATGCTGGTACGTCGACATACAACTCGCTTCCATGGGCTCAAGGTGCTTTCGCTGGTGAAAACAATGATAGTGTCCGTAGTGCAAGCAACCGATATGGTAGTCGTTCATCTGATGCGGCGTCTGGACGTAACGATCAATCCCAAGAAGGAATTAATGCTCTGTCGATCGCAGACGAGCATCGTATGGCTTTTTCATCACCTTCGGAACAAGATGTACCTCTTACTCCTTTTCATTACGTTTACCCTAACTTCGGAGTGGGTAAGGTAGATTATGGATTCCAAGAACCTGGGGCTGATTCCATGTCTGATGAAATCATTCGAGCGTACCATGCGGTGTTGCCTGAAGGTCAGCTCGCTGGTGCAAAGAAGGAACTCATGCCTGTATTCAGTGGAATCAACCAAGAGGCTATTGAGCAACGCCCAATTCTTCAGTCACTTGGCAAGCTTAAGAACACTCTCTATATTGGTGGTGTCACTACTTTGCCAGACGATATGGCTCAAGATCCTCGTCAGGCATTGCTTTCTGGCAGCAACATTCCTGCCAACATCGTTCAATCCGCTGGCGAACTTGCGTCTGCATTTGATACTCTGGGATACTATCAGACTGATGGTCTGCGCAGTGGAAATCCATATGGCCAAGCATTGCCGGCAACACAGATGCTCAATGGTACTTCACAGACAATGGATGCATCATTCTATCGTCATATGAATTACATGTCTGATGAACCTGCTACTTTCGCTGCATCAGGGGGTTACGAATACACTATGAATGATAGACAGTAGAAAACTAAATAATGTTTTATATTTATGATTTTTTTTAATTTGTTATATTTGTCATTAAAATGAACATCTCATGTACATCATGATGTATGTCGATAAACATCCTTATTAAACTATTGAATATAATTAGAATCGAAATTAACCAAACAAGCGCAATTAATGAATATAGAAACTCTCCACAACGTCGTGCATCATCGAAAGTCATTTGAGTTTAGGGTTTGAAAAAAAAGAAAAAAAAGAAAAGAAGAAGAAAAAAACGGTAGAAAGAAAAAAAAAGAAAAAAAGGAAAAGACCAAGAAAAATCCGATGATATAAAAAAAAATAACGGCAGACCCAATGGAAAACATAATGGAACAATCAACAGGAACAACAGATGAGACAATCAATGAGACAATCAAGAACAAAAAGCGATCAAAACGAACACATAAAGAAACACAAATAGATACATCAGAAACAGATGGGACATCAACAGCTTCTGATTATCTCGATAAGAAAGGAAAAAAAGGAATACGCACTACAAAGGTTGCAAAAAAGGAACAAGAGAGAGAACTCTATACAATATTCAAACACATCCGTAACAAGAAGAAGCTCGACACACTTCGACGTGCAATCACACCGAAAACAGAACAAAAGAACATTCGTCATTCGAAAGAAACAGACAAAGAAGAAGAACTATCACGCGAGCCCCCTGAAAATGCATATGATAGAGCGATAACTACATTGAGTGCCCAATTGAAAGTATGTGATGACCCAGAAACATACGATGCAACCCAATCTGCAATCAGTTTTTATCACACCGTGTTCAACAATTGGCAACAAGCGCATTCAATTACGAAGTTACACATCGAACGAGAACTCGCTCATAGTGGGATACCAAGGGCCAAAGAAAAAGGAATTAAACACTTCTTCATACCAACACATCAAGGCGTGATCGACTCTGTTTCACGTTATTTTACACAACAGTATCACGCTGCAATTGCATTTGGGCCATTGGCACTATATGATCAAAACGACAACAGATTCGTGGTAGCAAAGACCATTCAAGAGTTTTATGATATGTCACGTGTGAACAAAATAGAAAAGAAAATACAAAAGGAAGATGCGATATCGGTACCAACTGGGATGGACGATATGTCTGCATTATGCGTCAGTTGTAACGTAATTATGATATATGACAATCAACACGGAGAAAGCGTGTGCTCTAAATGTGGCGTCGTGTCCAGAGGAATATCAGGTCATGAACAAACATTTCAAGAACAACAACAAAGTTCGACGCGCTGTGCCGCGCCGTATGAACGGATTGCACACGTAAGTTTATTTGATGTCTATATTTATTATTTTAATATTATTTATTCTTTTACGGCTCATAAGATCCCTCATGAGGGGCCTCACGGGGGGCCTCATGGGAGGTCTCATGGGAGGTCTCGTGTTGTACCGGGATGTTCACGTGCTGCAACAACTGCACTTGTTGGCCAGAAGTCGTAGTGAAGTGATCTCTATTCGGACGACCACGGCCTCTGTACGGTCTATGTTCTCCTCGATTCGCCCATCGTGAACTGTATCTCTGATACATCCGATGTCCTTCTGGTTGATTCATTCGACTCATTGCAATATAATGGCCACGTACATACCCAGCATTAAATCCTCTGTTGTATTCAGAATTGAAATGTCTGTTATTGCTATTGAACGCGAGTGGAGGGGGAATTCCATTGTTTTCAGTGTATTGGTATTGTTCATTATAAATGTGCTGTCTCTCCATAGGGTCTGCACGCCCTTCTTCCCGTTGGACATCCCGTTGGACATCCCGTTGGACATTCCGTGGTCGTTCATCTTCATATGATGCACCTTGTCTGTATTCTCGTTGATAATACAACCCTAGCTGGGTTGCATCAGCTCCGCGTTCGTCGAATTCTCGAATATCTGTATGCATTTTCTTTTTTTGTTTCTTTTTTTATTAACCTTTTCTGATCATGTTTCGATTTTTACAGTTCAAGGAATTTATCACGCGTCTTGAAGGAAGTGAAAGAACATTGATACCAAAGCATGTAATCAATGCATGCCTCGGTCAATGCGCCCAATATGACATCAATCCAATGACAAATCCTGAACTCGTGACACTCTCAAGGATGAGGGAATTTCTCAGTTCTACTGGTTACTCCAGCTTTTTCGAAAATATACCAAATATTATTTCGATATTGACACATGCTCCGTCTCATCGGTTCTCCTCTATACAAAAAGAGCAATTAAACGCCATTTTCCTCAGTGTCCAAGGACCATATGAGAAACACAAAGGGCGGCGCAAGAATTTCCTTTCATATGCGTATATCACATACAAGCTATGTGAGTTATTGAATTACAATGAATTTTTGCCTCTTCTCCGTCTTCTCGACCATAGGAACTTACTCAGTGCTGATTGCATTTGGAGGAAAATATGCCGCGAACTCAAATACGAGTATATCCCAACTACGTAGTCGTGTCTTCAATTAAAAAAATAAAATATCTTATATACAAAGTAATTGACAATTATATTATGGCCACGAAACCGACGAAAACAGCGGCGGCACCTGCAGTTGCCACTGCAACTACCCCGTCTGGAAGTGCAACTCCCGGAGGAGCGACGCCATTTCTACAATCAATGAATTTTAAGATCCTTGTTTTCATTTTAGTGATTCTTATTGCCGTTGGTGTGTATTTCGCCACGAAACCAGCATCAACAACAACGAAACCTGTTGTCGTGAAATCTACAACAAAAAAAACAACTACGACACGACCAACAGACACCAATTCAGGTGGAATCACAGGTGGAAGCACTGGTGGAAACACTAGCGGAGGAGACACGACTGGAGCAACCACACCAAACACGGATGATATAACTCTATCAACTGTAAGACCACCTGTAAGACCTGCTCCTTGCATAAAATACCCTGGATGCGAGGAAAAACTATGTAGTGACAAAATATACACTATATACAATAATAAAGAACAAGGATTCCTAACTGCAGAAGAAAAGAAAGCAGGTGCGAAAGTATACATCCGGCCTCGCAGTGCGCTATCCGAATGGAGAATCATCCATAGTACAAAAGCATCCGTAATCATCGCGATGGTCTCGGATATCGATTTGCGCCTCGCAATCGCAAGTAATGCTTCAGGAGGCATCAATACAGAGAGTTTGTTACGAATTGACACTATTACTAAATCAGCTCTGCCAGGCGCATCAGAACAATTGTTTTTCCTTCGAAATCCGTCTGCTGGAAAATGGACAATCAGATCAACCGTATCTGCTCTCGCGATTGGTACAATGCGTTACAAACAACAATGCCGAGACTCTGGTTGTCGTCCAAAAGGCGGAGACAATTGGTGTCCGAATGGTGATCAATGGTATGTCGAAAACAATGATCTCGGTTGTGGATTGGCATGGAACGTAAATGTCAGGTGTTGTACAAAGGCATGGGAAACAACGGTAATGGCACTACAAGAGGTAACACCTGTTGACACTCTTGATCAATTCGTAGTCGCTGGTGATTGGACTTTTACTGAAGTTGGTACACTACCTCCTATTCCAGTCATATTTGAACCAGTTCAACCACCGCCTTATACAGCGTCAATGTATCTGAAAACAGAGAGAACAAGTATAGGACAATTAGCAGGGGTGGTAGCCAATGCTACGACGAGCTATATAACTGAAACGTCAACACGAGATACTTTCAAGTTCGAACCATTGACTCGGTCCAGTAAAGACGGCTTCTATATATCTGTAAACAACACAAATTACCTTAATAGAGGGGCTGGTCTTCTAAATTCATTGGTGCGTACAACAACCCAGAAATCAAGCGCATTCGTGTTTTTCTTCGTTGTTGATCCGTCGACTTCAGGCTTTCGTCTGTATTCTATAATAGCAGGCGAGAAGTATTTCATGTATCAATCAGATGGACAATTCGACATGAAACCAGGTAACAATGAAAATGATGTTTTCGTCGCATCATTAGCTTAAAAACAAATTAAATTATCTTTGATCTCCATGCAATTTTCTGTAATGCAAGTGCGTCCCGTTTTGACACCCCATTGATCGTAAATCGAATACCCACTGGTGATTCAAGATACAACCTAACATAGAAAACACATGCAGCGAGATAAGTTCCATGTGGAGTTGGATGCATTCCATCTTGATCATATAAATCAAACTTGAGTTTCGCGACACGCCATGACTCACCGACGTAAACAACGAAAGGGATAATATCCATCTTCAAGTCAATAAATACAGCGAGAGTGTCATCGTAACCACGCTTTAAACGCGTCTGCATCTTGTCATAATTATCATCCAAGCCCGTTTGTGACGTTGGATTTCCATTTTTATAAGCCCATGTCTCGTAGAGAGCCACTCGCTTTGTATGACCTTCTGCAATGGCATATAATTTCGACGAATATGCAATTGAGCGCGTCGGATAATTATATGGAGCATCCGCTAATAATGAACTTTGTTCTTGAAGAACAATTGTACTCCAATTCGAACCAGCAATAATGGCATGCGTTTCAATGCTATGCCAATGAGAATTAAATGAAGCACCACCTCTGGCCGCAACTGAAGTTTCTACGTTTTTGTTCGCTCGGCGTGCGAGGCCTTGAAAAACCATCGGTAATTTGTTTCGTAATGTGAAACTATTGCCAACAAAAAGGATTCGTTCTACAGGTAATGCAGAAAGACACTGACGAGCACATGTATCAATCGTCCATGCTCGTCCAGTATGTGCAGCGGAAATGACAAGGAGAAAAGAAAAGGGAGAAATAAACATATATCAATTTGAAAACTTTATTATATATTTTTTTTGTTAAAAATTATTTTTTTTTGATTTATCGAATGACCTGGAAAGCGAAAGTCACGATACCCACGAGCGAAGCTGCATCGGGGTTGAATAGCTGAATCAAACATGATCCGTTGGCGACAGTGCCGACAGATACCACAGGGAAACCGGCGGTACCGTTGTAAGTGCCACTGTATCCAACCACATTGACGAGCACCACAGATCCGGCTTGAATATATGAATTGGTCAAGGTGAACGAAATCATGGCATCAGCTGCCAATGTCTGTGTGATACCAACGATGACACCAAACGAACCGTTCAAGACCACAGCAGTAGTGGCATCGGTAATCTGTGTGACAGAAGGAGGAGGGCTTTTGCGCTTACCGATGTATCCCATTTTACCAGATCCAGAAACGGCCATTTTTATTGATTAATAGGAAATAAGTAGATATAAAAAAAGAAGTAAGAGGTGATTGGTTATGTCGTAATTGTTTACACCAATAGATAATTATTTGAAAAATATAGAATTTTTTTCGTTTCTTTTGACTAACTCACATATATAAATAAATACCATGTCCCAATTCGGCCAATCTGATCTCGGTTTTCGCCCCCGCCCTCGTCGCACGGTAGCGAATAGTGCTACATCTCTTGCTGTATCCGATGTGGTTGCATATGCCGCCCCTGTTGGCTTCAAGACTGTATCCACTTACACAACTGCTCTTTTAACGACATACACTGCAAAGATGGTTCTTTCCGGTATGATTCTCCGTGACCCGGCCGGTGCCAGTGTCGTTGATGTTCTACCGACTTGCACCCTGATTGCAGCTGATTTCCCTGGTATCTGCAGCGGATCGTCGCTTGATTTTTCAGTCAAGAACATCGCTGATGCAGATGAATTGATCACATTGACCGTTGGTGCTGGCATGACCGCATATTCTGGAACGAGTTTAACCATCAACCGTGGAGAGACTGCAAACTATACGTTGATTTTCGCTGTCAGTGCCACTGGTGTCGTCACTGCGGATTTGTATCGTGTGTCCACTGCTAAGGCCGAACTCCCGGTCGCTGCGAATATGATCGCGACCCAAGCCACTCTTATCACAAATGGTGTGACCATTCATTCACCACAAGGAGTGATTACAACTGTTGTTGCTACAAATGCAACAGCAACGCCTACACTCTTCACCTTGACAAATACGTACATCCGAACGACTTCTGTCGTTAAAATTAGTTTCGAATACGCAACAGGATCAACTGGTACTCCAGTTGTCTGGATTGGAGCATTGTCGGCCGGCTCAGCAACAATTATTATTTCGAACGCGACCGCTACTGTATTGAACGCTGCTCTTAAGATTCACTTCTCAATCTTAAACGCATAAAAATATATTTAAAGTAATAAAAAATATTAATATTTAATTAATTAACGTCTTCGATTTCTCATTTGGTTTTGGGTGACAATTGCACAAAACCCAAGTACCATAATAATAAGCGCCCCAACGACAAACGCATTGACAATAGGTGACGTCTTAACGTATACAACTGGAGCTTTCGTCGTACTTCCGGCGGCACCTACGACATTCGGCGTGATAGGAGAGAGCACAGATGGAACAGCCGGTGGTAGAGTTGATGGCGTAGATGATGGCATATATGTAGTGGATGGCTTCAAAGTCATTGAAGGCATCGCAGTAGTGATAGAAGAAATCAACGGAGCCAGCGTTCTATTCGGCGACATCGTCGTAGTTGAAGGAACAAACGTAGTCGAAGGATGATTTGAAATGGAAGGCATCATAGTCGTAGGAGAAAATGTGAAAACCAATGGCTTGATGGTAGTAGAAGGAGAGACTGTACTCAATACACCGGCTGCTACTGTCGTTGATGGAATCACAGTAGTAATTGCTGAAAAAAGAAGATCCATTTTGTTTTGTTTTCAATGATTTATTCTATATAGAAAAGATAATTTTATTTTTATTTCTCTTAGAATGCAAATAATTTTGTAAATTCTTGATTCTCATCATTCTCGGCTTCTGAGAATTGACTGATTGCAAACGTTTTAATGAATTTTCTCTTTTGAATCTCAGTGAGTATATCACAATAATTATCATTAACAATATATTTTCGTACATTACGAATACTATCAGTGCATCTGAACAAACTTTCAAATTTGCAATAACTCAACCTCAACCCCTGAACCATATGACCTGACCTCGAATGACCTGACCTCAAATGATTTGGCCATTCTCCCCGTATACATCCAAATGATGGAATCATGTGACGTGACTGCATGTTATGTGTACCATATTCATAAAAATTGCCTGAAGTTAACGTCCTGTCCTTCTTTCGACGATAATGTAGTTCTTTCCACCATTCTTGTCTTTCTTTTAGAACCATGCCTTCTATGAAATCCATGATGATTCGCCATACGTCATCAGGAAATAACATCCTAATTCATTCCATTGACATTATATATTAAAAACAAATGTTCTTTTCTTTTTGTTATTTCGGTAACGAACTCGCAGGCATTGTCGATGATCTCGGTGAAAATGCGACATTGACAAGATATGAAATGTAAAACACAGGGACAGCAAAGAGAATTGTAGCGATCGTCGAAGTGTATAGACTGTCTGTCAATTGCATTCCATATAAGAAATGAACCAAAACAACAAGTACAACAAGTACGGCACCAATCAAATCACGCGACAATGCTTCTTTCTTTGGTTTCTTAATGAATAACTCAATATCACTAGTGATTTTCGTGAGATACTCTGATATCGACGAGAAATGAAAGTTAGTAAAATCACTGACAATGAGTTTCTCTGCCAACAAACCAACTAACATGACCAAACCAGTAAACACAAGTAAAAGGAATTGAGCGTGGTGGAGTTTCACTGTTTTAAAAATGGAAGACATTTTATAAAAAATACAGTTTATAATATACTATAAAAAAAACGAAAAAAAATATCTACATGGAAGAATAAAACAAAAAAGCAATACAAGAAGAATGCCCCGTCATCATCATGAGAGATCCGTGAGTTCTTCATCGGTGAAGAGCGTCGGACAAAAAAATAGATTGATTCTGTTGTTAATTGAATTGTTTGTTGGTGCATTTGGATTCGACCGAATGTACATGGGATGTATGCACGAAGGATTGTTAAAACTTGGTTTATTCATCATGGGATTAATTCTTTTATTTGTTTTCCCGATCTTTGGTCTTGTTTTGATTTTGGCCTGGGCAGCATGGGCCTTCTTCGACACCGTTATTGTCGTTTTCAATGCACTGACTATGTCCAACAACACACCATGGACTTTCGGTCCACAAACAAGCTGGGGCAATGATAGTCAAAAAATGCCTGCATTTATATTCGCAATATTCATTCTTTTAATGGAGCTAGCGTATATTATTGTTTATCCGATGGCGATGAGGAGTGACTTAGTCGTAAAAGCAATGAAAATGGCCACGGATACGGCGACTGATCTAACTACTTCATCACCGACTATTTCGCTGTCGACTACTTCATCGCCGACTACTTCGCTGCCTGTTGTTGTGCCTTAACTTGGACTGACACGCCTATCATTTAATACTTGTATTTCATCTATGAGCCGCCAGAGATTCGTGTCTGTATCATCTTCTTTGCTTGTTGAAACACAATGCCTTGAGAAGTCTGTGCCTTCATCGATATGCACTTGTATGTCAGCCATGAGGCGATAGATGTCTCTTCTCTTCTCTGTTCTCTTATGAGTCACATTGGTGACCTTCTTCTTCCTGTAAAACAAATTTGAAAATTGCATCTTTTTTTATTTCTATTTCGGGTCTGCTTACCAAACTTTTTTTACTTTCATTTTTTTACATTTCGATTTCTTCGTTACACTTTTTGCAAT
>ERZ1292644.1221-Hain-H14-01um-R2-1221-length-13776-cov-4_pt1 | contig 13776 bp, 31 predicted proteins | sample MGYA00564402_ERZ1292644 | MGnify/ENA primary metagenome ERZ1292644 (study PRJEB36523, sample SAMEA6512644) | groundwater metagenome | collected 2019-01-09 | study: AquaDiva: Metagenomics assemblies of 32 groundwater samples
GTACTTCCTGAAGGCTTGATCTAGTAGTGGCATCCCCACAATGAATAAGGATGTCACCATCAGGCAGCGTATCGAGCTGCTGAGCCATGTTGTGAGTATCGGAAATAACAACGACTTTGACCACTTAGGCCGCCTTTCTGTTATTAATCAGTCCAAGAGCACGAAGCTCTTTAGTGTTGAGCTGTTTAGCTCTGTAGTGAGTCACATCGACTTCAACAAAGACGGGCTCTTTAAAGGTTCCAATGTTCTGAGTAGTCTTACCAATGTAAGGAATGCTCTGAAACCAGATACCATTAACCTTATCGTACTGGATACCGTCCTTCACGTACTTGATGAAGGGTTCAACCTTCTTCTGCTTGAAGCGTGAACGATAGTCCAGAGTGCCTTCACGGATGCAACCCTGCTTATCCACATAGAAGTCGTTCTTGTAGAACGGAGTCAGCTGTCCACGGGAACGCCAACCGTACTTCTTGGAGTAGTACTTTCCATCGATGTAGTAGGGATCAACCTCGATCATGGTCTCGAGGTGCTGCTTTCTGATGTGATAGGCAGACAGAGTCTTTGCTGGCAAGTGTTGGCAGATGGAGCTCCAAACCTTGTCCCAGTTCTTACCGATGTTAGAGCGGAAGAATCTGTAGAGGGGCTGAATCAGATCGCTGAATTCTTTGCCGCTCTCGATGTTGACTCTTCTGTCAAACATCGGAGCTTTATTTGGAAGATCATCATCATTCATAGCCTTGTAGCGGGCACGGGCACCACTGTCGTGATAATCCCTACCGCCTTGCCAGCCAGAACGACGAGGTCTTTCTGTGACCACTTTCTCCATGTCAGGTCTCATATAGATACCTCTCTAAATCTTCTTTTGTAGCTTCTGTTTTAGAGTACAAAGAATGCAATTCTTGATGATGGTCTTTACATAAAGTAATACCATTTTCAATTTCGTATCGTAGTTCAGGAAATTGAGAAAACGATTTTATATGATGAGCTTCTAATTCGTGATTTCTACAGCTAGAAACTGCACAAGTGTGCTTGTCTCTATTAAATACTAGATATCGCCAACCGTAATATTCTACGGAATGTCTTTCTTTTTCACTCAATGGAGTGACACCACCTTTCCAGTTATAGTGGTTAGCTCCACTATTCTGTTTGTTAATTATAGATTTACGACAGTTGCACGAAACTGTCAAACCGCGCTTTAAAGGTGCGGAGGCTATAATCTTTTCGGTGCCACACTCACATCTACATAACCAACGAGTCTTTACGTTTAAGTTTTCAGCTTTGTCTATTACAGTCAATAGGCCAAACTTCTGACCCAGTAGATTTTCTCGGTGTTTTCCCATCTCTGGATTGTACAACCTTTTCCATATCGGGGCGCATGAAACACCTTCCTAAAAATATTTCTCTATTTTAGCCCCTGATAGAATTCATGCTGCCATGTATTCCCAATCAGTGAGCTCGATGGTTTCGTTTTCTGTTTTTTCAAATCTGGTCTTATGGTCACGAAGCTCTTCTACTTGAGCAGTAGTAAGCTCTTCAATGCGACCTTCGACAGTCATAAGTGCATCAAGAAAACACTTAGCTAGATAACGGAGCGCCATCTTAGATCCATGATTCTCAAGGGTTTCTTTCTTACTCACTGTGAATCTGCCGACGATTGCTGCAGTACCAGTACCAAGAGTACCTGAATCATTGGTTTCTTCGTGAGTAACTACGTAGGGAAAACTCATTGCTTTCTTTCCTTTATCCTTTTTATATATTCATCGAGCCAAGCTTCGTCTTCAGGAAGTTTATCCTGGTCGATCTTCCACTGTTCATCACCTAGGTCGAAAGACTCTAGTTCTTTCCAGTTTTTATCACACAGAGTTAAACGATTGGTACCTAAGATAGCTTTAGGATTTCCGCCATTAAAGCGCTTGAAAGGTCCAATCTTAAACCTAGATACCTCTATGGATAAGGTCTTGTTTGAATTTGGGGAGCCATTCTGTCCAGAGCTTATTTTTGTGGTCATGATCTGTGGTACCTGTAATTGCTCTAAGGGCAACATGTAGTAGTTCGTGAGGTATAGCTGTTTTACCAATTGAATCAGTAATCATCGTCTGTCGTGCAAAGATGATTGTTCCATTAACTACATAGCCATCTAGAGTTGGCTCTATTTCATCAGTAACAATAATAGTCACATGACGAAATGCCTCATCAACACGAGGATCTTTAAAATGGGCACTCATTAATTGCATTACGTAACTAACTTGCCCTGGTTTAATGTCTACATTCTTATGGTCTATTAGAAATGCATGTGGATACATTGGTACTGGAAAAGACTTGAACTTATTTCCAGAAGCACAAGATAATGTAAGCACTAATAGAAGAGCTAGTAGTAAACGCATCTAATGATTATACACTAGGCGGATTAAACCACTCGGGCGGATCTCTGTTCTTCCACTTAGCTATTTTGTACTTTACTGAATTGTAGTAGTACCGATAAGCCTGGACGGTATTTTGTTGTTTACAAAAGTCTGGCATGCATTGAGGCGGTTCAGTAAAGGGCCCGTCAGGTATTAGTTCATCTGTTAATGTGTCTATTATTTGAAGACACTTGTGGGTTTTATGGTAACGCCACTGATACTCATTGCATAACCAGATGCCGTGAGATTTTAGCCAGTTGAAGTTTCCCTTACTGGATCTAGCCCAAACAGCAGATGGATGATTAGCATGACTTGTTTGATAAGGAGTAGTTCCACCATTTAGATTCACTGCCGTACATAGTAGTTGTGCTGTCTCGAGGGGCATTTTTACTACGTGCTTATCTAGCTGATATCTAGCTGCTAGCATTGGATCTGTATCAAGATAAAATACGTTCATGTTATTGCAAAATATATACAGCTGTCTGCACTATGACATACCAAACGCACATCACCATAGAGATTAACATTCCCCAGATGAAGCCTTCAAAGAAGCCTTGAAGGCCAAGAGGATCGTCAATCAACATACTTCCGTTTCTCCAATACGTGAAGCCAAACGCCATTAAGAAGGGCAGTAGTGTGATTGCGATGGGAAATGGCATAAATCACTCGATGGGGTTTAGTACATAGACTGAATTCTGAGTATAGAGCTCAACACCAGTGAAGCCCTGTTCGATTCCCAATACACGAGAAGTTGTAACAACTCCTGGAACCTCAACGAGAGTTCCATCAGGTCCTGAACGTCGATGACGTAGAAGAACTAGAGAGTGGCCGACTTCGATGTCTCTAAAGAGTTCACCTTCCATGACATAGTCAAGAGGAAGAGCACGAACATCTTGTCCATACTTAAACTTTTGAGCTTCAGTAGGCTCTTCTCGTCCAGGTTGAGCAGCACGTTTTTCGAGGCGAATCTTTTGTCCAGCTTTCATTCTATCTCCAGTACTGCGTGTCGTTCACGCGGTGGATTCTCTAGGGTTTCTAATTTGTCCTTCAGCTCCGAGAGCTGTTTTTCTAGTTCAGAGATTTTGTTGTTATTGTTGACGGCAACTGTAGGGGCCAATCCTTGAATAGAAGCAAGGCTTCCACGGCCTACCATACGAATGGCCCGGTTTTCCTTTTTGTTCTCTTCGCTTTGATGATAGTAGATATTATAAAACTGCTTAAGGATGTTTCCTTGTTCTAGAGTGAAGAAGCCATCCTGAACCATTGCATCAATGAGACTATCTTTGCCTCTATTGGCATTAAGTGTCATATCTTCGAAACCAGCAGGCATAAGTCCTCCTATATATCTAGGAACAAATCAACTAGTGGAGCTTTAGTCTTCTTGGCGCTTTTAATAACAGGAGCTTTTTCTGCTGCTTTCTTATAGCGAGCAAGCTCTTTAATTGCTTTATCACGTGCTTCTTCTGCGGTCTTGACTTCATCTTCTCTAATGTAGGTGATTCTAGTATTAAGAATCTCTACTTCGCGACGGAGTCCATAGCGCTCTTCTTCTAGACTGGTATTTCTAGCTTGTAAGCTTTTAACACGATAGATAGAAGCAAAGAATCCAACAAGAAGAACAACAAGCATGACAGGAAGTATTACTTCAGTCACTTCTTCCTCTTTTTGATCTTTTCTGCTTCCTTTTGGATAGCTTGAAGGCGCTGCTCTGCTTCAAGTCGAACAGCATTGGCTTTATTGTATTTAGCTAGAGCATCGTCTAGCTCTTGCTGGACACGAGTCTTATCGTGCTCTTTGTGGGTCTCCCACCAAGCACGAAGCTCAGGATCTTCGATCTCAACACCTTGTTCATCAAGGGCACTACACGCAGCACACGCCATACGGGTTAGTTTGTCCTTGGTTGCACGTTCCTTCTTCTTAACTTCTTCAGCTAAGAACTTGTCTTGTTCTTCATATCCATCACTTCTACATGGCATGATTAATTACCTTTCTTGAATTACACTCAGACACCACAGGTATCGTGTACAGCTAATAGTTCGCTAGCTAGTCAAACGTAGCTTCTCTGGAGTTATTATATGATGCCCTACCGGCAACATCCCGATGGTATCCGAGCAATTGAATGGTCGTGCAGATTGGAATCGAACCAACTTAAAAGCTGCTTATGAGACAGCCCTCCATCCAACAGAGTCCTGCACGTATCAATGGTCGTTTGTTGCGGCATTATATTCAAGGTCATCTTCAGGATCAGGACCTTCGTTCCAAGTTAAGTTAGGAGGTGGAACTTCACCACTAACATACTGTAGATAAGTTTGAATGCGAACAACACCTAGGGCTTCTAGTTGTTCAATAATAGCATCAGCTGCTTTTCTACACAAGGTTGATACTTTATTTACACGTTGGCGATTAGCTCTAACGTTAGCTCTATAGGTATTACTTGCTAGCTGATGTGTTTGAGATGAATATCCACCGTGAATGGCACTATTTGGATATATCTCAGGAAGCATTCCTTGGAAGAATATAGGTCCATCTGTGAATGGAAACTCGTGCCACTGATCTCCAATCTTTATAGCAATACCAGTTACTCTATCGGAACGAATAACTTGATTAGTATGATGATAAGGACTAGCAGTAGATGATTGTCTATTGAACCAATTTACATTTGTTGGACCTAGTTCAGATAATGGTCCAGGAATAAGGGCTGTTTGCATGTCATTCTTTAGCTGAGTAAAGATACCTCGCCGCGATGATGACATTACAATCTTATTGTTTTCAGTAAATAGCCGGTTACCCTGTGTAGGTAAAGAGATAACGTACTGTGTATTCTTATTCACATCTCGGTGTGCAAAGTTTGCATGAAACAGCGCGTTTCTTTGTAGCTCAGTAATCTCTATTCTAGGTGCTGATGGCATCTGTATTCCTAATAAAAAACGGGCTCTGGGCCCGTTTAATTCATTCTTCAGTTTCGTCTTTTGCTTCAAGAGTCTTCAGTGCTCGCTTGATGTATTTCATCAGAGCAATTGCTTTACACTCTCCAGGGAATTCAGTCTCACCCATATCACCAGGTGTGACTTCGAAGGCAAATCCATCATCAGTTACGTAGGTAACAACACCACGTGTGATCTTCTGGACTCTAGCCATTTTACCTGTTCCAACTAGATACTTTAGTTCAAACATTGTTGTCCCTTTTTAGATTAACCAGTAGATTGCAGCCTGGATATCCACAACCACACCAGTAACGAGTAGTAGACTTAAGGTCTTGGATTTCGCCGCGCTTGATCTGAGAATTTCTTACTTCTATATCAAAGCGAACAGCAGCCATACCTATCGGAGTCTGAAACTTACAGTGATGAGAACGCTGTTTTGGTGATTTAGCCATAGTCAAACCTTATAAATGGTGCCCCGTGAAAGAGTTGAACTCTCGCAACGATGATTCGTAGTCATCACGCCGGATCCGCCGGACGGGGCTTGGCGACTCCCTGAGCGGTGACTAAGCTTTAAGCCGTTTACCTTATCTCAGTTCGTCATGGTCAGACAGGTGGGATTTGAACCCACGACCCCTCGCTTCCAAAACGAGTACGCTACCGCTGCGCTACTGCCTGTGGTCAGGGTGGCAAGAATCGAACTTGCGCTGCATCCTTCCAAGGGATACCGAATACCACTTTCCCACACCCTGAAATCTTCTCTACCTCAACCCTAGGGGTCTGCATACTACCTACGGTTTCTGCGACACGGTGAGAAGATGATTAGTATATGTTGTTTTATGTTTTAGTCTAGGAACAAATCGAACTGATTGATCTTTACTGGAGTTACATAAGCTATTTCATCAGTTAACTTTAGCTCATTAGCAGCCATTCGCCACTTGCCAATATAAATGCTGCTTAGATCATAGAAGGCTACTTCGTAGATAAACTCACCAACATCGTTATATCTTTGAGAGCTGAGGACTTCAGTTACGATTCCTTTATATCCAATAGTAAGGAAATTTCCCCACCGACTAGTGGCTAATTCTTTAATCTGAACTGTTTGCCCTACTTTGAACTTTGTCATCTGGATAATTCTCTCTGTTGGCTTCGAATGGACGGCTAATCTCCCATGCATTTTCAATAGCAGTGAGAGCACTTTCAATACTTACAGCTGCTTCTTGGAGCTGAGCTGATAGCTTGTAGCGCTTACCATTCTGATCATCTTCTGAGTCGTTAGCTAGCTTAGCTCGGAGGGCGTCTAGGAAGTCCGCCAACTTATCGTATCTGAGGTTTCCGATGTCCGTTGCTAGCTCGTTTAAATTACCAGTATACTTCTCTACTTCTTCGGGATGTTTCATACTTTGTTTTATTCAACCTTACGAGCTTTGCGCCATAACGGAATTAGAGTTCCGACAAAGGCACCAATAGCGGCTGGAATGACTAATCTCCTGTCATTCACATACTCGACTACTGAAAAGCTCCCAACGAGTATTATACAGGAAGAATAGAAGGCCGCGCGCCACTTCTTGTGTTCCTGAGCGTTGGTAATGTACAAGGTCCAGAACAGATCTGATATTCCAGTAGCGAATGCTACAGCCAAGCACTTGATGATAAAGATACTATCCATTAGATTGTCCTACTGGAATAGCTAAGTGAGCTACGTCTTCTTGAGCTATCTGACGAATTTCAAATAGATTAAAAATCCGATCATAAAGTTCAGGATTACTGTTTCTTAAATTGTAGAAGTATCCTTCACTAGGAGGCACTTCTTCATATAACTGTACCGTTAAATTAAAGACCTGATAAGCCGTTACTGGTGTTGGGTTTCCATAAGTACCTATGTTCGCTCGCCTAATATTCTCACTAATGAATCTATTAAGGGAATTCACTGCAGCGCTTCTGCTGCGAAACCAATTATGTCCTCTAATAGACACAAGTCTATTATTTCGGAATACACCAAAGTTTCCCACAATGCTTGGTGGTACGAAATTATAAGCTGCGAAAGCTTGTACAAGATTATCGATATCTAGTTCATTAGTAATAGCCATATAGATCCTCAGATAGAATAAAAAACGGGGCTGTAAAGCCCCGTTAGTTCAGTCGCCAGAGTCGACTTCCCATTCGATTCGAGCAGTGAGATCACCGACTTTACCGATGACATCGTGGCGCTGACCCCAGCGTTCCGAGTTCATCAAGTCAAGATCTTCTTGCTGAATTGGGTGACCATCCTTCCGCTTAAAGGTCGTCTTACCAAGGGAGTAGCCTCGATAACGACCAAATGGAGAATCAGCATTCGACTGCTCAGGGACTCGCTCTAGAACATCATCAATGCGGGGCATCTTGTACCTCGGGTTGTGGTGCAGGCACCAGTTTACTGGCTTTGTATGTTGTGTTGATGTCTGTAAGATACACTTGAACCTTGTCAAGCATTGCTCTCATCTGCCGGAAGGCATCAAAGAGCCACTCGAAATCTTCTGGATGGTTAGCGATGTGAAGCATAATAGACACAAGGATGTCTACCATTGCACCGGCCATTAGCGCAGTGATGCCACCACCAAACATCCAGTAGGTTAGGATCATGGTGACGAAGTCAGTAAGCAATGCATGCTTAGTGATCCATCTTCGGATGTTTCTTGGTAGCTTCTGATACAACAGATAAAAACCTGTTGTTGCTAGGACTGCCATCGCACAAGCATCAAAGATCACAGATCACCTCAGATGACAGGCTCAGGAACCAGAGCAAGGCTCGGGGTGGCCGGCATCATTTCCTTCAACTGCTTGGCTGCGCTCACCAGCTGATCAATCTTATTCATGTTCTCATCGACAGTACGACGAGACTCGAGAGCTGCAGGAGACACAACGCCTTCCATCTTCTTCTCAAGAGCATCCATCTTCTGGATGAGAAGATGCACCTTGGGCTGATAGCTCAGGCGGATCTTCATCATCTCCTGCTCAGTCTTGGTGTTGAGGAGCTTGTGGAGCATGTCGCTGAAGAGCTTCTGGTAGTCGATGCAGAGCTCGTGGTGCTCAGTCGCGTTATTGAACGCAGTGCGAGCCTTAAGGAGGTCCTTACTCGACTGCTCGGTCACCTTCTGGTGCTCCTGGAAGTCGCGCATGAGGGCGGCGAGGTCTTCAACGTGAGAGAAGTTGTACAGCATTTTCTTGTCCTGTGTTTGGTTGTCTATGTGTTGAAAGTGTGTTGTGTTGTGATTACATACAGATGGTGACTTCACACTCAAGATCACCAAGGTACTTCTCCAGGAGCGGCTTCACGTCTGTACGTGAAAGACCACCGTTACCACAGCCTGGCCAGCTCATTACTACTGACTCAAGCTCACGCATCTCGATCTGACGACGCATGTTCTCAAGGCCCGACTCAATCCACTCAAGCTTTGAGGGATCGCGCCAATGGTCCTTTGTTGCGAAATAGATGAAGTCCTGCGTAGTTCCCTTTTGGAACTGACAGGTTCCTGGACGGAGGATATTCTTCTTACAGAGGTTAAGGTAGGGAGCCATAAATTCCTGGCCGAACTTCTGCTTGAGCTGAAGAGCGACACCCTTGCCTGCGATACCAACGCAGTTCATTGTGCCAACGATAACATCAGCTTCAACATCGAACATGTTCATCGTCGCGTAGGTAATCGGCATCTTAACCCTCGACTGTGTTCAGGATGAGTGCGACACGATAACCAGTAAGAACTCTGGTTACGTTATGACGCGGGCCCTGTACTCCATTGATAGTACAAGGAAGGACGCCCACATCACCTGGAAGTAGTTGTCCTGCCAATTGGCCATTCACGTAAGTGTTGGCACCTGTGAAGTCACCAGCAATGCCAATAATTGTTTCCCCAACGTTATTGCGTGGGTCCCGGTGTTCCTTGACGATGGCGCCTGAGGCATACACTTGCAAGAACACAGTATTGAATTTCTGATGAGGAGCAAAGGTAGCTAACTTTTCAACTACAGGAGCAAGTGCTGTTCTCTTCCAGCTATACTTATAGTACGTCTTAAAGCTGAACTCTCCCAACCAGTGCGGGACTTTCTTCATGGAGTCATACATCTGTAGACCCATGTTGAGGAAGACGGCTTGTTCTTCTGGAGTAAGAACTTGTCGGTGAATGGTCAGCATGCCCACCTCTGGTTGTTAAGCCATAAAAGTGTCTGTCTTGTCTATTACTATCCAATCAGTAGCTGTTAGATCTTCATATCTAGTTCCAGTAGGTAGAAGATCGCGGCCACCTTGTTTGATAGGTTGTAGATACCATGAGAATGTATCTTTATCGGTAAAATAAGGAACTCTAGCTGATCGGCGGGTGACCCATTTCCCCTCGATTAACTGTTGTACAGCCCAAGGGAAAGTACCCTCTCCTACTGGTATATATGTAACCTTTGGAGTAAATGGCTTATCGGGATCTCTAGCTAGGACAGGTGTTTCATCAAGGAATAGATCAAATGCGGACTGCTTCTTTGTTTGCTCTATAAAGCTACGTGGAATAGGTATAGTTCTATAGATTCCTGGATAGTCTTCTACATTAAAATCATATACGTTCTTCTGGGTTTTATAGACCATGAAGTATGGAATAATTTCGTTGTCAGTAATACTGATAGTATTGACTACTTGAGGTAATGAAATAAGAATTTCAGTTGTATGGAGTAATGAATAGTAATTAAAGTTTGCTGGGAATTGAGGTTCCTGGAAAACAAATATTCCTTGACGAGTTCCAGGTGCCTCTTGGTTATGATAGTCACCAATGAACTGACCATCAATAAAGAGACCATAAAGATGAAGTCTCTTAATATTCTGATACCATCCATGCTTAATCATTTCATTACAACCTTTCTGATCTCGTCGAGTATCTGCTGATAAGCAAGACCGTTCATTTCAGGTTTAGCAATCAATACAACATCTACTCCGTTAAACCAGATCTTGTTCTTACGGAATACTTCCTTGATACAACGCTTGATGTATTTGCGTTCTGGAGAGTTGCCTACCTTATTAGATATGGTAATACCTAGGCGTCCAAGCCCTGTCTTATATAGAAGAGTGAAATACTTACTGTGCTTCTTCTTAGCACCAGTACTTACCTTCTTATAGTCACGTGGTGACCTGATTAGTTTCTTCTTAGGAAGTGTTTCATCGGTCATAACAGACCTCAGTATAAATAAAAATACCCGCACGAAGCGGGTATAGAGTGGTAGGCCTTGACAGAGTCGAACTGTCTTCTGACGCTTATAAGACGTCGGTCCTAACCGGTGAACGAAAGGCCCATGTGGTCCACACCGCATGAATCGAACATACCTCTTCTGACTTATCAGGTCAGTGCCATCAACCAGATGACTAGGTGTGGATGAGTGGTGATTATACACCACTATTTTTTAGCTGTGAAGCAGATCGTCAAGACGATAAACAGTCTTTTCGATCTTAAGGCCGCTGATTGGATGTGTATTAATCTCTTCTTCTGTCAACTTAGGAACTGACTTAGAGACTAGTTCCGGGAAGCACCAACAGATGCAACCAAATCCAGCCATGACAGCAGGACCGCCGATCGCAATGTGCTCAAGAATTGCCAGCATTGTTTTTCTCTCTTTCCTGAAAGGAGCGGAAGTTGTCGAAGAGAGCAACAATTGCTTCTCGACGCATTGGGTTGGCACTGCAGGACAGGAGGTATTTTGGGAGTTTGTTAGGATTCTCCTGAATGAACTCCTCAAGGAACTTAAACCCTTCTTCGCCTGGCCCTAGATCATTATCCAGAACCCAGAGGTCGAAGACAGGATTGGCCATGACGGTATCGTAACCATCAGCCATGTTGCGAGCGAGGGAGATCCTACGAGGTGAGCGCCGCTCCTCTTCTACAGGATTTGGAGGGCTCAGTCTTTTGTAGTCTGTAGCACCTGCGTAGTTGGCATTGTGAAGTGCGACGTAGATGTTTCTCACATCGTCGAGGATGAAGATCGTTTTAATATCATTCATTAGATACCTCTTCCATCACAGTCGATACAAGCACCACCCCCACCGTCGTGTCCTTCACCATTACAGGTGAGGCATACATTGGAAGGGATATTGTTTTTGACTGTAAAGTTATCTACTGCTTGCTGAAGACTATCAAGTGCCAAAGCTGTTTGGCCACCAGGCTTAGCTGGAGTATTCCAAGTCTTGGCAATAGCAAGTACTTGTTTAGCTGCTAAGAGAAGCTGTTCATTCTTTTTCACTCTTTCTTCTCCTTCTACTTACTTGATCTGCGAGTAGCAAGCCACCAACCAAAAGGGCGATTACCATCTTCTTTACATCTCCTGGAGTAAGAACTCGTACAGGAGCTAATGGTGGCTTTATGTGTTGAAAAGGTCTTCTGATCTATAGGTGTGCTGCTACGCCAAAGGGATACCCAAGTTCACTAGTGAACAGATCTAGATCACCTGAGTAGCTTCTGAATGGCTCTTCACGCTGCGCAGGAATCTAGCCCTAGGAGTAGTGTGGATATACCAGTTGTTCATTCTAGGCACCCTACTAGATCAAGTTCTATCCCTCATGCCCTTGTAAGATAGACAATGCAGCGCTAGTTCGCGTCCCACTCTTTAAAAGCACCACTGTGTACTTTTCTGTGACAGTTAGAGCATAGCAATATGCATTTATCTAGTTCCTTTTTTATAGTTTCAAAAGCCTTTTGTTGCTTACCAACACTAAAGTCTTTCTTACTTGGGTCTAGATGATGGAAATCGTAAACCTCTGGACTATCTATGAGTCCACAGTGTTCACATTTGCCACCTTTATACTCTATTGCTTTTATCTTAATCTCTCGACGACGATCAGAGGTATATTCGCTGCGACATGGCTTACACATGCTGTCATGGTATTTCCATATTTGACCGTTTACACCTATCTGCTGTTGTTGATAAAACTCTGATAAATCTTTCTGTTTGTCACATCTAGTACAGCTTTTCATAACTCATTATAACATACGCAGTAATGAGTTACTCAATGATGTCGGCCCTGAGCTTGCGCTTGTACCGATGGCTGCTTCTAAGCCAACTTCCCGATAGAACAAGAAGGTGGGTCCTTTTCTATTTGTCATTCACAACCTCAGGGAGGACCCAGAACCCTGTGTGAATATCTAATTGTAGCGATACTTAATATGTATCATTTATCTACTGGCGCTCTCGGAGGGATTCGAACCTAGCTATGCTGGTTTAGAAGGCCTGCTTGAACATCCGGTTCGCGGAGCAATCTGCGCTGTGTACGTTCTCTGTGACAATTTGAACAGACAACGTCACATTTAGCTATCTCACTTTTAACTTGCTGCATTGAATGATCTTGATAGGAACTAGCTAATTCAAATGATTTTTCTGATCTATGATCGAAGTCCATTACGTAATATGGATAAGTAATTTTACAGTCCATACATGGAACTGACTTTGATTTTCTTATAAGATCCTTAACTTCGTTCTTACGCCTAGTTACATTAAAAATATATCGATCTTTATTAGCTTCATAGTGAGCTTTAAGATATTTTGAATGGCAAGATTTACATCTTGATTGGTAGGTTTGTTTAGCTTTATTTTTGAATGAAAAGTTAGTTAATGGCTGCTCAATAGAGCATACCGGACAGAGTTTAATCATGACCTAGTATATCATGATTCTAAGTGCTCTGTCCGGTAGAATCCACTTACTTTGGTGGAGGAAGTGACGCGCGAATCTTCAGTCGCTGACTCATGTATCCACCGTCAGTCTTACCAGGCTTCAGTCTCTGAGCTCTACGGTTAAGAACCAAGATAGGACGAAGCTCCCCTGTGACAGGATCAGGTGGAGGTGCATACGAAGTCGTAGTCACCATTGTATAACCTTGAGACAGGAGATACAGGCGTTGACATGCACGTGCCTCAGCTTGATTCGTGTGACCCTTTCCATGATCGAGACACTTCTTACCAGTGCATCGTTCCATTGGAGTGGCACACGAGAACATTACAGAACGTCGACCCTTTGCTGCTGAATCATTACCGGCCATTTTTATTACCCCTTTATCTTCGACTGGGCTGATGAGCGGAGCTTACCTTCAACGGCTGATATGATTCCGAAAACATTAGCCTTCGTAGTCCAACCATTGATGTGGCCCTTATTATTACCAATTTGAACTTGATCACCTTGGATAGCTGTGACCTTATGAGTATAGAATTTACCATTTACCTTACAGAAAACGATGTCATCCTTCTCAAGTAGGTCTACATTAACTGGTGATATTGTGACTGGTTGTCTTGAGTAGATAAGCGGGACCATTGAGTTCCCACCTTCTTTGTAGTCTTTGATTGTTTAACCGGCTTTAAGCAGATCAATCATTAGTTGTTTCGTGCTGTTCATCTTTACCTTGATGGCACAGATAGGCACGTCCATTGTGGAGATGCCCAACTATGCTATTTGT